>JGI24707J26582_10000001_pt1 | contig 234131 bp, 216 predicted proteins | sample BioPla1DNA1_FD_26582 | JGI IMG/M metagenome (IMG submission 26582)
GGAATGACAATAGTGATAATAGTCCTTTAATACAGGCCAATAGCAGGAGGAAAAATTATGGTTATGAATGTTGATATTATATTTAAAATAGCTGCAATCGGAATAGTGGTTACGATACTCAACCAGGTTTTAATCAAAGCAGGCAGGGAGGAACAGGCCATGTTGACCACATTGGTAGGTGTTATTGTAGTGCTCACCATGGTCGTCAACTTGGTTACAAACCTGTTTGACACGGTTAAAACCATGTTTCAGTTATACTAAGGATGTGATTTGATGGAAATCTTTCAAATAGTTGCAATAGGCTTAATTGCGGCTATATTATCTGTTCTGATAAAAAATGAAAAGCCGGAAATAGGGATGTATATCAGTTTGGTAGCAGGTGTAATCATATTTTTATTTATAATAACCAGGCTCCAATCCGTAATAGGGATACTCAGTCAATTGGCAAACAAAATCAACATTGATTCGACTTACCTGTCCATAATATTAAAAATAGTCGGGATTGCCTATATAGCGGAATTCGGTGCCCAGGTCTGTAAGGATGCAGGTGAAGGAGTGATGGCTTCTAAAATTGAATTCGCCGGTAAGGTTCTTATTATGGTGATGGCAGTGCCTATTTTGGTTTCCTTGACGGACCTGATCATTAATATGGTACCCTAAACAGACAGATAATAAATCAGGCAGTGATCCCTGGTTGGTATAGTTTAATCATTAACATGGTGCCCTAAATCAAAAGATAAAGGGTGCTTTCTAACATTTTAGGATGTGATAAGGGTGGGGAAAGTTAAAAGATATCTTATTTTGTTTCTACTTTTGAGTGTAATTTTTACCGGGTTTGTCTGGGGGAATGAAGACACAGTGGGTTCGGAAAATTTTGTTGTCGATCAGCTAGACAAGCTCAACATCGGTGATTTGCAACAAATAGTAGACGCTATAAACAGCGACCTGGAAGGGTATATGCCTAAAATCGAAATAAAAACCTTTATAATTAAATTATTTAAAGGTGAAGAAATCATAAGTTTGCAAGGCATAGCCAAGGGAGCCGTGAAATATTTTTTTAAGGAGGTTGTCGCTAATTGGAAGATACTGGGTCAGGTAATAATCTTATCTGCTATGTATGCGATATTGATAAATCTACAGAACGCATTTGAAAATGATGCGGTGGGGAAAATGGCATACAACGTATGTTATCTGGTTATTATCAGCATTGCTATCAAAAGTTTTATAATAGCTATCAATCTGGGAAGGAATACAATAGATACGATGATCACCTTTATGCAGGCTTTACTGCCGATTTTACTGGGGATATTGATCGCTATGGGCGGAATAACAACTTCGGCTTTTTTTCACCCGATCTTGTTGGGATCCATTGGTTTTATAGGAACCGTAATAAAATCCATAATATTGCCTCTGATATTTTTTTCGGCTGTTTTGGCTATTGTCAATAATCTTTCATCCAGGATACAGATAACCAAACTTTCAGGTTTGTTAAAACAATCGGCGATGGTTATTTTGGGCTTTGCATTGACCGCATTTGTCGGAATAATATCGATACAGGGGATAGCCACATCTACGGTGGACGGCGTCACACTGAGAACAGCCAAATTTGCGGTGGATAAATTTGTACCCATTGCGGGAAAATTTTTATCGGATGCTGTGGACACGGTTATAGGATACTCATTGTTATTGAAGAACGGTATAGGTGTAATAGGCATGATAGCAATTTTTATTATCTGTCTGATTCCGGCTGTCAAAATCGTTGCTCTGATGGCTATATATAAATTATGTTCCGCTATTATAGAGCCGATAGCCCAGAGTCGATTGGCAGATTGTTTAAACCATATGAGCAACGCATTGGTTTTAATATTTGCAACCGTATCCTCCGTGGCGATGATGTTCTTTATCACAATAACCATTATAGTCGGTGCAGGCAATATTACGATGATGATGAGGTAGGTGATATATTGGCCTTTATTCGCGAATGGGTTATCACAATAATTTCAGTTATCATATTTGTTACGTTTATAGAAATATTGATACCCAATTCGAATTATAAAAGATACATAAATGTAATAACGGGGCTTTTACTCATTGTAGTAATTTTAACGCCCCTGACAAAATTTATAAACAGACAGATAGATTTTGAAGAAGAAGTACTCAAAATATTTAATCAATTAGAATTATCAACGGCCCGAAACAGGGTAAACAACATTGAATATAGCAACGATGAAGCCGTTATGGCACTATATAAAAATAAAATCAGTGAACAGATAAAGAGTTATATCGAAAACAATACGGAATACATTGTCAGTGAGGTTTTTGTAGAAGTCGAAGACGAAAACAGCTCACAATTCGGAACGATAACGGGTCTTGATATCACTTTGAGAGAAAAAACAGGGAATTCAAAACCTGCGAATAAGACGGTTAAGCCGGTACAAATAAATGTATCTATAGGGAAAAATAATAATAATACTGTGGAGGCTAGTAGCATATTGATTAGTAGTAAGGAAGATTTAATAAAAGGGGATATAAGTGACCTATATGATGTATCAAAAGACAACATAAATATTCATATACTCAGGAATAATTAATTAGGTGGGGAGGGAAGGGTTGTGAAATTAAATGAAATCAAGGATTTATTTAAGGAATTTATATCAAAAAAATATGTAGCGAATATTGTAGTATTACTAGCAGTTGCCATTATAGCCTTAATTTTTACAAGTGATTTTTTGGCCAAGGATTCAAGTGCCAAGGGTAACATCAAGAAAACCGATAAAGATACGTTTGTTCAAGAAGGTGACATATTTAAAACTGAAGAATCGATAATAGAAGAGAGATTGAAACAGATACTTGGAAAAATTAAGGGTTCCGGCGAGGTAGAGGTTATGATCACATTTGATATGGGTTCTGAAATTGTTCCTGCATCCAACACAGTTGAAATCAAAGACATTTCGGAGGAAAAGGATGCCGGCGGGGGCACCAGAACCGTTCAATCACAAAATGTCACTGAAAATATTGTTACTTCGAATGACAACAGCGGGACCAAACCGCTTGTACTGAAGGAGATAAAACCGAAAGTAAGGGGTGTAATTGTTGTAGCGGAGGGTGCGGGCGACATAGAGGTAAAAGCCAGGCTCTACGATGCGGTAAAAACCGTGCTGCAGGTCTCGGGCGACAGAGTCCAAGTATATGCCAAAAATTAGGCAAAATTTAATAATTTCAGGGGGGATATGTTATGAAACTTACAGCCAAGGTAAGAAAAAATTTCGCTATATTATCTTTAGTGTTGATGTTGGGTTTGATAGGTTATGTCAATTACAGTTTAAATCAACAAGCGCTGCTTGATACCTCCAGCGAACTTGAGAAATATGAATTGACACTGATGGAGGAAAATGATGGCTTGTTGGATGAAACAGCTGTATTTGAGGAAAACGAAACAGAAGATGTTGTGGGAAAAGATACAGTCCGGGGTGACTTAGCACAAGAGGGCGAGGAAGAAAAAATGAGCAATGCCCTAATCGTCGATAGTAAAAGTAGTAATCAGGTCACGGAGTTAGCCGAGGCCTCCGATGCGGAGATTGCTAAAACGGTTACCAGTAAAAAACTGATGAAAAGCAGTGCCTATTTTATCGAAAGTAAACTGGAAAGGGACAAAAAGAGAAGTGAATTGATTACCGGTTTAAATAATATAATAGAGGGTCAAAACACCGGTGAAGAAATGCGAGCCGAAGCGCTGGGTATTAAATTGAACACAATTACAAATACTGAAAAAGAAACCTTTGTAGAGAATATGATCATGGCAAAGGGATTTGATGATGCGGTAGTTTATCTGGGCGATCAATCCATAAACATTGTTGTGAGCAGCGAAAATCTGACGGAAAAAGATGTTGCCCAAATAGTTGATATTGTAAAAAGGGAGACGGATATAGAAATGGATAACATCGTTATCATGAGTAAGAAATAGTTTTAAGAAATAGTTTTATTTGTCAACGGGGGCCGGATTTGATATAATATACTAATCAAATTGGCATTCAGGGGGTGAAGGAATGGATACGACCGAAAATTTAGATTATGGAGAGGTCAAGATTGTAGACGATGTTGTTGCAACCATTGCAGGATTGGCTGCCATTGACGTTAAAGGTGTGGCCGGAATGAGCGGAGGATTTGTGGGCGGAATTGCGGAAATGCTCGGCAAAAAAAGTCTCTCCAAGGGGGTAAAGGTAGAAATAAAGGAAAAGGTTGCTGTTATAGATCTGTACACTATCGTTGAATATGGAACAAAGATTCCCGATGTGGCTTGGGAAATTCAGGAGAGTGTCAAAAGAGCCGTAGAGACAATGACCGGTATTGAGGTCAACGAAGTAAATATACACGTACAGGGAGTACATTTTCCCGAGGAAAATGCGGAACAGGAAGAAAAAAAACAACCAAAATAATCATATTTCAGCTGACCCTCTAGAGATAGAGGGTTGATTTGTGGGATTATGGTTGCATACGGCAATATATAATATATAATGGTGATAATATATATTATGGAGTGGCAAAGGAGCGAGGAAATGAGCAGAAGAGCGGCCAGGGAACTCAGTATGAAGGTATTGTTCGACATGCATATGAACAATGATTTTGATCTGAATAGAATAGAATATCATCTTGAGGAGGAAAGCATCGGCGAAAGACAGCATGATTATATCTATGGCGTACTGACCATGGCCGTAAATAATTTAGCACAGATAGATAAAATCATTGAAGGTTACTCCAAAGGGTGGAAACTCGACCGTATTGCAAATGTTGATTTGGCAATTTTGAGGTTGGCCCTTTCCGAAATTTTGTATATGAAGGATATATCCTATAGAATATCGATTAACGAGGCTATTGAATTGGCAAAGATATACGGATCTGATGAAACCCCGTCTTTTATTAACGGTATCTTGGGAAAATATGTGGAAAACGAAGGTTTAAAAAATGATGAACAGGATAGATAATATGACAGCCGAAATTCATTGTTATGAAAGCACCATATTTCTGTCATCCCGAGACGGGCAGAATATATTTAGCCCCCGAGGGATCTATACCTAAAAGTAATGCGATTGTTTATTGTGATGTAGATAATACGTGTAAATCCGGATCATAGGGGGAGGTAAAACATGCAAATTAGAGCCCTCTCGGTTTCTGAGGTAAACCAATATATAAAAAGGATACTTATCAGTGATCCGATCCTGGCGCATATACATGTGAAGGGCGAAATGTCAAACTATAACCCTCATAGCAGCGGGCATATGTATTTCACCTTGAAGGATAAAGGCGGCAGAATAAATTGTGTCATGTTCAGATCGGATTGTGAAAGATTGAAATTTGTACCTAAAGAAGGAATGAGTCTGGTTTGTAAAGGGTATATATCGCTTTATGAACGCAGCGGGCAATACCAATTATATGTAAGAGACATGGAACCGGCAGGTATAGGTGCGTTGTATATTGCCTATCTGCAATTAAAAGAACGATTGGAAAAGGAAGGTATTTTTGACGCCAAATATAAAAAACAGCTCCCTTATATTCCGAAAAAAATTGCCGTTATTACATCGCCTACGGGTGCGGCTGTCAGGGATATCATCTCGATCATACTTCGGAGATTTCCTAAAGTGGAATTATATGTTTTTCCTGTCTCGGTGCAAGGCGAAACTGCAGCCCCGTCTATTGTTGATGCCATAGATATGTGCAACAGCTTTTCGGACATTGATGTTGCAATTGTCGGCAGAGGCGGGGGTTCAATGGAGGAGCTGTGGGCCTTTAATGAGGAAGAGGTTGCCAGGGCCATATTTCGCAGCAGTGTTCCCATAGTATCTGCCGTGGGACACGAAACGGATTTTACAATTGCGGATTTTGTTGCGGACTTACGGGCAGCCACCCCGTCGGCGGCGGCGGAACTGGTTGTTCCGAACATTGTAGAGATAAAAGAATATATGAATTTAGCGGAAAAGAGATTATTAAATTCTATCAATGCTAAAATCAATATATTGCAACAGAAACTATCTCTTGTTGAAAACAATTATTTCTTTAAATATCCGTTGAATCCCATACATGAGAAACAGCAATATATAGATGATCTGGTGCAAAGATTAAATAAATCGTTAAAAACCGAAATAGAATTTAAAAAGAAACATCTGACACACATGGGTGAACGCCTGAACGCATTAGGTCCTTTATCAGTATTCTCCAGGGGTTATTCGGTGGTAAGGGATGAGGATGAAAAAATAATTAAATCTGTGGATCAGGTTGAGAAGGATAAAATATTGAATATAGATTTGATAGACGGCAGAGTTAATTGTAAGGTTGTTAAGTATACAAAGGGGGAGAGGGTCCTTGTCAGATCTTAATTTTGAAAAAGCATTGGTCAGGCTCGAGGAGGTTGTCAATAAGCTGGAGAATGAAGAATTGTCCCTGGATGAATCATTAAAAATATTTGAAGAGGGGATAGGCCTATATCGTCTATGCAACAAAGAACTCGGTGAGGCGGAAAAAAGGATCAGTTTGATTATACAGGAAAACGGTGAATTTAAAAAAATCCCGTTTGAATGTGAGGATGAAGAGTGAATGAATTTTAAGGAGCAGTTGAAGGACTACATCGAGCTTGTTAATACCCGACTTTCGAGTTATTTGGACTATGAAAATGGGTATAATAGTACATTGATAGAATCAATGAAATACAGTCTGTTTGCAGGCGGTAAAAGACTCAGACCTGTCCTGGCTTTGGCTTCTTATGACTTGTTCGGGGACCATATCTGTGAGGTTATGCCCTATGCTTGCGCATTGGAAATGATTCATACTTACTCTTTGATTCATGATGACCTGCCGGCCATGGATGATGATGATTACAGGAGGGGCAAATTAACAAACCATAAGATTTATGGGGAAGGCATTGCAATCCTTGCAGGGGACGGCCTGCTCAGTTATGCTTTTGAAATTATGTTGGACGATGCTTCTAAGCAAAAAGACCCCGGTCCATATATACGGAGCATCAAAGAAATAGCCAATGCTGTCGGAATTAGCGGGATGATCGCCGGCCAAACAGTCGATTTGGAGAGTGAGGGCAAGGTTATTGATAAAAAAATTTTGGAATATATTCATTTGAACAAAACTGCGGCCTTGATTGTCGCCTCTTTGAAAACAGGGGCCATTATCGGCAGGGCTCCGGAAAGGGATGTAAAATGTATGGAACAAGCGGGTTTGAATCTGGGCCTCGCTTTTCAGATAAGAGACGATATTTTGGATGTTACAGGGGATAAAGGTAAGTTGGGAAAAAGTATTGGCAGTGATATCGATAGACATAAATCCACATATCCGGCTTTGTTCGGGTTGGAAACATCTGTTGCCTATGTAAAGGAACTGACCGAAAATGCAAATTCCCTGCTCGTAAGATATAAAGACAGATCGGATTTTCTTTTAGAATTGAGTAATTATTTAACAAAGAGAGAATCCTGATTTCTAGGGGGTACATGTGTGGATTTTTTGAAATTATTTGGAAATAATAAAATTCTTCAGGTCGCATCCGTATCTTGGCTCATAGCCCAGACGATTAAAGTAATCCATACTTTTATAGTAAAAAAGCGGTTTGATTTTACGAGATTCGTAGGTTCGGGAGGAATGCCCAGTTCACATGCATCCTTTGTGATGGGTCTGACAACGGCTGTCGGATTGATACATGGCTGGGACTCCGCATATTTTGCGATTGCTTTATGTGTTTCTTTGGTGATTATGTATGATGCCGCAGGTGTAAGAAGGGCTGTAGGGAAACAGGCGATCATATTGAATAGAATGTTGGAAGATATGCAGCATAAAAGGAAAAAAATAATTACGGAACAGAGGCTGAAAGAATTGATCGGCCATACTCCCATTGAGGTATTTGCAGGCGCTATATTAGGAATAATAATAGCCAATCTTATGATTTGATAAGGTTAAATTTATATGCTATAATAGCTATAGTTAAATTACAGTGATGCAGTATTCTAGTCAGTTAATTTGACCTCGAAGGCGGGGCTAAAAATCCGTTGAAGGGCATATCAATGAAGTTCTTAGTTCTGGCTGCTGACGCCCAGTCGGGGGTTGGTTCTGAGAGTAAGGGGAGGGGGCGATCCACAATGGCATGTGGGCGTGGACCCTTTCCTCGTGGAGACCAGTTCATATTGATGAAAAGGGGGAACCTGCAATATTGTATATAAATACAATTGAGCAGTGTAGCCTGCCTTGAGTGATGTAGGCAGATGAGCAGATCTATTTCCGGAAACCAGGGCCCGGTGAAAGGATTTATTGCTGCTTGAAACCTATGTTGCAAAAGAGGCTAAGGGTTAGATTAACTGTTGAGGAAAACTCCTAGACTGTTCGCGTTGAGGTATATTAGGGATTACAGTGCGGACTAAGTGGTAATCCAGTCCTGTCTTTGGTGACAAGGCAGAAACCGATTTAATGGAAAACCGCTGCAATGGCGACAGGCAGTATCGGTTTGGGAAATCCAACTGGACCTAAGCCGTAAAATTTACCTAATTATACTATCACTGACGAAAAGCTGATAGCATATGCTATCAGCTTTATATTTATAGGGAGCCTTAGGGAAAGGTCAGGAGATTATATTGTCTAAGGGTAATAAAAATACCAAAACAACCGGTATTGAATTATCAAATTTATGGGAAAGATTTAATCTTAAATGGGTTATTACAGTCACTGTTTGGACATTTGTTTTAGCGATGGGAATAAGTGTTTCCTCCGAGGCTGTTTTAAATAATGCACAGGTTCCATTTGCAATCATAACATTAATAATTATTATTTCCATAGGTGTGTTGGCCGATATCGTGGGTATAGCGGTAACATTCGCATCCGAAAAACCTTTTCATGCTATGGCGGCGGATAGGGTGGAAGGTGCAAAATACGCTATCAAGCTTTTGAAAAATGCCGGGCCGGTATCAAATTTTTGTAATGATGTGATCGGCGATATTTGCGGTATTCTGAGCGGAGCGGCAGGAGCCAGCATCATTATAAATTTGGGGACATTGCCGTTTTCTATGTCCAGATCCTTATTAACTATAGTTTTGAACGGTTTGGTTGCGGCATTTACCGTGGGCGGTAAAGCTGTCGGAAAAAGTATTGCTATAAGAAATGCCCACGTTATTGTTTTCAATACGGCACGTTTTTTGAACTTTGTATATAGAAAAACAGGGGTAGAAATTATTTCCCCGATAAGGCTAAAAAAATAGGAAAGGAATGTTACAGGTGTACGAATACCTAACTAAAGTTAATTGTGTCGAAGACCTGAAAGAATTGAATAGTAAAGAGATGAAAATATTAGCCGAAGAGATCAGGCAATTTTTAATAAATTCAGTATCCAGAACAGGTGGGCATTTGGCGTCTAATCTGGGGGTAGTAGAGCTGACTTTGGCTTTGCATGCCGCCTTTAACAGTCCTGAGGATAAGATTGTCTGGGATGTCGGGCACCAATCCTATGTACATAAAATATTGACCGGCAGGAAAAAACAGTTTTTATCCTTGAGACAGTATAAGGGACTCAGCGGTTTTCCGAAGCGTTGTGAAAGTGAACACGATGTCTTCGGTACGGGACATAGCGGTACTTCCATATCTGCCGCCATGGGCTTAGCCACTGCACGGGATTTAAAAAATGAAAAATATCATGTTATAGCAGTTATAGGTGACGGGGCAATGACCGGGGGTATGGCCTTTGAGGCGTTAAATCATGCGGGACAGAGTCAGAAAAATATAATCATCGTATTGAATGACAACGAAATGTCCATATCTCCAAATGTCGGAGGCTTGTCCAATTACTTAAACAGGATAAGAACGGCGCCTATATATTTTAAAGTCAAGGGCGATGTTCGAAATTTAATCAGCCATATTCCCGCTATAGGTAAAAGCGTTTTTAAAACTGCGGAAAAAGCAAAGGACAGTATAAAGTATTTTTTTGTGCCGGGCATATTGTTCGAAGAGCTGGGCCTCACTTATGTGGGACCCATTGACGGGCATAATTATGATACCTTATTTGAAGTGATCAATCGTATTAAAAAGATTAAGGGACCTGTTTTACTGCATGTGTTGACCCAGAAAGGCAAGGGATATAACTTTGCAGAGGAATCGCCCAGCAAATTTCACGGGGTTAATCCCTTTAAAGTAAAGACGGGCAAGCCTGTTTCCGACAGAGCTATCCTGACTTATTCCGAAATTGCGGGAAACACCCTGGTGGAATGCGCGAAGGAAAACGAGAAAATTGTTGCCATTACGGCTGCCATGCCGTCAGGTACCGGTTTGAACAGCTTTGCCGATAAATATCCGGACAGATTTTTTGATGTGGGAATCGCCGAACAACATGCGGCAACATTTGCGGCCGGAATGGCTGCAGGGGGATACAAGCCGGTTTTTGCGGTATATTCTACATTTTTTCAGAGGGCATATGATCAGGTGATACATGACGCATGCATTCAAAATTTACCTGTCACTTATTTGATAGACCGTGCGGGTTTGGTGGGCAGGGACGGGGAAACCCATCATGGGGTTTTTGATGTCTCCTTTTTGTCCTGTATTCCCAATCTGACTTTTATGGCACCAATGGATGGTTTGGAATTAAAAGAAATGATCAGGTTTGCTATGACATATGACGGCCCTATAGCAATTCGCTACCCGAGGGGGGCTGTGAAACCGAGAAATAACGGCTCATTTAACCCCATAGAGCTGGGCAAGGGGGAAATTGTTTATGAAACGGGAAATGATGCTTTAATAATTGCCTTGGGGACTGCCGGCCAAATGGCATTAGGTATATGCAAAGGATTGGAAGATGATAACATTCATACTACTTTAGTCAATCCCAGGTTTATCAAGCCCATCGATACGAGTCTCATTGTCGATCTGGCGGGAAAACATAAAAAAATATACGTTATTGAGGATAACGTGAAAATCGGGGGCTTTGGGAGCCAGGTCCAGGCGTTGTTAAATGATCATAAAATTTTTAAGGAAGTAAAAGTGTTTGCATTTCCGGATCATTTTGTGGAGCATGGGGATGTTGACGTTTTGTACAGGAGTTTAAATTTGGCAAGGGATGACATAATTGAAAAAATCAGAAACGATTTTGATCCCCCCGTTTTTTTTAATATTGCGGTAACAAAATAATAAAAGGAGTTATCATGGGCAAAAAAGAAAGAATAGATACCTTGTTGGTTCAAAAAGGTTTTTTCGACAGCAGGGAAAGGGCAAAAAGGTCTATAATGGCCGGGATTGTTTTTGTTGATAATCAAAAAGTTGACAAGCCCGGCACAAGCGTAAACAAAGGTGCTTCCATATCGGTAAGGGGGGATTCTATTCCCTATGTCAGTAGAGGCGGATTAAAATTAGAAAAGGCAATAGATAAATTTAATATACCATTGGATAATAAAATTTGTTTGGACATAGGAGCATCTACAGGCGGGTTCACCGATTGTATGCTTCAAAAGGGAGCGAAAAAAGTATATTCTATTGATGTGGGATACGGACAACTGGATTGGAAGCTGAGGCAAGATCCCAAGGTAGTCGTTATGGAGAGGACAAACATCAGGTATGTCACACGGGATGATATCGGGGAAATGGCAGATTTTGCGTCTATAGATGTTTCATTTATATCTTTGAAATTGGTGCTCCCTGTATTAAAGCAACTTCTCAAAAAAAACGGAGAAATAGTTGCACTCATTAAGCCACAATTCGAAGCCGGCAGAGAGAAGGTCGGAAAAGGGGGCGTAGTGAGGGATATAGAGGTCCATAAAAATGTAGTATCTGATATTGTTACATTTGCCACGGGGATTAAACTTCAGGCAGTTGATTTTACCTATTCTCCTATCAGAGGTCCGAAGGGAAATATAGAATATCTGTTATATATGAAGAATACAGATATTTTTAATAATGAATCTTTGAGTATGGAATATATAGATGATATAATTAATCAATCACATTTGAACAATGGTTGAACGGGGGTGCCAAATGAAATATACCAGGCAAAAGAAAATACTTGAGATTATTGAAAATAAGGAAATAGAGACCCAGGAAGAGTTGTCGGATGAATTAAAAAAACTGGGCTTAAATGTTACCCAGGCTACGGTATCCAGGGATATCAAGGAACTCAGGTTGATTAAAATTTTAGCTAGGGATGGAAAATATAAGTATGCAATATTAAACGGTCAGGATAATATTTTATCGGATCGTCTGGTGGGGATATTTAAAAATTCAATTGTATCCATTGATTATGCCGGAAATATTTTGGTAATGAAAACCCTGACAGGATCTGCACAAGCTGCGGCTGCCGCAATAGACGCCGTCGGTCTCGATGAAATAGTAGGCACAATTGCAGGAGACGATACCATCTTTTTATTGATCAGAGATGCAGATAAAATAGAAGAAATTATAAAACATTTCAGGGAGCTGATGAAATAAACCGAGCTCATTTAAAAAATTGTTAATTTTTTAAATGGGCTTAATTTTTATTCTTATATAAAATAGGGTTATAATAACAATTTTAATATATTTTACGTATTATAAACACATCTCCAAAAAGCCAATCTAATTATAGCAGATAAACGGACAAAAATAATTTGCTAGTTAAGATGGCGGGAGAGTGAACCGGGTGAATATCTACAAAAGGCTTAAACCGATTTTAGCAATAAGTTTGTCTATTTTTTTTATATTTTCCACGTTTATGTTTACACTCAGGATTACCAACAATGTCAATCCGGAATATAATATAGCGGTAGGTGACGAGTATTTATTACAGACAACATTTCCTTTCGGTTTTTCCATACCTACAGATGACATAAGTAAAATACTGGAAGTTAATCAAGTTAAAAATGCCCCAAATGCAATATTAACAAACAAAAATATTTTTGAATTAAAAACCCTCGATAAGGGGACGGCAAATCTCCAACTGAAGATACTAGGTTTAATACCATACAGGAATGTAAAAATCAATGTGGTATCTAAGGTCAAGGTTATTCCCGGGGGACAATCCATAGGCGTAAGACTGAACACGGACGGAGTATTGATTGTCGGAACAACGGAAATTACGGACAGTGATACAAAAATCCATAATCTGGCATTGAGCTCAGGGATAAGAATAGGGGATACACTGGTTAAGATCAACAATATAAAAGTGCAAAATGCATCTCATGTCAGTGAGATTGTAAGGGAAAGCAATGGCGGTGAGCTCAGTCTCACTATTAAAAGGGATAATAAGGAATTTGTTGTTAATGTAAATCCGATAAAATCGGAACAGGACGGGGAGTACAGACTGGGCCTATGGGTGCGGGATAAAACAGCCGGTGTCGGTACATTGAGTTTTATACATCCGGGCAGTAGAAAATTCGGTGCTCTGGGACATGCGATCACGGATGTGGATACGGGAGTGTTGTTATCGGTACGGGACGGAGAGATTGTAAAATCAAAGGTTATTTCTATTGAACAAGGCAAACGTGGCACACCCGGAGAAATAAAGGGTGTATTTTATGAAACCAATAATCCCATAGGAAAGATTGAAAAGAATACGCAGTTGGGGATATATGGGGAGTTGTTTTCGGATGTTGAAGGAATTGATAAGCAAAAATCCATGCCTATTGCATATCAACATGAAGTTAAGGAGGGGGCGGCATTTATATTGACAACATTGGATAATAACACAATAGAAAAATTTGATGTTGAGATTGCAAAAATAAATTTACAGACAAAACCTGAGCCGAAAAGTATGATTATTAAAATTACAGACAGAAAACTGTTGGAAAGGGCAGGGGGTATTATACAGGGGATGAGCGGCAGTCCTATCATCCAAAATGATAAAATAGTGGGTGTAATCACCCATGTTTTGGTTAATAATCCAACAAAGGGGTATGGTGTGTTTATCGAGTGGATGGTCTTAGAATCAGGGGCCCTTGGCGATTTATAGGGAAAAATGTAGTATGTTTTTTTTGGTAATTAATTTCTAAAAGAAGGGATTAAACTTACTTTGTCGAATATGTTAATTAATACAAATAAACAGATAGGTAAAAGATGTGAATATGAGGGTTCCAGGGGGGAGAATTTTAATGGATAGTAGAAAAATAAAGGTTTTGATAGTTGATGATAATAAAGATTTTTGTGATATTATGAATGAATATTTGGACAAGCAGGAGGATATCGAAATAGTAGGAATCGCTAATGACGGAAATGAAGCCATAGAACTGGTATCACAAAAAACACCGGATTTAATTGTATTGGATATTATAATGCCATATCTGGACGGAATAGGTGTATTGGAACAGATGAACAATATGAATTTGAGTAAATTTCCCAAAATTATTATATTGTCGGCGGTAGGCCAAGATAAAATCACCCAAAGGGCGATAAACTTGGGTGCCGATTATTATGTGATCAAGCCTTTCGATTTTGAAGTTTTTACCGAAAGGATCAGACAAATAATGGGGACGGGCGAAGCCGGTACCCCTAGCGGTGCTTTAAACAAAACCCAGCAAGGGCGCTCGGCTCTGGTTACAAAAAACCGCAGCCTGGAAGCCGAGATCACTAATATCATACATGAAATCGGGGTTCCTGCTCATATCAAGGGTTATCTATATTTGAGGGAAGCTATTACAATGGTTGTAGAAAATATAGAGCTGTTGAGTGCCGTTACGAAGGAACTGTATCCATCCATAGCCAAGAAATTCAATACTACATCGAGCAGGGTTGAAAGGGCGATAAGACATGCCATAGAAGTAGCCTGGAGCCGAGGAAAGGTAGATACAATAAATAATTTGTTCGGATATACGGTCAATAACCATAGAGGGAAACCTACCAATTCGGAGTTTATTGCGATGGTTGCAGATAAGTTGAGGCTGGAGCAACAAGTCAGCTAGGAAACAAGTGATCCGATATATTTTCTATTGCGAGGTTAATGACACCCATACTGTATCCTTTTCTGTACAGTGCATGTTTGATTTTCTGTTGCAATAAGTATGGGTTGTCTTCTTTTTTGCCGTATTTTAAAGAATATTCTTTAGCTAGTTTTGTAGCCTGTAGCAGGTATTGTTCCTTGTTAGAGGCCACAATGGACTGGATATTTTTGTCCTGCTCTAAATAATTCAAACAATCGTTTATAATCTCTCGGGTAAATCCTTTCCGGGCTAACAGCTGATATAACCTGCCTTTTAGTTGTCTGTAGGGAAGATCTGATTTTTGATAAAAATATTCAGTGCAGATTTTTTTGGCGATTTTTAAATCGATGTCATATGAAAATATGGGGATACAATTCTCAATTATTTCTTGGGGTATTCCCTTTTTTGTTAATTCTAATTTTACGGCATACGCATTCTTTTTTTGCGCTTCTATGGCACGGGAGATATAGTTTATTGTGAATTGTTCATCATCTATATATTTATAATAGGATAATTTTTTTATAACCTTATCTATAATTGGATCTTCATATCCTTTTTTCGCCAGGTAATTGCTCATTTCATGTTCGGTTCGGGGCCTGAGCGATAAATAATACACCCCCAGTTGAAAGGCGTGCTCTTCGCTATCTTTCTCAATTGATTTCGGCAGATTTTTTTTGTCCAATTTCATCCCCCTTTTAATTTATATTTTGGCACAATCCCTATATAAGGTGGGGCAGACGACTCTATCTGTCCAGGGTGGACAGAGTCGTCCACCTCTACTTATAATATTATATATCATATAATTATTTACTGAAAGAGTCTGTATTTTTTATGAATTCTGTCAAAATACTATTTTGGAGGTTTTTGTGATATAATTTGTCTAGATAATATCAATTTAAGATATAATAATGTATATTTATATCCATAACCCTTTTAAAGAAGGATGTTTATGTTAAATATACAAACACTATGTAGAAGGACTGTTGGAGGGAGATTTATGTATATTAAGGCTCCAATAAAAATAGATAAAAAGACAAAGATTTTGGTAAATAGGTTGGAATCAGGAGACATTGCCGTAATAGATCATGATGACCTGGATGAGATTGCTGCAAATTCCCTTGTAGAAAGGAAGATTGCCGCTGTTGTTAATTGTGGCAGGTCTATCACCGGAAAATACCCCAATTTAGGGCCTAAAATATTGGCCGGGGCCGGTGTCCCGATTTTTGACGTGATTAAAGGCGATATATTTAATAATCTGAATGAGGGAGACATGATTGAAATTGCAGATAAGCGGATTTTTGCCGGGGACAGAATGGTTGCAGAGGTTGAACTTTTATCCAAGGAAGAAATCGACATTTTGATGATACTGGCTGAAAGAAATATAGAGATAGAACTGGAAAAATTCATCAAAAATACATTGATATATGCAAACAAAGAAAAAGACTTTATTTTAGGTAATTTGGAAATACCCGAAATCGACACCGAAATTAGGGGGCAACATGTTTTGGTGGTTGTAAGAGGACAGAATTACAGGGAGGACTTGAGTGCTATATCGTCATACATAAATGAAGTAAATCCTGTTTTGATAGGTGTGGACGGCGGTGCGGATGCACTGCTCGAATTCGGTTTGACTCCACATATAATAATCGGTGATATGGATAGCGTCAGTGACGAGTGTTTGGGAAAATGCAAAGAAATTATTGTACATGCTTATTTGGACGGAAGTGCTCCCGGTATGAAAAGAATCGATGACTTGGGATTGGATGCAAAGGTATTTCCGGCTCCGGGTACCAGTGAAGATATAGCCATGCTACTTGCATATGATAAGGGTGCAGACCTTATTGTGGCTGTGGGAACACATTCAAATATGATCGACTTTTTGGAAAAGGGAAGAAAAGGTATGGCGAGCACCTTTCTGGTCAGAATGAAAGTAGGTTCAAAATTGGTGGACGCTCGCGGTGTCAATAAATTATACAAAAGCAACATTAAATTTAAATATATTGTTTGGTTCATTATAGCAGCCTTTATTCCAATACTGGTTGTTGCACTTATATCGCCGCCAATTCAAAATTTACTTAGACTCTTGAGCATCAGATTAAAAATGCAATTTGGACTGTAGGGGGGATTTTATGGGTATCAACATTAAATATTATACTATTTCTATTGCTGCCATATTTATTTCACTTGGAATAGGTATATTTATAGGCTTTAATATGAATGGACAGGAAATATATTTAAAACAGCATCAAATTTTGGTTGACAGCCTGGAAAATCGGTTTGTCGAGTTTAAAAAAGAGAAAGAAAATTTGGAAGAGAATATTCAAAATCTGAACATTGAAAAAGAAAAACTGAGTATATTTGTCGGAAATATGTTTTATGAAGTGGTCTATAATAAATTGGAAGGGTTGAATATTGCTATTGTGGAGACCACGGACCATTATTTTTATGACGATATCAATGAAACATTGAAATTGTCAGGCGCATTTATACCCGTACATATAAAGTACATGGACAAGATATATGGTGTTACAGAGGAGCAGTTACAGGAAATTAACCTTCTAACGGGGGAGGTCCTGGAGGAGAGCGGGGATCTTATAAATTTTATAAATAATGAAATAATTGATTCTTTAGTGTCCGGGAACATAAACTATGTTTTAGATTTTTTAATTGAGCGTGAGTTTATTCAATACGATTATAATTTTAACGAATTGGGAAATTTAGACAGTGTTATAGTTACCGGAGGAAATGCAGGAAATGGGGAATATGACGCTGAACAATTAAATGTGGGCCTTATAAAAGGCCTACAGGAGCGACAATTTAAAGTAATAGGGGCGGAAAGATTAAATATTCAACAAACCCATATTCCCGCATTTAAGGATCTCAACATTTCAACGGTAGATAATGTTGATAATAGAATGGGTAAAATCTCGTTGGTATATTTGCTTGAGGGTGCACGGGGACACTATGGGGAAAAATCAACAGCCGATTCATTGGCTCCCTTTGTTGTTATAGATCCCAGTGGGGAGTGAAGGACTTGGATAAGATAGTTACGGCAATTGTACCCGCATACAATGAGCAGGACAGGATTGAGGATACGCTCTCGGCCTTGAAAAGTATTGAGTGTATACAATATATTTATGTGATAAATGACGGATCTACGGATGAAACATATGATAGGGCCCGCAATATAAAGGGAATAGATGTAATAAATCAATTCCCGAACAAAGGCAAAGGCGAAGCATTGTATAAGGGCCTGCAATTAGCCCTGAAAAACTCGGACATCATTGTTTTTGTAGACGCAGATTTGGAGGAGAGTGCAAAAGACATTGAAAAATTGCTTGTCCCTATACTAGAGGATAAAGCGGATGTGACCATAGCCAAATTTCCACCGGCCAGGCGTAAGGGCGGGTTCGGTTTTGTTAAAGGGCTTGCCAAATGGGGCGTTTTCATAAACACAGGCAAGAGGATAGATACGGCACTTTCAGGGCAGAGGGCTTTTAAAAGTGAGGTTTTGGAGCAGATAAACAATAATTATAAGGGTTATGGTGTGGAGTTGGGGATGGTAATAGACATATTGAACAGGGGATATAATGTCATGGAAGTAGACGTAAATATGTATCATAATGAAACAGGAAGAGACCTGTCGGGATTTATCCATCGCGGGAAACAATTTTGGCACACACTTATGGTGCTGATATCCAAGACCCTTTCTACAAAGTTAAAAAGAAGGTGATTTTTTGGATATTATTATCTTTATCCTAAGTTTATTGTTCACAATGATAATAATTCCCCCTATAAGAAATATGTTATTATCATCAAACATAACAGGGGAGAATTATAAGGGCCATACAATTCCGGTCGGTATGGGTATTGCCTTTATCCCGGTGGTCATTATAAATGCTGTTATTCTCAACTATTTCTTCAGAGATAATCCTGATGCACAGTTGTCATTATTGATTTTTTTAGTGGGCATTATGACTGTTGCAACTGCGGGATTGATCGACGATTTGGCGGGTAGCAGAGAGACACTGGGCTTTAAAGGCCATATAAGGTCTTTATTGAAGGGAAAGCTGACTACCGGCGGGCTAAAGGCTGTTGTCGGCGGGTTTATCTCCTTATTGGTAGGCAGTTTTTTTTCATATAATATAATTGAAATTTTGGTTAATGCCTTGATAATCGCACTGTTTACAAATTTAATAAATTTATTGGATCTGAGGCCCGGAAGGGCGATAAAAGGATTTTTACTGGTTTCAGTATTATTTATTTTTACAGGTTTATCGGGTGAGGTTAAAACCATGCTGATATCATTTATTGCCTATGCAATAGCCTATCTGCCACAGGATATAAAGGCAAAAAGTATGATGGGGGACGTAGGCTCCAATGCTTTGGGTATTATATTGGGAATTGTAACAGTGGTCAGCTATGCCATCGTTATTAAATATATTATATTAGGCCTGTTAATTTTGATCCATATTATTACTGAAAAATATTCTTTGACTAAAATAATTGAGAAGAATCCTGTTCTTGACTATTTTGATAAATTGGGGCGCTAGTATAGACAAATAAGTTGCATATTTAATAAAAATACATCCGATTACGTTTCGAATATGAATAACCCTTCGTGAAAAAGGTGATAGAATGATAAGCATGAGACGCGGTAAAGTGATTAAAATCATAAACAAGCTGGAGGGACGTACCGATGTTTTAGTAAATATAGATAATAAAAATGAAAAGGCCATCAATTATGATTATCTAACGGGCACTGTGAGGGTAGATGATAATGTAGTTTTAAACACAACGGCGGTAGAATTGGGCTTGGGCACGGGAGGTTATCACTTTGTTATGTATAATCTGAACAATCGTGTTCAAGGTATCAGCAAGGAAGGGCATATCATGAAACTCAGGTATACCCCCTTTCAAATTAAAACCTATGCGGCAGAAGAGCAAAACAGTCCTTACCACGATGTGTTTCACGAATTTGAATCCCTGGATAAAATGCCGGTCATAGTAGGCACATTACACAGTATGTTGGTGCCTGTCGCTTCCACTTTAAAATATTTGAACGACAGTCTCAAAATTGTGTTTATTATGACCGACGGTGCGGCACTCCCGCTCTATTTGAGCAATAATGTGTATGAATTAAAGAAAAAAGGTATTATTTATAAAACCGTAACCCTTGGCCATGCATTCGGTGGGGATTATGAGGTTGTAAATATATACAATGCACTTATCGTCGCTAAGGAAATTGCCAAGTGTGATGTCGCAATTGTAACCATGGGGCCCGGGATTATCGGTACAGGCACACCTTACGGATTTACCGGGGTTGAACAGGGATATATAGTCGATGCCGTCAATGACCTGGGGGGCACTCCTTTTGCTGTTCCCAGGATAACATTCAGAGATAAAAGAAAAAGGCATTACGGGTTGAGCCACCATAGCATAACCGTCCTGGGAAAAATAATGAAGACAAGATCCAATGTTGTGCTTCCCGAACTTTCAATGCAGTATGAAAAAATTATTGAAAGACAATTGGAAGAGAATAATTTGACGCATAAACATAATATATTCAAGGTTGAAAAAAACATATTGAAACAGGTCTTGGAACATTATGGACTTAGGGTTAAATCAATGGGCAGAAGTTTAGACGATGATCCGGAATTTTTTGCTACCTGCAGTGCCCCGGCCATATATGTTATCGATTCATTGTTGAAATCATGATACAAGGTTCCCGGGAGGCATCTTTTTATTATAATTTTTAAACTTATTTTGTTGGGGGGTAAAAATGTGATTGTTGAAGAAAAAACCGTGAAATCCGAAAGGATCTATGAAGGAAAAATAATCAATATAAGGGTGGATACCGTAGAATTGCCACATAAAAAATATTCTCGAAGAGAAATAGTTGAACACCCCGGGGCGGTAGGGATAATTCCCATCACACCTGATAAAGATATTATTTTGGTAGAGCAATTTCGCAAGCCTGTAGAGGAAATTTTACTCGAAATTCCGGCAGGTTTGATAGAACATGGAGAAGAACCGTGTCAGTGCGCGGTAAGGGAATTGAAAGAGGAAACCGGTTATACTGCCGGTAAACTGAAAAAACTTTCTGAGTATTATTCAACCCCGGGTTTTTCGGATGAAAAGATACATATCTATTTAGCGGAAGAGCTTGTTGAAGGCATCGCCCAACCCGATGAAAATGAATATGTTGAAATTGTAAAAATGCCGATAAACGAGGCCCTGGAAAAGGTCAGGACAGGTGAAATAAGGGACGCCAAAACCGTAGTGGCCATACTTGCATATTTCAATTTTTGCAGCCGGAACCCGTGATAGGACAGGATAGGCATAAAATTTCTTCGGTAGGCATAATATTTTATAACATATAGGAATTACCTGTTTTGAAATTTATAACTGCAATCTCCTTATATGTTTTAATAAAATTGATGTCCGAATTTCCAAAACAAGATTTTGTTATGGAAATATACTGAGGAAGGGAAGTTTGCCTATGCTAACCGCTATAGTTAATTCAGTTAAAAAACATATAAAAACCCATATTGCTATTTATATTATAACTGTACTGTGTCTGCTTATAGGGATTTCGGTAGGGGGATTTACGGTAAAAATTATAGATGCAAACCATAAGCAGGAACTGGTTTCCTACCTCAGGGGTTTTTTCAGGCTCTTTCATAACGATTCCATAAAAAGCAGCGATATATTTTCACAATCGCTGGTAAATAATTTTCAGTTGTTGGTTCTGTGTTACATACTTGGAATATCGATAATAGGTATTATAGGAATTTTTTTTGTTATAGCATTCAAGGGTTTTGTAATCGGATTTACTGTTGGACTATTGATGGAACAGTTCAAGTTCAAAGGGTTCATTTTGTTTTTGCTGGGGGTTTTACCGCAAAATTTAATCATTATTTCCACGTTTATTATTGCCACGGCTCTGTCGTCGTCCTTTGCCTTGATGTTTATCAAAAACAGGTCGGATAAAACAAAACAAACAAACATTTATAAGGAATTTTTAGTATACACGGCGGCATATCTGATTTTCAGTATATCAATTTTAATGGCTGTTTCGATTGAAACTGTCATTTCTCCTATATTTATTAAAATGATAGGTGCATATATTCAATAAAAAGGCGGGATAAGGGGGAAAGCATGGTAGACAGGATAATTTTATTTATAATAGACAGTCTGGGCATCGGGGCCTTGCCCGATGCGGAAAAATTCGGTGATATTGGTGCAAACACATTGGGTAACATTGCAATAAGCCAAGGGGGTATCGATTTACCCAACCTACAGGATATAGGGCTTGGGAATATAGATAATATAATGGGAGTAAAGGCGGTAAAATCGCCTATAGGTGCCTTTGGCAGGGCAATTGAATTTTCAAACGGAAAGGATACTATCACAGGGCATTGGGAGCTTACAGGTCTGCATTTAACCGAACCTTTCAAAACATTTCCGAAGGGCTTTCCAAAGGATGTAATAGATGAATTGGAAAGCAAGATTGGCAGAAAAATTTTGGGAAATAAGCCTGCTTCGGGTACCGTGATATTGGACGAGCTTGGAGAAACGCATATGAAGACAGGATATCCCATTGTTTATACCTCTGCCGACAGTGTACTGCAGATTGCTGCTCATGAGGACATTATTCCTTTGGACGAGCTGTATTCGATATGTAAAGTTGCCAGGGAAATCATGATGGGGGACAATACAGTAGCCAGAATTATCGCAAGGCCGTTTATAGGCGGTTCGGGGAACTTTACCAGGACATCCAACAGAAGGGATTATGCGTTGGATCCTTTTGGACAAACAGTGTTAGACATTGCTAAACAAAATGGTTTGGATGTAATTGCAATAGGGAAGATAGGAGATATATTTAACGGCAGGGGCATTACGCGTTCCGTGCGTACAAAGGACAACATGGACGGAATCGACAAAACGGTCGAATATATACAAAAAAGCAATGAGGGTATCATCTTTACAAACCTGGTTGAATTTGATTCCCTTTACGGTCATAGAAGGGATCCGAAGGGGTACAGAAGGGCACTGGAAGAAATGGACAGACGAATTCCGGAAATATTGGGTGCTATGAAAGACGGTGATATTATAATTTTCACCGCAGATCACGGAAATGATCCGACTTTTAAAGGGACAGATCATACGAGGGAATATATTCCGATTGTGATCTACGGGAAAAAAGTCAAGAAGAATGTCAATATCGGAACCAGAAAATCTTTTGCCGATGTAGCTGCAACAATTTCGGACATCCTTGAAATACCGTCGACAGGCAAGGGAGAGAGTTTTAAGGAATCAATTATAGAGGTGCCATCATGAAAGGGTATTTTAAAAAGATTTCGGAAGCAAAATACTATTTAAAGAACAATATAAAAATTATGCCGACGATCGGTTTGATTCTCGGGTCGGGTTTGGGGATTTTGGCGGATGAGATAGAGAAACCTATCGTTCTCGATTATGAACATATACCCAATTTTCCGATATCTACGGTGGAAGGCCATGCCGGGCAGTTAGTTGTCGGAGGATTTATGGGAAAGCAGGTCATGGCATTAAAGGGAAGACTGCATTATTATGAGGGCTATACGATGAACCAGGTTACATTTCCGGTGAGGGTGATGGCCAATTTAGGTATCGGGCAGATAATTGTCACCAGTGCGGCAGGTGGTATAAACAAAAGCTTTGTACCCGGCGACTTGATGATAATCAGAGACCATATAAATTTCGGTTTTAATAATCCCCTGATTGGGGCCAATTACAACAGCTTGGGAGTGAGATTTCCGGATATGTCCCGTGTCTATAGTAGGGGTTTGATAATTTTAGCCAAAAAAGTAGCAAAAAAGTATAATATTGATGTCAAAGAAGGGGTATATGTATTTTTAACGGGGCCCGCTTATGAAACTCCTGCCGAAATAAAAATGCTCGGCATTTTGGGCGCCGATGCCGTAGGTATGTCTACGGTGCCTGAAATAATGGCTGCAGTTCATAGTGGGGCGGAAATTTTGGGAATATCCTGTATTACAAATATGGCTGCCGGGATTTCGGACAAGCCTTTAAATCACGATGAGGTTATTGAAGTGGCGAAAAGTGTAGAGGAAAAATTCTCCGCATACATCAAGGGAATAATAGAAAATATTTGAGGGGGGAAAATTTTGAAAGATTTACTTGCAAAACTTGAAGAGACAAAAAAATATTTGTCGGATAATATAAAAGAGGCGCCTGAAATAGGTTTAATCCTAGGGTCGGGGTTGGGAACAATGGCGGAAGAGATAGAAAATGCTGTTGTTATAGACTACAAGGATATTCCTAACTTTCCGATTTCAACCGTGGAGGGACATGCGGGGCAACTGGTGATTGGAAAATTAATGGACAAACAAGTTATTGCGATGAAAGGCAGATTTCATTATTATGAAGGATACTCCATGGGGGAAGTGACTTTTCCGGTCAGGGTTATGAAGGCCATGGGGGTGGAACTGTTACTTGTGACAAATGCTTGTGGCGCCCTCAACCCGAATTTATATCCCGGGGCACTCGTGGTTATAAACGACCATATCAACATGACGGGGAATAACCCTCTGATCGGCCCAAATTACTCGGAGCTGGGACCGAGATTTCCGGATATGTCCGATGCATATGATAAGGATTTAATTCAATTGGTTCATAGAGTTGGTGATAAAATCGGGGTTGAAACCCATGAGGGCGTATATGTATCTATCAGTGGACCCGCTTATTCGTCAAAAGCCGAATCAAAGATGTTCCGACTGATAGGGGCGGATACCATAGGCATGTCTACGGTCCCCGAGGTTATAGTCGCCAAACACAGCGGGCTGAAAGTTATAGGGATATCCTGTGTAACCGATATGGCTATTTTTGAAGGCTCTGAAACTATAAGCCATGAACAGGTAATGGAAATTGCCGATAAAACCAGGCCCAAATTTATCAGTTTGGTCAAATCGATTATAGGTGAGGTATCTCTGTGATGAGAATGTATGACATAATCCTGAAAAAAAGGAACGGCGGCATTTTATCAAAGGAAGAGATAAATTATTTTATAAAGGGGTATACCGACAAGACAATTCCTGACTATCAGGCGGCGGCTTTGCTGATGGCCATATATTTTCAGAAGATGAATGAAAATGAGACTGTTTATTTGACCGAGGCTATGACGAACTCGGGGGATATAATAAATTTAGCGGACATAGACGGAATTAAGGTGGACAAACATAGCACCGGCGGTGTAGGTGACAAGACCACCATAGTACTGGCGCCCATGGTGGCGGCTTGCGGTGTTCCCGTAGCTAAGATGTCGGGCAGGGGGTTGGGTCACACAGGCGGAACATTGGACAAACTGGAGTCCATTCCCGGGTTTAGCACGGAGATGACTAGAGAGAAATTTATAAACAACGTCAAAAATTTTAAAATTGCAATTGCGGGTCAAACTGCTGACTTGGCACCCGCTGATAAAGCAATTTATGCGTTAAGAGACGTAACCGCCACAGTGGATAATATTTCCTTGATAGCGAGCAGCATAATGTGTAAAAAATTCGCATCCGGGGCAGATTCCATCGTACTCGACGTAAAAACGGGTAGCGGTGCATTTATGAAAAATATAGAGGATGCATTCGAATTAGCTTATGAGATGGTCAAAATAGGAAACGGTATGGGCCGTGATACCGTTGCACTCATAACAAATATGGACGAACCCCTGGGATATGCCGTCGGTAACAGTTTGGAGGTCAGGGAAGCGATAGAAACCTTGAAAGGCGGCGGACCGGGGGATCTTAAGGAACTATGCGTAACTTTGGGCTCCCATATGCTTTTGCTGGCCGGGGATGTTGGGACGGCAGAAGAAGGAAGACAAAAAATAAAAAGTGTTATCTCCACAGGCAAGGCGCTGGAGATGTTTAAGATTCTCGTCGGGGAACAAGGCGGGGATGTAGACTGCATAGAAAATACAGATTTATTGCCACAAGCTAAAGGCATATACGAACTGAAATCCGATAAAACAGGCCATATAAATAAAATAGAAGCAGAAACAGTTGGATCGGCCTCGCTGATATTGGGAGCAGGCAGAGAAACCGAGGACAGCATCATAGACCATTCTGTCGGAATTATATTGAATAAAAAAATTGGGGAATATGTCCAAACAAATGATACGCTTGCATATGTTCATTACAATGATTATAAAAGACGGGAGATCGCCGTCAAGAGGTTAAAATCCGCATACTTAATTGAAAAGACAGCTAAACCGAAGCAACCGTTAATACTTGGAATAGTGGATCAAAAGGGACTGCTGAAAAAATCGGATTGTGTCATCTGAATGAGCAAAGCAAATGAGGAATCTTTAAAAGGAATAAGGGGGCTATAAAATACCTCTTTATTCCTTTTATAATTTAGTCCATTTCTTGTCGTATAACAAAATACTTAGCTGGAAAACCTAATACTAAATACGTAATAGGGAGGATACTCAATGAAGAAAAAATTAAATATATTTTTGTATATACTAATAATTGTCTCTTTGATTTTACCCATTTCAAATATCTATGCAGAGGAAGAGACACAGCCTTTTGACATAGATGCTAAATCCGCATTGTTGATGGATGCCGGGACGGGAACAATTTTATATGAAAAGAACATACATGAGCGGTTGGCCCCGGCCAGTATAACAAAAATCATGACAATGCTTTTAGTGATGGAAGCCATCGATGATGGTAAAATTACTCTCGATGACCAGGCGGTTGTCAGTGAAGAAGCCTCAAGAATGGGAGGAACGCAACTTTATTTGGAACCCGGAGAGGTAAGGACGGTAGAGGAATTGATGAAAGGCGTGGCTATACGTTCGGCCAATGACGCCACCGTGGCGTTAGGTGAACATATAGCGGGTACAAATGAGTTATTTGTACAACAGATGAATGATCGTGCCAAGGAATTGGGTATGAAGGACACAACATTTATTAACACAAACGGCCTGGACGCGGAGGGACATCTTACAACTGCCCATGATGTGGCTCTGATGTCCAGGGAATTGCTAAAACATGAGGAGATTCATAGATGGCTCACAACGTGGATGGACACCGTGGTAGTCGGGAGAAAGAAATCGGAACAATCTCTGGTCAACACAAACAGGCTTATTAAGACATACCAGGGGGCCAATGGCATAAAAACCGGCTACACGAGCACATCAAAACATTGTCTTTCGGCGTCCGCAACCAGGGGGAACAGCACATTTATAGCGGTAGTAATGGCTGCACCGTCGTCTCAGATTCGCTTTAGTGGGGCGGCGAAACTGCTGGATTATGGTTTTGCCAACTTCAGTACGGTTAAAATAGCCCAAGAACATGATGTTATAGGGAATGTTAAACTGAATAAAGGCAAGAAAATTCAATTAGAAGCGGTTGCAAAGGATGATTTAAATATATTAGTTAAAAAAGGCAAGGAGGAAAGTGTTAAGACAGAAGTAATACTCCCACCATCTGTTAATGCCCCCATATCAGAGGGCGGCAAAGTGGGTGAAATCATAGCAACTTTAGATGGAAAAGAGGTCGGTAGAACGGATATTGTATCAAAGGAAGATATATCAAAAGCCTCAATATTTGATATACTGGGAAGAATGTTCAGTAGAATAATGGGTGGAATAAGGTAATATGCCTGATTCAGCTCCCTGATTTTCGATATTGATCGGAACATGAACAAATTTTAATCCTTATGTGTAAATATTTAAGTATTGGAAAAAATGTCAATATAACATAAATAGAGACGTAAGGGTGAAAATTTAAAATGTTGATTTTTATAATCCTAATATTGGGGGCCCTGTTGTTCGGGATATTGCACTCAAACCTGAGGTTCAGATTTAGCATTGTCAAGCATGATAAGGACAATAGCGTGGTTATAAGCCTGACCAGCTTGTACGGTATATTTAATCATACCAGAAGAATTTCCGCCACAGATTTGATCAAGAGAAATAAAGCAGTTCCTACATTAAATGTTGCTACCGATACGACAGATAAAGAGGACAGATCGGTTGATCATGGAAATTCTTCTCGTAACATATTTGATACGGAAAAAATAATAGATGATTATAAGAGAATTTATGCCAGATATGAACACTATATAAGGGAAAAGTTGGTTTTTGATAATATATATTGGTATACCAAAATCGGCACAAATGATGCGGCGCAAACAGCTATCTTAGTAGGGGTGATATGGGCTATAAAAGCGTCCATTATCTCCTTTATAGCCAGGGGTTATAATTTTCCCGATGTATCGATAAATGTGGTTCCGGATTATAATGTCAATGTCTTCGAAACATCTATCGATGGTATATTTACCATTAAATTAGGCTATATTATTAATGCGAATATAAAGGCAATATTAGCGCAAATAAAAGGATGGTGTGAAAAATGAATGAGCATCCAATAGAATCACTAATGAAAACCACAATGGAAACCATTAAAGATATGGTAGATGTCAATACCATTGTCGGTGACGCAGTCGAGACAATAGACGGCACAACAATAATTCCCATTTCCAGGGTATCTTTTGGATTTGCATCAGGCGGCGGGGATTTTGAAAATACAAAAAAGAGTAATAATAAAGAGGATCAGAATGGGGAAACGGGTAAGGAGCAATTGCCCTTTGCTGGCGGCGCAGGTGCGGGGATATCCATACAACCCGTAGCATTTATGGTGGTGGGCAGTGGACAGATGAAATTGATGTCTGTGGATCACAATGCTAACCTGGTCGATACAATTATAGGTTCTGCACCTAAGGTTATTGACAGTTTACAATCGGCCCTCAGTAAAAACAACAAAGGTAATAAGGGCAATAAGAGCAACGAAGAAAACAAGACCATAAGTTTTGAATAGAGGGCACGCAAACAGGGGGACAGTTCCCCTGTTTGACGGAATACAATTTGAAAGAACCGATACAAAAAGATATAATGAGGTGAAAGTTCGAAAGGGGGCAAATTTATGGACATAAGACAAGCTATAGAAGATATATGGCAAAATAGAAAATATACCACGGACGATCCCAAAACAACGTTGAGCCATTTAAACGAAGAAGTAGCAGAATCATTGAAAGCCCTGATGAAAGGGGATACAGACAAGGCGAAACGCGAATTACAGGATGCCATGTCTTGTCTGTTTATTGCCATGAGGGTTATGGAAATAGATCCTGTTGAGGCTGTTAACAATCAAATAAAACAGATGCAAAAAAGAAACGAAAAGGTAATGATTTTTGAGAATGATAAGGTTGAAATATATGTAAACGGCAGTTTAAAGGGCGGATGGTCTATATGGGACAAAGAAGACATAAGAGAGGCAGAGAAGATTGCAAAAGAATTTGGTTGTGAAATAAAGTATAAATAGTTTACAAACAGGGGGACGGTTCTTCTGTTTGACAATTGTTCTGAAACGAAAAAACCTCAGGACAATTTTATTGTCAAACAGAAGAACCGTCCCCCTGTTTGATTTTGGGGTGATATCTATGCATAAGAGAAGAATATGTATGATACTGGTTTGTATTATCAGTATAACGACAACTATATCCTATGGAAATGAAAACGATACACAATTAGAAATAAGCGGACAGTCCGCCATTGTTATGGATGCGGGATTAGGACGAGTTATGTATGAGAAGGATATACATAAAAAACTTCCTATGGCCAGTACCACAAAGATTATGACAGCACTGTTGGCAATTGAAAATATTCCGTTGGATAAAAAGATAAAAATAAATCCTGAGGCCCAGGGTATAGAAGGATCTTCTATATATTTAATGGCGAACGAAAGGGTTAAAGCAAGGGACTTAATATATGGGCTGATGTTGAGATCGGGAAATGATTCCGCCGCCGCAATCGCATATGAAGTGTCGGGGTCTATTGAGGATTTTGCAAAGCTGATGAACAATCGGGCAAAAAAGATAGGGGCAAAAAATACAAATTTTACAAATCCCCACGGTCTGCATGATGAAAACCATTATACAACAGCCTATGATTTGGCATTGATCACGAGGGAAGCTCTTAAAAATCCGGTATTTAAAGAAGTGGCGAAAACAAAATTTTGGATGGCCGACAGGGAAGGTTATAAATACTTTTCAAATAAGAATGCAATTTTGGACATGTACGAGGGGGGCGACGGGGTAAAGATCGGGTATACAATGCGGGCAGGCAGATGCTTGGTGGCATCTGCAACAAGGGGTAATATGCAACTGATTGCCGTGACGTTAAATGATTATAATTGGTTCGATACCGCCGCAAGGCTGTTAGACGAAAGTTTCAGTTTATACAGACCTCATACATTGTTCAGTGAAGGTCAAAAGATTACTAAAACCGGAGTTTTAGATGGGAAGAGTAAGGAAATTTACTTAAATTCATTTAAAGGCTGTATTATTCCATTAGCTAAGGGAGAAAGGGGAAAACTTTTAACGGTTATCGACATACCTAAAATCCTGAGGGCTCCGATAGAAAAAGGGCAGAGTGTAGGTAAAATGACTACATATCTAAACGGAAAGATACTCAATACAACATATCTTGTTGCCGACAAATCTATAGAAAAACAGAGCTTTAAGGACAAGGTCAAGGAGTTTTTCGGCATCGCCGGATAGACCTGTCAAAGAGGGTCTCCAATTTTATATTGGGGGTCTTTTTTTATATGAAAAACTAGTAACACAATACTATCGGCAAAATAAGATGATAATATGGTGAAATTTTTCCAATATGAATCCAAGATGTTCAAATTGAGGGAAGGTTGGCCCTAAAGGGGGGATTTTATGAACTCTAAACAATGGCAATGTGTGGATGCGGGCAGTGATTATTGCCCATGTCATTTAGCAGAGGAAAATAGTTGCATCATATGTACACAATTACAAGGAAAGGGCTACTGTGATTGTAATTGGATGGGGGTATGTATTTATGATGAATTCTATTTTGCGGGGAACAAAAAAAAAGGGGTACGAGAATCTCGAGAGTATCCCGTAGTCGGCAGTAAAGTCATCGGTAAGATTATTTTTTTAACGATAAAGGTTACGAGATATATGGCCAGAGTCCTGAAGCAGCCCGGCTCTTATGTTTTTATAAGAAACAAACACAGTGATTATTTTTTTGATGTACCGATATCAATTATGGATTGTGACGAAGAAAAATCGGTAATAAAAATAGCTGTGGAGATTTGCGGGGTAAAGACTAAAAAGTTAACGGATCATGGCGGTACTGTGATTGTCAGGGGGCCTTATTGGAACGGTATATTTGGATTAAATGCTCTCAAAACAACACAAAATGCCAGATGCCTGGTACTGGCCAGGGGTATAGCGCAAGCACCTGCGATATTGTCCATAAAACACCTGTTAAAAAACAACAATGTTGTAGATATTATTGTCAATAAAAGGACTGATGAGCACAATTTTATTAAAGAATATCTCGGGGAACCCATAAGGGAAGTAAATATGCCGTCGGACGATGTTGCTATTTTATGCAGGGAACTTATGAAAGAAAACAATTATAAGTTAATATTTATAGGCGGTTCGGACCCGCTACAAAACAAGATTATCGAATGTATTCAGGAAACGGATGATGTAAAATTCGTTACAACCAATAATAACCCAATATGTTGTGGCGAGGGAATTTGCGGATCCTGTGTTAAAAAAGACAAGAGCGGGGCGCTGGTTAAAACCTGCAAGGCTCAGAGAATATAAATACAGAAGGGGGGATTATGGGAATGGCTAAAATTGTAATTATAGGTGGGGGATGGGCAGGTTGTGCTGCCGCGATTACCGCCAAAAAGGCGGGAGGAGACGTACATCTTTTTGAAAGGACAGATATGCTTTTAGGGCTCGGGAATGTAGGAGGAATCATGAGAAACAACGGAAGATACACTGCGGCCGAAGAAACCATGCTATTGGGAGCGGCGGAATTGTTTGAAATAACCGACCGTTGTTCGCGGCATAAAAATTTGGATTTTCCGGGTCATAAGCATTGTAGTTTATATGACGTAGCGATTATAGAAGCCCAGGTCAGAAAATTAATTAAGACTATGGGGATTAACTTATACCTCCAACACAGGGTAACGGATGTAGTTAAAAATGGGGATAAAATCACGGCAATCAGACTTTTTGACAACAGTATATTTGAAGGGGATATTTTTATTGAAGCCACGGGTTCCACGGGGCCTATGGGTAACTGCAGAAAATATGGTAACGGGTGTGCAATGTGCGTTTTGAGGTGCCCGTCTTTCGGGCCGAGGGTAAGCTTGAGTCAGAGGGCCGGAATAGAAGACATTCTGGGGCAAAGAGCAAACGGTGATTCCGGTGCATTCAGTGGGGCCTGTAAACTCAACAAAGACTCTCTATCCAAGGAAATAGTCGATGAACTGAATGAGAAGGGTGTGGTAATAGTCAAGGTTCCCGATGAAGATATCAATATAGGCAAACTCGATATTAAGGTTTGTCAGCAATATGCTTTGAAGGAATATGCGGAGAACATAATACTGCTTGATACAGGCCATGCCAAGCTTATGGCTCCGTTTTATCCGTTGGATAAACTCAGAAAAATCAGGGGCTTTGAAAATGCAAAATATGAAGATCCCTATTCAGGGGGAATAGGTAATTCAATACGTTACCTGTCTATGGCGCCGAGGGATAATAATATGAAGGTAGTCGGAATAAAAAATTTATTTTGTGCAGGGGAAAAATCCGGACTTTTTGTAGGCCATACGGAGGCTATTGTAACCGGAAGCCTGGCAGGGCATAATAGTGTCAGGGCATTTTTGGGTATCCCATTTTTACAGTTACCGAGATTGACTGCCTCAGGTGATCTGATCGCATATGCAAATGAAAGAATCACTACTATGGAAGGGTTAAAAGAAAGGTTTACATTTGCAGGCACGGACTATTTCAAACGCATGAAGGAACTAAATTTATATACCACCGATGCGGGAATTATAAAAAACAAGTTGGAACGATTAAACCTATTGAATATTTATTCCGAAAGGTTAAAATAGAAGTAATAAGCAAAGATAGGATGAAATTTATGAGACTGCAGAAGTTCTTGGCCGATTGCGGTGTTGCTTCAAGAAGGAAAAGTGAAGAATTGATCAGTAGCGGAAGAGTGAAGGTTAACGGTAAAACAGTTACCAAAATGGGTTTTAAGGTAGAACCCGAAACTGATTCGGTCTGTGTGGACGGTAAAAATATAGCTTTAGAAAGACATAAAGTTTATATCTTATTAAACAAGCCCAAGGGATATGTAACCACTGTACGGGAACAGTTTAACAGGAAAAAGGTTGTTGATCTGATCAATGTACCCTATCGGATATTTCCGGTTGGACGATTGGATTATAATACGTCGGGATTTCTCATACTTACCAACGATGGTGAATTGACATATAAATTAACCCACCCCAAGTTTGAGGTTCCAAAGGTTTACGTCGCAAAAATTAGGGGTATTCCGAGCAGGGATAAATTGAACAGTTTTGAAAGCGGTTTAAAAGTAGAAAACTATGTTACAGCACCCGCTAAAATAAGGGTTTTAAAAAAACTCGGTAAGGATTGTCTTGTTGAGATAACCATCCAAGAAGGCAAAAATCATCAAATCAGAAAAATGTGTGATGCCATAGGCCATCCGGTATTAGAACTGGAAAGAATTAAAATGGGCAAAATAAATATCGGGGATCTGGAAGTTGGAAACTGGAGATATCTCACCGAGCAGGAAGTTAAATATCTGAAACAGCTGTGATTCCGGAATTTATTTGATATATCCCGTAGGGGTTCAGGCAATGCAAATAACAGCGTATCAATCATGCGATGGGCGTAATTTAGAAAGGGATTTCATATGCTAAATTCGATTGTGCGGGCAACCTCCTTTGTACACCATGTGTTAAAAGGAAAAATCAATAAAAATGATGTGGTAATAGATGCTACTATGGGTAACGGTAATGATACGGTGTTTTTAGCCGAACTTGTAGGGCCGGGGGGAAGTGTCTTTGCTTTTGATATACAACAAATTGCAGTAGACAGAACTTTAAAAAAATTGGTTGATAACGGATTAGACGATCATAACATAAGACTTATTAATGACGGTCATGAAAATATAGAAAGTTATTCAACAGGTGCTATAGATGCCGCGATGTTTAATTTAGGATATTTGCCTCAGGGTGACCGTTCAATTATAACCAAGCCGGGTTCTACCATCAAAGGTATCAAATCAGTATTGAAACTCTTAAAACCCGGGGGTATAATATCTATAATTATGTATTATGGACATGAAGGGGGTATGGATGAAAAACAACAGGTTTCAGATTTTGTAAAGGGCCTTCCGAACAAAGATTTTGTCGTGATGAATTGTTACTATGCAAATCAGGGAAATAATCCGCCAATTATTATCTTTATTGAAAAGATGAAAAAGGATTCTTGCTTTCAATCGGAATGCTATAAAAACAATGGATTTTAATAATTTTATATTGTATGTGGTTGGGTTTTATGTTATTATATAACTTGTATTATTTATATGTTGTTATATAATTTATACTATTTATAGGGGAGAAAATATATGGCAAAGATAAAAATTACGGAAACAGCACTAAGAGATGCACATCAATCTCTGTTGGCTACGAGAATGAAAACTGAAGATATGCTGCCTATTGCTGAAAAAATGGATCAAGTGGGTTATCATTCATTGGAAATGTGGGGTGGAGCTACATTTGATGCCAGCCTGAGATTTTTAAACGAAGATCCTTGGGAACGGATACGCAGTATAAGAAAGGCTGTTAAAAACACAAAACTTCAAATGCTTTTAAGAGGCCAGAATATTTTAGGGTATAAGCATTACGCCGATGATGTTGTGTCGGAATTTGTTAAAAAAGCGATCTGTAACGGAATAGACATTGTGAGAATTTTTGATGCATTGAATGACACAAGGAACCTGGAAACAGCAATAAAGACAACCTTGGAAGAGGGTGGGCATGCTCAATGCGCACTGTCTTATACCACCAGTCCGGCACATAACGTAGAATACTATGTAAAAAAAGCAAAGGAACTGGAGGACTTGGGCGCGAATTCTATTTGCATCAAGGATATGTCGGGAATATTGACTCCCTATGTGGCATTTGAACTGGTTACAGAGCTGAAAAAGGTAATTACGGTTCCTCTACAGATGCACACCCATTATACCAGTGGCATTGCATCAATGACTTATTTAAAGGCCATAGAAGCGGGTGCGGACATAATTGATACGGCGATTTCTCCGTTAGCATTAGGAACATCTCAGCCCCCAACAGAGCCAATGGTAGCAACCTTTAAAGGCACTCAATATGACACAGGCTTGGATTTGGAAGCGCTCAATGAAATTGCGGAACATTTCAGGCCGTTGAGGGAAAGGTATTTAAAAGAAGGTTTAATCAACCCGAAGGTTTTGGGGGTAGATGTGAAGACCTTAATATATCAAGTTCCCGGAGGAATGTTATCAAATCTCATATCACAACTCGAAGCTCAAAACAAATTGGATAGGTTTGATGATGTGCTCAAAGAGGTTCCAAAGGTTAGAGAAGATTTAGGTTATCCCCCGCTGGTAACCCCTACAAGTCAAATAGTGGGTACCCAAGCGGTGTTTAATGTTATCACGGGCGAACGGTACAAAATGGTACCAAATGAGGTCAAAGACTATGTAAAAGGTCTATACGGCCGACCGACGGTTCCAATTAAAGATGACATCAAACGAAAAATTATAGGTGACGAAGAAGTTGTTTCCTGTCGTCCGGCAGATTTTATAGAGCCACAGTTAGGGTCATTGAAAGAGGAGATGAAAGAATACTTAGAGCAGGATGAAGACGTACTTACTTATGCATTATTTCCACAAGTTGCAATGAATTTCTTTAAAAACAGGTGGGCGGATAAATATAAAATAGAGACAGAATTATACAACGAAAAAGAAAAAATCCACCCGGTATAAAAAACAAAAGCCCCTATATCTTAGGGGTTTTTTTATTATTTTATATATTCTATTTATTTTTGCTACAGTAATCCGGTACCGCCAAATATCTTATCTATTCTGTTATTTGCAGTGTTTTATGATATAATTATAGATGGGGGAGATTTGAATGAATCAGTTTCATAAGGCTCAAAATCATGAGGAGAAGATATATGCGAATTTTAATCACTAATGATGACGGTATTTTTGCCGAAGGAATATACAGGCTTGCAAAACAGATGCAATATAATGGTGAGGTAGTGATTGTTGCTCCCGACGGCGAGCGAAGCGCTTCCGGGCATGCAATTACAATGCGCAGTCCATTGATGGTAAAAAGGGTTAAATTCTTTGACACGGAAATTGAAGCCTATTCAACAAATGGAACACCTGCAGACTGCGTAAAGATGGGAATTGAGGCGTTGTTCAAGACAAAAAAACCGGATATAGTTATTTCGGGTATCAACGATGAACCCAATTTAGGAACCGATGTGATTTATTCCGGTACTGTTTCGGCGGCCGTAGAATCGGCCATTATGGGCATCCCGTCGATTGCGGTATCAATGGGCGGTTGTAAAGCAAACGAGTTTGACGCCGCCGCACGGTTTACTTCGCTGTTGTTTAAAAAAATTATAGGAAACAACAAATTACACAACGTAGTAATCAACGTTAACTACCCGGATAAGCCTGAGGATGAAATAAAGGGTATAAAAATAACTACATTAGGAATAAGAAAATATGACAATGCATTTATTGAAAGGAAGGATCCCAGGGGTAATATATATTACTGGATGTCCGGCACGGTACGGGAGATGGAACAGGATCCCGATAGTGATATTATAGCGGTCAACGAGAATTATATCTCCATTACACCGATACATTTCGATCTCACCAGTTTCAAACATTTTGAAGAGTTGAAAAAATGGGACATTTATGAATAGTTTCGTATATTATGTGTTATCTGAATTGCTAAGGCTATAAAATGAAGATATTTTATTAACAGGTTATAATATAAGAAACAAAACAAAAAATAGGGTGATCAGCTATTATGGATGAAAATAAAAGGGATTTAATCAACGAGATCCAGAAAAGATTTTCCGAATTGAGCAAAAGTCAGAAATTAATCGCTCAATATATAATTGAAAATTACGACAAGGCGGCTTTTATGACGGCATCTAAACTCGCAGGCAAGGTCGGTGTCAGTGAATCGACGGTTGTCAGATTTGCCAATGCTCTGGGGCTTGACGGTTATCCACAGCTCCAGAGAGGTTTAGAGGAAGTCATAAGGACAAAGCTGACTACAGTTCAGCGCGTAGAAATGGCAGGCGAGTATTCCGACGGGGGCCTGGTGTTAAAAAAAGTACTTGGGGCCGATATAGACAACATAAGGGTCACATTAGAAAATATAGATTATGAAACATTCCAACAGGTAATAAATAAAATATGCGAGGCCGAAAAAATATATATAGTTGGTCTTAGAAGTTCAATGGCCATTGCCGATTATTTCGGCTTTTATTTGAATCTAATCCTGGATAATGTCAAAATAGTTCATCATGGTATCAGTAACATCTTCGAACAGGTATTCAGGGTATCTAAAACGGATATAGTTATAGGTATAGGATTCCCCAGGTACTCTATGCAGACAGTGGACGCACTGTCATATGTAAAAGAACAAGGGGTGACAATTGTGGGTATTACAGACAGTCTATTGTCCCCAATAGCAAATCTGGCGGATTATACCCTGACGGCCAAAAGTAACATGGCATCATTTGTTGATTCGTTGGTGGCACCCCTCAGTCTAATAAATGCCCTGATAGTAGCAATCGGGATGTGTGAAAAGGAAAAAATAACCGAACATTTTAATACTTTAGAAGGGATTTGGAAAAAATATAATGTCTATCAAGGCAGGAACCAGGGTTAGTAAGTAAAGGGTGGATTTGGATGAAGAAATTATATTTAGTCAGGCATGGACAGACGTTATGGAATTTAGAGGGTAAGACCCAGGGGAGTAAAAATTCCGGTCTAACCCCTCTAGGTTTCGAGCAGGCAAAAAAATTGGGGGAATATTTCAGAGATATCGAATTAGGTGAAATTTATTGCAGTACCTTGCAACGAGCTTATTCAACGGCTCAAATTATTGCAGACATAAAAAATTTGGATTGCAAATTGGACAGTAGATTGGTTGAAATGAACTTTGGAGAATGGGAAGGGTTAACCCGTCCGGAGATCAAAAAAAGATATCCTGACGATTTCAGAACCTGGATGGAGAAACCTCATCTTGCAAACATACCATCGGGCGAAACTATAGAAATCGCACAAAAACGTATGGTGGACTTCGTTGATGATAAAATTATAAAATCGGACAAAGATACAATTTTAGTGGTCAGTCACGGTACGGTGATTCGTTTGCTCTTACTGAGCGTACTTTCTATGGACCTAAAGCACTACTATAAATTGAAGTTGAGCAACGGTTCTGTCAATTTAGTGGAATTCAGGTATTACGGGCCTGTTTTAATTAAGTATAACGACACCTGTCATATGGACATAATTATATAAAGATAATATGTGATATATAAGAGCGCTCGTAATTTTAAAGGTTATAGGGGAATGCAACCAATGGGCAGTAGGAAAATGCTATCGAAACAAAAAAGGTACTTTTTTATAGAAAAATTTATTATTATCATCGTTATGTTTGTATCTATCTTATTGATAGGGTCAAATGTAATAAGGGTATATGACCACTATATTACCGCACAATTTTCCGAATTTAATACTGCCGATCTTAAAAATAATGTGCCGTCTCAGGGTATTATGGAGGTTGTAATTGAAGATGATAAAATGTATCCAATGTTGGAAGTGATTGTAAACGGTGAGCTATCCGGTCATAGGTTTAATGAAAACAATAGGATAACAATAACCGTTCATGACGGGGATGTAATACAGATAAACAGCTGCATGTACAGCGATGATATAAAAATTGGGATAAAAGGGATGTCCCCGAATGTAGGTAATGTATTAGGTGACAGTCACATGATTTTGAAGGAAGGTATCAACACCCTGGCTATAATAAGAATATAGATATGCTTGAGGAATATCAGAAATTGATGTATAATTTCCCTTAGAAGTGTAAGGGGATAGGTATATATTTTTATTATTTAAGATAACCACCTAAACCGGTGGTTAAATCTATTCTAGGAGGCATAAGGCGCATGGTTCAAATTGCGGTGGACGGGCCTGCCGGTTCCGGCAAAAGCACAATTGCCAAAAAAATTGCCGAATATCTGAATATAACATACATAGACACGGGGGCGATGTATAGGGCTCTCACATATAAGGTTTTAGTAAATAATGTAGATGTTCAGGATGAAGATGCAATAATCAAATTGGCGCGGGAAAGTGATATTAAATTCTTTCAGGGAGATATTTATTTAGATAATAACATAGTTAACGAAGAAATCAGGCTTCCCGAGGTGAACAAAAATGTTTCATATGTCGCTAAAATTCCGCAGGTACGAAAAATTTTGATCGGTATACAAAAAAAAGCGGCCTCAAATCGGGATGTAGTGATGGATGGAAGGGATATAGGAACGCATGTTCTTACCAATGCAAATCTGAAGATTTTTTTGACGGCAACCGTCGAGCAGAGGAGCCGCAGAAGGTACGAGGAACTTAAAAATAAAGGACTTGATGTGAATTTTGATGACGTAAAAAGAGACATAATAAACAGGGATAAAATTGATAGGGAAAGAAAATTTTCACCTTTAGCCAAGGCGGATGATGCAATCGTTATCGATACAACAGACCTGTCTGTGGCGGACGTTATAAATAAAATAATCCCGTTGTTGGGGGAGGGATAGCAAGGTGTTGTTTTATAAAATTATAAAAGGTTTTGCAAAGCTTCTGCTTTCCCTAATTTATAAAATAGAAATTGAAGGAAAAGAATATATCCCAAAGGAGGGCAGGGGTATAGTATCTTCCAATCATTTCAGTTTAATGGACCCTATTGTGATTGCAGCATTTTTGCCGAGGAAGGTTAATTATATGGCAAAGGAAGAATTGTTTTCTAACAGACTTTTTGCCTTATTTTTAAACAAAGTAGGAGTGTTTCCGGTGAAGAGGGATGGCGCCGATATCAGTGCGATCAGGACGGCATTAAAAATTCTAAACAATGGGGAAATTTTCGGTATATTTCCCGAAGGAACCAGAAGCAAGCCGGGTGAAGTTTTGAAGGCAAAACCCGGTTCGGCCATGATTGCAATCAAATCACAAAGTCCTGTTATACCGGTGGCTGTTATGGGGAACTATAAACCTTTCAGCAAGGTAAGGATAGTAATAGGCGAGCCAATGGACTTATCTGATTATTATGGTAAAAAAATTCATACCGATGAGTATCAGAAATTGAGTCAGGAAGTATTAGACACGATAAGGAAATTGATTATTTAAATAGATACAGGGATAATCGTAATTAATAAAGGATTTTTATATTTTATGTAGAATTATTGCAGAGTTGATTGTATAATCAGACATACGGAGGGTGCGGATGAAAGTTATTGTAGCGGATCATTCAGGATTTTGTTTCGGGGTGGAAAGGGCCATAAAAATTGCTTTTGATAAATTGAACGACAATATCAGTAAAAAAAATATTTATACTCTGGGGCCTCTTATCCATAATCAACAGGTTGTGGATAAATTGCAAAACGCCGGACTGAAGGTGGCCGACGCTCCTGACGATATTGAAGGCAACAGCGTCGTAATTATTCGTTCCCATGGGGTTTCCAAGGACATATACGACCTGATTAACGAAAAAAACGTCGATATAATCGACGCAACATGCCCCTTTGTTAAAAAAATTCAAAACACGGTCAAGAAATATAAAGCAAAAGGATATACTATTGTTATTATAGGAAATTCGGATCATCCGGAAGTAATGGGTATTAACGGGTGGTGTGACAATCAAGCGTATATTGTCAAGACCGAGGAAGACATCGAAAAAATTCCTTTCGTACAAAAATTATGTGTTGTTGTGCAGACAACAATGCCGACGGGTTTATATTATAAGCTCAGTGATATGCTTGAAAAAAAGGCCGAGCAAGTTATAAAATTTAATACAATTTGTTCAGCCACTATGGACAGACAGGAATCCGCAAGGAATTTGGCGAAAAATGTTGATGCCGTTGTGGTGATAGGGGGATATCACAGTTCCAACACCCAAAAACTTGTGGATATCTGTAAAAATGAAAAACCGGATGCAACTTTTCATATAGAAATTGCAAAAGAATTGCCCGTAGATGTGTTAAAAAATTACGAGGTAATCGGTATTACTGCCGGGGCTTCCACACCCAAATGGATTATTGATGAAGTGATTGAAAGGTTGAGTGATTTACCTATTAGCTAAGGATGCAAGGTTCAATGAGTATTAGTTAATAGTCATTATATTATGAAGGCAAATTTATTTTAGGAGGTTTAAAGAGGATGAATGGTGATATGCAGGATCTAATGGAAGAGATAGAAAAAACAATGGTAAGACTGAGAAGGGGAGAAATTGTTACAGGTGAGGTCATAAATGTTACCGATGATGAAATTACGGTAAATTTAGGATATAAATCGGATGGAATAATTCCGAAAGAGGAGATATCAAATGATACAACGGTAAATCCCCTTGATATTGCTAAAGGGGGAGACGAAATCGAGGTCTATGTATTAAGCCTGGATGACGGGGAAGGTAATGTTCTGTTATCGAAAAAGAGGGTTGATACGGTAAAGGGATGGAATTATTTGGAGGAAGTAAAAGAGGAAGGGTCTTTGATTGAAGCAAATGTAGTTGAGGTTGTAAAGGGTGGAGTAATAGCCGTAATACGCGGAATCAGATGTTTCATACCGGCAAGTCACCTGTCGGATCATTATGTTGACGATTTAAAAATCTTTGAAGGCCAGAGTCTTAATGTCAAGATAATTGAAATAGATAGAAGAAAGAATAAGGTAATCCTGTCCAGAAGGGTTGTATTAGAAGAAGAAAACAAACTCAAGCGGGAGGAACTGTTTTCTAAATTAGAAAAAGGCAGTCGTATCAAGGGTGAAGTAAAGCGGATTACAAATTTCGGTGCATTTGTAGATATAGGCGGTGTCGATGGCCTCATACACATATCGGAATTGTCTTGGGGGCGAGTAAAGCATCCAACAGAGGTTGTAAATATAGGGGACATAGTGGAAGTTGAGGTTTTAAATTTTGACAAGGAAAAGGGCAGGGTATCTTTGGGGTTAAAACAAACACAACCACATCCATGGGAGACGGCGGAGCAAAAATATCCCATAGGAAGTATAGTCGAGGGTAAAGTCGTAAGGTTGGTAGACTTTGGTGCTTTTGTTCAGTTAGAATTAGGATTGGACGGTTTGGTGCATATCTCTCAAATCAGTAAGGAACATGTTTTAAAACCATCGGATAAACTTCATATCGGACAAATAGTGAATGTAAAGGTTTTAGATATAAAACCGAAAGATAGGCGTATAAGTCTCAGTATTTCAGCAGTCGATATAGATGAAGAAGATGTACAGGAACAACATATTGACGACGATGTAACAACAGTCAGTGAAGAAGACGGACAAGAACGATATGTCAGTGGTGATGACACAACAACAATCGGGGACGTAATAGAAATCGATGATGAAAAGTAAAGAGTCAGGGGCTCTTTATTTTTTATCATAACATGCACTTATAATAGTTTGTATGCAACAAGATAATCGGTTTTTGTATATACCGCTCCTGTAATACACTTTTTTACCTTACTTTTGGTAAACAGTGCAGTCATATATTATAAAATACGGGTTAGAATACATTACTAGGTGTGAATATAAATCTATATACACAATTATAACAAATAAAAATGCAATTAATCTATATAAATATATGATTTCAATTTACTCCAGTTTTTTAGGTACATAGCAGTTAATATATAAACTATATGGTTGGCCGAGATTGGTGTAGAATTATATAACTGCGGTTTATAATATAAATTATTTTATATATGGTTAAATATACAGGAGGACATAAATGGGCAAAAAAGAAAAGATTATCATTTCACCGGAGGCAATAAAAAGACAACAGGATATTATTGAAAATTTTAAAATATATAATGAGGGCAAAAATAAAAAATACATTGTTACTACCTATGGTTGCCAAATGAATGAACACGACTCGGAGGTGCTGTCCGGGATGCTCGAGAATATGGGGTATACGGCTACAAATGATAGGGAGGATGCAGATTTAATTATATATAACACTTGCTGTGTCAGGGAAAACGCGGAACTGAAGGTATATGGAAATTTAGGGGCGTTAAAAAATCTGAAACGGAGGAAGGATGACCTTACAATAGCCGTATGTGGATGTATGATGCAGCAACCCCATGTAGTAGAAAAAATAAAGAATAAATATAAACATGTGGATTTGATTTTCGGCACACATAATCTGTTCAGATTTCCCGAGTTATTGGCGAAATCCATGGAATCCCAAAATATGTTTATAGAGGTATGGGAAAACGAGGGCGATATAGTTGAGGGATTGCCGGCAAGCAGGAAACATAAAATAAAAGCGTTTATCAATATTATGTATGGATGCAACAATTTTTGTACTTATTGTATTGTTCCTTATACCAGGGGAAGAGAAAGAAGCAGGGATATGGAGGATATAGTAAAAGAGGCCACTATCCTTGCACAAAGCGGCACAAAAGAAATTATGCTCCTCGGCCAAAATGTAAACTCGTACGGTAAAACATTAGATATGGATATTGATTTTGCGGGTTTGTTGAGGGAATTGGATAAGGTGCCCGGAATAGAAAGAATCAGATTTATGACATCACATCCCAAGGATTTGTCCGACAGACTGATTGATGCAATGGCGGAATGTGGTAAGGTTTGTGAACATTTGCATTTGCCGTTCCAGTCGGGCAGTGATCGTATTTTAAAAACTATGAACAGGAAATACACAAAGGAAGGGTATCTGTCCCTGGTCAGGAAATTGAAAGATAAGATACCTGACATCAGGCTGACCACGGACATTATAGTCGGGTTTCCCGGGGAAACAGAAGGGGATTTTCAAGATACACTTGATATAGTGGAAGAGGTTAGGTACGATTCTGCCTTTACATTTTTATATTCTGTCAGACAGGGTACGCCTGCGGCAAAAATGAAAAACCAAATAGATAGGGAAACAAAACAAAATAGGTTTGATCGTCTGTTAAAGAGCGTAAACAAAATCAGTGCAGATATCAACCGAGGTTATCTAAACAGAGTTGTGGAAGTGCTGGTTGAAGGACCGAGTAAAACGGATCCTGATAGATTGACGGGTAGAACGAGGGGAAACAAATTGGTTAATTTTGACGGGACAGAGGATTTGATCGGACAATTGGTACAGGTGCAAATTACGGAGGCTAAGACTTTTTCCTTAAAGGGGAGAATTGCGGAATAAACGGTTAATCTATTATGCCTATATGTAATCAGGTATTTAACGAAAAGCCGGCTGCTGTAATAAATTAATTATGTTGACTGAAATAGAATGTGATTCACATTCTATTTTAGTTATTATAAGGTTAGGCTAAAAATCAACTTGTTTATTTGATATAATTATATATAGGTTTTACGAAAGCGATGGGGAGGTAACAAATTTGAGCAAATTGACTCCTATGATGCAACAATATATAAAATTGAAAGAAAAACACAGGGACTGTTTGATGTTTTTCAGACTTGGGGATTTCTACGAGCTATTTTTTGAAGACGCTGAAATAGCTTCCAGAGAATTGGAAATAACCCTGACTGCCAGAGGCAAGACAGAAAAAGCCCCAATGTGCGGGGTCCCGCATCATGCTGCAAGTACCTATATCGACAGATTAATTTCAAAAGGATATAAGGTTGCAATATGCGAGCAGATTGGGGATCCGTCGGAGGCTAAAGGAATTGTGGAGAGGGATATTGTGAGAATAGTCACTCCCGGAACATTGATAGATACTAATTTATTGGATGATAAAAAAAACAATTATCTGGCTTCATTATATATTTCTGCTGAGGGATGCGGGTTGACTTATGTAGATATTTCCACCGGGGAGTTGTTTTGTACCGAGGTTACTGAACAGGGAAGAGGACGGGAGATTATAGATGAAATTACCGGAATAGGGCCCACAGAAATAATTTATTTTGTTGATGAAAAATCATATCATACCGATATTATAGAATTTATCGGCAAGGGGCTTGATGTCTATATATCTGAATATGATCCATGGACTTTCGGAAAAGATTATTCAACTAATCAAATCAAGGAACAGTTTAATGTAATGTATATAGAAGGCCTTGGTTTCAGCCCTGATCATTTCGGTATTCGGTCTACGGGGGCCCTACTCCACTATCTGAAATCGACCCAAAAAAGGACTTTGGCACATATAAACAAAATCAATATATATGATTTAAACGGAAAAATGATACTGGATGCACCCACCCGCCGTAATTTGGAACTGACTGAAACGATCAGGGAAAAAAATAAAAAAGGTTCCTTGTTGTGGATTTTAGACAAGACCTTGACTGCCATGGGCGGACGAATGATCAGGCGATGGATAGAAGAACCTCTATTGGACGTTGAGCATATCAATGAAAGACTGTCTGCGGTTGAGATATTGAAAGACGATATTCTTCTGAGAAAGGAATTAAAGGAAAATTTAAAACAGATCTATGATTTGGAAAGGCTTGCGGGTAAAATCGCTTTTGGTTCTGCTAACCCCAGGGATCTGGTAGCGCTGGGGAAATCCGTATCTTTTTTGCCTGTTATAAGGAAATTGTTTACTGATAGGACCGTGGGTTTGTTGGAAGAAATTTTAAATAATATAGATCCGCTTGAGGATGTCGGGGATCTCATCAAGATGTCGATATTAGAAGAACCGGCACTAACATTAAAGGACGGCGGGATTATTAAAGGAGGATATAACGGAGAACTCGACGAATTGCGCAAGGTATCTAAGGAAGGCAAACATTGGATTGCAAGATTAGAACGAGAAGAAAAGGATAAAACAGGCATTAAGTTTCTAAAGGTAGGCTATAATAAAATATTTGGATATTATATTGAGGTTTCAAACTCCAATTTACATTTGATACCTGAGCATTATATAAGAAAACAGACATTGGTCAACTGCGAAAGATATATTACGCCCGGGCTTAAGGAAATAGAATCGAAAATATTGGGGGCTGAAGAAAAGATTGCAGACATCGAGTATAAACTTTTTATTCAAATTCGTGATACACTTTTGTCGGAAATAGAACGTATACAGCGGACTGCAAACGCCGTAGCAAAGTTGGATGTTTTATATTCCTTTGCCGAAGTATCTGAGGAAAATAATTATGTGAAACCGATTGTTGACGATAGTGAAATTATAGATATTAAAGAAGGAAGGCACCCGGTGGTGGAAAGGGTGCTGGGGAACAGGATGTTTGTTCCCAATGATGCCTATATCACAGAGGATGAGCGATTTTTGATTATTACGGGTCCCAATATGGCGGGCAAATCGACATATATGAGGCAGGTAGCGCTGATTGTTTTGATGGCCCAGATAGGCTCTTTTGTTCCTGCCGGAGGGGCTACTGTCGGTATAACGGACAGGATTTTCACAAGAGTCGGTGCCAGTGACGATTTGTCCCGGGGGCAGAGCACATTTATGGTAGAAATGAATGAAATGGCGAGCATCATTAATTTGGCCACCGAAAAGAGCCTGTTAATAATAGATGAAATAGGCAGAGGGACAAGCACCTTTGACGGTCTGAGCATTGCGTGGTCCGTTGTGGAGTATATATGCAAATCACTCAATTCCAGGACACTTTTTTCAACCCATTACCATGAACTGACTAAATTATCTGAAACCCATAAAAAAATTAGAAACTATAAGGTAACGGTAAAAGAGGATAGGGATGACATCATATTTTTATATAGGCTCTTGAAGGGCAGTGCGGATAGAAGTTACGGCATTCAGGTTGCCAGACTGGCAGGATTGCCAAGAGATATTGTGGATCGTGCCAACAGTATATTGACAGATCTTGAAAAAAAGAGTACCAACGAAGATTATGATTTAAACGGTATCCTGAGGGGTTCGGAAGTTGCTTTGACCGGCAATAATATAGAACAATCCGGGTTCACAGATTCGGTCTACGAAGAAATAATAGGAGATCTGAGAAATATAGATTTGTTAAGAGTGACACCTATAGATGCACTGAACATACTGTATAAATTTCAGAAAAAGGCCACAGAGTTCAAGGAGGCAACTGATGAATAGAAAAATTGAAACGCTGGATGATTTAACAATCAATAAAATAGCGGCCGGCGAGGTAGTTGAAGCCCCTTGTTCGGTAGTAAAGGAACTGGTTGAAAATTCTATTGATGCGGGTGCATCTGCAATAACATTAGAGATAAGAGAAGGTGGCAAAAAGTATATTCGTGTAACAGATAACGGTGTGGGTATAGCCGAGGAATATGTAGAACAAGCTTTTATGCGACACAGCACATCAAAAATAACAAATATAGACGACCTGGGCAATATCAGTTCCTTAGGTTTTAGGGGGGAGGCCTTGGCCAGCATCGCTGCGGTTTCCGGGATAGAAATGGTTACAAGGACGAAGGAGCAGAAGTACGGAACACTGATTAAAATTGTGGGAGGGGAAATTGTAGCAATAAAAAAAACAGGCTGCCCGATAGGGACTACTGTTATAGTTAAAAATCTGTTTTTTAATACACCGGTCAGATTGAAATTTATGAAATCAAATTCAACTGAAACAATGAAAATCAGTAGAACTATTACTCGATTATCACTTAGCAATTCAGGCATATCCTTCAAATATATCAATAATAACAGTATTGTGTTTGTCACTCCCGGAAACAAAAAATTATCGGAGGCAATACTATGCGTACTTAATAAGGAAACCTTTAAAAATTTGATATATATAGAGGAAGAAGAATTAAATATGAAGTTGCAAGGTTATATAGGCCAGCCAAATTTTGTGAGGGGCAATAGAAATTTACAGATTGTATATGTTAACGGGAGATATGTGAAAAGCAAATTGCTCGGCAGGGCCATAGAAGAAGCGTATAAGGAGAAAATTATCATTAACAAATATCCTATCTGTGTATTAAATCTGACTATCGACCCGTCTGAAATAGACATAAATGTTCATCCGTCAAAAATTGAAATAAAGTTTGAAAAAGAGGAACAAATACAGGAATTTGTTTATAGTTCAATAGTAAAGACCCTGGAAAAGAATACTACTATACCTAGGTTGTCGGTGACAGAACCTAAATTCAGGGATAGCCAAAAGCCGAATTCTATGCCAACAACCCGGACAAAAATTGGTGATTTAGAAGACACCGGAGAGGGCGGTAATATCACCGAAAATATATTGGCAAATGAAATCAGTGAGGATTATATTCAAAAATCCGGTGTTAGGAGGACAAATTCATTTATTGATAATCAAAATAATGATAATAGGGAACGGACCCGGGTGAGCGATATAAGTGAGGATATACTACAGTCTTCTTTCCTGGATATATTGTCAGATCAATATAAAATAATAGGGCAAATATTTGATACCTATATAATTTTGGAAAAAGGACAATCAGTTTATTTGATTGATCAACATGCGGCTCATGAGAGATTGCTCTATAATAAATTTTTAAAAGAGATTAAAGACGAAAGGGTTGTGTCCCAAAGATTAGCAGAACCGAGGGTGTTGGAGTTGTCAAATGAGGATTATATATTGCTATCCGATAATATAAATTTATTTGTTAAATTGGGTTTTCATATTGAGGATTTCGGTACCGGTGCGGTTATCATCAGGGAAGTGCCTATGGTTTTAGGGGAACCCCGAAACTTTTCTTTTATTTATGAAATATTAGATGGAATAGGAAACAGTGACAGTATAACTGATTATTTTGAGGATACCATTATACAAAGAGCGTGTAAAAAGGCAATTAAGGCAAGGGACAGGCTGGATTATTACGAAATAGAGCAATTGATTGAGGAACTTCTTACCCTTACACCACCCTTGACCTGTCCGCACGGCAGGCCGATTATTTTGACTATGAGGCAATATGATATAGAGAAACATTTTAAGCGAATACAGTAGGAGGAAATCGGGTGAAAAAAAAGTTACTTATTATAGTCGGGCCTACGGCTGTCGGAAAGACAGATACAGGAATAATTTTGGCCGACAGACTGGACGGTGAAATTATTTCTGCAGACTCAATGCAGATATATAAACATATGAATATAGGCACAGCCAAGCCGAGCCTAGAAGAAAGACAAGGTATTATGCACCATATGATTGATATAATTGACCCGGATGAGGATTTCTCTGTGGCCGAGTTTCAAAGGTTGGCGAGGGATGTAATCGATGACTTGGTATTAAATCAAAAACTTCCGATTATAGTAGGAGGTACGGGACTGTATGTCAGTTCACTCATCTATGATATGGATTTCACAAAATCTATTTCCAACCGTCAGCTCAGGAAGGAGTTACAGGACGAGGCCGAGAGTATGGGAAATGAATATGTGCATAATAAGCTTAAGAAGATAGATCCCGATCTTGCAAGCAGGATACATCCGAACAATGTCAGAAGGGTCATTCGTGCCATCGAAGTTTATTATGAAACGGGGGATACAATAGGGGATTTTAGCAAGGATATTGTTCCCAGTGATGAATACGAACCCTTCTTAGCAGGTCTGACAAGAAATCGGAAAGAACTCTATGATAGAATCAATAAGAGGGTAGATATTATGATAGAACAGGGGCTCATAGAGGAAGTAAGGAATTTGCTTAATTCAGGATATTCTGAAGATTTGGTATCGTTCAAGGGATTAGGTTACAAGGAAATTGTCGGGTATCTGAAGGGGGAATATGATCCGGACGAGGCGGTTAGAATTCTGAAGAGGAATACGAGGCGGTATGCAAAACGTCAGTTGACTTGGTTCAGAAGATATAGTAATATCAATTGGTATAATGTATCTGATTACCAAACCGACGAAAATTTAGTAGAGCATATTATTAAAGATTTTAAAGGATATTTTAATCTGTTGTAGAATAACAATATAAATATGCAAATTTAAAATTCAACTAAACCTATGGAAGGGGAAGGGAAGATGAAGGGCAATATTAACCTACAAGACATATTTTTAAATCAGGTGAGAAAGGAAAATGTTTTAATCACCATATATTTGATAAACGGGTTCCAATTGAGGGGAATGGTCAAGGGTTTTGATAACTACACTATAGTTCTCGAATCCGACGGAAAGCAACAGTTAATATATAAACACGCGATTTCTACCATATCGCCGAATATACAAATTAACTTCAATCTGAATACGAAAAAAAAGGATGAACAGTAAAAAAAGTAAAGTTTTCTAACCTCCCAAACAAACTAGAAAACTTTACTTTTCTAATTTTCAACACATAGGAGGAGACAGTTGATGTTGCACAAAATGTTAAAAGATGCATTTGGGATAGAACGAAATCTAGTCGATAAAATGCTGGATATTGAAAAACTTTTAGTTGACAGGTTCAATGAAATTGATCAAATAAAGCAATATAATCAGTATAAGGTACTGAATGCCATGCAGGAGGCAAGATTAAGCGACCAACATTTCAATTGGACAACAGGCTACGGATTTAACGATATTGGTCGTGAGAAGATAGAAGAAATATATGCAAGGGTTTTTTCGACGGAGGATGCTATAGTAAGACCTACCATTGCAAACGGGACTCATGCATTGAGTTTATGCCTGTCAGGGTTACTCCATTCAGGTGACGAAATTATATCGGTAACCGGCGAACCGTATGACACATTAAATGAATTGATAGGGCTTAAGGGAGAATACAAGGGAAGCCTGAAAAATACAGGTGTCATATATAAACAAATTGATTTTATGGATGACGGTACTGTTGATTTTGATGCAATAAGTAAGGAGATCACCGAAAAAACAACTATGGTTTATATTCAGAGATCCACCGGCTACAGTTTTAGACCTGCCGTGGATATTGATACTATAAAAAAAATAGTGGAAATCGCCAAGGAAAAGAACAATAAAGTGATCTGTATGATTGATAATTGTTACGGTGAGTTTTTGCAAGAAAAGGAACCTACGGATGTAGGTGCAGACTTACTTGCGGGTTCCTTAATCAAAAATCCCGGTGGGGGAATTGTTCTGACAGGCGGATATATTGTCGGAAAACGAAATCTTATTGAGGAAATATCCTATAAACTTACTTCTCCGGGGATAGGCAAGGAATGCGGGTTGACGTTTGGTTTATCAAGGCAGATGTTCCAGGGGTTATTTTTAGCACCCCATATTGTCAGCGAGGCGATAAAGGGTTCGGTATTTTGTTCCAAGCTGTTTGAGGAAATGGGATACGAAGTAAAACCGAAATATGATGCAGCAAGAAGTGATATTATTCAATTGATCAGGTTGGGAAGTGCTGAAAAGGTGATCGCCTTTTGTAAGGGGATTCAGGAAGCGGCCCCTGTAGACTCTTTTGTAAGCCCCGAACCCTGGCCTATGCCGGGATATGATGATCCTGTAATTATGGCTGCCGGTGCCTTTGTACAGGGCTCTTCAATTGAATTGAGTGCCGATGCACCTATCAGGGAGCCCTACATCGTTTATTATCAGGGCGGGCTGACCTATGAACATGCCAAATTAGGGGCTTTGATTGCGCTAAAAAATATAAGTAAAATTAATTAATTTAGCATATTTGAATAGGGCGTCAAAAGTTAAATTTTTGTTTTTACGCTTGTACCATATATTTTGCTCATAAGATACGCAAAATAATTTAATAATATAAAAAATGGAGGGTCTGACAGGCCCTCCTAAAATTTTCTATATGCACCTATTACCTTACCCAAGATAGTCACATCTTTAAGTATTATGGGTTCCATAAACCTGTTTTCGGGTTGGAGCCGTATATGGTCGGCTTCTTTATAAAAACGTTTTATAGTAACTTCATCTTCGATAAGCGCTACTACTATATCGCCATTTGTGGCAGTAGATTGCTGACTGACTATTACATAATCATTATCCAATATGCCGGCATCAACCATGCTGTCGCCTTTAACTATCAGTATAAAAGCATTGTTATTATCGACAAAGTCGATGGCAATGGGGAATACGTCTTCAATATTTTCGACTGCCAAAATAGGCGTACCTGCGGTCACCCTGCCGATAACCGGTATGTTGACAATTTCTTTATCGTAGGACAGGTGGCTAAAAGGGTCACTGCTTAAAATCTCCATGGCCCTCGGTTTAGTAGCATCTCTTCGGATATAGCCTTTTTCCTCCAGTTTAGTCAGGTAGCCATGGGCCGTAGATGTGGACTTGAAGCCGACAGCTTCACATATCTCCCTTATGGATGGGGGATAGCCCCTTCTGGCCAGTTCTGTTTTTATGTAATTTAATACATCCAATTCTTTTCGGTTTAGGTCTTCATACATTATCAAAACCCCTTTCTATAGGGTAAAGTATAACATATGTTAAATTAAATATCAAACATTTGTTCGATGGAAATTTTATCATGAAATTTTTACTCGTCAATCCATTCAAAATTCTTGACAATCTGCCTTTTAGCATCCTTTTTATGGGCGGCATAAAGTTGGGTCGTAGTTACATTATCATGGTCTAACAAATTCTGAACATCATATATGGAGAATCCTTGTTGAATTAGGGAGGTGGCAGCAGTAGCCCTAAGCTTATGAGGACTATAGCCTTTTTCTCTGGTTGTGCCCAATACAATGGAGGTATATTTTTTTACAAGATTTCTGATAGCTCTTGCTGTCATACGCCTGTTCTGCAATGAAAGGAACAGAGCATCCTTATGTTCGTTATCTAACATCTTAGATGGGGTACGTTCATTCTCTATATAATCTTTAATTACAAGTTCGCATGTCCTATTAACGGGCATCATAACCTCTTTGCCGCGTTTACGATAAATTCTGAATTCTCCTCTGTTAAAGTTAAATGATGATATATTTAATTGCTCAAGTTCGCTTAATCTCAGACCATACGTGACAAACAACACGAGAATTGCTTTATCTCTCAATCTGGTTTTTTCCCAGTATTTTTTTTCGCCTTCCGACAGGTGTTCTCCGGTATCTACAATATCCAGCATAACAGCTACTTCATCAATCTCCAATCGCTTTATAGCATCAGGTTGGGGTTTAGGCAGGCGGACGGGGTTGAACCCGTCTGTAATGTTATTATCTATAATTTCGTCCCTATAAAGGAATTTAAACAGCACAGACAGTGTTGATTTTTTTCTACTTAAGGTACGGTTGTTGTTTTCCATTATTTTTATAGAATCATTATCCTTAATTGTATATCTGGAGCAATAATCTCCAATAAACCTATTGATATGCTTGGCGGTAATTTTATTAAAATCCGCGGCGGTAATATCGGAGACGATGGTTGCATCGGTAAGACCGGTTTCGGCAACCAGATAATTACAGAAAAACAGTATATCATTGAGGTAGGCCAGGCGGCTAGTGAGGGCAACACCATTTTTTAAATATGTAAAAAAATCTCTCATAAATTTGGGAAGCTGTGACTCAATTTGTAAACATTCTTCTATAAGATAGTTTTGTTTCATGACAATATTATCCGGTTTATCGGACTTGTTATGTATAGTTATAGACGGACGTTTTGACATCATACCAACTCCTTGTACAAAATAATATGATCGGACTGACTTTCTTTCAGATGCAGTTTAAAAAATAATTAACACCTGAGACCACAGTATATAAATATATAATAATATAATTTCGGGAGTAGGGGTAGGGTATAGTGGTAAAATTAGCGGTTTTATCCCAAAATCACAACTATTCCCAAAATATACATTTAAAGAATAGTTACTATCCTAATTATAAACTGCTTCCCCATGTATGTCCAGTAAATTATTTTGAAAATTGTAGTTTGTCTTATAACATTTAAAAATATAATTAAAAAATATTCATTTTATCTAAAAATCATTTAAAAGATAGTTGACTAGATATATAAAAATAACAATTAAACAAAATTAATGATGGCCATCCAAGATGGCCATCTGAACCTGACATTATTTATTTTTAGGATTTTGAACCTAATACTATTTGTTTTTAAAACTATACATACATAATTAAAAAATATTTTATAAAAACTCTAGCCGTTCAAAACAGCATCAACCCTGTTTAAGGCCTCCTTGATGTTTTCAAGTGAATTTGCATATGATAAACGCACAAACTCGTCTACACCGAAAGCAATTCCGGGTACGACGGCAACATTCGCATGTTCGAGCAACAATTCGGAAAAATCCATTGAACCGTTAATAGTTATTCCCTTAATTGTAGTGCCGATTAGTTGTTTAATATTCATCATAATATAAAATGCGCCCTTGGGTACTATACACGACAGGCCCTTTATCTCATTTACCCTTTGTACCATATATTTTCTTCTCTCATCAAATGCTAATCTCATCTCTTCCACAGAAGATTGATCGCCGGTTAACCCTTCGATGCTGGCATGTTGGGCTATAGTGTTGGGGTTGGATGTAGCATGACTCTGCATACTGTTCATAGCCTTGGCTATGGCTATATGGCTTGCTGTATAGCCTATTCTCCATCCCGTCATGGCATAACATTTAGACATGGCATTTACCGTAATTGTCAAATCTTTTATTTCATCGTTAAAAGAAGCAATACTGATGTGCTCTTCCCCATCGTATATCAATTTTTCGTATACCTCATCGGTTACTACGAATATATTGTGGTCTACAGCAACTTGAGCAATGTCTTCCAATTCGGCCCTTGTATAAATGGAGCCGGTTGGATTAGAAGGACTGTTCAGTATTATAGCCTTTGTTTTAGGAGTGATGGCCCCCAAGAGATCCTCTTTTTTGATTTTAAACTCGTTTTCTTCAGTACAGTTTACAATTACGGGATTGGCATCTGCCATCTTAACCATTTCAGGATAACTTACCCAATATGGCGCCGGTATGATTACTTCGTCCCCGGGATCACATATGGCCTGAAAGATATTGTATAAGGAATGCTTTGCACCGTTAGATACGACTATATTTTCGGGTTTATAGTCCAAATTGTTGTCGGATTTTAATTTAGTACATATTGCCTGTTTAAGCTGTGGTAATCCCGAGGCAGGGGTATATTTGGTATGGCCTTTATTAATCGCTTCTATGGCGGCGTTTTTAATGTTTATTGGTGTATCAAAATCAGGTTCACCTACCCCAAAACTTATTACATCAATCCCCTCTTCTTTCATTTGTTTTGCTTTAGCACTTATTGCAAGTGTAATTGATGGTGAAATACTTTGTGATTTTTTCGAGACTGTTATGTTAATTGATATCCCCCCTTGTATCATATTTGTTTTAAAAGCTCCTACCTTTATTAAATATTAATATATATAATACACTATTACTTATTATATTCAAATCATTTCAGTAAATTTTTTAAAAAATTTGTTAAAGTAATTTTACATACCCCCGTAGATATCTTTTATAGTATTTTTTATTATTACCAAGGAATCATCTATAATCGGCTTATAGAGTAATTTTATTTTTTTATAATTATCTATACCTTCGTCTGTAATTCTATAGTGCCTGATAGATCTTTTACTCGGTTCCTCCCACCATCCGATTATGTAATTGTTACTCTCCAGGTTTCTCAATAAGGGATATATCATACCGGGACTCGGTTCCCATTTATAATCTATTCTTTTTTTTATTTCGTCTATCAGTTCATTACCGTAATAGTCTTTCTCAATGAGCAGATGCAAAATATACAACTTAACAAACTGGGTTGTACTAATTTTTGATGGGAATTGACGATTACGTCGGTTGATGGATTTAGATGCAGGCATTTTGGTCACCCCCAATAAAATATTAGAAGAGTTTTATTTTAATAATTTTTTAATACTTTCCAGTGAAATCTTGATTCCCCCTAAATCCTCATCCGGATTACTGTTATACCTGTTGTTTTTCGGAGGATAATGAAAATCAGAACCTCCGGTAATAATAAGGTTATGTTTTTCAGCTAATTTTAAATATCTTTCAGATTGTTCTGTCGTATGTTTAGAATGGTATACCTCTATCCCGTCAATTCCTATATCGATTAAATAATCCAGTGTGGTTTCGGACTTCAGCAAACCGGGATGTGCGGCAACCGAAAAGCCCCCTGCTTTTTTTATAATGTTAATTGCGGATATAGGCGTTAATTTTTGTTTTGGGACATAAGCTACAGCCCCCTTGGCCAGATATCTTATAAAAGCCTCTTTGATGGTCTGCACATAACCTTTTTGAACCAAGGAGTGTGCAATATGGGGCCGCCCGATCGCTCCATCGCCTGCGATTTTTGTTACATCTTTATAGCTGATTTTAACCCCTATTTTTTTTAATTTATTGATAATTTTGGTGGCTCTATCGCTCCTTGAGTCCTGTAAGCGTTGTAATATTTCGAGCAGATATTCCATTTTATAGTCAATCCTGTATCCCAGTATATGAATCTCCTCATTGTTGTATTCTGTGCTCAACTCAACACCGGGTATAACAATAAAGTTTTTATAAATGCCGGCCCGTTTTATTGCTTCTTCAATTCCGTCAACTGTATCGTGATCGGTTATCGCTATTCCTGATAATCCTTTTTCAACGGCATAATCAACCAGTTTGCCGGGTGAATATACTCCGTCGGAGAAGGTAGAATGAACATGCATGTCGATGAACCTCATAGTTTGTTTCTCCTTTATTGCTTGAAAATCTATTTCAGAATTTATATTGGTTATATCCTGAGTTAAAAAGGATATGTTTTTATATTATATTCTATATGAAAAGGTCTGCTAAATAAAATAATAAATCTAGCAGACTTTTTTATATTATTGTTTTATCTGGGCTCTACAATCAGTTTAATTGCAGTTCTTTTTTCACCGTCAATTTCTATGTCGACAAAGGCAGGGATACAGATTAGGTCTAACCCACTGGGTGCTACAAATCCTCTTGCAATCGCTACTGCCTTAACAGCTTGATTCAAGGCGCCCGCCCCAACAGCTTGAATTTCAGCTGTCCCCTGCTTTCTGAGTACCCCGGCTAAGGCCCCGGCTACAGAATTTGGATTTGATTTTGCTGAAACTTTTAATACTTCCATCCCATTACATCCCCCTTATAATATATACTTATAGTATTATCTTATTAAAATATAACATTCTACTTTGTTTTTAAAATCCCTTCATGTATAGCAAAATTTACCGGTACCGGGTGTAGGGTTTAGATTTTTAATAAAAAGACTGCATTTTTTGCAGTCTTCTTATTTTGCATATTCAATTGCTCTCGTTTCTCTGAGAACGTTTACTTTAATTTGTCCGGGATATTCGAGTTCCAGTTCGATTTTTTTTGTTATATCTCGGGCCAGCATGAAAATTTCTTCATCGTTGTATATCTCAGGTCTAACAATGATTCTGATTTCTCTACCTGCTTGAATGGCGAAGGATTTTTCAACACCCTCGTAGTCGTTGGCAATTTCCTCTAATTTCTCTAATCGTTTGATATAGGACTCTAATGTTTCCCTCCTGGCTCCCGGTCTTGCCGCAGAAATGGCATCGGCCGCTGTAACTAAGATGGCTTCTATGGATTCAGGTTCATAATCACCATGATGGGTGGACATACTATGAATAACATCTCTGGATTCCTTATATCTTTTGAGAAGTTCCATGCCTATTTCAACATGGGTTCCTTCTATTTCATGATCAACAGCCTTCCCAATATCATGCAGTAGGCCTGCTCTCTTGGCGAGTCTGACATCTGCACCTAATTCAGCAGCCATAATCCCCGCTAAATAGGAAACTTCTATCGAATGATTTAACACGTTTTGTCCGTAACTGGTTCTGTATTTTAGTCTACCGAGCAGCCTTATAAGTTCCGGATGTAAACCATGAACACCTGCATCAAAGGTTGCCTGTTCTCCTTCCTCCTTGATAATATTGTCAACTTCCTTCTTAGCCTTTTCTACCATCTCCTCGATTCTTGCCGGGTGAATTCTGCCATCGATAATCAATTTTTCTAGTGCAATTCGCGCTATTTCCCTTCTGATTGGGTCAAAGCCGGATAAAATCACTGCTTCTGGTGTATCATCAATAATTAAATCAATACCTGTTAATGTTTCTATTGTACGAATGTTCCTACCTTCTCTTCCAATTATTCTACCTTTCATTTCATCGTTAGGTAGTGGTACAACCGACACAGTGGTTTCAGCAACATGATCTGCTGCACATTTTTGAATTGAGTAGGCAATTATTTCCCTTGATTTTTTCTCTGCTTCTTCTCTTGCTTTAGATTCAATATCCTTAATCATAATTGCGGCTTCATATTTTGTCTGTCTTTCAATATTACTCAACAAAAGTTGACGAGCCTGTTCCGAGGTTAAACCGGATAATTCTTCGAGTTTATCTACTTCTTTTTGATAAAGGTCGTTAATCTCTTGTTCTTTGCTATCTAATTCTTTTAGTTTTTTTGTTAGTTTTTCATCCTTGTTTTCTAAAGATTCTGATTTTTTATCTAAAACTTCTTCTTTTTGAATCAGTCTTCTTTCCGTTCTCTGTAGCTCGTTACGCCTTTCTCTGCTCTCCTTTTCTAATTCATTACGAAGTTTATGGACTTCTTCCTTTGCTTCCAACAATAGCTCTTTTCTGGCAGTTTCAGCATTCTTTTCAGCGTCTTCCACGATCTTTTTAGCTAATTCTTCAGCGTTTTTAATTTTCCCTTCCGCAACATTTTTTCGAAAAAAATAGCCGATAAGGCATCCTAACAAAACACCAACTGTAGTTAAAAGTATGTTTAAAACGACTGTTTTTGGAATATGTGGACACCTCCTTTATTAAGTTTTTAGGGTTTTATTTTTAATCTCATATCGATATTTCTCATTAACAGATACACCTATTATTTGACTATTTGACCTTATTTTATATCTTTTCCTTATGGGTGTCAAGTTAGAATATATTATACCGTTATGCCAATAGTTATTCGAACCATTGATAAGAATGGTCTCCGCATTACAATTAGGTAAAAAAAAAGCCATTAAAAATTTTAATAGCTTTTTCCAACATATTATAAATTATATTTCTTTATTCCTTTATATCAGCAATCTCTGCTGCGTCCGCAGTTTGTGCGTCTTTGTTATCCGTATCTTTGGCCTGTTCCTGTTTATGTAGCACTCCCGCAGCGAGAGGCAGGTCATAATGTTTTCTGATTTTATTTTCAATCTCTAAACAGATTTCAGGATTCTCTTTAAAAAATTGTTTTGCATTTTCCCGACCCTGTCCAAGTTTATGATCCCCATAACTGTACCAAACACCGGACCTCTTAACGATATCCAGGTCGGATGCTATATCTAATATGTCCCCGGTTTTAGAAATACCTTCCCCGTACATGATATCAAATTCGGCTTGTTTAAAAGGAGGCGCGACCTTATTTTTTACTACCCTTACCCTGGTCCTGTTACCGACAATGTCGTTGCCCTGTTTAATAGAATCAACCCTACGAATATCCAGACGAACAGAGGCATAAAATTTTAATGCACGGCCCCCTGAAGTAGTTTCAGGATTGCCAAACATTATCCCTATTTTTTCCCTGAGTTGATTTATAAAAACCACAATTGTTCTTGATTTACTGATTGAGCCTGCCAGTTTTCTCAATGCTTGGGACATCAGCCGGGCCTGTAATCCTACATGAGAATCACCCATCTCCCCTTCGATTTCGGCCTTTGGAACTAGCGCTGCGACAGAGTCTATAACGATTATGTCGACGGCACCGCTTCTTACGAGGGCTTCTGTAATTTCAAGGGCCTGCTCCCCGGTATCAGGTTGGGATACAATCAAATTCTCGGTGTCAACACCCAGATTTTTTGCGTATATAGGATCCAGTGCATGTTCTGCATCAATAAATGCGGCTGTGCCACCGTTTTTTTGTGTTTCAGCAATCATATGAAGTGAGGCTGTTGTTTTACCCGAGGATTCCGGACCAAAAATTTCAGTAATTCTTCCTCTCGGGACACCTCCGATTCCTAAAGCTACATCAAGGGCGATAGAACCGGTTGATATACTTTCTACGTTTAATTTAATGTCCCCACCCAATTGCATAATGGAACCTTTACCAAACTGTTTTTCTATTTGTGCAATGGCCATATCCAAAGCTCTCTTTTTTTCCATACTATTACCGGGCCAAACCCGGCTCACCTACCTTTCTAATTATATCGAACAGGTGTTCTAGATAACATTATATATTATAAAATATAAATGGTCAAACTAAATTTGTAGATATTATTTTAATATATCTATATTTATAATAATATAATCTACACCTGACACTATAGTAAATATTACCGCAATCCATATCATTATCGTATCAAAGGGAAAGTTAATATAACTGAAAGGGAAGTTGTTTATTAAAAGAGATATAATAGCAATGATTTGAAATATTGTTTTGGCCTTCCCCCACCAGCTGGCAGCTATAACCCTTCCTTCGGTTGCAGCAACAGCTCTCAATATGCTTATGGTAAATTCTCTTCCTATTATTATGACTACTATCCAAGAAGATAATTTTCCCATTTGGACGAGTGAAATGAGGGCAGCGGAAACCAGGAGCTTATCAGCTAAAGGATCCATAAACCTGCCCAAATTTGTAATTTCATTTCTCTTTCTTGCAAAATGTCCGTCTAATATATCGGTAATTGCTGCAATTATAAATATCCCGGCTGCAATTGATTTGCCATAAGGTATTTCGTTTAAAAGAAATATCATAAAAACGGGAATTAAAAAAATTCTCAACACAGTCAATTTGTTAGCTAGATTCATTTAAACTTTCCCCCATTATGCTTTATATATGTTAATTAAAATCATACGTTAAACTTGTCTATGTTTTAGACCGATTTGTATTCCAACTCATAGTAAAATTCAGCTATCATATCTATAGCCTCTTTTATATTCACATAATTAATATTTATTATATAATTATATTTGTCGACAGAATTTTTATAAAGAGGATCATAGTAATTTGTAATCAAGTCTTCCGCGACTTTTGAATATTCCCGCTCCTCAATCCATGAAACGAGTTGATTTATCTTTTTTGTTCCTATTTTTTCTTTTAAATGAACAACGGCATCCTCTAATAAAGTGTTACAATCAGAAATTTTAATTACATAATCGTTCACTAACCTTTTGATTCTGGTTTCCATGTTTGTGCCGATCAAGATATGTTTACCTTCAACTATTGCATTCCATAGATTTTTAGGCAATGATACCTCCCCTAAACGGCGTCCTTCACTCTCCACGACGATATACTTGTTGTTACTTAATCTCAAAGTTTCAAAAAGTAGTGCCTCAAATGTTTTTTGGGTTACAGGTTTTTCATTTTGGTAGGCTATTTTTCCGAATACGGAGCCACTATTCCTAGCCAGATGTTCCAGGTTGAGTATAGGAATGCCGAGTGTTTTCAGTTGTATAAGGATTTCAGTCTTGCCTACCCCTGTATAACCGTGAAGCACAATAAATTTGTGTTTAAACCTATTTTCCTCGAAGTATTCGATAACATATCTACGGTATTTTTTGTACCCGCCTTCTAACTGATAAATGTTTACACCCAGTGCACCCAGGAAACTTGATAGGATGTCACTTCTTAATCCGCCGCGCCAACAAAATAATATAATATTTTTGTATTTTTTTGCTAACATGGAAATCCGGTCATAAATAGAGGAAAGTTTGGGTGAAGCATATTCAATTCCCTTGGTCTTGGCTTCCTCTGGGCTTTTATTTGTGTATGTGGTACCCACATCAATCCTTTCGTCGTCATCCAAAATGGGGATATTTATTGCCCCCGGTATAGAACCTTTTGCAAATTCGGAGGGAGAACGAACATCGATAAAAATCTTGTCTTCCATATTGATCGCTTTTTCAATAGTTACTTTTGTAAACAAATATTTCACCTTCTGATCATCGGTCTGTCAATAAATTTATTTTACATGGATTCCTTTATATTCTGTTCAAAAAATTGTCTGTCTATTAATACCTGTCTCGGTTTGCTGCCTTCATGCGGACCTACAAAGCCCTTTGATTCCATATCATCAACCAATCTTGCGGCCCTGCTGTATCCTATCCTTAATCTTCTTTGAAGCATGGAAATAGACGCTTGTTGGGCTTCTACTACCAATTTAAGAGCATCCTCGAACAATTCATCTTCACCTACAAATATATTGCTGCTCTGATCGAGCTGTTCAATTATTGTATCTTCATAACCGGGTGTTTTTGACTGTTCCCTAATGAAGGCTACTACCCTTTCCACTTCTTTTTCAGATACAAAGGCTCCTTGTATTCTGATGGGTTTACTGGCACCAACCGGATAGAACAGCATATCTCCTTTTCCTAAAAGTTTTTCGGCTCCCCCCATATCCAAAATTGTTCTTGAATCTGTCTGTGATGCTACAGAAAAGGCAATTCTGGAGGGTATGTTTGCTTTAATAACTCCTGTGATTACATCTACCGAAGGTCTTTGGGTCGCTATTATTAAATGTAGCCCGGCGGCCCTAGCCACTTGAGCCAATCGACATATTGCATCTTCAACATCATTTGGGGCTACCATCATTAGATCAGCCAGCTCATCAATAATAATGACTATATATGGTATTTTATTTTCTTCAAATTTTTTATTGTATCCATCAATATCGCGGACACTGTTCTCCGCAAATATTTTATATCGTCTGGACATTTCATTTACAGCCCAGTTAAGTGCATTTGTCGCTTTCTTAGGGTCAGTTACAACCGGTATGAGCAGATGGGGAATTCCATTATATTGGCTGAGCTCTACAACCTTGGGATCCACTAAAACCAGTCTTACCATGTCGGGACTTGAATTATATAAAATACTCAGTATCAAGACATTAATACAGACACTCTTTCCGGAACCTGTGGCCCCGGCAATCAACAAATGCGGCATTTTAGATATATCTGTAACTATTGATGTTCCGGAAACATCCTTACCTAAGGCAAATGGCAAATTAAAAGTAGAATTTTTGTAATTTGAACTGTCTAATACCTCCTTGAGAGCAACAGTAGAAATATCCTCGTTAGGTATTTCTATGCCTATAGCAGCTTTCCCCGGTATGGGTGCTTCAATTCTGATAGCCTGCGCAGCCAGGTTTAAAGCAATATCGTCACTCAAATTGACTATCTTGCTTACTTTAACTCCTGCACTGGGCTGTAATTCATATCTGGTAATTGTAGGGCCCTTATGTACCTGTACAACCTTGGCCTCTACACCAAAATTATACAGTGTATCTTCCAATATTTTAGCCTTTGATATTATTTTTCTTTTATCTTCTTTACTGGGCTGTGAAACTACCTCATTAAGAAGTTCGGTGCCGGGCAACTTATAATCCAAAATCAGATTGTTTTGATTGTAGTCAGTTATATCATGGGAATCCGTGGAACTGTCACTTATTTTATCCGTGACTATTTGCTCTGTATCATTATCACCATTGGTTTTTTTATTATGTAAGAGATCATTCGAATCAACTGTAGTAAAATCTAATATTTTAATCTTTTCTCCTATATCTTCTTCTAAATTGTCACTATCTTCTGTATCAAGGGGCACATCCCTGTTTTTCTTCTTAGATTTTGCATTTTTTTCGGTTCCGTCCTTAGTCGGAACTAAAATAAAATTCAGTATGTGGGTTTTTATCGCATTTGAAGTTGCTGTAATTCCTTTTTTAAATACCATAAACGTCTCAAGCAGTGATATTTTTGTATACAAAATTAATATTATAAGCATTAGGGCTGAAACAATAATATAGGTGGCAGCAACCCCGAATAAATTGACTAACAGTTTAGTTATGCAGACACCGACGATCCCGCCTCCGATACCTTCCACACCCAATTGGAAAACTTGTTTTAACCAATCATTAGCATTGGAAAATGCGATGCTGTCTATAATTTTGATGGAGCCAAGTGATTTGAATATGGTAATAGAAATAAATATCAATATATAAAACAATATGGTTTTAGTCTCTTCTATTGTTGATTTGTTAATAAAAATAAGTACACCACATAAAATTGTTAAATAAGGTAATATAAATGCCGTGCCGGAAAACAATCCGCTTAAAACAAATTTTATTAAATCTCCAACTTTCCCCGCACTACTTCCCTGTATGCTTACAAGTAAAACCAATCCAAGTGCAATAGTAAAGATACCATATACTTCGTTTGTAAATTCTTTTCTCAAAAGATTAAAATTTTTATTTTGTTTTCTACCGCGGCTTTTGTTCATTGTTATCAACTCCACAAGGTTTTAATAAATTTGGAAAATCATATAAAATTACGGACCAAAGGCCAAACATAATAGTTTCAAACTGATTCTCAACTAAAAGTTTATTTTATAAACACCTGACCTAATAATATATTCTACACTAAACCATTAAAACCTACAAACATTATGCAATAAAGTAAGAAAAATTTATGGGACAATCTAAAAAACAGATAAAAGCCACGAAATTTCATGGAAATAACCTGTTTCATGGCTTTTATAATTTATCCTATTGAATTTTAGGATTTAAACCCGGTACGTTTAAAAATTTATTTATTTGTTTCTATCAATTGTTTTAATTTATTCATTGCTTTATCTAAGCCCCCGACCTCATCAATTAGTCCATGATCTACGGCTTCTTTTCCTATCAAGATTGTACCTACGTCGTTTGCAAGTTTATCCGTAGCCCTCATCAATTGTATAAAAACATTTCTGTTTATCCTCGAAGTACGTAAAACAAAATCTACTATTCGTTCCTGCATTTTTAAAAAGTATTCGAAGGTCTGTGGAATTCCTATTACTAACCCATTCATCCTTATCGGGTGTATAGTCATGGTTGCAGTGGGTGCAATAAACGAATAATCTCCCGCAGTAGCCAGAGGGACACCTATACTATGGCCTCCTCCTATAACCAAGGTAACTTTAGGTTTGGATAGACTGCATATCAATTCTGAAATAGCTAATCCTGCCTCTACATCCCCACCAACAGTGTTTAAAATTATCAATAACCCCTCAATATCCGGATTTTCTTCTACGGCCACCAATTGGGGAATAATATGTTCATATTTACTTGATTTGTTCTGTGGAGGTGCGATCATATGCCCCTCTATATGACCTATAATAGTTAATGTATGGATATTTCCGCTGGGTTCAGGCAAACCGCTTATTCCTAATCCCTGTATGGTTTCTAGTTGTTGTTTGTTGTCTGTCTCTTCTTCATTTGAAAATTTTTGGGGATTTATTGTAAATTGGGGATATTGTTCTCCTGTAGAATAGTTTATCATTTTTCCACTCCTATATTTACACATTTTTGGTATTATACAATTTTCTGCAGCCAAAGCGTATTTGTTAAATTTTGTTTTGTGTTATTGCTATTATTTTTACCCAATTTGAATCATCTATTCCCCCAACATCTAATATTTTCATTTGTAGCTGTTCACCAAGTCAATTATAATCATATCACTTCCTATTTTTTTTATAGATTCCCAGGGAATTTCTATCAAAGAATTGTTAGAAAAAAGGCCAAGAAAGCCCTTGTTTTCCGGTATTAAAAGGGAATGTATTCTCCCGGTCCTTTTGTTAATTAACAGGTCGGATTCCGATATTAAACCTAAGCTGCTGCCATCATATAAATTGATAATTTCCTTTCCACCAATTGCACTCAATCTCATAATTTATTCCCCCCATAATAATTGTGTGACAAAAGGGGACGTACCCAATTTGTCACCTAATTTTTTGCTTCTTAAATGTTTATATTTAGGTCTGTGACAAATTGGGTACGTCCCCTTTTGTCACCCTCTACTATAAAGTTTGGTATGTATTTTGTATATCAATTATGATAATATCAAATATGATATAAACAATTAAAAGAATACTCTATCCATAAACTCCAACCGAAAATGCCTCGACCTTCACCGATTATATTTTAGCATAATGTCTTGCCGCTTTCAGCGTCTTCAGCATTTTTATTTTAAAACATCACTCACAGTACCCACTTTCAGACCCTTCTCATGCATTGATTCAATCAATACCGGCAACGCCTTTGCAGTCTCAGGCATAGGATGCATCAGGACTATTGCGCCGCTGAAACCATCTTTGCTTAATATCCTGTCTATAATAACATCTTTTGTGCTTCCGGCCCTCCAATCTATTGTGTCCATAGTCCATAGTATTGTTTTATACCCGAGTTTTTCGGATGCAATGAGTGTGTTTTTATTGTAGGCGCCGGATGGCGGAGCAAATAAGGTTATTTCTTTTTTAGTATGTTTTGAAAGTATTTCACCCGCTTTTCTTATCTGTTCCGTATTTTGTTCCAAGGATAATGTTTCATAATTTAGGTGCTGATAGCCATGGCTCCCGATTTCATGCCCATTATCCACGATTTGCTGCATCAAATCCGGAAATTTTTCGGCCCATCTACCTGTTACAAAGAAGGTAATTTTTATCTTCTCATCATTCAATGTTTTTAATATATCCGGTAACACTTCATTACCCCAATCGACATTGCATGCAAATGCAATGTACTTGCTATCCTCATTCCCTCTTCTGATTGGTTCCGGTGCGACAACATTGTAACTGCTTGCCACTTTTGCCTTTGTTCTCCCCAAAAATATAAAGCCCGCTATCAAAACCAAAACAACCGCAATTATCACAAATATTGCAATCTTTTTGTTTATGACAACTATCATAATATATCCCCCTTGTCTAATTGTAATATTTGTAATATACTATTCAAAATTAAGTCACTTATGCAATCAATATTTGTAAATTTAACTAAAAAACATAAACCGCGTCCGGTTTATGCTTTCACTTTTTATCCCGTTTTTTGTTATTTTTGGGGCATTGATACTCCACGACAGGTTTGTTATTCTATTTTTTGTTACTTTTTCTAGGTAAAAGTGCCTTCCTGGAAAGACTTATTTTCCCTTGTTGATCTATTTCTATTACCTTCACATCAACTTCGTCCCCGACTGCTAACACATCCTCCACCTTGTTTATCCTCTCATGCGCAATGTTGGATATATGAACCAGACCTTCCTTGCCCGGAAGAACCTCCACAAATGCCCCAAAGTTCATTATTTTTATGACTTTCCCTTTGTAGATATCCCCTACTTCGGGATCTCGAATTATATCATTTATTGCATCAAATGCGTTTTCTGCTGCTTCCTGTGTCGGGGCGGCTATAAATATGGTACCGTCATTTTCGATATCGATTTTAACCCCTGTGTCCTCAATAATCTTATTTATAGTTTTTCCACCTGTTCCGATAACCTCCCTGATTTTATCGGGATGTATCTTTGTTGTCAGCATCCTCGGGGCGTAAGGTGAGAGTTCGGGTCTTGGTGAGCTGATCGTTTCCTTCATCTTGTCCAGAATATACAGCCTTCCGATCCTTGCCTGTTCCAATGCATTTTCCAATATGTTTTTTTCTATACCTTTTATCTTGATATCCATCTGCATAGCAGTTATTCCTTTGGATGTTCCGGCAACCTTAAAGTCCATGTCGCCCAGGAAATCCTCCATACCCTGTATGTCTGATAAAATAGCTATATTATCACCATCTTTAACCAATCCCATAGCAATACCCGCTACCATATCTTTAATGGGCACACCGGCATCTAACAATGACAATGTACTACCACATACACTTGCCTGTGAAGTAGATCCGTTAGAAGACAAAACTTCGGATACCACACGAATAGTATAAGGAAAATCCTCCTTGGAAGGTATCATCGGCTCCAATGCTCTTCCGGCTAACGCTCCATGACCGATTTCACGCCTGCCCGGCCCCCTCAGAAATCTGACCTCGCCCGTACTAAACGGGGGAAAATTATAATGGTGTATATATCTTTTTGACTCTTCTTCACCGAGACCATCTATAATTTGAACATCACCTATTGCACCTAAAGTTACAACCGATAATACTTGGGTTTGGCCCCTCGTAAATAAGCCTGATCCATGTGCCTTAGGTAATAACGATATTTCAGTCGATATAGGCCTGATTTCGTCATATTTCCGATTGTCCGGCCTTATTTTATCGTGCAAAATTAAATGCCTTGTTTCTTCTTTTAAAATTGTATCCAGTATGAGATTGATTTGTTTTGTATCTGTATCATCCCCATATTTGTCCATGAAATATTCCAATGTTTCCTCTTTAACTGATTCAATATTTTGTGATCTTTCCAATTTTTCCTCTGTCCTCATTGCATCAGCTATCCTTTGGGTTGCATATTCCCTTACCTCGGCATTTAAATCTTCGTCTACCTCAAACAAAACAATTTCCTGTTTTTCTTTCCCAACTTCCGCAACAATTTCCTCTATAAATGAAACAATATTTTTAATCTCTTCATGTGCAAGCAAAATTGCTTCTAAAACCTGAGCTTCCGTAACCTCCTTAGCCCCCGCTTCTATCATCATTACCGCATCCTTTGTTCCGGAAACAACCAAATCCAGTTTGCTTTTTTCCCTTTCCTCACTTGTGGGATTTATTATATATTGTCCGTCAACCATACCCATACTTACGGAAGCGGTCGGTCCCTGAAACGGGATGCTGGAAATAGACAATGCTATTGATGAACCTATCATAGCAACAACATCCGGACTACAATCCTGATCTACCGATAGCACCGTTGCAATTACCTGAACCTCGTTTCTATATCCTTCCGGAAACAGAGGTCTGATTGGACGGTCTATAAGTCTGGAAGTTAATATGGCATTCTCACTTGGTCTGCCCTCCCTTTTGATAAAACCCCCCGGGATCTTTCCTGCCGCATACATTTTTTCTTCATAGTCAACACTTAGAGGAAAAAAGTCTATGCCTTCTCTCGGTAATTTCGAGGAACATGCATTAACGAGAACTACAGTTTCACCATATCTCAGTAAGCAGGCACCATCAGAAAGCTGAGCTAATTTCCCGATTTCAACTTCCAGGATTCTCCCACCTATTTCCTTCTGAAAAACCTTAACCATTTTTATCCTCCTTTCACTTATAAAATATGCTCGTATTATTTATTATCCACTCAGAAAATTAAAAATTCTGATTGGATATAAAATAAAAAGCCTTTATGGCTTAATCAAACAAATAATCAAATAATAGAGAGGGTGTTTCCCGCCCTCTATTATTTTCTCAATTTTAGTTTTGCTATTACTTCCCTATACTTTTCAATATCTTTATCCATAAGATAATTCAGCATTTTTCTTCTTTTACCGACCATCCTCAAAAGTCCCCTCCTAGAGTGATGATCTTTTTTATGAATTTTCAAATGCTCATTTAAATGATTAATCCTTTCCGTCAATAAGGCAATTTGCACTTCTTGAGAACCGGTATCATTTTCATGGGTTTTAAAAGCGTCTATGATTGTCTTTTTGTCGTTTTGATCCATTATCTCACCTCCCCATTTTTATCCCCTGATTCTAAGTAAACGTCGGTGAATCATTTTACCGAGAATAGGTTCCTTGATTTCTTAACCATTTTAACATATATAGTTATAGATGTAAATAAGTATTAACGCTATTTACATCCCGTTCAATCTGGTTTATCAGGTTATCTATACTGTCAAACTTAATCTGGTCTCTCAATTTTTTGACAAATTGTATTTCTATAAATCTATCGTATATATCCCCATTGAAACCAATAATAAAGACCTCCATACCAATATCATAATTTCCAAAGGTTGGACTTGTTCCTACACAGGCAGCCCCTTTGTATATTGAGTCATTGATTTTGACAAATGTAGCATATATACCTTCCTTAGGTATCAGACTGCAGGACTCAATTGAAATATTAGCTGTAGGATAACCCAGTCTGTCTCCCCCTATACCTTTACCGCGAATTACTTTACTGCAGATTGAATATGGCCTCCCCAGAAAGATATTAGCCTCTTCTATATTTCCATTCCTGATATATTCTCTGATAATAGAACTTCCTACCTTTTTAGAGTTTACAGTTACAGGTTGAATTATATGTGCCTCAAACCCATATACCTTTGCCATTTCTCTTAGAGTATCCGCATTTCCTTGACCCTTATAACCGAAACTGTAATCAAATCCCACAGCCACAATTTTACAATTTAGTTTGTCTATTAAAATATCTTTGACAAATTCTTCGGGACTCAGGGACATTAAATTTTCATTAAATCTTTCCAAATACAAAAGTTCTATCCCCAGGGATTCAAATATTTTTTGTTTCGTGCACATATTTGTAATTTGGGGAGGTATTTCCTTACCTGTTATAGTTTCCAACGTATGGTTGACAAAAGTATAAATACAGGGTTCTAAATTTTTTAGCTTACATCCTTGTACTAAGGTTTTAATTAATTTTTGATGTCCAATATGGACCCCATCAAAATTTCCTAATGCAAATCCCCTCTGTATGTCTTTATCTAATTGATTGTATCGTCTAATTATTTTCATATTTACTCCCTCTCAAGCAAGAGCCTCAAAACTTTAATGTAGTTCATATCAATATTATCACATTTTACAATCCCGAAACCGATAAATTGTTTTTTAATATAAATACGCACCCTTGTTCCCGATGAAATTTTTTCACCGTTTATTGAACAATAGGAATAAATATTATTTCCGTTCAGTGCTTGTCTGATAGACTCAGGTTTTACAATGATCTTGGGCATATGTTTCAAAGGAAAATCCAAAGGTAACAATAAACTCTTAACCTCTTTGGCCTCTGATAGTTCTTCCATAGTTATTGCGGTTTCTAAATCGAGTCCACTGGATTTTGTCCTGAGCAAAAATGACATTGTTCCACCGCAACCCAGCATATTTCCAATATCCCTGCATAATGCACGTATATAGGTGCCCTTAGAACACAAGACATCAAACATCACCTTATTATCCTTGATTTCAATAATGTCTATATTATAAATTGTTACGGTTCTTGAATTCCTTTCGATTTCTATTCCTTTCCTCGCTAACTCGTAAAGCTTTTTCCCCCTAATTTTAATCGCTGAATACATGGGAGGTACTTGATTGTAAGTCCCGGCAAAGCTCAATATAGCCTTTTCAATTTCTTCCCTTGGCGGTATAACTAAAGACCTGTTTTTAACTGTCCCGTATATATCGTCTGTATCTGTTTCAATGCCCAGAGTTAATTCAGCCCGATATTTTTTCGTACTATCGAGAAGGTATTGGGATATTTTTGTTGCCTGTCCAACACAAATAGGTAGAACACCCGCTGCATTGGGATCTAATGTCCCTGCATGCCCCACCTTTTTGATATTTAATTGTTTTCTGATAACCGATACAACGTCATGGGAAGTCATTCCCGGGGGTTTTAAAATATTTAAAATACCATTCAAAAAAATCACCGTCTTACAAATTGTTTTGCTTTTTCTATAACCTGATTTCTTGCTTCATCTAAAGTAGAATTTAGCATGGCACCGGATGCCTTTTTATGGCCCCCACCGTTAAATAGCTGTGCCAGAGCCCTGACATCTATATCATCATGCTTTGATCTGAAACTGAGTTTAACCTTATTATCACCCTTTTCCATCATGGTTACCGCTATATCGATACCCTCTATATCCCTGCCGTAATTCACAAGACTTTCCACATCGTCACCCGGAATATTAAATTTTTTTAGCAAGTCAGATGAAATCTGAAAAATTGCAAGACGACCCCCGAGCTCTACGTCCATGTTGGTGAGTGAATAACCCAAAAACCTCAAACTATTTATAGATTTTTTCTGATAAAGATTATATATGATATCCTGTTTAGCTATATCAGTTTTCATTAAGTCCGCAACTATCAGATGGGTTTTTTCCGTGACGTTGTCATACATAAAATTACCACTATCGGTAACAATACCTACATATATACATGTAGCAATCTGTTTATCTATTATTAATCCCATATCCTTTATAATAGAATAAATCATTTCACAGGTAGATGACGAGTTTATATCTATAATGTTGATATCACCAAATTCCGTGTTGCTGATATGATGATCTATGTTAACAACAATCTTACTGTTTTCCATAGCCTCTGCGCCGTGACCCAACCTTGCTTTGTTGCCACAATCCAACGCGAAAAACAGATCAAAATCTTTCCCCTCAACATCCTTATATTTTTTAACATACTTTGATTGTGGTAAAAAATCATATTTACGGGGCAGAACATCGTCAATAAAAGCTTCCACATTTCTACATTTCTGCCTCAATGCCGACCACAGGGCAAGCATGGATCCTATACTATCACCATCCGGGTCAATGTGGGATGTGATTGCTATACTGTTACTATTCGAAATTATTCTTGCCAATTTATTCATCAGGTTTATCTCCATCCGGAACAGATTTTTCCTGTTCACTGACTTTTGTGATTATATTGTACATATGAATTCCTCTTTCAATAGAATTATCTAATTTGAATATTACCTCCGGGGTATATCTGGCTTTTATATTTTTTCCTATTTCTCTGCGTATGAATCCACTGGCCCTCGTCAGGCCCTCCACCGTTTCCCTTTTTTCCTCTTCATCACCCAATATACTGACATAAATATTGACATATCTCAGGTCCCTGGTCAGGTCTACTTCTGTTATACTGGTCATAGGTGAAACCCTCGGGTCTTTTAATTCATTTCTGATTATATCACTGGCTATCTTTTTAATTTCTTCTGCTAAACGCTTTTCTCTAGGATATGACATATCATCATCCCTTTCTGCTTTATCTTTCTATTTCGCTCATTTGATATGCTTCAATAATGTCTCCTTCCTTGACATCATTAAATTGACCTATGCCAATACCGCATTCAAATCCGGCGGTTACCTCCCTTGCATCATCCTTGAACCTTTTCAAGGAACTGATAGAACCCTCATGGATTATTATGCCGTCTCTGACCAATCGAGTTTTCGCGTTTTTTAATATCCTACCTTCGATCACATAACATCCGGCGATTGTGCCCACCCCCGGGACCTTGAATGTGGCCCTTACTTCAGCTTTACCCAGCTCCACTTCCTCAAATTCCGGATCGAGCATACCTTTCATAGCTGCTTCGATGTCCTCAATTGCTTTATAAATAACGCGGTAACTTCTTATATCTACACTTTCTTTCTTAGCCAGGATGCCGGCACTGGGGATTGGGCGAACATTAAATCCGATAATTATAGCGTTGGATGCAGCTGCCAACATTACATCTGTTTCGGTTATTCCACCTACTCCACCGTGTATAATATTTATAGATATTTGATCACCCGATAGTTTAACCAATGACTGTTTTACAGCCTCCAAAGAGCCCTGTACATCTGCTTTTACTATAATATTAAGTTCCTTAATTTGCCCTTCTTCCATTTGGTTGAATAATGCATCCAGGGAAACCTTCTGACTGGATTTCAGTTGTTTTGCCTTAATCCTGTCAATTCTACCTTGAACAATGGTTTTTGCAACCTTATCGTCTTCCACCACAAACATCTGTTCTCCTGCTTCCGGCACTTCAGACAAACCGGTAATCTCTACAGCAGTTGAGGGACCTGCCGTTTTTACTCTTTTTCCTTTGTCGTTCATCATAGCCCTGATTTTACCATACGCAGTTCCGATTACAACAGAATCTCCAATCTTCAATGTTCCATTTTGCACCAAAACTGTTGCTACCGATCCCCTGCCCACATCCAACCTGGCCTCTATAACGATACCTACGGCCTTGCGATTCGGATTTGCGGTAAGTTCTTCTACCTCCGCAACCAACAAAACCATTTCCAGCAAAGTCTCTATATTATCTCCACTGAGAGCAGAAACAGGAACAGCAATAACATCCCCGCCCCATTCCTCTATTATGAGACCGTGATCCGCTAATTCCTGCTTTACTCTGTCCGGATTGGCGGTAGATTTGTCCATCTTGTTTATAGCCACAATAACAGGAACCCCTGCGGCCTTGGCATGGTTAATAGCTTCCACTGTTTGTGGCATAACACCATCATCGGCAGCAACTACCAAAACGGCTATATCTGTCACCCTTGCACCCCTGGCACGCATCGATGCAAACGCTTCGTGACCCGGGGTATCCAGGAAAACTATTTTTTTATTGTTGACTTTTACCTCCGAGGCCCCTATATGTTGTGTGATACCCCCCGCCTCTTTAGTTGTTACCTTAGTGTTGCGTATTGCATCTAATAGCGAAGTTTTGCCATGATCGACATGTCCCATAACAGTTACTACAGGTGGCCTGGGCTTCAAATCTTCAGGTTTGTCGGGTATAATTTCAATATCCTCTATAATACCGTCGTCCGTGTCTTCCATCGGTTCCACTTTTAACCCGAATTCTGTGGCTACGGTTTTTGCTGTATCATAATCCACCTCCTGATTAATTGTCGCTATCGTACCCAAACTTAGAAGTTTTTTAATTATTTCACTGACACTTTTATCTATGGCCTCCGCCAACTCCTTTACTGTTACCCTGCTTTGCAATTGTATTATCCGATCACTTTTACCCTGTATTTTTTTATCAACGCCTTTTTTAGAACGTTTATGTTTATCCTTTATGTCCCTTTCGTCACCTGTGTCTGTTGGGGGACTTTCCTTATCTTTCACTGTTTTTACCTTTTTTACGGATTGATTTTTTTTATCGTTTGATTCTTTATTTTTGATGTCTAACGGTGTATCTGTTTTATCTGTTTCCTCGGTAAGCAGTTCTATAACTATATTTGCGTTTTCGCTGTCCAATGTGCTCATATGACTGCTGACTTCAATAGATAACTCGTTCAACTTTTTAATCAACTCTTTGTTGCTTATTCCTATCTTCTTTGCTAACTGATATACCCTTACCTTCGACAAATAATTCACCCCCTAATTAATTATTCTACTACAATATCATCAAAAAACCTTGTCAGTTTTCAAACAAAATTCCTTAAATAATTTCTGCCGTTATGCTATAGCTTTTCCAATAACGCCATTTAACAAACTTTTCAGTCCCCTTGTTCATTTTTGGTGAGTTCCTTTATGAGGTCCTCATATATCTCTTCAGGGACATCGGATTTAAACGCTTTATTAAATGCTTTTGTTTTCTTGGCTTTTTCAAAACACTGTTTTGAATTACAAATGTATGCCCCTCTACCATGCGCCCTGCCGGTAAGATCCACACTTATAATTCCCTGTGAATTATGGGTTACCCTCAATAATTCTTTCTTGGGTTTCATTTCACCACATCCAAGACATTTTCTCAGAGGGATCTTTTTTCTTTTAGTCTTCATTTTATCACCCCAATTAATCATTGATCTGATCTTCGCTTTTTATATCAATCTTCCATCCAGTTAATTTTGCGGCTAATCTGGCGTTTTGCCCTTCTTTTCCAATAGCTAAGGAAAGTTGGTAATCCGGCACGATCACCTTTGCTGTTTTTTCATCAGGATCAACCTCACATAATATAACTTTTGCAGGACTTAAAGAACTGGCTATAAATTTTTCCGGATCTTCACTATATTTGATTATATCAATCTTTTCACCGTTTAACTCATTTACGATAGCCTGTACCCTTATCCCCTTCGGTCCTACACACGCTCCAACAGAGTCCACATTCGGGTCCCTAGAGTCTACCGCTATTTTCGTTCTTGAACCTGCCTCCCTTGAAATACTCTTTATTTCTACAATTCCGTCATGAATCTCGGGCACTTCAAATTCAAATAAACGTTTTACTAAACCGGGGTGTGTCCTCGATAGCAGTATCTGTGGACCCTTGGTTGTTTTCTTAACCTCTACTATATAACATTTCAATCTGTCTCCATGCTTGTATTCCTCATTTGGAATTTGTTCACTGGGCCCCAAAATGGCTTCAGTTCTTCCCAGACTGATATAAACACTACCCCTCGAAACCCTGGAGACCTCTCCGGTAATAATTTCCGACTCCCTATTGATAAATTCATCATATACAATACCCCGTTCTGCTTCCCTTATCCTTTGTACAACTACCTGTTTGGCTGTCTGGGCGGCAATCCTTCCAAAATTTCGAGGTGTAACCTTATCCTCAAAAATGTCCCCTATTCCATAATTTATGTTATATTTTTTTGCATCTTCAATATGAATTTCTAACAGATCATCTGTTACATTATCGGTTATTGTTTTCCTACTATATACATTAACCTCTCCTGTATTGCGATCAATTTCAACTCTTACATTTTGGGCAGAACCAAAGTTTCTCTTGTAACTTGAAATCAAGGCAGCCTCCACAGCTTCTATCAACAGATCCTTTGAAATACCTTTATCCTTTTCTATCTGTTCAAGGGCTTTTGTAAACTCAACATTCATCCCATAAACCTCCCTAAAATTTGATGGCTAACCTTGTTAAAGCGACCTTTTCCTTCGGTAACTCCACTAATCCAACATTAGCAACATTGAGTTTAATTATGTTATTTTCTAATCCAATAAGCTCACCTTCTATAACCTTGTTTCCATTCAATGCTTTGTATAATTTAACCTCTACCATTTTGCCCTTACATCGAACAAAATCTCTTTCTTTTTTTAGCGGTCTATCAAGTCCCGGTGACGACACTTGTAAAAAATAATTCCCCTTTATAGGATCCTCTCTGTCGAGTTCTTTGCCTAACTGTTCACTCACTTTTTGACAATCATCCAACGTAATCCCACCGGGTTTGTCTATATATAATCTTAGATACCAATCAGCACCCTCTTTTTTATATTCTATATCCACTAATTCAATCTTTTCTTTTTCCATAATCGGAATTGCCAATTTCTCCGCAATTTCTTCAACTCGATTTTTAGCCATCACACACCTCCAATATTAAATTTTGTTGTGTTTTTGTTCATAGTTTTTATTATTTCTCCAGTTATATATCATTATGTCCACAATATATAATAGAAAGAGTGGGAAACCCCACTCTTTTAAGGTATCATATGTTGTTCATCACAGTATAACACATATGGTAATATCATGCAAGCGAAAACAGTGAAAGTTGATTGGTTTCAGGCAATCCATCGACACAGCCGTGAGCAATTAATGTTTCCATAACAGTTTTTGTAACCTTTGCCCTGTTTCTCAGATCTTCCAGTGATATAAATTCCCCTTGCCGTCTAGCCTTGACTATACTTTTTACAGCATTTTGACCTATGCCCTGTAGGCCCCTCAGGGGTGGCAACAACTTTCCGTCAACTATCATAAATTTATCCGCATCTGAGTTGTATAAATCAACGGGTAGGATTTCAATTCCCCTACAATATGCTTCTAATGCTACTTCCAGTACAGCCAGATAGTTTTTCTCCTTGGCGGTAGCATCGTTTCCTATCGATTTTATCTCTTTAATCTTGGCCTTGACAGCTTCTTTCCCCTTTATTATAAAATCCGCATCAAAATCCTCCACTTTTGTTGTAAAATAAGCGGCATAAAATGCCTTGGGATAGTGCACTTTAAAATATGCTATTCTAAAAGACATCATAACGTATGCCGCTGCATGGGCTTTTGGAAACATATACTTGATTTTGTTGCAAGAATCTATATACCATTGCGGCACGCCACATTCCCTCATCGCTTGCTCATATTCTACCGTCAGCCCTTTCCCCCTCCTTATATCTTCCATAATCATGAAAGAGATTTTTGGTGAAAGTCCCCTTAGAATTAAATAGTTCATAATATCATCCCTTGTAGAAATAACATCTTTTAGCCCTGCGATGTTATTTCTGACCAGTTCCTGGGCATTGTTAATCCATACATCTGTGCCGTGTGATAATCCACTTATACGGATCAATTCCGCAAAGGTTTTGGGCTGGGTGTCAATCAGTATCTGTCGAACGAATTTAGTGCCGAATTCAGGTATCCCCAAGGTCCCAACCTTACAATCTATATCGCGGGCACGTATCCCCAGGGGCTTTGTGCCGGTAAATATACCCATCGTTTTTTTATCATCCAGTGGTATGTTTTGAACATCGATATTGGTCAAGTCCTCAAGAATCCTTATAATGGTCGGCACGTCATGGCCTAATATATCTAATTTTAACAACCTCCCACTGATAGAGTTATAATCAAAATGGGTTGTGACCACCCCTGACTTTGAATCGTTAGCAGGATATTGAATGGGTGTAAACTTATATATGTCATAATCGGTAGGTACAATTATAATCCCTCCCGGGTGTTGCCCTGAAGTCCTTTTTACCCCTGTGCATCCTCTGACCAGTCTATTTGTTTCAGCTGTGTTACAATGTAGCTGCTTTTCTTCAATATATTTACGTACAAATCCATAGGCTGTCTTGTCCCCTATGGTTCCTATAGTTCCGGCACGAAACACCTTGTCCTCCCCAAAAAGCTCCTCCATATATTTATGGGCTTCATTTTGGTATTCACTTGCAAAATTGAGATCGATATCCGGTTCCTTATCGCCCTCGAAACCGAGAAATACCTCAAACGGTATATCATAACCATCTTTAGTAAGTATTCCGTTACACTCAGGGCAATTTTTATCCGGTAAATCAACGCCTGAACCATAGGAACCATCCAATACAAAATTGGAATATTTGCACTTTGGACATACATAATGTGGCGGCAAGGGATTCACCTCGGTTATCCCACCCATGGTAGCAGCAAAGGAAGAACCCACAGAACCCCTGGAACCCACCAGATATCCGTCACTCAAGGATCTGGCAACCAATTTATGCGCAATAACATACATAACGGCATACCCATTATCAATTATAGAATTCAATTCTCTATCCAATCGATTCTTCACAATTATGGGCATATTTTCACCGTAAATTTCTCTAGCCCTATTATAACACATATTTTTTAACTCTTCTTCCGAGCCTTCTATCTCAGGTGTAAATGTTCCATCGGGGATTGGCATCAGATCCTCTATTTCATCACATATTTTATTCGGATTTTGTATAACTACCTCTACACATTTTGCTTCCCCAAGATACGAAAAATCCTCGAGCATCTCATCAGTTGTTTTAAAATATAGGGATGTCTGACTATCAACATCTTCAAACCCCTGCCCGGCCATCAGTATTTGCCTAAAAATGCTGTCACCGGGATTTAGAAAATGAACGTCTCCGGTGGCCACAACCGGTTTTTTTAATTTATCCCCCAGTTCCACTATTTTTTTATTGATCTCTTTTAATTCATTCTCGTCTTTGACTTCACCTTTCTCTACTAAAAACATATTATTGGCTGTTGGCTGTATTTCCAAATAATCATAGTAATTGGCAATACATTCCATTTGTTCAATAGTTTTATTTGATAGAATACCTTGGAATAATTCCCCCGCTTCACAAGCCGTACCCAGTATAAGGCCCTCCCTGTATTTATCCAATAAACTTTTAGGTATTCTGGGTTTCTTATAAAAATAATTCAGATGCGATTCGGACACAATCTTATATAGATTCTCCAGTCCTGTTCGATTTCTTGCTAAAATAACAATATGATAGGTTTTTAACTTTCTGAAATCAATCTCCGTACCTAATCGGCTATTAATATTTTTTAAAGATGTCATGCCCTCTGCTTTCATAATTTCTATGAGCCTTATAAATATTCCGGCTGTAGCCTCGGCATCACCCAATGCTCTATGATGGTTTGGCAATGGTACGTTTAGCTCCTTCGCAACAACGTCCAACCTATGTCTTTTAAGGTCCGGTAGAAGGGCCCTCGATAAATTTAAGGTGTCAACTATTGTATTTGTAAAAATACCGTCAATCTTTCTCATATTTTCCCTAATAAACCCTATATCGAAACCGGCATTATGGGCAACCACAGGCCTGTCCCCTATAAATTTTAAAAATTCCGGTAAAACAGTTTCTATGGTCGGTTTATCCTTGACCATATCGTCAGTGATACCGGTCAGCTTTATAATTTTTGCCGGTATATCTATTCCGGGATTTACCAAACCGGAATAACTGTCGATAACTCTACCGCCCTTTATCTTAACCGCACCTATTTCCGTAATTCTGTCATTTTTGCTCGACAATCCGGTGGTTTCTATGTCAAAAACTATAAATTCTTCATCAAATGAATGATTATCATTTCCCTCCACAAGCTCTACCCTATCATTCACTAGATAACCTTCCACACCATATATTATTTTAATTCCATGTTTTTTACCGGCATCCATAGCTTCCGGAAATGCTTGTACAACACCATGGTCGGTTATAGCTATGGCGTTATGCCCCCATTTTGATGCTTGTCTTACAAAATCATCCACAGCGGAAACACCATCCATGGCGGACATCTGTGTATGTAAATGCAGTTCAATTCTTTTTTCGCAATGTAAGTCATTTCTTTCCGTCTTATCTGCTTGCATAACATCGGTTAACATGATAATATCTTCTTTTATAAATTTATCATACCTGACATTTCCCCTGGCTCTGATTGCTGTTCCTTCGATAAATATTTCCTCAAATTTAGTTGTTTGATTTTCTTTTTCAAAAATTTTTGCTACTATTGAATTTGTATAATCCGTGATATTTAAAATTGCAAGCTTTTTGCCATCTCTTAATTCTTTTATTTCCACACCGAATATTTCCCCTTCAATAATTACATTATCCGAATCAGGTTCAATATTGGCAATTGTATCGGCTTCCCCGGAAAACTTTTTGCCCAACAAAATAGTTGAAGATGGGCACTCTTTTTTGTTCAAATCATACTCTTCCGAGTCAAGTCTTTGATCACCATTTATGTAAATTTCACAGTCAACAGTCACACCGAACTGTTCCGAAAAATATTTTTCTACTTGAGACTCCGCCTTCCTTCCCTGTATCCTTCCGCCAATGACATCGGATCTGATAATAAGCTTTAGATTGGAACCTACAATGTCTCTGTTAACAATACTTTCAGTGAGATTAAACAAGGATACGTTTTTTTGTAAAATATATAATAAATTCGCCCAATTCATATCAATTAATTCTTCCAATGAATTATATTTTACATCATATGAAAAATGAATTTCCACATCGGATTGTAACTTCCTTTTTATTGTCCCTTCTAACTGATGCAGGGTTTCTTCTATTTGTTTACATTCAAGTATTTCTTTTCCTATTATTTGTAATGACAGTTTTCTGCTCCGTTTAAAGTATTGCACCCTTTCTATAAAACAGGACTCATAAGATGGATTTTCAGCTAATCCGAAACTATTCAAAAAATTATTGAAGTTAATACCCTTAAAATGAGCCATGAAATCCCTCTTTCTCTGTTTAATGTATCAAATATTTTACTATATCCTTATACATTTGGAATCTCCAAGTAATCCCCTTTATAAACCCTACTTTTTCTTCCTTGGTCACATGAGTTACATTTTCTAATACAACATTCTCTACATTGAGGTTGTATTTTTTTATCAATTGAGAAAATGCCGCTTCAACACAATATCCTTTTATATCCATATCCACAATTTCATGTGCAACACTCAATTTTATTGCTCTTTGCCCTGACAGGTTCGGTGCAATTGATTGGGCCAGATCTGTAATGTATCTTCCGGATTTAAAAACCCCGATCGTCATATCAACATCTCTTTCGAATATTGGCAAAACAAGTGCCTTTATGTGATTTGGAGTCAGGCCTATCAAATCTGCATCCAGTAAAATTATAATATCACTTTTATCCTTACAATACTTTATGCCTTCCTTTATTGCCTCAGCTTTCCCTCTGTTTTGGGATACTTTCACCAGATCGACATTATAACTCGATACAATATCTGAAGTTGAATCCTGTGAACCGTCATCGACAACAACTATATTTGATACCATATCGGTTTCCAGAATAGGAACAATAACCTTTTCAATTCGACTTTCTTCGTTATAAGCAGGTACGATGGCAGTGACCCTCATTTTTACCCCCCTATCTACATCTTTTCGATCTCCTCAACCAATACCTTTAAAATTTCATCTTCTTTTATTTTCCTTATAATTTGTCCCCTCTTAAATAAAAGTGCCGAACCGATACCCCCGGCTATACCAATATCCGCATCCCTTGCTTCTCCCGGCCCGTTAACGGCACAACCCATAATGGCGACTTTGATAGGTTTTTTTAATTTACCCAGTTTTTCCTCTACTTGGTTGGCTATACGCACTAAATCTATTTTACACCTGCCACAAGTGGGACAGGATACTATTGTTATTTCATTTTGTATTATACCCAGGGATTTCAGAAGCTGTCTTCCCACCTTAATTTCTTCCACAGGGTCACCGGTTAGCGAAACACGAATAGTATCGCCTATACCCATAAGTAGCAAGGCACCTATACCCACGGAGGATTTTATTGTACCCGTCCATACTGTGCCTGCTTCCGTAATTCCCAAATGAAACGGATAATCAATCTTCTCGGCCATCAGCTTGTAGGCATCCACGGTAAGCCTAACATCGCTCGCTTTTAATGATACCACAATGTCTGTAAAATCTAAATCCTCCAGTATAGCAATATGTTTTAGGGCACTTTCCACCATCCCCTCGGCTGTGGGATATCCATATTTGTCCAATATAGATTTTTCTAATGACCCTGCGTTTACGCCTATCCTTATCGGTATACCTTTTTCCTTAGCCGCCCCCACTACTTCCCGTACCCTTGCAGCCTCACCGATATTCCCGGGGTTTAACCTTAACTTGTCGGCCCCTTCTTTTATAGACTGCAGAGCAAGTCTATAGTCAAAATGGACATCGGCGACAACCGGCATTTTTGTCTGTTGTTTGATTTTATTTATGGATTTCGCGGCATCCATGTTCGGCACGGCAATCCTGACTATGTCACACCCCGCATCTTCCAGTTTTTTAATCTCTTCAATCGTATTTGCAAAATCTGCAGGATTCGTGGTAGCCATAGATTGAACTGTAATAGGGCTGTCCCCGCCTATATATACATTTCCGCATTTAACAACCCTGGTTTTTCTTCTCATCTGTTCATTTCCCATTTCTCACTTCCCACTTCCCACTTCCCACTTCCCACTTCCCACTTCCCATTTGGGTTAAATCATAGAAAATTTAATATATCTTTATAGGTTATAAATAACATCAATGTTATCAGGATGCCGAATCCTATTAAATGTATCATACCCTCTTTTTCCGGGTCTATGGGTTTTCCCCTCAAGATTTCGGCAAATAAAAATATAATTCTGCTTCCGTCCAATGCAGGCACCGGTAGCAAGTTTATCAAACCCAAGTTTACACTCAAAACAGCGGTCAGGTTTAATATATCCAACCACCCCGTTTTTGCTACCTGGCCCACCAAATTCAGGATCCCCACAGGCCCCATAATCTCCCCGGCAACACCGGGCTTTCCGGTGATCAAGCCCCTCAAAAAAACCAATATATCGGCTGTTATTGCCCCTATTACCGCAACTCCGTTCCGAATCGATGAAATTACGGACCTCTCCATGGTAGTCATAATACCTATTGTCATCCGGTTTGTATCCATATCCCTGGTAGGTTTTACAGTCTTTTCTATTTTGTTATTGTTTCTTATAATAGTGATGTCTATGGGATTTCCTCCTGAATTACCGATTGCATCTATGATATTTTGCCAGGTACCCATTCTTTCCCCGTTTATAGAGTAAATAATATCTCCACCCTGTATTCCGATATATTGTGCAGGGGATTGGGGCATGACTTCACTTATCCTTGTAGTCGGTGTCCCTACAAAATAAAAAATAATTGAAAACAGGCCCATTGCCAGAATAAAATTCATAAAAGGACCTGCAAAAATAACAGCAATACGGGCCAGAACAGGTTTGTTATTGAAACTTCTTAAGTCATCGGATTCTTCATCTGCTCCTTCCATTCTGACATATCCGCCTAACGGCAATGCACGGATCGAATATGCCGTCTCGCCTCTTTTTGCTTGCAATAGTTTAGGACCCATACCTACGGCAAACTCATGGACCTTGATGTCCACTAATTTTGCTACTATAAAATGACCCAATTCGTGAATCAACACCAACAACCCAAAAACAATGATTGCTACAAATGCAGTACCCATAATAGCACCTTCTTACCTTATTTCATTTCTAATCCAATTTTTAACCCATTTATCTACTTCCAGTATTTCATCTACAGTTTTATATGTAAACGGTTCGTGTACTGTCATTGCCTTTTCGATATATTTAGGAATATCATAGAATCCGATTTTGTTTTGTAAGAAATGTTCGACCAATACCTCGTTTGCCCCGTTTAACACACATGGCATTGTTTTTCCTATTTTTAAAGCCTCGTAAGCCAGAGGTAAACATGGAAATTTCTCCATATCGGGCAACATAAAGGTCAACTGCTCCAGGTTGCCGAAATCAACCCTTCCTATATTGCTTTCCATTCGTTCCGGGTAAAATAGTGCATATTGTATGGGAGCTCTCATATCGGGAATTCCCATCTGGCTAATGACTGAATTATCTTTGTACTCTACCATTGAATGAACAATGCTTTGAGGGTGCACTACAACATCTATTTTACCCAATTCCACGTTAAATAACCACCTTGCTTCGATTACTTCTAACCCTTTATTCATTAGAGTCGATGAATCGACAGTTATTTTCTTACCCATATTCCATGTCGGATGTCTTAACGCATCCTCTGCTTTGGCCTTTTCTATCCTGTTCCTAGGCCAATCCCTGAAAGGCCCCCCCGAAGCCGTCAGGATGATTCTGGATATATTTTTCGGGTCTTCGCCTTGTAAACACTGGAAGATAGCAGAATGTTCACTATCAACAGGGATTATTTTGGCATCATATTTTTCAGCTTCTTTTATCACCAGTTCACCGGCCACAACTAACGTCTCTTTGTTGGCCAAGGCTATAGTTTTTTTGCATCTGATAGCCTCTAATGTGGGAAGCAACCCTATGCTACCTACTACTGACGTTATAACTATGTCTGTTACCTCCGACGTGGCAACCGCAAATAAACCTTCTATGCCTGAAACAATTTTAACCTTCTTGTCTATCCTGTCGGACAGAATTTCTGCCTTTTCTTTTTCAAAAACTGCCACAACTTCAGGATTAAATTCTTCTATCTGCTTTTCCAACACATCGATATTTCTTAATGCTGCCAACCCGATTATTCTGAACCTTCCCCTATGTGCCCTTATGACATCCAAGGCCTGGGTGCCAATTGAGCCGGTAGAACCCAATATGCTGATTTTTTTCAAGTCATCACCCCATATTATTAATAAAGGTTGTAGAACTGCCCGCTTTATCACCTATTGATTATAAATATTAAAATATAATATATGATCGGGGCTGTAAACAATATACTGTCAAAACGATCCAAAATTCCGCCATGTCCGGGCATTATATTTCCGAAATCTTTGATACCGATATATCTTTTAATTAAAGAAGCGCTCAGATCCCCGATTTGGGCTACTACACTTCCCAGAATACCGATAAGTGCAACAACAAACAGATGATCCCTTAAAAAAAAATACCCGAAAATCAATGAAACAACCATACTTCCCAGAGTACCTCCTATCGCCCCTTCAATAGTTTTTTTAGGACTAATGGACGGACATAGTTCTCTCCTGCCAAAAAGGTAACCTGAAAAATAAGCAAGTGTGTCGGTGCCCCAGGCCGTAATAAATACGAGCCATATAATAATATTGTTCGGTTGTTTGGAAATAAGTAAAATATGGCCTAATAAGAAAGGAATATAAACCAAACTATATAATGTGATACTGATATCTACAAAGTTATATTTATTATTGTGTATCAATTTTATGATATTCAGTATTATTACCAATATAGAAAATAACATAAGGATGTAGGAAAGCTGTAATGTAAAATTCATTACTGTCAATATAATAATTGATCCTGTGTATCCCGCTGTTTCCATAGGTGTAAATTTACTTTTACACCCATTATAAAATTCCCAAAGGGCAATCAAAGATATTACCAGAAATGCGATAAATAGTAGCGTTTCACCGGCAATAATCACTGCCAATAAAAATGGCAACCCAATAACTGCAGAAACAATTCTTTTAAGCACTCAATCACCCCTATACCCCACCAAATCTTCTTTGACGATTTTGATAATCCGATATGGCCTCAAGCAGGTGCTCCCCTTTGAAATCCGGCCAATATACATCAGTAAACCAAAATTCCGAATACGCACACTGCCATAGCAAAAAATTGCTCAATCTGATTTCCCCACTTGTTCTGATCAACAGTTCCGGATCAGGCGTATTTGCAGTATAGAGCAGGGACTCCACTAAGGTTTCATCTATTTCATCTATTTGCAGTTCATTACTTTTAATTTTCTCACCAACTTTTCTTATAACATTCAATATCTCCGAACGCCCGCCATAATTTAAAGCTATATTGACGCAAAGGCCATTATTAAACCTCGTTTTAGTTGTGGCCCTGTCTACTTCCGTAATTACTTCACCCGGTAGCCCGGCTATATTTCCTATTGCCTGAATCCTCACATTGTTATGATGTAATTCATCTATTTCCTTTCTTAGGTATTCAATTAAGAGCCTCATCAACATAGATACCTCGGAATCAGGCCTTTTCCAATTTTCCGTGGAGAAAGCATATAGGGTTAGGTATTTCACCCCGATGTTAGAAGCTGTTTTTATTACATCCCTTAATGCTTCCACACCTGCCCTGTGTCCCATATTTCTCGGCAACATGCGTTTTGCGGCCCACCTGCCGTTTCCATCCATTATGATTGCTATATGTTTAGGTATGGAGTTCATATTAATACTAGAGGGTACTCTGATCTTTTCGGAATTATTCCATAAACCTTTAAACATTATTTTCACCTCAATCATTTTTTAAACCCCCATATGGGGGCTTAAAAATATGCTATTACTAATTGTAATATATTATGCTTACATATCCTCTGTCTTACCACTCTTGCTTCACCGGTTCCTATATCCCTTTTGCCAAAGGTTTCCTTTATCGATACTTCAAAATTATATTCATTTAATATGTGCAAGGCCTTTTCGAGCTCATATCCGATCACATCCGGCACTTTATACCTCCATAATATCTTCTTCTTTCTGCTTGGTCATATCATCTATGGTTTTTATAAATTTATCTGTTATTTTTTGTACTTCGTCGAGGGCAACCTTCAGTTGATCTTCGGTGAGTTCCTTATCCTTTTCCATTTTCTTTAATTTGTCATTTGCGCTGCGCCTTTCATTTCTTATGGCTACCTTGCTCTCTTCCGCTGTCTTTCTGACTATCTTTGTGAGATCCCTTCTTCTTTCTTCAGTTAGTTGTGGAATAATAATCCTGATAATTTTTCCATCGTTTGACGGGTTAACCCCCAAATCCGATTTTAAAATTGCCTTTTCTATATCATTTATTGCTGATTGATCATAGGATTGAATCGAGATAATTCTCGGTTCGGGGGCTGTTATGGATGCTATCTGTTTAATCGGGGTAGGTGTTCCGTAGTAATCAACGGTTATTCTGTCCAACATTGCCGGGTTTGCGCGTCCTGCCCTGATACTTGCAAAATCCCCTTTGAGTGAGTCAATTGCCCTGCTCATACTCTTCTCTAAATCCGTATATACCTCTAATTTCATATTTTTTTCCTCCTCGTTATAACATAAATGTTTATTATATAGGTACTCAATCCCCGCGTTTGATGAGGAAATGCCGGTTGTGATGTTGATCACAAAGTAACTTCAGTCGTTTGGCTCAGATATACTTTGTCATACATTCAAATTGTTTGTCAACATTAGCTGTGAATATATGTCCCCATCTGTTCCCCGCATATGACCCTTTTAATATTTTCAGCATTATCCAGATCAAAAACTTTAATCGGTATCGCATTATCCATACATAGGGATATCGCAGTTGAGTCCATTGCTTTCAATCCTTTTTGTAAAATATCAATATAGGTTAATTGATCAAATCTCATAGCAGACCTGTCAACAGACGGATCGGCGGAATATACTCCGTCGACCTTTTTAGCCAACAATATTACCTCTGCCTCAATTTCAGCTGCTCGTAGCGCTGCAGCCGTATCAGTAGTAAAATAAGGATTTCCCGTACCGGCGGCAAATATGACTACACGATTTTTCTCCAAGTGTCTTATAGCCCTTCGCCTGATATAGGGTTCCGCTATTTGCCTCATTTCTATCGCACTTTGGACTCTGGTTACCACGTCCAAATCCTCCAAAACAGCCTGCAAGGCCAAAGCATTTATAACCGTTGCCATCATCCCCATATAATCAGCAGTAGTCCTGTCTATGCCTTTTCCGGTTCTGCCCCTCCAATAATTTCCGCCACCTACTACTATAGCCACCTGAACCCCCATGTTTACAATGTCCTTAATTTGGGAGGCAATGTTATTAAGTATATTAAAATCCAGACCAAATCCCTTTTTCCCCGCCAAGGCTTCCCCGCTTAACTTTAATAACACTCTTTCATACTGGGATTGCATTGTATCAATCCTCCTCTACTAATACTAATATTCGCCGGCTGTTATAAAAAACCTTTATTTAATACAGAAAAGGTAGTTTAAAAGAGAACACTATAGTGTTCTCTTTTATGTTCAGGGTAATCAGTTGTTACCCATTTGTTTGGCAACTTCCTCGGCAAAATCCTCCTCTTTCTTTTCAATACCTTCCCCTACCTCGTACCTTGTAAATCTTCTGATAGAAATGTTTTCACCTATTTTGGAAATCATTTCAGTCAGCAAATCACCCACCGTAATGTCAGGATTTTTGATAAATGGCTGTTCTAACAGACACACATCTTTGAAAAATTTGTCCATTCTTCCGTCGACTATTTTTTCTACTATTTTTTCAGGTTTCCCCTCGTTCAGAGCCTGCTTTCTTAAAATCCCTTTTTCTTTTTCAATGACTGCCTCTTCTATCTGTTCCCGGCTCACATATTGCGGATTTGAGGCCGCAATCTGTAGGGTGATATCCTTTGCAAAGTCTCTAAACTCTTGATTTTTAGCAACAAAATCGGTTTCAGAATTTATTTCAACCAATACGCCGATTCTTCCCATATGTATATATGCTTCCACCAGACCCTCTGCTGCTATTCTTCCTGCTCTTTTAGCGACAGCAGCTAACCCCTTTTCCCTGAGGATTTCAACCGCCTTGTCTATGTTACCCTCGGTTTCCACCAATGCTTTTTTACAATCCATCATACCGGCACCTGTTTTTTCTCTCAATTCTTTAACCATTGCTGCAGTTATACCCATACTAATTCCTCCTAGCATATTATTAAAGGTAAGGAGTAAGGGAAAATCCCTTATACCCTTACCTTTCATGTCCCAATTTATTCTTCGGTTTGGATTCCCTGTTTACCTTCCAACACGGCATCCGCCATAGTTGCTGTAAGCAATTTTACGGCACGTATAGCATCGTCGTTGCCCGGAATTATATAATCAACTTCATCCGGATCACAGTTTGTATCCACTATTGAAATAACCGGTATGCCCAAAGCACGTGCTTCCTGAATAGCAATTCTTTCTTTCCGCGGATCCACTACGAATAAAACATCCGGCATCTCAGTCATATCCTTGATACCGCCTAAAAATTTCTCGAGTCTTTCCTGTTCATGGCGAAGTTTGATAACTTCCTTTTTAGGCAATACATCAAATGTTCCGTCTTCCTCCATAGTTTCCAACTCATGGAGACGTTTTATTCTATTTTTGATAGTTTTAAAATTGGTCAATATTCCGCCTAGCCATCTTTGATTGACATAAAACATTCCACACCTTTTTGCTTCTTCTTCTATTGCTTCCTGGGCTTGTTTTTTAGTTCCTACAAATAGGGCCGCTCCACCCTCGGAAATGATATCTTTCATAGCGTTATAGGCTTCCTCTACTTTTTTTACAGTCTTTTGAAGGTCAATAATATAAATTCCATTTCTCTCTGTAAAAATATACTCTTCCATTTTAGGATTCCACCTTCTGGTTTGGTGACCAAAATGGACCCCCGCCTCTAACAGTTGTTTCATTGAAATTACCGACATTTTTTTGCCTCCTTAGTTTTACCTCCATCTTAATCATCTTTGCCTGGAACCGATCGGCACTACCAAACAAATTATAAGATGTGTGTTATCTTACCTTAAACATTTTAACATAGGGATGAATACTAATCAATGGTTTATTTCAAAGAATGTTATTTTCTGCTATATTATTTCCCTTTTTGTTGTCTGTATTCATATTAACTCAATCTGTTGGCCGGCCAACCCCGGCTTTTTTGCACCTTTATTCAAAACCTTTGATAATATAAAAGCCAACTGCATTTTATAATAAAAACAGCCGGCTCCCATATCTCTTATAAGGATTATGGATTGGACTAATCCCCAACCTTCTCCTCATATTTACAATCCCTATCATTGCATATTATTTTGTCACCTTTTTTACCTTTTCTGTATACCAATATATCTCCGCATTGCGGACATTTTTTATCTACAGGTCTGCTCCATGATACAAATCTACATTGCGGGAAATTACTGCAACCATAAAACAACCTGCCCTTTTTAGATCGCCTTTCTATTATATCCCCGTCTTTGCATTGTGGACATTTTACACCGATTTTATGAAGAAAAGGCTTGGTTTCATCACAATCAGGGTAATTAGAACAAGCTAAGAATTTACCATATCTGCCATGCTTGATCAACATTACAGCACCACATTTTTTACAGTTTTCATCACTTTCTTCCACTAAATCAATCTGCTCCATATGCTCTTCGGCATTAGCCAGCATTTTATAAAATGTACTGTAAAATTCTGAAATAAGCTTTCTCCAATCATATCCATCCTCTTCTATATTATCCAATTGTGCCTCTAAATTAGCTGTAAAATTGACATTTATGATTTCAATAAAATATTCCACCAATATTTCGTTTATAATATACCCCAACTCTGTGGCAACAAGATTCCTGCCTTCCCTTTCAACATATCCTCTGGCAAGTATTGTAGATATAGTTGGGGCATAGGTGCTGGGCCTGCCTATTCCGAGCTCTTCCATGGTTTTTACTAAAGATGCTTCGGTATATCTGGGTGGAGGTTGCGTAAAATGTTGTTTCGGTAACTTTTCAATTATTTTTATAATATCCCCTTTCTGTAAATCAGGCAAATCTACATCCTCCGATACATTGGAATAGGTGTAGACTTTTAGAAATCCATCAAATTTTAGCATAGAACCGGTAGCTCTGAACATAATTCCATTTACCTGAAGATCCACAGACAGTGTATCATATAACGCAGGGGCCATCTGACTTGCCACATATCGTTCCCATATTAACTTATATAACAAATATTGGTCTTTACTCAACGAAGATCTGACGGTATCGGGATGCTTACCGATATCCGTGGGTCTTATAGACTCATGCGCATCCTGTACGGTTTTCTTTTTTTTGCTTGGTTTTTTTGCAGATTTCTTTTTTGCGTATTGTTTGCCCAGATTTTCCATGATATACTGTTCCAGAATTTCCATAGCCTCATCAGATATTCTGGTAGAATCGGTTCTGATGTACGTAATAAGACCTACCGTTCCCTCTTTTTTTAAATCTATACCTTCATACAATTGTTGTGCTAAGGACATTGTTTTTCTGGTAGAAAAACCTAACCTGTTAGCAGCCTCTTGTTGAAGTGTACTTGTCGTAAAGGGTAACCCGGGATTTCGCCTCTTCTGACCTTTCTTGATGTCGGTAACAGTTAAGGTGCTATCTCCAATAACGCCTAAAATTCTATTCATTTCTTTTTCTGTGTGAATATCCTTATTCCCCGATTCATCCGCATAGAATTTAGCTTCAAATTTTTCTTTTTTATCGTTTTCTACTTTCAGGGTTAAACTCCAATATTCTTCCGGTTTAAAATTCTTAATTTCTTCTTCCCTATCTATAATAAGCTTTGTAGCTACAGACTGCACTCTGCCTGCACTGAGCCCTTTTCTGACGTTTTTCCAAAGGAGTGGACTTATCTTGTATCCTACTAATCTGTCTAAAACCCTTCTTGCCTGCTGTGCATCTACCAAATTGCGATTGATGGATCTCGGTCTTTTTATCGCATTTTTAATAGCATTTTTGGTGATTTCGTTAAATTCTATTCTGCAAGGGTCTTCCTCTTTTATTCCCAAAGCCCTGGCCAAATGCCATGAAATAGCCTCACCTTCCCTGTCCGGGTCAGTTGCCAAATAAATTTTTTTCGATTTCTTCGCTAGGGCCTTGATTTCGCTGAGTATCGGCCCTTTGCCCCGTATAGTGATATATTGCGGTTCAAAATTATTATCTATATCAACCCCAAGCTTACTTTTAGGCAAATCAATAACATGTCCGACAGATGCCTTTACAATATAATTCTTTCCCAGAAACTTCTCTATTGTTTTTGCCTTTGCCGGTGACTCCACAATTACTAGGGATTTTGCCAATTGTTACACCTCCGCCATGCTGTGATTTTTTAGTACCATCAGAGAAAATCAAATTTTTATATCATATAAATTTGATTGTTCCTATTTCACCACTGTAAATATTTTTCCCGGCATCTGATTTATATAACCCTTGATTTCTAATATTGTCAAAATAGAGTTCAATTCAGCCGCCTTTATTCCGGTTTCATTTATGATCAAATCAATGTTTACAGGGTTCCTTTTTATTACATTGAACACCTGCATTTCTGACTCGCTTAAATCGTCCCTTGCCGATTGTTCCATATCTATTTTACACATCGGATATTTATACTTAAGATTTTCTATTATATCGTCAACTTCAAGCAAAATTCTGGCCCCATCCCTGATTAATTTATTGGTGCCCTTGCTTTGCATGTTATTGATGTTACCGGGCAAAGCATAAACGTCCTTACCCTGATCAAGTGCAAAATCTACAGTTATCAAAGCACCGCTTCTCTCAGGAGCCTCGATTACAACTACACCATCCGATAATCCACTGACAATCCTGTTCCTGGCAGGAAAATGATGTTTCAGTGGTGGTGTGCCTGAACGATATTCTGAAATAATACAGCCGTTTTCGAATATTTTGTCTGTCAATGATCTGTTCGAGGCCGGATAATATTGATCCAGTCCACACCCCAGAACACCAATAGTGTAACCGTTACCCTCTAACGCCCCTATATGACTGCACGTGTCTATTCCCAAGGCCAACCCACTTATAATTCCAACATTCCATTTTGCAAGTTCCTTTGCAAACTGACGCGCTGCCCATCTACCATAAGGTGTTGCCCTCCTTGTGCCGACTATTGATATTAAGGGCACATCGAAATCTATCTTGCTTCCTTTTATATATATTACATAGGGAGGATCGTATATGTTTTTCAATTTATGGGGATAAAGGGGATCATAAATCGTTAAAGGTAATATATTGTTGCTGTTTAAATTTTTAAAAATCTCAACAATGGATTGTTGGTTTCTATTTTTTATAATTTTATCAACTATTGTATTCCTATGACCCAGCGCCTTAATAATATGTTTTTTACCCGCATACCAAATTTCCTCGATATTGCAAAAATAATTTATTAAACGTTCTATATTCCTGTTACTGATGCCCTCTATATGGCTCAGCCATACAACAATATCTTTCCGCCCCGGCCTCATATTATATCCCCCAAATCACTATTTTGTCATAAATAATATACTATTACTAATAATTTAAACAAAACATCTTTTTTCTTATAATTATTTCATACCGACGATTATGCTGCAAACAATAAACATTTTGCACGCCTTAAGGAATCAAACCACTCAGATTTCTGTATTGCAGTGCTTCTGCCAAATGCTTTTCGCAAATAACATCCTGCCCGTCTAAATCCGCTATAGTTCTTGCTACCTTTAGAACCCTATTATATCCTCTGGCGCTTAAATTCATTCTATGAAAAGCCAAGTTCATCAATTGTTGAGCAGAAGAATTCAAAGAACAATATTTGTTTATTGCCGCTCCGTTTAACTGGGAATTAAATAAATACTTTGTTTTTCTGTACCTCCCCAGTTGGATCTCCCTGGCTTTTTCCACACGTTTTCTTATCTCTTCAGAAGACTCGGACCTTCCGTTATCGGCCAAATCCTTATATTTTACAGCAGAAGTTTCAACTATTATATCTATTCTATCCATCAGAGGGCCCGAGATTTTGCCGATATATCTATTTATCTGGCCTGCAGTACAATTACATTGCTGCCCACCATCGGTTCCATAATACCCACATGGACATGGGTTCATCGCAGCCAACAACATAAAATCCGCCGGATAGGTGTATGAACCGTTTATTCGCGATATATGTATAACCTTATCCTCCATGGGTTGTCTCAACACTTCTAATGAAGCCTTACTAAACTCAGGCAATTCGTCAAGGAACAGTACACCATAGTGGCTCAACGATACTTCCCCCGGCTTGGGAATCCTTCCGCCTCCGGTTATAGCAACTGTTGAACTGGTGTGATGTGGGGAACGGAATGGCCTGTTATAAATTAATCCTTCATGCGCATTGAGCAGCCCGGCTACACTGTATATTTTTGTAATTTCTAAAGCTTCCTGAAATGTTAATCTTGGAAGTATTGAGGGCAGCCTTCTGGCAGCCATGGTCTTGCCGGATCCCGGCGGCCCTATAGTTAATAGGTTATGATTCCCCGATGCCGCAATTTCCAGGGCTCTTTTTAAATTTTCCTGACCGTGTAAATCTTTAAAATCCTCGGAGTTGATTTTTTCGTTACGATTATATTTAAATGGACCTGTATGTGTATCTAATCTCTTTTCGCCCATAAGATGAAGCATTATATCATTTAAGGTATGTACAGGTATTATCTCTATTCCGTCCACAATTTTTGCTTCTTCTAAATTTTCGTATGGTACTATCACCTTTTTTATACCTTTATTGTACGTCTCCAACAACATCGGCAGTACACCGTCAACCTTGTTAGTCTTGCCATCCAGGGACAACTCACCGAGCACTAATGTATCTTCCAACTCTTCTAAAGGAATTTGCACGGACGCGCCTAAAATTCCTAAGGCAATAGGCAAATCAAAATGGCTGCCTTCTTTTTTGATATGTGCCGGCGAAAGATTGATTGTAATTCGCTTTAAAGGAAAATCGAATCCACTGTTTTGTATGGCAGCCCTTACTCTGTCCTTGGATTCTTTTATGGCCATATCAGGCAAACCCACAACATTCACATTGGGTAAACCTTTAGATATATCTACTTCCACTTCTATCATAGTAACTATCAGTCCTGTTAGACAGCAGGTTTTTACCTTCGATAACATAAATCCACTTCCTATTTGTCAGTTTTGGTAAATTGATCGGTTGTGCAAATAAAATATATTTTTCATTAAGTTACAAATTTATATCTTTGTATAAATTCTTCAATAATAAACAGGTTCTATATATGAATACTTTTTCCTGCAATTTTCTAATTTTGTGCAAACTGTTGTTTTGCATAAACAGTCAAAATGCATTTTCCATATGATCTATTTTGTACCTTTTCCCTACCAATCTTACTTCTATAACATCGAATCTGTAACTGAAACAACCGGTATCCAATTTTTTATGCTTTATATACTGTTGTGACAGTTTTCGTATTGTTTGTTGTTTTTTATAATTTACCGCCTCTGAGGGCATCCCGTATGCATCTGAAGTTCTGGTTTTGACTTCGATAAATATGATAATATTTTGGTCCCTTGCAATAATGTCCAGCTCACCCAATTTTGTACGATAATTGCGTTCCAGGATACTGTAGCCCTCATTTTTTATATGGTTTGCCGCCAATTCCTCCCCTATCATACCTATATGTCTTTTCATAACACTGTCCCTCAAAGTTTATAATATTTTACCCAAAAACGTTTGTCTGTGCATCGGGCTCGCACCATACCGTTTTAATGCTTCCCTGTGGGCCTTTGTGCCATAACCCTTGTTTTGCTTAATATTATAATTTGGATATTCCATATGCCATCTTTCACATAGCCTGTCCCTCAGCACTTTAGCTACTATGGAAGATGCCGCTATGCCATGGCTGAAATCATCACCCTTAATGATGGCTCTTTGTGGAATAGACAAATCTACTTTTTCTGCATCTATCAATATGTAATCCGGAACAATCTCGTTTTCATTTCTATCTTTAATCGATAAAATAGCCTTTTTCATTGCCAGTTTAGTAGCATTTTTTATGTTAATTCTATCGATAATTCCCGCAGAGACTGTGCCCACGCCTATGGCTATACATTTTTCTTTAATAATTTCATATAATTGTTCCCTCTTTTTAGGCGATAATTTTTTAGAATCTTTGACACCTTCTATGATCAGACCCCTTGGCATGACAACCGCCGCGGCCAAGACCGAACCGAACAGACATCCGCGGCCCACTTCATCGCAAAAAGCTATACAGTTATATCCTTCATCCCATATCTCATTTTCTATATCTAATGTCGGCATTCAGCAGTCCCCCCGATTTAACCGTTGTTCAACGGCCTCTCCAAAGAAATACGTCCAATTGTTGCAGACCTGAACTCATCTAATATTATATTCGATATTCTGAAATAATCAATTTCATTTCCCTTTAAAATACATCCCCTGCTTTTTGCTATGCAATCCATCAAATCTATAATAGTACCATATTCGCCCTCCACTTTATATCTTTCAATGACTTTTTCCCTGTGATCAACCCATAGCATTTCCAGCAGTTTATATGCCAATGTTTCAATATCCATAATTTCATCTTTAATAGCCCCCGTAAACGCTAAATTTAATGCAACAGCAGGATTTTCAATCTTTGGCCACAAAACACCCGGAGTATCCAATAACTCCATATTTTTTCTCAGTCTAATCCACTGTTTCCCTTTGGTTACCCCCGGTCTGGCCCCTGTTTGTGTACTTTTTCTCCCTGCCAATTTATTGATGAAAGATGATTTGCCAACATTCGGTATTCCAACAACCATTATTCTGGCGGGCCTCGGTTTTCTGCCTTTCTTTGCCAGGTCATCCATTTTAACTTTTATAATTTCTTCGCTCTCTCTTATCACCTGTCTTATTCCACTGCCTGTAATTGTGTTTACAGGAACAGCTCCTGTTTGCCGTACTTCAAAATATTCCATCCACATAGATGTAACCTGGGGATCCGCTAAATCAATTTTATTGAGTATGATAATTTTAGGCTTATTACCTATAATTTGACTCAGATCGGGATTCCTGCTGCTTAGCGGTATACGGGCGTCCAGCAGTTCATAAACCATATCTACAAGTTTGAGCTGTTCCCTCAAGAGCTCTTTGGTTTTTTTCATATGCCCCGGATACCAATTGATGTTCATTGTTTCCACCTCCGAAAACATACTGCATAATAATAAAGAGACTGATATCAGTCCCTTCAAGTTAGTATCTTTTTCTTTCTTTAATTTTAAATGCCGCCTTGCCAATCCTGTCACGCAGATAATAGGTTTTAGCTCTTCTGGCTTTGCCCCTTCTGATAACTTCAACCTTTTCTATCCTCGGAGAATGTACAGGGAATGTCCTTTCCACCCCCACACCGGAGGCTATCCTTCTTACCGTAAATGTTTCAGCAATTCCGCCTCCCTGTCTTTTGATTATAATACCTTCAAATACCTGGATTCTTTCCCTGGCGCCTTCTTTGATCTTGACGTGTACCCTGACAGTATCCCCGGTACCGAATTCATTAATATCTTTTTTCAGCTGTTCATTTGTAACCATTTTCAAGATATCCATAATTGCCCCTCGCTTTCTCATAGACGTTCTTATAATGTATAGAGGACCGTCCGTTTTACCCTGTAAATTATATCATAGCAACTAAAATATGACAACATGCTATAATCAATATTTAGCCTGACTGCTATCCTCTTTAACACTGTTTAAAAATTCCTTATCCCCATCAGTTAACTCTATATTTTTCAACAATTCCGGCCGTCTTTTATAGGTTAATTTCAAAGATTCCCTTCTTCTCCATTCATTAATTTTTTTATGATTGCCTGAAATAAGTGTATCGGGTACCCTCAAGCCCCTGAAGTTGGCAGGCCTGGTATATTGGGGGTACTCCAACAGACCGGAATAAAAGGTTTCGTCCTTATAGCACTGGCTCTGTGATAACACCCCCGGCAACAGTCTGGTTATGGAATCTATAAGCACCATAGCCGGTATCTCCCCGCCTGTAAGCACATAATCCCCTATTGAAATTTCATCGGTCACGATTTCATCTATTACTCTCTGATCCACCCCTTCATAATGACCACAAAGCATTATAATAGATTTCTCCATGGAAAGTTCGACTGCCATCCCTTGGTTAAAGACTTTACCTTTCGGGGATAAATAAACAACTTTTGGTTTTTCATTCTCTTTTAAACCAAGCGTATCAACTACATGTTTGTAACAATCAAAAATAGGTTGGGGTGTCATAACCATTCCGGGACCTCCGCCATATGGATAATCATCCACTTTTTTGTGTTTATTATCAGAAAAGTCCCGTATGTTGATATACTCCAGATCTATAATGTTTTTTTCTTTCGCGCGCAAAATTATACTATTGCTCAGGGGTCCCGTGAACATTTCAGGAAACAAGGTCATTATTTTAATTATCATTATACCATCCCCTCAATGGGATCTATAATAATTTTTCTTTCGTCTAAACGAATATCAATTATAAATTCTTTAACGGCGGGTATCATAATTTCTTTGTCATTTTCATCTTCTATGACATATACCTCATTGGAGCCCGTTTGGATTATGTCCTTTACTTTGCCAATATGTTTATTTTCCACTGTGTAGACATCCAATCCAACAATGTCGGCTATATAATGGGTATCTTCCGGCAGGTCCCTTCGCTGGCTTTCATCGATAAGTAAATATCTATCCCTGAATTTTTTGACTAAGTTGATATCTTCATACCCTTTAAAAGATAAAAGCACAACAGTGGGCATATATTTTACATTTCTTATATAAAATTTTTCGTTGTTGCCATCCAAATAGACCCAATCCAACTCTTCAAAACGCTCCATATAATCCGTAAGGGGGAGCACCTTCAAATCCCCTTTTATTCCATGTGTATTAATTATTTTACCTACTCTTAACATCTTTCCCATAAGATATATGCTCCCTTTTCAAACATGCCATGGACGGGATTGAATTTACCCTGATACTATTGAATAATTTCAACGATTACTCTTTTGTTTTGCTTTGTAGCAGCAGCCTTTACAACCGTCCTGATTGCCTTGGCGATCCTTCCCTGTTTACCGATTACCTTGCCCATATCTTCGGGAGCAACCTTTAACTCCAGGATAATCGATCGATTTCCTTCAATTTCATTAACATTTACTTGTTCAGGATTATCTACCAATCCTTTAGCAATAACTTCTACTAAATGACCCATTTTCATGCCTCCTAAATTAAGGTAATTATTGAATTATGCCATCCTTTTTGAATAAGGCCTTGACCGTATCCGTAGGTTGTGCACCATCCCTTAGCCATTTTTCCGCTTTTTCACCATCAATTTTAATTTGTTTCGGTTTGGAAATCGGATTGTAGTATCCAATCTCTTCTATGAACCTTCCGTCCCTGGGTGCCCTTGAATCTGCAACCACTATTCTATAAAAAGGTCTTTTGTTTGCACCCATTCTTTTTAATCTGATCTTAACCGCCATTATTTCACCTCCCTAAAAGTAATTACTATCTGCCGATAAAGGGCATTTTAATTCTTCCACTTTTTTTAATCGTTCTTTCCATATCCGTAAATTGTTTCATCATCTTTCTGGTTTGTTCAAATTGCTTTAATAATTTATTTACCTGTTGCACGGAAGTTCCGCTACCGGTTGCAATTCTTTTTCTTCTGCTTCCATTAATGATGCCCGGACTTTGTCTTTCTTCTTTGGTCATAGATTGTATAATAGCCTTAACATATACTAATTCCTTATCATCTATATCCAAATTTTTAAATTGCTTGCCTCCTATACCGGGAATCATCTCGAGTATTTGGCTGATGGAGCCCATTTGTTGCACTTGTTGAAGCTGATCCAAAAAATCATCAAAGGTAAATTGCTGGCTTCTGATCTTTTCTTCTAACTCTCTAGCCTTTTTGGCATCAAAACCTTCCTGAGCCTTTTCGATAAGACTGAGCATGTCACCCATGCCCAAAATTCTGGAAGCCATTCTGTCCGGATGAAACGGTTCCAAGTCATCAAGTTTTTCGCCGATCCCCACAAATTTAATAGGTTTATCGGTAACCGCCCTAACCGATAGAGCAGCACCTCCACGTGCATCCCCGTCTAATTTCGTTAATATAACACCGTCAATACCCAGCCCCTCATTAAAATGCTCCGCAACATTCACCGCATCTTGGCCTGTCATAGAATCTACTACTAAAAGTATTTCATGGGGTTCAATCGCAGATTTTATGTTTTTAAGCTCCTCCATAAGTTCTTCGTCGATATGAAGTCTACCGGCCGTATCAATAAGAACAACATCATTGCCGTTATTAACGCTATGTTCTATAGCGGCTTTCACAATTTCTACCGGGCTTTGTCTGTCCCCCATGGTAAATACCGGCACCCCTACATTTTCCCCCACAACCTGGAGTTGTTTTATAGCTGCCGGCCTATATATGTCCCCGGCTACTAACAAAGGTTTCTTTCCTTGCTTTTTCAACATCCCTGCTAATTTGCCCGCGGTTGTCGTTTTACCTGTCCCTTGCAGGCCTACAAGCATTACAATTGTGGGAGGCTTAGAAGCAAAACTAATTTTACTTTGAGACTTGCCCATCAATTCCGTCAATTCTTCATTCACTATTTTTATAACCTGTTGGGCCGGGGTTAAGCTCTCCAGAACCTCAGAACCTACTGCCCTTTCTTTAATCTTGTTTACAAAATCCTTGGCAACTTTGAAATTAACATCCGCCTCTAAAAGAGCAAGCCTTATCTCTCTCATGGCGTCATTTACATCTTTTTCTGTTAATTTGCCTTTGTTCTTCAGTTTTTTGAATGCATTTTGAAGTTTTTCCGCTAAACTCTCAAAAATCATAGCCACACCTCTCTCATAAAGGCCTAATCATTTAAAACCTTATATAACTCATCTTTAATACGAAAAATTTGTTTTGTCAATTGCCTTGAGGAAGGAATTGAATTCAGTTCGTTTTCCAGATCAATTATACCATCTAATATGTTAAGAATTCTTTTGTTTTTGATGTTCGCAAGCTTTATTAAATTGAGTTTTTCTTCATATTGGTATAATATCCTCTCCGTTCTTTTCAGCATGTCATAAACGGCCTGTCTGGATACATCGAGTTCTTCGGCTATTTCGCCCAGGGACAGATCCTGGTTATAGTAGAGATCCACTATATCCCTCTGCTTTTCGGTCAATAATTGATTGTAAAAATCATACAAAACTGAAATTTTTACTGTTTTCTTCAACATACAGGCACTTCCAATCATTTGTCTGTAAAGTAAAACTACTTTACAGGTGCAATTCTATATTAAAGAAAGCCATGTGTCAAGTGTTTTATTTATCTTCCCCAAATATTGCCTCAACGAATGTTTTAGGATTAAATTCCTGTAAATCCTCCATCCGCTCTCCAACTCCTATAAGCTTAACGGGAATGTTCAATTCTTTGCTTATTCCTATGACTATTCCGCCTTTTGCCGTTCCGTCCAGTTTTGTCAATACAAGACCGGTAATCTGTGCTACCTCTCCGAATACCTTTGCTTGTTGGATAGCATTTTGTCCGGTGGTAGCATCCAAAACTAATAGGATCTCTTTAGACGCATCGCCATATTCCCGATCCACAATTCTGAATATTTTGCCTAACTCGTTCATCAGGTTCTTTTTATTATGGAGTCTACCCGCGGTATCACATATCAACACATCTATGCCCCGTGCCTTTGCAGCATGTATGGCATCGTATATAACAGCGGCGGGATCCGCACCCTCTTGATGCCGTATTACATCTACGCCCACCCTGTCACCCCAAATTTTTAGCTGATCTATGGCAGCGGCTCGAAAAGTATCTCCCGCGGCCAATAACACCTTTTTACCTTTATTCTTCAAACAATAGGCCATTTTGGCAATGGAAGTCGTTTTCCCGACACCGTTTACACCTACCACTAAAATGATTGCAGGTGAAGGTTCTATGTTAATTCGGGAGTCTGGTAATCCCTCCAATATTTCTCCCAATTTTTCTATAAGCAATCTCTTAATTTGAATAGGCTCTGAAATCCTTTCTGTTCTAACCCTATCTTTTAATCCATCCACTATCTCCATTGTGGTCTGAACCCCGATGTCTGCGGTAATCAAAATCTCTTCAAGTTCCTCAAATAGCTCTTCATCTATTTTTCTATATAATTTAAGTAAATTATCCACCCTGTCAGTAATTCCTTTTTTGGTTTTGGAGAGCCCGTCCCTCAGTCGCCTGAATAAATTGGGTTTGGACGTATCTCCCATTTCTTCTACCTCTACTCCATGATATTCCCTTTCTGCCTTATTTTCATTCAAATCATCTTTTTTATCGGTTTCATGTTCCTTTGCCTCCGAGGAATCCTCCACTTTATTATCTTTACCTGTAAATTTGTCAATGAAGTTTTTAAACATTTCTATCCTCCCCCAGTGCTTTTTTCGCAGCATTCTGCTCTGCTTCTTTTTTGCTTTTGCCCCGTCCCCTGCCTAACACTTTATCACCCAGTACCACCTCAATCTCGAAGGTCTTATCATGATCAGGCCCTGTTTCATTCACCACCCTGTAACTGATTTTATCATCGAATTTGCTCTGTAATAATTCCTGAAGATCTGTTTTATAATCCCTGAACAGATTACCCCTACTGGCTAATTTTATACTGTCCTCCAACATGTTTAAAATAAACTTGCGTGCTGTTTCGATGCCTCCATCCAGGTATAGTGCTCCTATAACCGCCTCAAATGTGTCTGCCAGTATAGAAATTCTGTCCCGTCCACCTGTTATCTCTTCTCCCTTACCCAATAGCAAATACCTGCCTAAACCTATTGATTTGGCCTGGTGGGCTAGAGATGGCCCACATACGACATTAGCCCTTACCTTTGTCAATTCACCTTCAGGTAAATTATCATATTTTAAATAAATATATTCACTAACTACGGTGCTCAAAACCGAATCGCCTAGAAATTCCAACCTCTCATTATTATAAGTATATTTGCCCCTATATTCATTGGAATATGAACTGTGGGTCAATGCTTCATTTATAATACCTGTATTCCTAAATCGATACCCTATTATATCTTGAAATTCCTCAAGTTGTTCCAGACGCTTTTTATCTAATTTCATTTATCATTACCCCCGCAACCTCTCATAATAACTATAGTACAGTCCAATATATTTATTTTACTTAACCCGTGGTGAATGGCTCAAACCATTTTATAAACAAAAAACCGGCTGAGTCTTCTCTATTGTGACAAAAGGGGACGTACCCGGTTTGTCACGCCCCCCTTTGTCACCTTATCCGATGTGACAAACCGGGTACGTCCCCTTTTGTCACCCCTATCGCAAACAGCTATTCATATTTTTTAAAAATAACAGCCGCGTTATGGCCGCCAAAACCTAAAGAGTTGGAAAGAGCATACCCAACATTCGTCCTCTTTGCTGTATTCGGAACATAATTCAAATCACATTTTGGGTCCGGTGTTTCGTAATTGATTGTGGGTGGTATGACTCCATTTACAATGGATAAAATACATGCAATGGCTTCTATACCCCCCGCAGCACCCAAAAGGTGTGAGGTCATTGATTTTGTCGAACTTACATCTAATTTATATGCATGTTCCTTAAATACTTTCTTGATTGCTTCGGTTTCAAACTCATCATTATATATTGTGCTCGAGCCATGGGCGTTTATATAATCTATACTATCATAATTTATACCGGCATCCTTCAATGCACATTCCATGGCCCTGGCCGATCCTTCTCCCCCCGGGGCAGGAGTAGTAATATGATATGCATCGGCACTTCTTCCATAGCCTATAAGTTCTCCATAAATAATGGCACCCCTTTTTAATGCATGTTCCAGCTCCTCTATTAAAATCATCCCGGCACCCTCACCCATTACAAACCCGTCCCTGTTTTTATCGAAAGGCCTGCTGGCTTTCCGGGGATTTTCATTATTGGTTGATAAGGCTTTCATAGAACAAAATCCTGCTACGGACAGCGGTGTAATAGAGGCTTCGGTACCCCCTGTAATCACAACGTCCGCATCCCCATATTGAATTACACGTAAGGCTTCCCCAATGGCGTTTGTGGAGGATGCACATGCGGTAACAATTAATATGTTCGGGCCTTTTGCCCCAAGCGCAATGGATACCTGACCGGATGCAATATTAGGTATCATCATAGGAACAAAAAATGGGCTGACCCTCCTCGGTCCTCTTTCCATAAGTTTTTTAGCTTGGTCCTCCAGTGTATCCATACCCCCCATGCCGGCACCTAAAACAACACCGAAGCGTTCTGCATCTGTTTGCTTTATGTCCAGTTTCGCATCCTCTACCGCCATCATTGAGGCAGCAACCGCAAACTGGGTAAACCTGTCCATCTTTTTAATTTCTCTTTTATCAATGTAATTTTCGGCATCAAAATCCTTTACCTCTGCAGCAATTTTGACACCGAAACCCCCCGTATCAAATCTCGTAATATAATCAATGCCGGACATACCATTTATCAGTGAATTCCAGAACCTTTCCTTGCCGATACCTATAGGTGTAACACATCCTATTCCTGTTATTACTGCCCTCTTCTTCATAATCTCACCTACCATATTACGGGACCCCGATCAGATCGGGATCCCGTGTAACTATTTATTGGCACTTATGTAATTAACTATATCGCCAACGTTTTTAAAGCCTTCAGCATCTTCGTCGGGAATTTCAATGCCGAATTCGTCTTCAATGCTCATAATTATTTCAACAGCATCCAGGGAGTCCGCCTCCAAATCGTCCATCAATGATGTAGTTTTGGTAATTTTACTGTCATTTTCAACCCCTAATTGTTCAGCAATAATTTCAACAACCTTGTCAAATATCATTTCAATTTCCTCCTTAACCTTTTATATTAATATTTTAAAGCAATTTTACATTGCCATACCGCCGTCTACATGAATTACCTGACCGGTAATATAATCGGCTTTGTCACTACTCAAAAATACCGCCAAATTTGCAACATCCTCAGGCTTGCCATATTTTTTCATAGGAATAGTTTCTACCATATTTCTTTTGACATCTTCCGGTAAAATTTTTGTCATATCGGTCTCTATAAATCCCGGGGCGATTGCATTGACTGTAATGTTTCTACTTGCTACTTCTCTCGCAAGAGATTTTGTGAATCCTATAACACCGGCTTTTGATGCGGAATAATTTACCTGTCCCGGGTTTCCGATAATACCCACTATCGATGATATATTTATAATTTTTCCGTGTTTTTGTTTGATCATTTTCCTGATAACGGCTTTTGTACATAAAAATACGCCTTTTAAATTTACTTCCATCACCTTGTCCCAGTCTCTCTCTTTCATCCCTATAAAAAGGCCGTCTTTTGTAATCCCGGCATTGTTTATCAAAATATCCACCCTATCAAAATTTTCTTTAATTTCATCAATCATCTTGTCTACTTCCTCGGCTTTTGAGATGTTTGCCTTGATCGCCAGCCCCTTAACGCCAAGGCTTTCGATTTCCTTTATGACATCTGTCGCACCTTCCTCATCTTTTGTATAATTTATTATAACATTTGCACCCTCTTTAGCGAACAACAAAGCGATAGACCTGCCTATGCCCCTGGAGCCCCCTGTTACTAAAACAGTTTTTTCTATTAAACTCAAATTTACACCCCCAACTCCACATTTAATAATTGTTTGAAATTATCCATGTTTTCTATATTATAAGTATTTACTTCAGCCTTCCCGCTCTCGGCTGTTCTTTTCACAAGGGACGATAAAACCTTACCGGGTCCAATTTCTATAAAGGTCCTGACCCCCCTGTTTATCATCAGTAAAACGGAATCCTCCCACAGTATGGATTTGCTTATTTGGTTAACCAAAGAGGGTATAACTTCCGACTTGGACGACAAAATTTTGGCATCTACATTGGTTACAACCGGTATTTCGGGTTCATTTATGTTCAGCTGCTCTAAATCTTTTCTGAGCTTTTCCCCGGCACCACTGAGCAAACTGCAATGGAAAGGAGCACTTACCGATAACAGAACGGCCTTTTTTGCGCCGATTTCCTTGGCTATTTTTACAGTTGATTCTACCGCCTTTATTTCGCCCGAAACAACTATTTGTCCGGGACAATTATAATTAGCCGCTTCTACTATTCCGTATTGTCTCGAACTCTCAATACACAATTTAACTTTTTCCCTATCTAGTCCCAGAATAGCGGCCATGGTTCCAACACCGATTGGTACCTCATTTTGCATATATCTGCCCCTTTTTTGCACTAACCGGACTGCATCTCCAAAGGAAAATACATTTGATTTAACCAAGGAAGCATATTCACCAAGGCTCAGCCCTGCGGTTATACCACAGGTAAACCCTTCTTTTTCCAATACCCTTAATATAGCGATAGAAGTAGTCAATATTGCCGGTTGGGTGTTTTCCGTTTTTGTCAGTTCGTTTTGCGGGTCTTCAAAACAAAGTTCTTTCATATCCATATCAGTTTCATAGCTTGCTTCCTCAAAAACGGTCCTTGCAACCGGAAAGTTGTCAAAAAAATCCTTGCCCATCCCTACATATTGGGCCCCTTGGCCCGGAAAAATAAAGGCAATTTTATTCATCTGTTATACCTCCGTGTAAAACTTACTCACTAAATTAAGTTGGTTTTTAGTATCTGATATGATTTCTTCTATTATTTCCCTGCAAGGTTGAATCCTGTTGATCATACCCGAAACCTGACCTGCCATCACGGAACCATTTTCAACATCACCGTCTATTGCGGCCAACTCGAGTTTTCCATGTCCTAACCGTTCGATTTCTTCTGCCGTGGCTCCCTCTTTTTCCAGTTTTAAAAATTGTCTTGCCAGTTTATTTTTCAGCATCCTTACCGGATGACCCGTAACCCTCGCCGTGACCACCGCATCCCTATCTTTTGCCCCTAAAATCATGTTTTTATAATTTCTATGTACCGTACACTCTTCTGCGCAAACAAACCTCGTTCCTATCTGTACACCTTCGGCACCTAAGGACAAGGCCGCCAACAGTCCCCTTCCGTCAGCAATTCCCCCGGCTGCAATAACAGGAATATTAACCGCATCCACTGCTTGGGGCACCAATGCCATTGTAGTAAGTTCACCTATATGTCCCCCCGCCTCTGTTCCCTCCACAATGACAGCATCCGCCCCCAAGCCCTCCATTCTTTTTGCAAGTGCGACCGAGGGCACCACCGGAATTATTTTGGTCCCAACACCTTTAAGTCTTTTAATAAATTTAGCCGGATTTCCCGCACCTGTGGTAACCATGGGTATTTTATGCTCACATATAATTTCTACCACTTCCTCCGCAAAAGGGGACAACATCATAATGTTTACACCAAACTGCTTATTTGTAAGCTGTTTAGCCCTTAAAATCTCCCTTTCTACAGTTTCGGCAGGAGCATTGCCTGCACCGATTATTCCTATTCCACCCGCCTCAGATACGGCTGCTGCCAACTCTGCCGTGGCTATCCAGGCCATGCCTCCTTGTATTATGGGGTATTTAATACCCAACATTTCACATATTCTGGTATCAATCATAGAATTACCCCCCAACTATTTGCACCATTTGATCACGGAAGAACCCCAAGTTAAGCCGCCGCCAAATGCAACCAGTATTATTACATCCCCCGCCTTGATGTTGCCCCCTTTAACAGCCTCATCCAGTGCCACAGGAATAGAGGCCACGGACATATTTCCATAATCGTTCAAATTTACGTACACTTTATCCATAGTTAAGTTAATTTTTTTTGCAACGGCTTCTATAATCCTTATATTAGCCTGGTGGGGAATCATATAATCCACATCCTCTATATTATAACCCACATCCTTTATAATTTTCAAAGCTGATTTTGACATAATTCTTACAGCAAATTTAAACACTTCTCTCCCGTCCATATGTATATAATGTAAATTGTTTAGAACAGTCTCTGTTGATGCCGGCATTCTGGAGCCGCCTGCTGGTTGTGTCAGATAATCGCCCCTGGTACCGTCAGAACCTATGCTATTGGAAAGTATGCCGAAACCTTCCTCAACCTGTTGCAGTACCGCTGCTCCAGCCCCGTCACCAAACAAAACACAAGTCCTGCGATCTTTCCAATTGGTTATTTTACTCAGGGTTTCGGCGCCGATTATTAATGCATTTTTATACATGCCTGTCCTGATAAATTGTTCTCCAATAGCTAAGCCATATAAAAATCCCGAACATGCCGCTTCTATATCAAATGCCACCGCATTTTTGGCACCGATGTTTTTCTGCACAATACAGGCGGTGGACGGAAACGCCATGTCGGGTGTTACAGTAGCCACTATGATCAAATCAATGTCTTCTGATGACAAACCGGCATCATCAACAGCGATTTTAGCAGCCTCGGTGGCCAAATCCGATGTTGCTGTTTTATCATCCGCAATTCTCCTTTTTGATATTCCGGTTCTGGTTTTGATCCATTCATCGGTTGTGTCTACCATTCTCTCCAAGTCAAAGTTAGTCAAATTCTTTTCAGGGAGATAACTTCCCGTACCTGTAATTCCGACTGATAAAGATTTGTTCAACAATATCCTCCCCTAAACCGATAATTTTTTTGCTATATCGTCTATCACATTATTTTCTATAAATTTAATTCCTTGTCTTATCGCATTTTTTATAGCCTTTTCGTCAGAGCTTCCATGAGCCTTGATTAGTACCCCTTTTACACCTAAAAACGGGGCACCGCCGTATTCCGTATAATCAAATTGTTTTTTGAAATCCCTCAATCCGGGTTTTAATAACAATGCCCCCATTTTTCTGAGGGTATTTTTGACAAATTCTTCTTTCAATAATTTAAAAATGGAATCTGCCAAACCCTCTGTGAGTTTTAAAATGACGTTACCCGTAAAACCATCGCATACCATAACGTCAGCATATCCGCCGGGTATGTCTCTGGCTTCCACATTCCCTTTGAAATTAAATGGGCCGGTTTTGCAGAGCTTATAGGCTTCTTTTACAATTTCACTTCCCTTTTCCTCTTCTGTACCTATGTTTACAATACATACACTCGGTTTTTTTATTCCGAGTACCTTTTCAGCATAAACGCTGCCCATAATCCCAAATTCTAAGAAATTTCTCGGTTTGCAATCTGAGTTGGCACCACCGTCAATGAGCACCGACATTCCATCCACAGTCGGATATGGGGTTGCAAGCGCAGGTCTGTCTATCCCTTTGATTCTTCCCAAAATCAAGAGGCCTCCCGCCAATAAAGCCCCCGTATTGCCTGCAGATACAATAGCGTCGGCCTTTTTTTCCCTAACAAGTCTTAGGGCTACCGCCATTGAGGAATCCTTTTTTTCCCTGATTGCCGCTACCGGCCTGTCTTCATTGGTAATTTCTTCACTACAATGGATTATTTCAATTTTTTCTTTTATATAATCATGTCTTGCCAATTGATTTTCTATTATCAGCTTGTTGCCGGCAAGTATAATGTCTATACCATAACTTTTAATCGCCTCTATGGCTCCTTTAACAGTAGCAAACGGGGCATTGTCTCCTCCCATTGCATCAACAACAATCTTCATATTTTGCCTCCTTATTTACTCTTAATTATTACCAATATAAATTTGCCCCTGAATACCTGCACCTGGTTGACATATATTTTAACATGAACAAAGTGATTGTTGCCTCTGACCCTTGTAACCTCCGCTTTTGCTACAAGCTTATCACCTGCACTTACCGGGCTTAAATACTTAATGTTGGACACCCCTGTTAATGCTACCTCAGCATCTATTACGGCCATTGCCAAGGACTCGGCTTGTGAAAAAATATGATGTCCCCTGACTATGTTCGTTTTGCTGAATGCCATTTCAGGTGTGGTTTCCAAAATTGATATTCCGTTGACACCTAGGTCCAGATCAACCAATTCCCCCACAATCTCAGTTCCGATAATACTGCGTACCTTTTCATAGTTTTTTTCCGCTACATTTTTAATGCGTTGCCTAAGCTCAGGAATTGCCAGTTCCAGTCTGTCCAGCCGAATAGTTTGTATACTTACTTTAAAATGTTTAGACAGATCCTCGTCTGTCATAAACGGGTCTTCTCTCAATAGTGTCAAAAGTCTTTTTTGCCTATTTGCCTTGCTCAATCTGTCGGATTTGTTCACCCTTGTCACCTCGGTTTAGTACTTATGATTAGTACCTGATTATAATATAAAGTATATAATTATTTTATCAAAAAATCAAGTAATATATTCCATATATTATAGCTGTTTTATAAACGGTATCACATTAACTGATAACCCCAAGCTATATTTTTTATAACAAACATAACCCCGACCGGTTGTATTGACAAAGTTATAGAGGGGTAATTACCCCTCTATAACTTTGTCAATACAACTGATTTTATTTTTTGCCCTTGACTACCTCTTTCATAACCTCTTCCATGTCCCCTGTCACTTCTTCTATGGCTTTTTCCATGGTTTCTGCATCCTTTCCTATACAATCACTTTGATCCATGGTTTCTGCATCCTTTCCTATACAATCACTTTGATCCATGGCTTCTTCCTCAACCGGTTTTTCCTCATCAACCACTTTACAAACTGCTTCCCCATCTAAATCCCCTTCTATTTCCAGCCTTTCGGGCTCATCTACATCCTCACTTGTCTTTGGGTAATAATCAACACGAATTGGTTTTTCTAAGTAAAACCTCATAAAATTCATCCCCCTTTATAAACATTTAAATAACTAAAGCCATTATTATATTATATGTTAAGCGGATTACTTTGTTATCAAATCATTTTAACTATATGTTGATATCCCATGGGTTGCGCTAAATTACGTCGTGTTTTTATGATATGTTTGGTTTATATTCCATAGATTGCCACGCCCAATTTTTGGAATCATATTGAATGTTTGACTCTGTTACTATATCATAGTAACAAACTTGAAAAAGGGAGGAAATGTAATGAAATTCAAAAATTGTGGGAAATTGATACTTTTTACAGTGCTGGTGGCCTTGTTAGCTTTTATTCCCATGCAACCTAGCGCCGTTACAAAGTACAATTTTACCCGCGACACGCAAAACGTTAATTATTTAAATACTGTGGCAATAAGGTTTAATAACAACTGTTATACAATTGTAAAAAATCAAAACCAACCCAACAATATTTATCATGCAGTTGTAGTAGGAAAACAAAACCAAACAACAAATAATTGTTATGTGATATCAAGGGGCAATTATATAAGACTGACACCCCAGCTACAGTCTGTACCTCGGTTGATACCTAAACCACAGCCGGTACCACAACCGGTGCCACGGCCCCAGCCATCACCCCAACCGCAACCGACACCTCAGCCACAGCCGACACCTAAACCTCAACCGGTACCGCGGCCTGTGCCCGACTCTGATATTGGGCCTGACATAGGTGATACTTCGGGCAGAGGGCATTCGCTGACCACGGAAGAAATTCAAATGGTTAATTATGTAAACAAGGCAAGACAGGATGCGGGATTACAACCGCTGCAGATAGATCTTGATTTGGCTTATATCGCCAGGCTTAAGTCCCGAGATATGTATGATAACAGCTATTTTTCACACGATTCACCCACATATGGGTCCCCATTTGATATGATGACCAAGTTTGGGATTAAGTATAAAGGTGCGGCGGAAAATATAGCAAAAAACAGCAGTGTTGCTGCCGCCCACAATGCATTCATGAAATCCCAGGGGCATAAAGATAATATCTTGAATCCTATATATACCCATATCGGTATCGGTATCCATGGCGGGTATTACACCCAGATGTTTATTAAAAAATAATACATATGTTTTTGATAAAAGCTACCATGATGGTAGCTTTTATCGTTTCCTTATAAAACTGATCATGCTTCGCCATCTTTGGGCGGTTTATACTTGAGCTGTTCCGGGAAAAATTCCGGAAAATCTGCACATTCAAATTCATCGCATATTTCATCAGGTTGGAAGTCCTCACATTCAAGCGGAACAGGACAAAATCCATACTCCGGGATAAGCAGTTGCACTTTGCCAACTACTTTTGTGATCATAAACACCCCAATAGTAAATATTAGGACTCCGTCATCAAATACCGGTTCAGTCAACGACTTAGACAGGGTCTCTACTACAATTTTAAATGTAAATTCGTCCCTTGCTGCCGGTATATATAAAACTATATCCTTCTGAATTGGTGGCAGTTCCCCGGAAATAATTTCAATAGCCCCCGTTGCCGTATTCTTAATCCTTACTGTAAAAGTAACCTTAACTTTAAATCTCACCCTCCTAAAGCATGGTCTATTTTGTATATCTGTAATTACCAGTGTGCCCCTGATAATTTCACCCGGGTTAAATGTTATATCTAAAAATTCAAATTTGGGTATACAGCTGTGTGGAATTCTGACTTTTACATCTTCGACACATTCTCTTTGCTGGCACTGAAAATACACCTTGTCAACAATAATGCACGCGGTTTTAAAATCCTGGTGATGCGAACCACCCTTTGAATCAAGATTTGACGACATAGGTTTCCCCCCCTTGCTCCTTTTTTATTTTAAATCCATTAATAATTTTGCCTGTAGTATCATAATATGGAATAGGTTTATATTTGTGATTGTTTCCAAAATTCTTTTCAAAGGACGTGGACCGCATGCAATTAACAACCCCCCGGCAATATTTAGTCAGATTAAACGAAAATTTAATATACTATTTTTTCCTGTATGATGACAGATCATTACATTATAATACCTATAATGGCCATAATGTCTTGCTCAATAGTAACAAATTGCTTTCCGACATTATAAGTTTCTCGGTAGCTGTGGATAAACATGAAAGAATCCATTTAATCTGCATTACCCTGGAAGAAGAATTACGACATTATACAGGCGGAGATAATAACTGGAATTATAGGGTTGTTTCTAAACTTGATATAAAATCAAATATATATAAATATCTAACACTACATATAAATAGCGAATACATACATCTTCTCTACGTAAAAACAAGCTTGCTGACCCAGACCCTGTCCACCATTGAACATATGTATTGGAATGGAAAAAATGTAAACAGAATTGTGGTGAGTAATTATATCCATGGTAAATATAGCAGCCCTCTTCAGGTCTCCTTTGATGGCTCACAGAATTTTCATATAATATACAGGGCGTTTTATAAAAACAACCACCAACTATACTACAACAAATTCGATATATTGACAAAAATATGGACAATAAGTGAGTTGGTGACTGATTTACGCGAGGAACATTCCCATCCATATATATTTATAGACAAAAAACAAAACTTGCATTTACTTTGGTGTACAATAGAGCAAAATAACTTTATTTTAAAATATAAAAAGAAACGTAACATAATTGATACAAAATCGAGATGGTCCGATACACAGACATTATCTAACAAAATTTCGAATTATCTCTTTCCTGTATTGATCCAGGAATCAAATACCCTAAAAATTTATTGTAGGCAAAACGATAAAATTACAGAGCTTATATCAAACGATTTCGGGGATTCCTGGACGGATTTAGCGGATGACAGGTCCTATGTTATTGAAGAGCCCAAAATTATCCGATACCTTGATAACCCGCAAATAAATAGTAACTATGTGGCAAAGTATGTTTATGGAAACATTAAGGATACAATACAAATTATCGGTGTGGACTTATTTGATAGCAGGGGGAGAAATGATCCCACCCCAACACAATCAATTTTAAATCAAACACGAAATTCTGAGGCCAGTGTTGACAAAATAGAACGTCAATTCGGAAAGCCCCTTGCGGATATATCAACACAAGAAGTTAATTATACAACATGTGAAATCGAACAAAACAACAATATAATAATTGACCTCGATAAATTAAACAACACTGCGGATAATACCAAAGGGCCCGGCGGTTTAATGAATGAACTGCTTTCGGATTATAATACCTTGGAAAAACAGCTTTTTGGGATAAAAGAAAAGAAACAGAAACTTATAGAGTCCATCGGCGATTACGAAATAGACTTGGACTTATTAGAAGAAAAAATAATGAATTATAAAAAACAAATATTGGCCTTCCAGGAAAAGCCTGGCAATGTTGCTTCAAACGACAGTGTACTTCAACGTCTTATCAGGTTTTTTAAATAGATCGACATATTATATTTTACTTCCCAAACTTATTTGAATAATATTTCAAAAATAAAAAAACAGTCCATTCCTCAAGCCGGTTTGAGTAACAGACTGTTTTTTAAAATTAAATTATATGTTATTTAATATAATAAGGCTTGTTTCTGTCCCTGTTGAAATCTTTTACATTGACTGATAGCCTCACAATTAAAACAAGGCCTGGACAGTTTATCTGCTTTATATAAAATCCTACTTAAATCTGTAGAATGTTGTTTTTTTCTATGACTTTTTATGGCTTCTATAATATCGGCTTTTTCGTTACCGGAAAAACCGCATCTGTCCAAAATATCTTCCGCCAATTCCCCACTTGCCATTGCATGATCCTGTCCCGTTTCATATTCTACCCACCTGCCAATATCGTGCAATAAAGCCGCGGCATAAATCCTTTCCTTATCGATCAGTAGTCCCTCCTCCAGATTAAGAATCCAGGATATCCTACAGACATCTAACAAATGATCCATGCCATGACGACAAAAAATTCTGTTTTCCTCCAATTTTTCAGTTTTGGCGATATGGCTGAGAAAATCGAAATCTCCTAATATACAATTAACCCTCTCCATTCCAATCATCCTTTTTATAAACCTGTTCCCCTTCCAATTCATCGATGATTTCTTTAATCTTTTTACCCTCAATCATCAAATCAGGAGCAATTTCATATAACGGCACCATAACAAAAGCCCTTTCACACATTCTGGGATGGGGTATTATAAGGTCCTCTGTCTGAAGTTGAATCTGTCCATACAACAATATGTCAACATCTATTATACGCGGACCGAAACGTATAGTTTTTATTCTCTTCATTTTGCTTTCAATGCCTTGTGTAAATTTTAAAAGCTCCTCAGGGCCCAGGTCCGTCTCCCCTTCCAGCACAATGTTTAAAAACCAATCTTGGGCCTTATACCCTACAGGCTCTGTTTTATAATAGGACGATTGTTTTAAAACCTCAATTTTTTCCTTAAGCAACTCTACGGCCTTGTCCAAATTCGCTTTGGTATCTCCTATATTACTGCCAAGGCTGAGGTATATTTTATTCATTAAAATAATCCCTTTCTCTTTCAATCTGCACGGCAAAATAATCGAAGATTCCTGCTACAGGGGTCTCCGGTTTTTTTATTTTTACATTAACTTTCAGGACTGTGCCAAATAAACGCAATATATCTTCACATATTCTTTCAGCCAGGGCTTCTAATAGATTATACCGTTCGTCTTCAACAATCCTTTTTATTGTTTCATATACCTCTTTGTAATTAACTGTACAATCAAGATTATCAGTTTTCCCCGCCTTTTTTAAATCAGTATATAATATCACATCGACGATAAACCTTTGGCCTAATTCCTTCTCTTCCTCCAAAACCCCATGATACCCGTAAAACATCATGCCATTCATAAGGATTTTATCCAATTGGAATCCCCCTAACTATAACATCAGTCACCTTAACCACCTTTAAATTTTCTTCTATATCATGAACCCTGATAATGTCTGCACCCTGCATTATGCCTATTGCTGTGGTGGCTAAAGTGCCCTCCAATCTCTCCTTCGGGGGTGTGCCCAATATTTTGCCTAACGTAGATTTTCTGGAAGTACCCAACAAGATAGGATACCCCAATTCTTTGAACTCATCTAAACGCCTTATTACAACAATATTTTGTTCAGCTGTCTTCCCGAAACCGATGCCCGGATCCAGCACAATTTTATCCCTACTGATACCGGCATCTAATGCGATTTGAATAGATTTTTTAAAAAACCTCTTCATCTCCTCGATTATGTCATCTTTATAATATGTGTCTTCCTTGTTGTGCATTATAATTATAGGGACATCATACCTGGCTACAACTTCCGCCATTCTGCTATCTTCCTGTAGGCCCCATATATCGTTGATAATATGAACACCACGTTTGAGGCCTTCTTCGGCTACCTCCGACCTTATGGTGTCCAATGAAATAATTGCGTCAGTCTCCTTGACAATCCTTTCTATAACAGGAATTACCCTTTCCAACTCTTCTTCCGTGGAAATCCTGGTATGACCGGGTCTCGATGATTCTCCTCCAATATCTATGATATCGGCCCCCTGCTCTATCATCTTTTTAGCATGGGCAACCGCTACTTCAGTTGAAAAAAAATCTCCTCCGTCGGAGAAAGAATCCGGAGTAATATTTACAATTCCCATAATATATGTTCTCTGTCCGAAATTGATATTATATTGAGAAAAACCTGTTCCCCTACCCATTATTGTATACCCCCTAATCCTCACTGTTTATGATAGACATAACCTCAGACCTTGATTTGGGATCTGTAGCGAATACACCCCTGACCGCCGAAGTAATTGTCTTTGATCCCGGCTTTTTGATTCCCCTCATAGTCATACACATATGTTCTGCTTCCAGAACAACAATAACACCATAGGGTTCCAATTGTTTTTGAATAGTATCTGCTACAATAGTTGTGAGCCTCTCCTGCAATTGTGGCCTTTTGGAAACGATGTCCACTACCCTGGCTAATTTACTTAAACCTGTTAGTTTCCCATTTCTGGGCAAGTATCCGACATGCGCCTTTCCAAAAAAAGGTACCAAGTGATGTTCACAAACTGAGTAAAATGGAATGTCTTTTATCAAAACCAATTCTTCATATTTTTCTTGCTGAAAATGTATTTCTAAACAACCTCCCGGATCTACATTGAGCCCGCAGAATATTTCCTCATACATATTTGCAATTCTTCTAGGTGTGTCTATGAGTCCCTCTCTATCGGGATCCTCACCCACAGCAAAAAGTATTTCTTTAACCGCTTTTTCAATTCTTTCCTTATCCAAAGCCCGTCCCTCTCTTTCTAAGCCAAATAAATTTGAATTATAAATTGCATACTAAATAGTAACAATATTATACCATATCAGAACCATTTAGCAATTATAGCGCCCAATAATATCTTCATAATACGACATTTTATTTTATGGTATTTTGGTGTATGCCATGGGGACGTTTTATGCCATGGGGACGTTTTGTTTGCCACACCCATACCACACACATGTCGCATTTTCGTGTGGCAAACAAAACGTCCCCATGCCGCATTAGTTATTCAACAGGGACAGCAATATGGCTTTTTGTGCATGCTTTCTATTTTCGGCTTGCTGTAAAATTATTTCAATATTTTTTTCAATCATATCCCTACCGATTTCATATCCGGCGTGAATCGGCATATCATGCATTATTTTTGCTTTACTGTCGGACAATAATTTACCATTTAATTGAAATGGCATCATTTTTTCAATTCTTTCATTTTTGAAATCTATAAATTCAGGGTTGTTGAAAAACTCCATGTCCACCCAGCTGTCTGTATATATAATGTCCATATCGTTTACCAGTTCCAAAAGCCTATCTCCCGTGTATTCAGTATAGTCCAGCAGATACAAATTGCCTGTCTTTTCAGCACAATCAATTATTTCTTGATCAAAGGATGCTCCGTTGATTATCGGGGCAAGTACAAATAATTTCCCTCCAAGTTTTGGCAAAGACTCTATCAGTGAATTTAAAACATTATTTAAGACACCCACATACAACATTTTGATACCGAACGTATCAAAAATCTCCTTTACTGTCAACAGGTCAGCCATTACCTGACATGGATGATATTTGTTGCAGCATCCATTGATAACAGGTACAGGCGAGTAGTGTGCCATCTCGTTAATATCCTTGTTGAATTTTAATCTGGCCATAATTATATCTACATTGGACCCTATATATCTGATTTCATCCCTAATTTCACCCACCTTGAAATTGCTATCTTCCCATTTTTGAAGGAAATATTTACCCCCCAGCTCTTCCATCCCGATACTGAAGGACAACGCCGTGCGAGTTGAGGTCTTCTGAAACAGTTCGTAAAGAAATTTTCCTTCCAGTGCGTTTGAAAATTTTCCGGGATTATTTTTTATAACCGTTGCTTTTTTAATAATTTCATTAATTTCATCCGCTTTCAAATTCTTAAAGTTGATAAAATGCTTCATATAATTTCCCCCCACATAATATGTTTATTTTATTCTCGGGCCTGTAGATATAACTTTTTATATTCGATCATATAATGCAATATTATACACGGTATTGAATAAATATTCAATACCGTGTTTGTTCTGTACTTAATATATATGTTGTTTTAATTTATTTTATAATAATATCCTTGTATCGAACCCGCACCCCGGGCATATGTTGCTGCCCATATGGCTGTTTGCAAAAAAATTGTTTCGTTCTATTAAGAGTCTCCCGCATTTGGGACAATAGGTTGAAGTGTCAACATCACCCATGTTCCCAAGGTACACATAATTTAAATGTTTTTTTGCAATATCCCTACTTTCCAGCATTACTTCCAGCCTCGTAGGAGGATTATCCATCTTATAACTTGGAAAATACCTGGATAGATGTAACGGAATATTTTTATCCAAATTACCTAAATATGATGCAATTTGCTCTACCTCTTCTTTAGAATCGTTTAGACCATTCACTAACAAGGTAGTTATTTCAATATGACATTTCCCCACAGCGTTTTTAATGGTTGTTAATACAGGCCCCAATTGCCCTCCACATACCTTCTTGTAATAACCCTGCTCAAAAGATTTTAAATCTATATTCATGGCGTCTATGTATGGTAAGAGTTCCAATAACGGTTCAGTTTCAATATATCCGTTGGTAACAAGAACCACACCCGCATGCGGATCCGTTTCTTTTAACTGTTTTGAGGTTTCGTATATGTATTCATACCAAATAGAGGGTTCGTTATATGTAAAGGCTATACCTATATTATTTTCTAAGTCTAAACATCTGTTTACCAGCTCCTCGGGGGGTAAATATTTACTATTCGCCTTATATTGGGCTATTGAGTAATTTTGGCAAAAATCACAAGAAAAATTGCAACCGAAACTTCCCACAGATAATATATTTTTTCCGGGTTTAAAATGATAGAGGGGTTTTTTCTCTATAGGATCAATTGCCATCGCCGTTATTTCCCCATAATTTATTGTCTTTAAAACGCCGTCTTTGTTTGTTCTAACAGAACATAGCCCAAACCGTTCTTCGGCTATAATACAATTATGAGGACACAATAAACATTTTACTCTATCCCCGTGCTTTTCAAAAAACAATGCATCATGTAACAAAACATCACCCCCATTTCGGTGTTACCTATTGTCAACTATGCCTTATAACCTCGAATTTTTCAATAGTATATTCCTCATCGGTAGATATGCCTCCCTTTTGGAGAGCAATATTGATTTGTTCCTCTATAGTGTCTACGCCTTCCAAATCAGGGAGCAGTAGCCCCAGCTTAGGTCCACTTTTAACTATTATACCGTATTTTTTAGGATCGAGTTCCTCCATTGAAGCCTTTTGTGGCTCCGTAAGCACATCTACAGAAAAGTCTATGTTATCCAGTTCTTCTAGTTGTACAGGTAAGAATCTTGAATCATATATCCCGGCACTTACAGCGTTTTTAATGATTTCTTCACATACGTTTTCAGTAGTCGGCAGAAATGTGCCTACACATCCTCTTAAAGCACCTAATTCCTTTAATGTTACAAATACGCCCCTTTTTGTATTTTTCATTTCATCTGTCACATACGGGGGCACATCCATGTAATCACCGTTGATCAGAAAATTAGTCAGGCTTTCACATGCAAGTCTTACGTGTGGATCCGCATTCTTTACCCTTGTTTTAATTTTATTTTGTATGTCTTTCAATAACAAATTATAAGCACTTTTGTCGCTCTTCTCTAAAATAAACTCCATCACTGAATACCCTACACCAAAGGTCCCTTCATAGGATAGAAGATTACCCTTGATGCTACATCCTTCCATTGCACCCAACATGATATAGAACGATCTGAGCCCACACTCTCCGGCTTCTTCTATAATAACGGGATCTATGTTAAATACCCCCAAAACATCTCCGGTTTCAAGAAGTGATATAATTTCCTTATCAAATATCTCTCCATAAGGGCTATACCCATACGGCCCATCCTCAGAAAGCTTATGTGATAAATCACCGCTGGCAATAAGCACTGCATTTACATTGCTATCCTCCACAGCTTTTTTTATATTCATCCCAAATTCATAAAGTTTGATTTTGGGTAACATTCCATAGGTTATATGAATTATTTTATAATCTGAAAATTTTTTGTTTATAAAATATAAGGGTATCAGAGCACCATGATCCAGCTCATATTTGACATTATATTTTTCGGCGTTATCTTCTGTTATTTTTGCAGCTAAAATATTGTCTTCCCTTGAATAATTGACTATCTCTTCCACCAAGGATATATCTATCTGCAGATCTGACTGTACTTCAGGAGCATTAAATCTGCCCATATCTCCGTATATACTCTCCCCGGCGGATACAGCAATTGCATTACTAAACAAAGGCCCATGCGGTGTAATTATTATTATTGTGTCAGGTTTAATAGCCGCTATCTGCTCAGCTATTTCATTATAGGCATCATATGTCTGTTTAATTTTTCTCTCTTCGCCTCTTCCCACTTCAGGAACCACGATTGGCGGATGAGGCATTATATAAAAGTTAGATATCTTCCCCATATTAACCACCCTCATATGTTTTTTTGTTATATATTAATTAATAATCCAGGATTAACTATATCATAATACATTTACCTAAAAAATGATATAGTTATCCCGGATTGGAGGGAAAATCAAATAGACGACATATCGCTTGTGTTGTCTCTTGTTACTGTTTTCTGCCCAAGCTCTACTACAACAAGGTGGTTCACCTTATCATCTGTCAAATTCACATATCCCTTTGTTACTACACCGTCCACCAGTATTTTACTTACCCCCCTATTCACTTTTCCTAAATTTTTTACTTCTATATTGTATACAGTGTTCCCGTAAATATATCTGATTTCATATCTCTCCCAATCCCTAGGTATACATGGATTTATAAACAACTTATCCTTCTTTATCCTAAATCCCAGTATGTTTTCCAGCCCCACTCTATACATCCATCCTGCAGAGCCGGTGTACCAGGTCCAACCACCCCTTCCCAGATGTTGGGGATTTGTGTATACATCGGCAGCCGCTACATAGGGCTCTGCCTTGTATTTTGCACATTCTATCAAGGATCTCGAATGATTTATCGGGTTTATCAATCTGAACAGATTATAAGCCTTGTTCCCCTCACCCAACATGGCAAAGGCCATGATAAGCCAGGCGGCCGCATGGGTGTACTGTCCTCCATTCTCACGTACCCCGGGAACATAGGACTTTATATATCCCGGATCCAGATCCGTGTCATCAAAGGGCGGTGTAAGTAGAGCGACTATGCCTTCTTCTTCATTCACCAAATAATCTTCCGCCGATTTCAAGGCAATTTTTGACCTTTTTACATCCCCCAGTGTAGAAATTACAGACCATGACTGGGCTAAGGAATCTATAATACATTCCCTGCTTTCCTTCGAACCTATAGGTGTGCCGTCATCAAAAAAGGCTCTTTTGTACCATTCTCCGTCCCACGCATTATTCTCTATGGATTCCTTTAATCCCGACATGATTCCCTTATACCTTTCTGCTCTTTCAAAGTCCCTCATCTTTTCACAAACAGGTATAAATTCCTTTAATACTTTACCTAAAAACCAGCCCATCCATACCGACTCACCTTTGCCTTCGTGTCCTATCTTGTTCATTCCGTCGTTCCAATCCCCGGAACCCATAAGGGGTAGCCCTCTTTCCCCGAAATTTAACGATATTTCAATAGCCCTTATGCAGTGTTCATATACGGTACCTGTTTCGTCCGATTGGGATGGAACCTCATATCTTTCATGCTCTGTTTCCCCCAGAACCGGACTTTCTATGAAAGGGACCTCCTCATATAAGATTCCGTTATCTCCCGTTACCGAAATATATTCGGCTACCCCCAGAGGTAACCATAATCGGTCGTCCGAATACCTGCTCCTGACACCCTTATGGACTTCGCTCCCATGGATAGGATGCCACCAATGCTGAATGTCTCCTTCTATATATTGGTGCCTACAATTTCTTATTATCTGTTCCCTTGCTTCCTCAGGCACGTGATAAAGAGCATTTGTCACATCTTGCATCTGATCCCTTGCCCCGAAAGCTCCCCCTACCTGGTAAAATCCGGCCCTTCCCCACATTCTGCATGCAATATTCTGGTACATCAGCCAGGAATTCATCAAATAGTTCATTGTATTATCAGGGGTTTTTACCTGAACTTTGCCCAGTGTCTTATTCCAAAATTCCTTTACTTCTTTAAGAGCCTTTTTCGAAAAACCAATATCCCTGAATTTATTTATCAACGAATAACCTTCTTCAAGATCCTTTGCTTCCCCAAACAAAAACACTATTTCTTTTTCCTTATTGGCAGGTATATCAACCTTTATCTCTATGGCGGAGCAGGGATTATATCCTAATCCTACAGTATCGGATAATTTTTCCCTTTTTACACCGTCCGGTTTTTCATAATTGGGGATGTGACCTATAAACTCTATCCTATCTCCGGTATAGGATTTTATTTTTTCCGAGGTTCCTATAAATATAGTACTATTTTTAAATTCAGTGTTGGTTGAATTTTTAACCGTAAATATATCTTCGTTCATATCCGTTTCTAACAAATTTTCGGTTTTCTCATCAGTAACACCCAGAACAGGTCTGGTGTAATAAAATAACGTCAGTCTCCTTTCTCCCCGGGTCTTATTTTCTAATTTTATTAAGTTAATTTTAATCCTGTCTTCCAGAGGAGTAAACAGAGTTAAGCTCTGTTTCAACCCATAACCCTGTTGACTAAATTTACTATAGCCCAATCCATGAGTGGTTATGTAATCATTTTCCCCCCTGATAGGCCTGGGTGTTATGTTCCAAACTTCTCCTGTATCATCATCCCTTATATAAACTATTTCACCCGGAACATCAGCTATAGGGTCATTGTACCAAGGAGTCAGTTTGTTTTCTCTGCTATTGTCTGCCCATGTAAAGCCTGTGCCCCATTCAGTAACAATAAATCCGAATTCCTTGTTTGAAATAACATTTATCCAAGGCAAAGGAGTATTTAAATCTTCTGTAAGTCTAATAATATATTCTTTGCCATCCTTTGAAAACCCTCCATATCCATTGAAGTAGTCCATATGTAAGGATATATCATGCAATGAATCATGTGACAAATCATGCCCTGAACACTCCGTATTTCCTGTTTTGCTAAATTCCTTATACGGGATATAGTCTTCCCTGTCTTTTTTATCAATAAAACCTTCTTCGGCATTTACAATAAACCTGGCCCATTTATACAGAAGCAATCTGTCCTCATCTTCCAGGACATTCCTGTTCTTAATAAATATTCCGCCATGGTAATCTATTGCATTCCCCCTCTTTTCACTTACTACCTCTTTTATATTTTCATGCAAAGGTTGATAATATATAGACTCATCCTCATTCAGTATAACCATGTCCACAATCAATCCTTTGTAAGACCAATACTCATGGGCATTTATAAGTTCTATTAAATTTTTTATTCCTTCCACAGATTTTATAGTAACCAGAACTATAGGGTTGTCCCCGGAAATTCCGTGGGCCCAGAGCCCTTCTTGCCCTCTTTCGTTTTTTTTCAATATGCCGGCATACTTGTTTTTGTTATTTTCCTTGGCATAAAACAGATGGGGTAGCAGGTTTTCATAGAGCTTGATGTTAGAACGGTTCAGGTTTAAATACCCAATCTCGGTCTTGGATTTGGTATTAGACAATTCTTCTGCTATCCTTATACTGTTTATATCACTGTATTTATTCAATATATCTATCGCATCATTTTTATCACGGGTTACGGCTGTTATATAGTATATTTCCACTTGTTCTTTTGGTTGTATTTTTACCTTTTTACCTATGCTCATTATAGGGTCCAGAACTACCCCTACAGTATTGGTGAGCCCCCTGGAAAACAATGCTTTAGGCCCCTCTAGCCCGTTACCCCTGCCTATAAAATTTGCCCTGTTGGTTTCATACTGAAACTTATCGGTGTTATCCCCAAAGGACCTGACTCCATGCAGAATCCAACTATCTCTCTTACCCTCACCCCTTTTTCTCCTGTAAGCTAATAAGCCTTCTTGTTCCTCCATCGCTTCTATCCTTATAAACAGGTTGTTAAATGCGGGATGGGCAAGATCTGATTCTAAACTTTCCCCTACTACCTCAAAGTAACTTACGGTTTTGAGCAGCACCTCTTCATCCCCGTTATTTATCAATCTCACCCTCCTGATTTCTCCCAATTCTTCAGGTAATAAAAACACATCCATTTCGGTTTCTATACTCCCGTCTTTTCTATAGAAGCTGGCCTTATAGGTAGAAAATTCTACCCTGTACAATTCCGGCTCCTTATAAACAGGTGCATGGGTTGTGGACCATAACTCATGATTTCCTAAATCTTTTATATATATAAATTGTCCATAAGGTTTTGCCAGGTAATCTTTTCGCCACCTGTTGATAAACAGATCCCCATCTTTAGAAAAACCCTCTCCTCTGTTTGTTATCATTAAAGTATATGTACCGGATGTCAAAAGATGGCACTTGATATCCTCCATATCTTCCTTCGTGTATACCCTTCTGTCCCATATCTCCTCCCTCCTTCTTATTGTGTCTATCTCTGTCAGATTCTCCCTTTCTTTTGATATTACCGGTCTTACAGGCACCCTCTCTTGTAAAAGGAATTCACCGCATTTCATTTGCGGGTCCCTATGAAATCTGTCTATCAATATATCTCTATTGACAAAGTTGTTTATAGAGGCAAATATCATGCCTTGATGGTGGCTCATATAGGACTTGACAATGCCCTTGTCCAAATGAGCCGGAAGTCTGTTCAGGGTATAATCCACAGCTTCATAAAATCCATAAGGACCTCTTAATCCTTCTTCTTCAAGCCTTTTTATATTTTCAAGTACCTCCTCGTGGTCAAACTTCAAGGCCAAAAATGTGGAATAGGGTGATATCACCAGTTCATCCCTTAACCCTCTTTTAAATCCCAACGCCGGTACGCCAAATGCTTTATATTGATAATGGAATTGACGGTCAAACGCAAAAAAGCCGGACTCGGAAATACCCCAAGGCACATCCTTGGAACTTCCATAATTTTTTTGCATTCTTATAGATGTTTTATAGGTTTCGTCCAATAAGGTGTTCCTGTAATTCTTTAATATCAAGGAAGGCATAAGGTATTCAAACATTGTGCCTGACCAGGATGCGAGAGAAATATATCCCTCGTCCATAACCAACGGCCTTCCTAGATTTCTCCAATGTTTTAAAGGTACTTCCCTTCTGGAAATGGCTATATAGCTCGCTGTTCTGGCCTCAGAGGCCAAAAGATCATAATAACTATTTAACACCCTGTCTTCTCCTACATTGTATCCGATGTGAAACAATCCTTTATCCTCATCATATAACGGTGCAAATTTAGTATTATCTATCAGATTTTCAATTCTGACTATTAAACTCCGTGCGTCCCCATCCTCCGCCGAAAGTTCGTCAAGATATTCCTTCAATCCCTCTTTGAGTACTATCAGATAAGATACAAAATTACCGCTGTCCACCGTAGAAACAAATATGGGCCTTAAAGATTCCAGTGTTTCCGTATCATACCAGTTATATAAGTGACCTTCCCACTTCTCCATCTTCTCTAAGGTTCCTATAGTTAACTCAACTAAGTCCACCATTTCCGGAGTAGTTATAAATCCCAAATCTCTGCTGGAAAGTATTGACATAAGATAAAATCCTATGTTGGTAGGAGAGGTCCTGTTAATCACTCCGTTATAAGGATACTCTTGAAAGTTATCCGGTGGCAAATAATTATTCTTGCTGTTTGTAAACGTTTTATAATACTCCCAAATTTGTTTTCCGACGTCTACAAGAAATTTTATATCTTCCTGTTTAACTTCCATGGTTTGCCGGTCTTCTTTACTGATAAAATAGGCAACCACAGGGCCCCCTATCCACAACAATCCGATTATCCCGGACAGAACTAAATTATCAGGTCTGAATATATAAGTGAGGGCCACCAGTAATAAAGGCGAGATGATGTTTTCTTTCATCCTTCTGAAATAACTCAAAATATCGTTTTCGAGTTTTTTTTCCATATCAAAAGCCGTGGTCCATTCCAACAGATTTTTTTTTGAAATAAATACTCTATACAGTGTTCTGAATATGGCATCCAGCATCACCATGGCCTTATGGGGTAAAAACATAAAATAAAGGATTCCCTGATAAATATAAGTCTTATAACCCAATATGAGGTTTCCGTTCAGTCTCATCTTTGGAATTCTGAATCTTTTATACAGTATATATTCAAGGGCCATAATCATAATAGGCAACAATATAGTGACGAGGGAAATTCCTATCCAAACAAAGGCATTTCCGGGAAAAAACACTGTACCAAAAAGTAAAATTAAAAACAAAGATACAGGGACCAGGCTTCTTCTCATGTTATCCGTAATTTTCCACTTAGAAAGGGAAGAAAGTGATCCGTTTTTAAGCCACCCTATGAGCTGCCAGTCCCCCCTGGTCCATCTATGTTGTCTCATGATATAGGAGCTATACTTTTCCGGATATCCATCTATCAGCTCTATATCTGTAGCCAAACCGACCCTGACATAACTGCCTTCTAAAAGATCGTGGCTCAGCACGGTATTTTCCGGTATCTCTTTTTTTAAACATTTCTGAAATACTTCCAAGTCATATATACCTTTACCCGTAAATATACCCTCTCCAAACAGATCCTGATATATATCCGAAACTGCGGTACTGTATGGATCTATGCCCCCCATACCGGCAAATATTCTGGTGAACAAAGATTTGTTGCTGCTTTCGATGTCCACCGAAATTCTGGGTTGAACAATTCCATAGCCCTCTTCTACAACATTTTTTTCTTCATTCAATACAGCCACATTTAGGGGATGGGAGATTGTGCCTATTAATCTTTTTGCCCCATCAATGGGTAACTTAGTGTCTGCATCCAGTGTAATAACATATTTAATTTTGATATTGGAAATATCTCCGGATATAACATTAAAAGTTGTTTCCCTATCCCCCAGTAATAACTTGTTAAATTCTATCAATGCCCCTCTTTTCCTTTCCCAACCCATCCATTTTTCTTGGGTTTCGGAATATACCCTTTCCCTGTGAAAGAAATAAAAAATGTCCTTTTCCTGACTGTACTTCTTGTTTAATTTATCTATAACCTCCAATCCCCTGTTTGTTATTTTTTCGTCATTTTCTGTAACTTTCCGATCCCCATCCTTAAAATCCCCAACTATCCCAAAGTAGATGTTTTCTCCCCTATTGGATAGATAATAAACCTCTAAATTTTTTGCCAATTCTTCTACTCTGTCCTCATCAGGTAACAGGGTGGGAATAACAACAAAAGTACTATATTTTTCAGGAATATCATATTTATAATCAATCTTAGGCAATATATTTGGTTTAAACCTTCTGAAGTAAAAATAATTCAGTATGTTCGTTGAAACGGTCATCAGCGGAATAAATGTCACTATAAATACCAGTATACCCCAATATAAGTTCCCCATATTATGGGCATACCTGCTGAAAAGAAATGTTAATAAAACAGACAACAAAATAATAGGAAAATAATAGTAACCATATTTCCTCAGACAAATATTGATATCTTTACTGTTATGCCCGAAATAATCAAGTAATCTGTCTTTTCCCCGGTCTATTAAGTAATATCCTATGTGGGCCCTTTTATCTCTGCTACCTTTATCCCACTCTTCTTCGGCAAATTCCAATGCTTTCTTGGATATAAAAATTTCTTGTACCTTAAATTTTTCCGCTAGCCGTTGGGTTTCATGTCTATAATAATTTTTCGAATGATTTTCCATATTTTCATATACCCCTAGCGGGTCCTCCCCAAATACCCTTTCCACTAAAGATATAGATTTGAAAACCTTTTCCCAGTTGAGGGCGGAGGTGTTTCTTATAGAATTTATTCCATAACCCAGAGACACCTTATATCTGGATTGAAGCATGTATTCCCTCTCTAATACTTCCTTCACGCTCTTGTGCACATAATTCAGTCTTTTATCAATCGTTTCTAATACTAACTGAAATTCACATTTATCCTCCCTTATCCTCCTGATAAGTCTTTCCACCTTCGTTGAATCCATAATATGTATATTTTCTATAATCTCTTTGAGATTTTTTTCTATGGATAGATCAATGCTATCCATTTCTTCCCAACCCTTACTTATTCTAACAAGATTTAATACAATATTTCTGATGTATTCCATCAACCCTAATGTAAGAACAGTATAAAATCTGGCTATTTCTTCCAGGGTCAGTATTTCCTCCTTCTGGAAATCATTCACAAATTCTATCAGGATTTCTTCCGAAACATTTCCTGATGAATGATATATTAGCTCTAAGGCCAGAGCGTATATTCTGGGGTAACCCTTCAAAGAATGGGTTTCTATTATGTTTAATATAACATTTTCTTCTTTTTTTAGATCGATTTTTAATTCCTTATAAATTAACTCGATTAAATAAAAATTATCCAGGATCCACTCTGAACCTTGAGGTAAAGACTTACCTCCAGCTAAATCTTTGTTAAATTTTAAATAAGCGTTTTCTATATCTTTAAAACTTTCATCTAACCTGCTCAAAAGAAAATTTTTTACATTAGCCTTTTTTTTCGTTCTATATAACACGTTCGTTTCTTCCCCATGGTCCAGCATACTGTCTTTAGCCCTTGGCCACATATTGAACCCCACTCCTTTGATCTGCATAACTCCTGAATCAATTTTTCATCATGCTTTTGATTTTTTCATCGTATTTAGCCCACAGCTCTTCCGCGTATTCTTCATTATAACCTTCTGCATATAAATTAAATACAGGCCTCTCTTCATCAGGAATAATCAAGGCCCATCCTTTGTCATCTATAAATCTTACGCCTTCTTTGAGCTCAGTGTCCCCCATTCTATCCTGTGTCAGTCTTCTTATAATACTCCCTTTATCATCCCATTTGCACGGAATCTCCCTTTTCAAATAAAAGTATTTTGGCAATCCTTCTACAATTTCACTCAATGTGACATCATTTCCTACCAGATAATCCACTATTCTCCCTGTGGCCCAAATGCTATCGAAATTCAGTATGTATTGGAAATCGGTCTTTTCTTCCATTGTCGTTTGAATAACATGGGATATATCGGACTTGCTATAGATTATGTGTCCTTTATATTCTTCAACTAATTTCCCCATTGCCCTCGGATAGTTATACGGAATTATCACATTCTCTATTTCACCGCATTTAAGGCCTATCAGCAGAGCCAACAGATAATATTTTTCGTCCCGAACAATATCTGTTCCATCGGTTAATGCAATTTTTTCGCCATTTTCATCATATAACAAGCCCAGGTCTTCTTGATTTTCCGACACCATGCTTTGAATATCTTCTATTTTGAGTCCCCTGTCATGCTTGATTGTTTTAACCTGACAGCCTATGTCCCTCAGATATCTTTCAGCTAAATCGCATATGTTTTTCGAAGGAGAAGATATAATTAATCCGGGCTTCTGATTTTTAATTTTATCTATGTTTTTTAGTTGATCCATCCCGCTTTTTAGATAAATTGTAGAAAAGTTATATATATTTACTACATCTTCGATTTCTCTGCCGGTACATCTTTTAAAATTTTCTATGGCCAGGCAGTTTTCAATCTTTTTTGATCTGTTTTTATCAATATTCGCTCCCTTTTTATCAATAAATTCTATGTAGACCGTGTTCTCATCAAAGCTGTCATTTCTTATGTGAATGCCGCCATCTGCCTTAAAATATCTTACCCCAAATCTGCACATGGGTAAGGTGCTGTCTTTAATGTCTATGGCCCGTGATCCTGTTGAAAGTATGCCCGAAATAACGGAATTTTTTATAGATTTTGAGAGGTTATATTCATCACTGCTTACAAGATAGGTGCCTTTTTCGTCCATAATGGTAGCAAAGGCAGTACCTAAACCGGTGGCAATTTCCGGGGTTATACTTTCATTGAATACCCCTGAAATGTTTCTGCCTCCAAATAGTTTTCTCGATATTCGCTCTTCCCATATTAGGTTGTTTTTTACCGTTATTTTTTCATCTACTGTTTTATAAGGCCATATTTTAACATTGGGTTTTACCGTACTATCCTCAAAGATTTTCGAATAGGGGCCTATCACTGCTCCTTCAAATATCCTACTGCGTCGGCCTACATATACATTGTTACATATTGTAGATTTTCTAATCTCACAACCTCCGGATATGTTCACATTATCCCAAATAATACTCCTTTTTATTGAAGTGCCTTCCCCTATTGTGCAATTGTTCCCTATAACCGTATAGGAATCTATAACCGCCCCCTCTTTTATTAAAGAATTTTTGCCTATGTAGATTGGGGGATATATTTTAACCCCTTTTTCAAGAATAGTCCCTTCTCCTATCCAAATACCTTTTCCTTGTTCTTTTCCCAACAAATAATGCTTTTTTTCATCGGACAATACATCGACATGGGTTTCTATGTAGGTATTTAAATCCCCTACATCACACCAGTATTCTTCGGTTATATATCCATACATCGGTACATTGTCCCGAAGGAGCCTCGGAAACAAGTCCTTGCTAAAATCAAAATTCTCCCCCTGTTTGTAATAGTCAAGTACCTCAGGCTCCAGTATATATATGCCTGTATTGATGGTATCGCTGAAAACCTCCCCCCAGCTCGGTTTTTCCAGAAATCTTATTATCTTTCCATTATCATCTGTAATAACTACCCCGTATTCTAAAGGCACCGGCTCTCTGCTCAATATCAGAGTGGCCTTAGACCCCTTTTCTTTATGAAAATTATGAGCCTTCCCGAGATCTATATTCGTAAAAGCGTCCCCGCTTATTACAACAATGGTATTATCAAAAAATTCGTGGGCGTTTTTCACACTACCCCCCGTACCTAATGGCCTGTCTTCAATATAATAATTAATGTTAACATTAAATTCTGAACCATCCCCAAAATAATCCGTTATTATTTTAGGTAAATAACATAATGTTACAGCAATGTCATTGATTCCGTATTTTTTTAAAAGATTTATTCCATATTCCATTACAGGCTTATTGAAAATAGGTACCATTGGCTTAGGCAAATGACAAGTTAACGGTCTAAGTCTGGTACCCACTCCTCCTGACATTATTACACCTTTTATTGAACTCACTCCTTGCATATAAAATACCTACATAAAAGTATTTTGTGAATTCCCTTGTAAATTATACATAAATAATAATTTCATCCATCTTTTGGCGCCTTTCGAACACATTTTTCGCCAATATTGTTTAAATATATATCCCCGATCTTTGATTCTCAATTTTTAATAATACAAAAAAACCAAAACCCGTATATACGTAATTTGCGTTATATATAGGTTTTGGTTTTTAATTTTATAAATAAACAACCTGATACCCGGTAAAAAATCTACCTTAATCTATAAGTACAATAATTTTTATAATTTACTACCTCTATATTGTCATCATCATTCAGCCTTTTGAAAAAATCTTCAATATCGGATTTCTCTCTTTGTTCTATGAAAGATTTTATTTCAAATTGATTCATGGGATGCCTTTTGATGATACTCAACACAGCTTCATAATCATCCCCAATCTCACTATAAAAACCTTCGGAAACAAGTTTGTCTATAGAAATACCACCTAATATTGAAACAGCCTCATCTATGACTTCCTTTGACACCTGTTTCACAAATGTTTCAGCCGGAGGACGCACAGGGGAATTAATATACAACTTATGATAATTTATTGTACCTAATAACTCTTTCAAATCTAAAAAAAATTGTCTATTATCATTTATGCCTTCAACAATCATTGTTTCAATCCACAATTGCCCATTGTATTCATTGGAAAAAATCCTCAATCCTGTGACAACATCGTCAAATTTTATACTTCCGTGGGGCCTGTTAATTTTTTTAAACATTTCTTCATCGGTTGCATCCAGAGACGGAAGAACTATGTCGGCATTTCTCAAATCCTCCCTTACCGCGCTGTCATATAACAGGGCCCCGTTGGTAATAACCGCTATAGGTTTATCTGTCAACAATTTCAGTTCATCAATCAAAATTCCCAAATCGGAATATAATAGTGGTTCACCTTCACCTACTATTGTAGCTACGTCAAACTTAATATTTTTGCTTATATACTCCTTAAATTCCCCAATTATATCTTTATAATCAAAGTATTTTTTTCTTTTGTTTGTCATATTCCTCGTTCTTCCCAACTGACAATATATACAGGAATAATTGCAATGGCCCTCGGCTATGGGACTGACACCAACGGAAAGTCCCATCCTTCTCGAGGGGACGGTTCCATAAACGTATTTAAAATTTGTCATATATGTCACCCCTAAAATAAATTAAAATCATGTATCGATACATCGTCAAAATGTATCTTTATATATAATTATATAAGTACACTTATCTGCTGTCAATTGGTGTGTAACTATAACCGTGTATAACTATAATGTTATTACCACGGAACAATTGGCTATATTAGCTGATTTTCATATCCTCTATTAAATATTCGGCTGTTTGGTATCATAAATAAAAAGTGGCAAAAAATATTAGAAGGAGAAAATTCTCCTTCTAATATTTTTATAATAATCAAAATTTTAAATTATATCAAAATCTGCATTATGCTGAGTGTATTGCACCCTTCGGTGTAGTTGCCATTGCAGCTTCCAGAACAGTTTCTGCTGTAGTAGGATGAGCATGTATGGTATCTGCTATTTGATCTGCAGTTAACTTATTCTTAATAGCAACTGTAATTTCATGTATAAGGTCTGATGCATGAGGCCCAATGATATGTCCACCCAGTATTACACCTGTAGCTTTATCGGCAATTACTTTTACTAATCCCCTTCTCTCTCCATATGTGAGGGCCTTGCCGTTAGAAGCAAATAAGAATTTGCCTGTGCTTATATCCAGACCTTGTTCCTTTGCTGCTTCTTCGGTAGGACCTACAGCCGCAATTTCCGGAGTTGTGAATATAGCACCGGGTACTACGGAATAATCTGCCTCTACGTCTTCACCCACTATGTTTGCGACAGCAACCTCACCTTGATAGGAAGCAACATGAGCCAATTGGTTTATATTTGTTACGTCCCCGATAGCATATATGTTGTCCACGGTTGTTTGAAGCCTGCTGTTAACTTTGATTCCTCTTCTGTCGCTTAGTTCAAGTCCCAGTTTTTCTAAGTCGATATCACTGAAGTTCGGGGATCTTCCTGTTGCCATTAAAACCTTATCTGCAGTTACGGTCTCTTCCTTGCCTTTTCTTTGGAAACCTACAGTAACTTTGCCATCATCCGTATCAATGATTTCTTCAACCCTTGCACCTGTAATAAGCTTTATTTTCTTTCTCTTGGATATTCTGGTAATTTCTTTTATAACATCGCCATCCATATTAGCTAAAATATTATCTGAGGATCCTATTACTGTTACATCTACCTCTAAGGCGCTGCAAATAAATGCAAATTCCATTCCGATTACACCGCTACCTACAATAACAATGTCCTTAGGCAGTTCTTTTAAACTTAACATTTCATCGCTTGTATATACATTCTTTGATTCTCTTGCTCCCTTTATCGGCGGGATAAATGGCTTAGAACCTGTAGCAATTATTATGTTTTTAGCACTGACAGTAGCGCCTTCGTCCTTTCCTTCTTTTACAACAACTGTGTTTTTATCTAAAATGTCTCCTACGCCTCTTAACAAGGTAATTTTGTTTTTAGATACTAAGTATTCAATTCCCGCAACTAATTCTTTTACTATGTTATCCTTTCTTTCCATTATCTTGGTGAAATCGAAAGATGGTGATTCATTGAAAATTCCAAAATCTTCAGACTCTTTTACTAATTCATAGACTTCTGATGAACGTACTAGCGCTTTTGTAGGTATACAGCCACGGTTAAGGCATGTTCCACCCAAATTGTCTTTCTCAACAAGAACCGTATTTAATCCATTTTTTGCGGCTACTATGGCAGCAACATAACCTCCTGGTCCTCCGCCCAGAACAACAACATCGCCCTCAATTTTCATTTATAACCCTCCTATTATCTCATAGATATATTTATTACGATACATTAAGTATAACAAATGTCCAAGCATTGTCAATATTTTTACTGAAAATTATCTGGGATATAACGATATACAATAGCATCGAAAAAAGATGGGAATTTTCCCACCTTTTTTAATATAATTTTAACTGTTCTTGTTGTTAAACTTATGGTTATCCAAGACGTTCGTTTAACATCTCCGTTATTTTGCCTGCAATACCGGCGGCTACACCTGCACAACGGCTTTTCCTTTCAGGGTGAGCCATATCCACACCGTGAACTTCCATAAATTTACCTACTGAATCTGCACATAATACTGATTCCGCAACCGTTGTTGGCAAATTCAGGCCCTCAGGTTGATATTCCGGAAAAGGAAATTCCTTATACCAATCAAACAATTCTCCTACTAATTCCCTTTGTGTATCTGCATCTGTTACCATGCCAATACATGCAGCCGCAACTCCCAATGAACCGCATAACGTTGCTCGGCCATATCCTGCAGCACCATTAATAAACGCCTCCGGTGGAATTTGGTTAAAAGGATAACCTACCACATCTGCCAGTTCTCCGAGGAACCCCTCGGAAACACCGATACCTCAGCCACCTTTTGTTTTATATGCGTTAAAGGCCCTTGCTTTAACTTTTTCAACATCTAATTTTGTATATTTAAATGGCCACTCCGGTCTTTTTACCGAATCAGACGCGCCTGCTGCTTTTGAGTCCGTTTCCTTTTCTGCACATGCTGTAAGAAGACTGCCTACAGCCCCGGTCATAGCAACTCCGGCTACAGAAACCCCTACCCCCTTGAGAAAATCCTTTCTTGTTATTTGTTTGTCTTTTTGCACTGTCACAACCGATACCTCCCCCATAATCTAAGTATCTAAACAATCAGAATAGTAAAGTAGCATAAAATTATGAATTTTTTCAATGTCCTCATATAAACAGTATAATATAAATTTGACAACCATCATAATAAGACTTGGTTATATACTATAATTTTACTTTATCATCGTTAAAATAAAAACAATAATACCATATCAGCCAACGATTTGCTACCAATCCTGTCTTTTCAGTGGTATAATTAAAATATGAATATCCTAAATAAATGATGATCTATCTGCTCATTACAAAGACTCTTTCAAAAACAAAGGAGACTATTTAAAAATATGAATTTACAATATTTAAACGCTTTTTATGTAACCGTACAATTAAACAGTATTTCGAAGGCTGCCAAAAAACTACATCTGACCCAGCCCGGTTTAAGTATGCAAATACAATCCTTAGAAAAGGAGCTGGAATCCACATTTCTGATCAGGAGCAACAAAGGGGTAGAACTGACAGAAGCAGGAAAGATTTTATTTGAATATGCAGATACCATTCTGTCCATGCAAAACAATATAGAACGTGATCTGAAAAATCTGAAAACCGACAAAAGGGAACTTTTGATAGGTTCCTGCAAGGCTATAGGAGAGTATGCCTTGCCCTGCAGCATTTATGTATATAAACAAGACTTTAGGGATGTTAATATCAATTTCGAAATAAGCAATACTGAAGATGTCATTAAAAATTTACTGGACCGTACCATTAATATAGGTATTATTCATGGCAATATAGAAGTTGACAATATAAAGATTGATAAAATAACAACCGATCGCCTGTTACTTGTTACTTCACTGCCCTTAGTAAAGAATATCATATCTTTGAACGAATTTAAAAGACTTCCTTTAATTTTTAGGGAGGAAGGGTCAGGAACCCGCCAGACTATCAGGAAAGCGTTGCTTGCGCTCAGTATATCAATTGAGGACCTGAACATAATATATGAATTAAACTCAATGGAGGCAATAAAAACCTCTGTGCTGTCCGGAAAAGGAATTTCGTTTATCCCAGAATTATCCATAAAACGTGAATTGAGGGACGGTGATCTGAGGGAGATTAAGGTGGAGGGTTTGGATATATTCAGTGAATTTTTTATTGCCTGCAGAAAAGATCATGACCTTACCGATTATGAGAAAAATTTTATCCAATTTATAAAATCATCCAGAAGGGGATTTTGTTAAAAACATTAAAGTAGCTACCTTGTTAAAACAGCTACTTTAATGTTGAACATATTCAGCTTAAGATTGTTTAAATTTTTGTTATTATAATATATACTTAAACAATATTTTGCTTCCAATCCACGCACCGACGAACATAAAAATCCCGAATATCCACCCATGCAAAGAAAAGGAAGGTATTGCACTAAAATAAGCCCCTACATTACATCCAAAACTCAACCTGGTTCCATAGCCCATCATGATACCACCTAGCAGTGCAAATGTTAATTGTTTTTTGTTTTTTATCTTTTTAATCCCAAATTCGGATACAAATAATGCAGAAGCCAAAGACCCTAAAATCATAGCAATGGCCATAATCATCAGGCTATTACTAAAATATGTTTCTCCGACATTTAATTTTGTGCCATAGGTTTTAAAATAATACCAATCATTTATATTGATTCCTAATTTATTTAAAAGGCCTGCACCTAAATATAAAAATGATGTTGTAATCTTCCAAGCTGATCCGGTAGTAAATAGTAAAAATATATTTAAAAGTCCCAACACAACCCCTCCTACCCAATAAGGCCAGGGTTTTTTTAACAATCTATGCTTCAGGTTCAAACTGACACCCCCATTACTTTTATTTAGCCTTTTCTATATAAATTTCCCATTGTCCTTCTCCCAGTTCTATATAATCTATATAATGACCCTGTTTCTTAGCCCACTCCACTACATTGATAATGGAGCAATTATGATCCGTTTGCATAATCAATATTTCCCCTATCTTCATAGTCTGTAGTTTTTTGTGCGCTTTCAGCAAGGGAATGGGACAAGCTTCAAACATGCAATCCAATCTATGTTCCGTCATACAAATTCCCCCTATGATTTTGACATAACCTGCCGACAAACAATATCTAAAATTGTTGTCCATATTACAACCGCCGGATAAAAAGCCCCGGTCCTTACTCGGTTTTTGATTGATGTCTCATAAATTAGCAAATAGTTTTTATAAATTCATGATGCTATTTTTCCTATCATACCAACCTGCCAATATATATAATATTCCCAAGACTAGGATCTGAATTATAATCGTCGGCAAAAAGCCCATATATTGGGGTATATATATTGTCTTTGATGAGGAAATAATTAATTTATCCCAAAATCCGAAATGACCTGCCCCAAGGACAGTTCCGATAACAAATCCCACCAAAACAACTATTTGCATCACATGGCCTTCCCCAATTCTGATCAGTGTTCCGGAAGCGCATCCCCCCGCTATAACCATGCCTATACCAAACAAAATAGCTCCTATCATGGTATTAATGCCTACGGGAAAAATTTGCCCCGGGATATCGTCTATTAAATAATTCGGTATGTTGCTGATGGTTATATATTGAAATATGCCAAATCCCACCGTGGATATCATCAGTCCAATGATTACAGCCCTGAAAAGAGATGTGCTTCCAACCATTACAGGATCCCGAAAACTCGCAACGAAGCAAAATCCGGAGCGTTGCATAGTGATCCCGATTAAAATACCTATTGCCCAGATTATGCTATATATCTTGTTTGAGCCGAACAAATAGAGATAAAAAACTATGCAAATTGAAATAAGAAAAAAGAAAAAGGGCAATTGACTTTTTTTAGGCCTTATTTCTATCTGCCTTTGGCGCTTTAACTCTTCAATTCTACTGGATTTCATCAACAATCACCTCATTTAGTAAAAGACAAATTCGCTGGCCACATTATACATTAATTCTAATGTTTATCCCGGAAGGTTTCAACTATAAATATAGTCTAAATATGATATAATAAACTATGTTTCTTACAAATCGTCATTGATTTGAAAATTGGTACTATCTGCAAAATCATCAATAAACGTTCATTGTTTTAAATTTTATGGGGGTGGCTTTATGAACAATAAAATCAGAATTGGTATAGTAGGATATGGAAATTTGGGCCGTGGCACCGAATTGGCAATATCCGAAAACCCTGACATGGAGCTTGTTGCCATATTTACAAGAAGGGAACCGGATACACTGGATTCAAAATCTAATGTAGTACATATATCAAAAATATTGGATTTTAAGAACAAAATTGATGTGATGGTACTATGCGGTGGTTCCGCAAAAGATTTAGATGAACAGGGTCCCATGATGGTATCCCATTTCAACACGGTAGATAGCTTTGATAATCACAATAGAATTCCTGAATATTTTGAAAAAATAAATAGTAATGCAAAAAAATCCTCTAAACTGGGCCTTATATCCGTGGGTTGGGACCCTGGACTTTTCTCACTTAACAAACTCCTGGGCCAGTCAATTTTACCCAATGGCCAAGGTTATACTTTTTGGGGCGACGGAATAAGCCAGGGACATTCTGATGCTATCAGAAGAATAGAGGGTGTGAAAAATGGGGTTCAGTATACCGTTCCGATTCAGGAAATGTTGGACAAGGTCAGGAATTATGAAGACATAGATATTTCAGCTAATAAGCGGCATAAAAGAATATGCTATGTTTGTGCCGAGGATAATGCGGATTTAGCCAAAATTGAAAATGAGATAAAGACTATGCCGAATTATTTTGCCGGCTATGATACATCCGTATATTTTATATCTGAAGAAGAATTAATAAAAAATCATAGCAAAATGCCCCATGGGGGACTGGTTATTCGGACAGGGATTACAGGAAAAAACAATAGGCAAACCGTAGAATTCAAACTTACCCTCGATAGCAACCCGGAGTTTACCTCATCAGTTGTAATTGCCTATGCCAGGGCAGTATTCAGGTTATCAAAAGAGGGTAAAACCGGGGCTATATCTGTATTTGATGTACCCTTTGCCTATTTGTCACCAATGAATGGTGAAGAACTGAGGAGAAAATTATTATAATAATATAATAATAGCACAGGAGGTGGGCTATGAGACCTTTAGCAGACAGAATACGTCCTATGAATTTAGACGATGTAGTCGGCCAAAACCATATCATAGGTGAAAATAAATTATTAAACAGAATCATAAAATCCGGCACGGTTCCCAACATGATTTTTTTCGGCCCTTCGGGAACCGGCAAGACCACTGTGGCTGATATAATAGCAAGGGCCTCCAATAGAAAATTTTTTAAACTGAGCGGGACAAGCACAAATATTGATGATATCAAGGATATCATTTCACAGATCGGTACCTTTGGTACCTTGAGCGGTATCCTATTATATATAGACGAGTTACACTATCTGACAAAACGTCAACAACAATCAATACTCGAATACATAGAAAGCGGGGATATAATTCTTATCGGAAGCACCACCGAAAATGTTAATTTTGCTATATTTAATGCTCTTTTGAGTAGGTCTACCATTATAGAATTTAAAGCGCTTCATGTTGGCGATATGATTAAGGGACTAAAAAGGGCTATATCCTTGGAAGAAAAAAGATTAGATATGAGGATAAAATATGAAAATGATGTATTAGGTTATATTGCGGAAGTTGCCGGAGGGGATTTAAGAAGAGCTTTAAATACGATAGAATTAATAATAAATACATATACTATTCACAATCCCGATAGAATTGATATAGATATAGAAAAAGCCATAGAATGTTCGCAAAGCAAAATCACCTATTATGACAGGGATGGAGACGGACACTATAATCTGCTGAGTTTTTTACAAAAGAGCATCAGGGGATCGGATGAACAAGCCAGTATACATGCCCTTGCAAGGCTGATTAGGGGTGGGGATTTGGTTTCTATTTGCAGAAGACTTTTGGTTATTGCATCCGAGGATATAGGGTTGGCCTATCCACAGGCGATTTCTATAGTAAAGGCTTGTACCGATTCTGCTCTACAACTCGGCCTGCCTGAAGCTAGGATACCGTTAGCCCAGGCTACTGTATTACTCGCGTCATTGCCCAAGTCTAATTCGGCATATAAGGCAATTGATGCCGCTTTGGCCGATCTGGATAGAATTGATGTGGGCCAAGTACCCTATCATTTATGTGATACACGTTCAAACCTCGCTATTAAAAATAAATCGGCCTATTTATACCCCCATGATTATCCGAATCACTATGTGGAACAGCAGTATATGCCTGAAAATATTAAACATAAAATTTATTATCGGCATGGGAATAACAAATTTGAGCAATCAATGAAATCCTATTGGAATAAGGTTAAAAATAAAAAATAGATCTATTGATTTAAATCAATAGATCCATATTTTTTGTCGTTGTCTTATTCTGATTCGTCTTCCTGCGATTCTATGCATATTTCATCTTCATATGGTCTTACATGTGGTACGTTCACTTGTGGCGGGAACAATGGCGGGAAAGACGGGCATAATATTTCTCTTGGGCTAACCGGGTGCTCACAGAAACCTGTACTTAATACACATAACTGTGTGGGCACCTTGATTTTCTTTTCGCAAGTAATACATAATGCGACTACCAAATTAGCAGTGACCTCTCCGGTTGTTGAATTTAAGCTGACATCCCTGCCAACATTTCGGGTAGCCAAATTGGGGTTGAATGAAATATTACAAAACTCCGTAAATTGTGGCAAGAATGTTGAATCAAACACTGAAGGCATGCATAGTTCGAAGAAATTGGTTATCCTCTGGTTCACCGGCATTCTTCCACTCAGTGTTGTTTCATGAATTCTTCCCCTATTGTCCTCAAAATCAACTACCATTGATACTGAAATACATCCTGTTACATGAATTTCCTGTGATCCGAATATGGGGGTACCCCTTGATTTTGCATCACATGAAGCAGTATTGGTATAAATTAAGTATTGTAATAATCCGGCAGGTCCCGGCACGGTAACGGGATTCCCCTTACAGTCGGTAACAAACTGTGCACCTGATAGTGTTGTAATTGGGGTAACTATCAGATTTCTGGAATCGTTAATATTTTCAGGATTAAAAAATTTTCTTGCGGTGATGCTTTTTACCCTGACAATTCTAGCTCCTCCGCCGCACCTCGATACCGGCAAATGCCCAAAAGATATTTTATTCCCTGCTTGCAGCCCTTGTAAATTGAGTGTTATTCCGTCATATACTTTATCTACAAATATGCATTCGCCGACTACTTTATCCAAACGACCTCTGAAGTGACAACCCGTATCGGCAATACAGCATGATCTATCTGCTGGTGGTTTCCCATGATCAGGTTCTTTACAACTCGTCATTATCTTCACTCCTTTTCCTTATTGTTAACAAAAACAAACTTCCAATTTAATTCCTACTTACTGTACAATATGAAGTAAAGTCCATTTCGGTGCTATCAGACAGTAATTTTTATAATTATTCTGCATATATTTTAATAACAAACAGATACCTTCGGAATTTTGGATGTTTTTTTGTCTTTAAAGATAGGAAAGCAATTTTAACTGCAGTTTCTACAACAAATAGGAAGTGATATTATGGCCTTCATAAAAGGACACGAATTTATCTTGGAAAATAAACTTGGAGAAATTTTTAATTTTTATCTGAATGAACAAAAACATATTGAATATATGGCCTCAGACGAAAACCGTGTATGGAAAGAAAAAGAATTGGTATTCAACCAGGAGACTGAAAGTTTTCATTTGGATATTGATGACAAGGAAAACATACATATCGTCAGTTATAACAAAGATGGGTACCTTTATTATCACCAATATCTAGACGGTGCATGGGTGAACTATTCAATTTTTTGCTACCCGGAAGAACAAAAGGTCATGTACCCCATAATAAAATATGTGAAAAATCAAATTCATATATTTTATTACTTATTACATAACGAACCCAAAAACAGGGCCTACTTACTCCATCTAAGGTTCCATAATAACAAATACAGTGCCAACCATATTGTTACTGCAGATAACCATAAGTATATTAACCCCTTTAAGATTTTTATAAACGACAACAATGATGGGATAACTTTGATATATACATCCATAAACAAAGGGTATGAACAGATATTTATTTCTAAATTCGATATATCTGCCGGGCAGTGGTCTGAACCGTTATGTGTCACATCCTCCAAAGATAAAAAAATATATATAGACGGTTTACTTCAAAACACTGAAATGTTGCATCTTATCTGGAGCAGATTTGACGAGGAATATCTGACTGTACAGTATCTAAAACTGGACATGGACAAAATATTGGTGGGTGAGTTAAAACCCCTTTCCCTATCTTCAAAGTCAAGTTGTTCTTTTCCGGTTCTGATCTATTATAAAAATATATTGTGGGCTATGTGGACAGAGATGGGTAAGGTTGTCTCATGCTACTCAATAGATATGGGAAAAAACTGGTCCGAACCTTATATTCATGAAGACACTAAAAAAATTGACTTCAAACGATACCGCTATATCGGGAGTCCCATTAACAATAAAGGAAATATCCTATGCGATTATGTTTTTGGAACCCCTTACCCCTGCATACAGTTCCTGGGATTTGGAGGTGAAAACAATGATGAGATACCAACATAACCATAGCACTTTTATACCCAAGGAAAAACCGGCTTCAGGTCCTGATACCTATACAGAAAAAGACCTGGACCCTTCAAAGGAAGAATCAACATCACAATTTAGGGAATATAACAATAAGATAAAAGAGTATGATAACAAGATCGAAAAATATTACAATAGGATAAGAGAATTGGAAGCGCAACTGGAATTCAAGGATGCTGAAATACACTCTTTTAGTGATACAGTCTTCTCCCTTGAAGAGGAAATCAACAGACTTAGGGATGCGCAGAATACTGTTAACGCCTCTACTGACATTGTCATTGATACTGCTGAAATAGACAGGTTGAATATTGAATTGAATTACTTCAGGGAAGAAAATGCCAAACTGGGAAAAGAAATCGCTTCACAAAATGAGCATACTCAATTACTTTATGTCCTGATAATCATATTGTCTATATTATAAATAATGATGTAAATCGAATTACAACATAAAAAAGCACAAATATTATTGCGTTTATTGCAAAAAATGTTTGTGCTTTATAGATGAAATACCCTGTTTTTCATTCGTATAACTTAAAATTTTTACAGAGGTTCTTTACCATCTGTGAAACCTCATCAATTTTCTCCGGGTTATCTATAATGGTTTGTATAATTTCCGCAATGACCTCCATGTCTCTTTCTTTCATTCCTCTTGTAGTGACTGCGGGAGTCCCGATACGAATACCGCTGGTTATGAACGGGCTCTGCGGATCATACGGTATAGTATTCTTGTTGAGCGTAATCCCTACTCTATCCAATAGTTTCTCTGCATCCCTGCCCGTAATGTTTTTATTTCTCAAGTCGACAAGCATTAAATGATTGTCCGTACCGCCGGATATAAGGTCAAACCCTCTCTTCACTAATTCCTCTCCTAATTTTTTAGCATTTCTTACAATTTGCTCCTGATACTCTTTAAATTCCGGTGTTGAGGCTTCTTTAAACGAAACGGCTTTGGCAGCAATAATATGCATCAACGGGCCGCCCTGTATCCCGGGAAATATTGCCTTATCAACAAGGTTTGCATGCTCCGCTTTACATAAAATTGCCCCACCCCTCGGACCTCTTAGCGTCTTGTGGGTTGTTGTGGTAACAAAATCTGCATGCTCACAAGGATTTTGATGCAACCCTGCTACAATCAACCCTGCAATATGGGCCATATCAACCATTAGATACGCGCCCACTTCATCCGCGATTTCTCTAAACTTTTTGAAATCAATCTTTCTTGGATATACTGTAGCACCGGCCACGATAAGTTTTGGCTTAGCTTCTAAAGCAATCCTTCTCACTTCGTCATAGTCAATTAAATGGGTTTCTTTATCAACCCCATAAGCAACAAAATTATAATATGTACCGGAGATGCTTACCGGGCTGCCATGGGTCAAATGCCCTCCCTGAGACAGATCCATTCCCATGGCTGTGTCCCCGGGTTCCAGTACGGCAAAATATATTCCCATGTTGGCACTTGTCCCCGAATGGGGTTGCACATTAGCATGTTCGGCATTGAATAATTTTTTAAGCCTGTCTCTTGCCAAATTTTCGGCAATATCTACTATATCACAGCCCCCATAATACCTTTTTCCGGGATATCCCTCCGCATATTTATTTGTCAACTGGCTCCCCATAGCTTCCATTACAGCTTCCGAAACAAAATTCTCAGACGCAATCAATTCAATATTGTTTCTTTGCCTCTGGGTTTCTCTCATAATAACATCAAAAATTTCCGGGTCACCCGCCTTTAACATATCAAAGTTCATCGATTATTCTCCTTTCATCTTGCAGATGTGATTAATCACATATTTAATTATAGTTTTTTTGCACATACATTACAAGTAGATATTTTGTTTATTTTAATTATGTTGCCCCATTTATACCGCGTTATTTAAGTGATATAAGAATTCTGCCGCTTCCTTTTAACAAACAACAGATAAACAGTCGTAAACAACCATTTATCTGTTGTTGGCAATATCTCTTTGCTCATATTCTATTCATGCAAGATACCTGTGATAACCGGGACAAACCTTTTATCAGATTTGAATGATTTTTCCTTGAGCCTAATAATAACAAAGGTTATGGCAGTTAACAAAAGGCCAAATAAGCCTGAGCCGACTTCTTTATATTCTATCATACCGAATTTGTCCAACATCATGTTACCTATTAATATTCCTCCAATAAGGGCAAACAGTGGTATCATGTACACTATGAAAGCGGCAACTAAAAAACTCTGATGTTCCATATCTATTTCAACATGGTCGCCTATTTTGGCGTTTATAGAATTGATTGCATCTACTTCAATGTTCGGATTATCTCTACCTAATTTACATGCTTTACAATCACCACATGATGTTTGTCTCTGCAACATTACCTTTGCTCTGTCCTCATTAATTGATATAATAATTCCGTTTTGTTTCATCTTCCCTCTCCTCACTAGCCGGAGGCCAGAAATCAGTGTGCCGGCGTGCCGGACTTAAAATCAGATACTGGCCTGCAAGTTTATAAATTTAATTTATTTAGGTTTTAGCACCCTGAACTCTGTGCTGAAAATCGGAAATTAGTGTGCCAAACTAAAAATCGGATGTCGGTATATCGGTGTGCCGGATTAAGTCACAAATCACCTCAGAGGCCATAATCAATCCGGCAACGGAGGGCACAAATGGCACACTGCCTAAAAAATGTGACAGATCCCCCGTCCCCCTGACACATTCTTTTGAATATACGACCTTTAAATCCTTGATTCCTCTTTTTCTTAGCTGTTTACGCATTACTTTTGCCAGGGAACATACGGATGTATCGTAAATGTCCGATACTTCTAATTTAGTGGGATCTAATTTATTCCCCATGCCCATGGAGCTTATAATTGGGATATTGTATTTTTTGCATCTTTCAATTAAATCCAGTTTAGAATCAACCGTATCAATTGCATCTATTACATAATCATAATCATCGGACAATAGTTTTTCCGCGTTTTTGCTGCTATAAAATTCTCTATATATAGTAACTTCAGCCTTCGGGTTGATATCTAAGATGCGCGCTTTCATTGTTTCCACCTTTGATTTTCCCACAGTACTGTGTAGTGCATGTATTTGTCTGTTGATGTTGGTTAAACATATATTATCATCATCTATTAATATAATTTCATATACACCGCTTCTCGCCAATGCTTCCGCCGCAAAGGACCCTACCCCTCCTATGCCAAATACAGCCACCGTACTGTTTTTCAACTTTTCAAGCCCCTTGGTCCCTATCAATAATTCTGTTCTTGAAAAAGGATGCAATATCATTTTTCGTTTCCTTTAGAATGTGCCACTGTCTCCGCCCCTCTGCCACTTGTCACTGTTATATTTAATTCGTCCAGCTGTTTTTTATCCGCAAAGGTCGGTGCATCTGTCAACGGACAAGTAGCATTCTGGGTTTTTGGAAAAGCTATTACTTGTCTGATGTTATCCTCTTTGGCTAAAATCATCACTAATCTATCCAGCCCATAGGCAATCCCGCCATGCGGCGGTGTTCCGTATTTGAATGCATCCAATAAAAATCCGAATTTCTCCCGCACCTCTTCTTCACCGAAGCCCAATACCTTAAACATTTTTTGCTGAAGCTCGGGTGTGTGAATTCTTATACTCCCCCCGCCAATTTCATAACCGTTTAGTACAATATCATAGGCCTTGGCCCTGACCTTTTCCGGGTCCGATTCCATAATCTCAATATCCTCGTCTACAGGTGAGGTAAATGGATGATGCTTGGCTACATAACGACCTTCCTCATCATCATATTCAAATAACGGAAACTCGGTAACCCAAATCAATTTAAATTCATCTTTGTTAAGCAAATTTAACCTTTTAGCAATTTCTATCCTCAGATGTCCTAACGAATCATATACCACTTGTGTTTTATCGGCAACAAACAATATCAGATCCCCGCTTGCTGCATGTGTAACTTTTAATATTGCCTCCATTTCCTCTTCAGTAAAGAATTTAGCAATTGGTGAGGTAACTCCCTGTTCCGTTATCTTAATCCAAGCCAGGCCCTTTGCCCTGTAGTCTTTTATATAGTCTTCTAATTTTGTTATATCCTTTCTGCTAAACTGATCCCCATATCCTTTAACGTTAATCGCCTTAACAGCACCGCCGTTTTCAATGGCGGATGTAAATATCCTGAATCCGCAGTTTTTTACTGTTTCACCTACATCTATCAGTTCGAAACCGAACCTGGTATCCGGTTTATCGGATCCGAAACGTTCCATTGCTTCTTTATAGGTTATTCTGTCTATAGGCAAGGGTATGTCTATATTTAATACTTCTTTAAATATTTTTTGTAATAACCTTTCATTAATTTCTATTATATCATCTATGTCAACAAAAGACATCTCACAATCGATCTGGGTAAACTCAGGCTGTCTATCCGCTCTCAGATCCTCATCCCTAAAACATCTTACTATTTGAAAATATTTTTCCATACCTGACACCATCAAAAGCTGTTTAAATAGCTGTGGTGATTGGGGGAGGGCATAAAATTTACCCGGATTTACCCTGCTCGGCACCAAATAGTCCCTTGCACCCTCGGGGGTTGTTTTTGTTAACATAGGTGTTTCCACCTCCAGAAATCCCTCACCACTCAGGAAATTTCTTGTAACCTGAGCCGTTTTATGTCTTAGTATTAAATTGCCCTGCATTGCGGGCTTTCTTAAGTCCAAATATCTATATTTAAGTCTCAAATTTTCCGAAACATCGTCATCGTCTTTGATATAAATGGGGGGCGTCTCGGATTGGTTTAAAATTTCCATATCCTCTGCAAACACTTCTATTTGCCCGGTTGGCATATTCGGATTTATAGATTGTCTTTCATAGACCTTACCCTTTACAGTTATTACATATTCTGAACCTAACTGCTCCGCATCCTTAAAAGCGGTTTGGGATATGTTATTATCAAACACAATTTGTATAATACCGGTTATATCCCTCAGATCCACGAATATCAAACCGCCCAGATCCCTTCTCCTTTGCACCCAACCCGATAACATTACCTCATCACCGATATTTTTTTTGCTTAGGGTACCGCACATACATGTTCTTTTGAGCCTCACAAAATTACCTCCCGTTACATACAATATTTTGTTGTAATATGGTGCCTATATTATCTAATGCAACTTCCGCCTCTGAACCATCGACCATATCCCGTAGTTTTGCCACTCCTTTGGATAATTCCTCCCCCCCTATTATAATTGTATACCTGGCCATTAATTTATCGGCATATTTAAACTGCGCCTTTACACTGCGGCTTAAATGATCTATGTCTGCAACCAGGCCCACCCCCCTGAGCCGGTCCAATAATTTAAAACCTTCGTAAGATGCGGCATCACCGATTGTTACTATAAACACATCTAATCCGGTTGGTTTGGGAATTTCTATGCCTTGATTCTCCAACGTTAGTATAGTCCTTTCTAAACCCATTCCAAAGCCTACACCGGGTGTGTCTGGTCCCCCGCAATCCTCTACAAGCCTATCATATCTTCCGCCACCGCATATAGTTCCTCTTTTACCGATTTCATCGGTAATGATTTCAAATGCGGTTTTGGTATAATAATCCAGTCCGCGGACAATTCTGGGATCTACCACATATTCTAATTCCGATGATTCCAGGTATTTCTTTAAAGTTTCAAAATGTTCTTTACATTCATCACAAATATGATCCAAAATAAGGGGCACATCTTTTAATTCAGCTTGGCATGCATTTGATTTACAATCGATAATCCTCATAGGATTGCGCTCATATCTCCCTTGACAGGTTGTACATAATTTATCTAACCTACCCTCCAGATATTGTTTGAGTATTATGTGATATTCGGCCCTACATTTTGGACAGCCGACACTATTTATCCTGAGTTCTAAATTTTTAACCCCCAGGATTTTATAAACCGTCATAGCCAAACTGATAACCTCGGCATCCGCAGAGGGATTGGGGGTACCGAAAACCTCAACACCGAATTGATGATGTTGTCTGTACCTTCTTGCCTGGGGCCTCTCGTATCTGAAAACCGGTGTAATATAAAACATTTTTACAGGCTGTGTATCCGCGTAAAGTTTATGTTCTATTAGAGCCCTTGCCACAGGAGCCGTTCCCTCGGGTTTTAATGTAACACTCCTATTTCCGCGGTCAATAAATGTATACATTTCTTTTTCCACAACATCGGTGGTGTCACCTACCCCTCGTTCAAAAAGCTCCGTATGTTCAAAAATAGGAGTCCTTATTTCCGTATATCCGAAATTTTTTGCTACCCTTTTTACTATATCTTCGATATAGTGCCATTTATATATGTCCTTGGGTAATACATCTTCTGTACCTTTCGGTCTCTGTATCATTGAGTCTCAAGCCTCCATTCCATATAGTCTATAATACCCTCATATGCATAAAAACCCCTACATCCCCCCTAGGATATTAAGGGACGAGAGGTTAAATTAGACATAAATTTTGCTTTTCTGTCTATCATTTCATCTATGCGCTCTATATAATCCTCCAGGTTTTTGACATTCGGAACCCTCTCTAACCTGTTTTCGTTTGGAAATGTAAATTTAGATACTGCTCCGACACCCAAAGCAATTATAGTCTGTTTCTCCTCCATAATTTGAATGTTATATATACATTCATACCCGGGTTTTGTATAACCTATATTTTCAAGGTTGCCTACCATATGTTTTTGCCTGTACATATAATACGGCCTCAATCCCATAGATTCAGCATAGTTTTGTGTGATTTTAAGCATAGCCGTTATTTCTTGTTGGTTGGGCAGGCTGTAATTCCCTTTCATTTCCCTCAGTCTGGATGCTCTTTTGATGGCTAATGTATGGACTGTCAAATTGGCAGGCGAAAGTTTTTGCAACTGCTCCATGGTATACTTTACAGCACCGCCATCTTCACCCGGCAATCCGATTATAATATCCATGTTAATATTTTTAAACCCAATTCCCGCAGCCATTCTATAGGATTCAATTAATTCTTCTGCCGTATGCCCCCTTCCTATAACCTTTAAGGTTAGATTGCTCATAGTCTGCGGATTAATACTTAATCGTGTGACATTTTCTTTTTTTAGAAACATAAGATTTTTATAATTAATTGTATCAGGCCTGCCGGCTTCTACGGTAAATTCTTCAAGGTGATTTAAATCTATTGTATATTTGATCGTATCAAATATACGGGCAAGTTGGGAAACAGAGAGCGTAGTAGGTGTTCCTCCGCCAATATAAATAGTTTGAATTTTTTTACCCGTTTCCCTGATTAGCTTTGCCATACTCCTGATTTCCCTACATAGGGCATCTATGTAGCTATCTATCAAATGCGCCGACTGTTTCAGGGAATTTGATGGAAAGGAACAATATAGGCACCTGGTTGGACAAAAAGGTATGCCGATATATAGACTGACCTTCGTTTCATCAATAGGATATATAAACCTATGTCCTGTTTTAGCTATATTTAACAATAACATGGCTTTATCATTATCAATATAATATTCATTTATTAAAATTGACAAAATCTCTTCTTCGCTGAAATTTCTTTCCAACAAATCATGAACAATTTTGGCAGGCCTGATTCCGGTTAAAATCCCCCAAGGTACTTTTGTATCTGTGAGCCTTTTAAGGAGTTTAAAAAGACTTTTTTTAACAATCCTTTTGGTCAGTCTTTTTATCTCATTTTTATCACTGCTGTTTAATTCTACTTCAGTAATTTGTCTTTCTTCGTCTATACCTGATATAGCAATAGCCCTGCCATTCTCAACTCTCAACTCGGTAATTAACAGAATTTCTCCTGAAATAATTTTATTATCGCAGTTATTATGTCCTTTTGAACTGATGAATACAACCTCTGTTGTATTCGGAACGAAAAACATTTTTAGCAATTCCCGCACTTCGTATTTATAATCATGACCTATGCATATAACCTTAACTATGTTTTTCACCTTATCCTACCCTACATAAGGATTCGTGGCTTTTTCAATTCCAATAGTAGTAGCCGGACCATGGCCGGGCAAAACCTTCAAGTCTTCATTTAATACAAATAGTTTATTCTTGAGTGAATCCATCAATTTTTCCTCATTCCCGCCTTCTAGATCGCTTCTTCCTATAGAACCGGCAAACAGTGTATCTCCCGTAAAAATAAAATCCCCCACCTGAATAGATATCCCGCCTTCGGTATGTCCCGGGGTGTGAATAATAAACAATTCCAATTCGCCCAGCTCCAGTATGTCCCCGTCTTCCACAAATTTTACAAGCTTATCAGCTTCAGCTTCCACCACAGGCCCGCCCAGGGCAACAGATTGGTTGGCTCTGCCGTCCATTAACATATACAGATCGGCCTTATGCATGTATACGGGAATACCTGTCCTATCCCTGAGTTCTTGCACTCCGCCTATGTGATCTACATGAGCATGGGTCAGTATGATATACCTCAATTTGAGGTTGTTATCCTCTAATAATTTAATAATCCGATCCACGTCACCCCCCGGATCAACTACAATAGCTTCGTTTGTTGCTTTATCCCCCAGCACATAGCAATTAACAGCATATATACCGGCTGGAATTCTTTCTAAAAACATTAAAATCCCCCCCAATGAAATTAAAATATTTTTTTGCTATCTATAAGTATGGTCACCGGCCCATCGTTGATTAAATGTACCGCCATATGAGTTTGAAACACACCTGTTTCAACATCTATCCCCATCTTTTTACATTCATCTATAAAAACCCTGTAAAGCTCATCAGCCATTTCAGGTGACGCAGCTTCCGTAAAGCTGGGACGCCTACCCTTTCTGCAATCCCCGAAAAGGGTAAACTGGGAAACAACAAGTATTTTTCCCCTTATATCAATAACGGATAAATTCATTTTTCCGTTTTCATCTTCAAAAATTCTCAGGTTCACAGTTTTTTCCGCCATATATTTAGCATCTTCAATCGTGTCCCTTTTTGTCACACCTAAAAAAACCAGCAACCCTTCATCAATAGCACCTGAAATCTGTCCATTAACAACTACCCTTCCTTCGGATATCCTCTGGACCACGGCTCTCATATTATCAACTCCCGATTATGCTGTTACTCTGGATATATCTATAACACTTTTCAGATTTTTTAATTTCTGCATCAATTTTTCCAAATGTTCCGTATCGTTAACCTCCAAAATCAGATTGAGTATAGCTGTCTGGTCCTTTGTTGTTCGTGCATTCAAGGTATTAATCGATATTTTCATTTCAGACAATACTGTTGTTACATCAGATAAAAGTCCCTTACGATCAATAGCTTTAATCTGCACCCCAACCTGAAAATCTATAGGTTTTTCCACATCCCATTCTACTTCTACCCATCGTTCCTTGGCATCTTTAGTGTTTGCTAAATTCAGGCAATCTTTACGATGGATTGAGACACCTCGTCCCCTAGTTATATATCCCATAATATCATCACCGGGAACAGGATTACAACATTTGGCAAATCGAACCATTATATTGTCTATTCCCTTAACTCTTACCCCTTGGCTAGGACCCACTTTCTTCTTTTTGCCGGCTTCCCTTGGCATATATTCCTTTGGTTTTTCCGAACTGTCCTGAACCGTCTCCTTGCGGGCAATTTCCTTGATTTTAGGCATTATTTGGGTTAACACTATGCCCCCATAGCCAACCGCGGCATATAGATCCTCTATGCTGGAAAATCCATGCCTTTTTGCCATACTATTCAGTAATTTTTGGAGGGACGGTTGCGAAATACGGAGTGCCAACCTTTTTATCTCTTTGTCTATTATCTCTTGTCCCTTATCGATATTTTCTTCCCGACGTTCTTTTTTAAACCACTGCCTGATTTTTGTTTTAGCTTGGGAGCTTTTTACAATCTTTAACCAGTCCCTACTCGGACCTGTACTGCCGGATGAGGTTAAGATTTGCACTATATCACTGTTTTTTAGTTTATAATCCAGCGGCACTATACGCCCGTTCACTTTTGCTCCCACGCATGTATTTCCAACACCGGAGTGAATTTTATAGGCAAAATCAATAGGCGTGGATCCCGCCGGCAAATTTATAACCTCCCCTTTCGGGGTAAATACAAATACCTCGTTCGTAAACAAATCTATCTTTAAAGATTCCATAAATTCTTTTGGATCCTTGACTTCTTTCTCCCACTCTATCATCTGTCTTAACCATGCCAACTTTTTGTCAGTCTGTTGATCCACATTTCCAGTTTTACCTTCTTTATATTTCCAATGTGCGGCAATACCGTATTCTGCAATTTTATGCATTTCCCATGTTCTGATTTGAATTTCAAAAAGATCCCCTTCCGGCCCGATTACTGTGGTGTGCAATGATTGGTACATATTAGGTTTAGGCATGGCTACATAATCCTTAAAACGTCCGGGTATGGGTTTCCATATTGTATGCACCACACCCAAGGCACCATAACAATCCTTTACACCCTTTACCAAAACCCTGACAGCCATAAAATCAAATATCTCTTCAAAAGATTTATTTTGATCCTTCATTTTCTTATATATACTATAAAAATGTTTTGGTCTGCCTGTTATTTCATTCTCAATATTAAACTCACGCAGTTTGTCTTTCAAATTATCTATTACGTTATTTATAAACTCTTCCCTGTCCTGCCTCTTTTTCGCCACCTTATCTACCAAATCATAGTACCCTTCAGGATCGATATATCTTAAACATAAATCTTCAAGTTCCCATTTAATTCTTGAAATACCTAACCTGTCGGCTATCGGCGCATAAATTTCCAGGGTTTCCATGGCCTTTTCCCTCTGTTTTTCCCCGTTATGATACTTGAGAGTCCTCATGTTATGAAGACGGTCGGCTAATTTGATTAAAATAATCCTTATATCCTTCGCCATAGCCAATATCATTTTTCTAAGATTTTCAGCCTGTCTTTCCTCTTTAGAACTGAAATTTAAACGCGTTATTTTGGTTACTCCCTCTACCAGATCAGCTATTTCCTCTCCAAATTCCGATTTAATTTTATCGTATCCATAACTTGTATCTTCTATCACATCATGAAGCAACCCTGCGGCTATAGTGCTACTGTCCATTTTTAACTCTATTAAAATTTTGGCTACCTCTACAGGGTGAATAAAATAACTTTCCCCCGATTTCCTATATTGGTTTTGATGTGCGTTTTCCGCAAAGTTATAGGCTTTGACAATAAGCCCCACATCACAATATGGGGTATGTTCTTCGATTTTGTTTATTAAATTTTCCAACATAATATAAAATCACCCTCTTTAGGTAGCCCACATTTATAAGTAACTGATACCTGACCTGTAAACAAACAACTTAGATATTTATAGTATATTTTTATTCATCATAATAGTGAATTAACGAATTAACCTCGTAATCTTCCAACACATCTCTTCCATTAAGATAATCCAGCTCTATTATAAAATTAATTGTTGCAACCTCTCCACCAAGTTCTTCGATTAGTTTTGCAGAAGCCAACACTGTTCCGCCCGTAGCCAACAAATCGTCCAATACTGCAACCCTTTGACCGGGCGTAATTGCGTCCTTATGTATTTCTAATAAATCCGTACCGTACTCCAATTCATATTCACAGCTGATCGTATCTGCCGGCAACTTACCGGGTTTTCTTATGGGGACAAATCCTATGCCCAGATTATACGCAACAGCCGTACCTATCAAAAATCCCCTGGCCTCCGGTGCCGCTATTATATCTATATTTAGGTCTCTTAATTGGTCGGACAACCTGTCTATTAAATATTTAAAAACTTTGCCATCCTTTAGAAGAGTTGTGATATCCTTGAAACTTACACCTTTTTTAGGAAAGCCCTCGATTTCTCTTATCCTACTTTTCAAATCCATCAAATTTTCCTCCTGTCACAAATTGTAACCAAATATTTTTAAAATCATTATACTGTTGCTTTTTTCTTTGAAGATATTGAATAAATTTTAATCTGTTTAAATCGACCTTACAAACAGGCTCTATCATGCATATATTATATATATTATTTTTAAACTCGTAAGTCAATAGATTCCCCTCGGAAAATACGGCTAAAGAATTATCAAGCATTTTTTCATTTATTTCCAAACCATACTCTTGTTTTATGTCTATATATATTTCATCGAATGTCAGTATAATTTTGCCGTGACCAATGCCTTTTAAATATTTATACATAATTACTAATTGCTCTCTGGTAGGTACTATACTTTCCAAAACAAAGGTGTTGCATTTTTCATCTTCGCTATTATATAAAAAAACAGTATTTTCTATATTATTTTTATGTATAAAGGTTTTTAACTGTTCGGAAAAGTAGAACATATCGTATAGAATGATATCATTATATCTTTTATAATCTATTTTATCAACAATAGGGTTAATAACTACATCGACTTCATATTTTCTAGTATCACTTTCAGGTCTATTATAATTAATTGATATTTTTATTTTGTTTGAATTTTCCCTATACTCTAACGAGGATAACAGTTTATACGCTTGCCCCAATGTATTCACGAGTATGAGAACAGGGTTGTCCACACATACAATCTCAATTTTGCTTTCTATTAATTCATTTTTGCATCCTTTAAATATTTTTAGCAAACTGTCTGCAGCGATATTGTAGTTTTCGCACTGTTCTATATTTAAAAGAAGATTTTTGTAATAATTCTTTAATACCGGATGGTTTCTATAACTTAAGCTTTCACTTATTTTAATATCCTTTATGTTAAGCTGTATGTTACAATTTCCATTGTATATATTATACTCGGGGGTAAAGACAAGGTCGATTTTATCATTACTATTTATCAGCCCTGCAAAGCCCCCCAGTTCGAAACCGATACAATCGATATATCTATTGCCTGCCTGTAACCCGAATTTTAAATGTTTGCCATCTGTACCTACTCCCCTCATATTCATAGGAAATAAGGACTTAGCAACAAACTTAGGTGAAGGATTGGCTATTCCAAAGGGCTCTAACTGTTCAAGTTCATTCATAAACCTGTTATCGATGTTTTCAAGTTCCAATATGTCATCATACATAATCTTCCGGGTCAAGTCCTCTTCAGCCAATATTTCCTCGGCAATCGCATTAATTTGCTCACGAAAAATTTCCAGGTTGTCTACACTGATAGATAAACCTGCAGCCTGGTGATGTCCCCCAAATTTTATAAACAGATCCTTACATTTACTCATGGATTCAAACAAATTAAATTCCGGAATACTTCTGGCAGAACCTTTCGCTACATCATCTTCTATTCCTAAAATGATTGTCGGCTTGTAATACTTTTCAACTATACGCGAAGCGACAATCCCAATTACTCCTGTATGCCAATTTTTGTTGTAAACAACCAAAACCTTATCGTCTGCATACCCGGGATCATTTTCAATAATATCTATCGCTTCATTCGAAATATCCTCTTCAATTTGTTGCCGATACTTGTTCTCCTCATTTAGCAGTTCGGACAATTTAACGGCCTCATTAGCATCGGCAGTTGTAAGCAATTCAACACCGGTTTGGGCAACACTGATTCTGCCTGCAGCATTAATCCTCGGTGCAATACCAAAAGCTATGTGTCCTGTATTCAATTTTTTATTTAAAAGCCCGCTGATATTTAACAAGGCCTGTATTCCTAAATTTTTACTTTTAGCCATGTAGTCCAGCCCGTTTTTTACTATTACCCTATTTTCATCTATCAAGGGGACCACATCAGCCACTGTAGCTATGGCGGTAATATCTAAATATTCGTATATAGATTTTTTAAAAATATCCTCAGGGGTTAGGGCTTGTATCAATTTTAGGGCTAAGCCACAACCACAAAGTTTATCAAAGGGATAAGTACAATCTTTTTGCATAGGATTAATAATTGCATAAGCATTAGGCAGACCTTCCTGACATTCATGATGATCGGTTATAACAATATCTATACCCAGATCATTAGCAAAATCCACCTCGTCTATAGATGAAATACCACAATCCACTGTAATAATGAGTCCAACATCATTATTAACTATTTCTTCAATAGCCTCTGTGTTTAATCCGTATCCTTCCTCCAGCCTGTCAGGGATATAAAAACTGACAGGATAATTTATAGAATCAAAATATTTGAGCATAATAGATATACTTGCGACCCCGTCTACATCATAGTCTCCATATATACATATTTTCTCCTTGTTTTTTATAGCTTTTTTGACCCTATTAATAACTTTATCCATATCTTTAAGAAGAAATGGATCGTGTAATTGTTCTATGGAAGGATATAGAAATTCTTTCGCATCCTCATGGCTTTCTATTTTCCTATTCAGTAAAACTTTTGCAACCGGTCTTGTGATGGTTAAACTGTTCATAAGTTCTGTAATTTTTATGTTATCTAATTTATTATATGTCCAATATCTTTTTTGTAACATGATTTGTTCCACCTACTATACAAGAGTTCTAAGGGCGAGCACAGCCCACCCACCCTTACGGTTTTGGGACAAGTGCGGTTCCACAGGCAAACGCGGCTTGTCCCTATAGTCCGAAATAATTCCTCCAAAACATTATGCTTTCTTAATAGCAACCTTTCTACCTTTTTGCCTTTGCTTAACTATAGTCCATAATGGACTGGCTATGAATATAGAAGAATAAGTACCGGCCACAATACCTATTATCAATGGCAATGCAAACTCCCTAATCTGCTCCACACCTAAAATATACAGGGCTAATATGGTAACAAGTGTGGTTAACGAGGTATTTATGGAACGACTGAGTGACTGTGAAATACTGTCGTTAGCCACCTTTACATAGTCAACCCTTTTCCCGGTAGATTTAAGATTCTCCCTGATCCTGTCGAATATAACGATGGTATCGTTGATAGAATAACCTAAAATGGTCAAAATTGCCGCCACAAAAGGGTTATTTATAGGCACTTGAAGTATTGAATACATAGCCAACACAACCAGAATGTCATGAAGCAGTGCCATAATAGCGGAAACAGCAAAACTGAGTTCAAATCTGAAAGCAATATAGATCAACATACCAATTGTAGAAATTACAATTGCAATCAGCGCCCTACTCTGTATTTCTCTCCCGACCGAAGGACCAAATTGATTCGCTCTCAGGAGGTCTTCTTCTGCCAGATCATATTTTGTTTTAAAATCTTCAAATATTTCCCTGCGTTCCTCATTATCAAAATCCTCATTCATTCTTAGCTGTACTATTGTTTTATCAATTCCCAACATACTTATATTTGTGCCCTTATCGTATTTGTCAGTAATTTCCCTTATTTCTCCCGCAGGTATATACTCATGAAGTTCAATTTCCATTAAGGTCCCACCGGTAAAGTCTATGCCCAGATTGACCCCTCTCACAATGCCCAATACCAGACCTATTATAATAATTATTCCGGAAATCGAAAACCATATTTTTCGTTTTTGTACAATATTCATAGGTATCTCCCCCTAAACTCCATAAAGTTTGGTGTTTTTGGTCAGGTCCATGCCAACTAATAACTTTAATAAGAATTTTGTAACTATAATAGCAGTAAACATGCTTGCGACAATACCGACAATCAGCATAACCGCAAATCCTCTGATAGGGCCTGTACCAAATTGATATAGTATAACCCCCGAAATAAGGGTGGTAATATTGGAATCTATAATGGATGCAAAGGCCCGTTTAAATCCTGAGTCCACAGAGGCTCTAACTGTCTTTCCCAGTCTGATCTCTTCTTTCATTCTTTCAAATATAATAACATTAGCATCTACTGCCATACCGACAGAAAGAATCAGGGCAGCAATTCCCGGCAACGTAAATGTTGCCTTTAAGACTACCATGGTACCAATCACAAGTAAAATATATATCAATAATGCGATACTTGCAACCAGGCCGGGCACCCTATAATAGACAAGCATAAAAAGAAATACAAGTGTAATCCCTATTTTAGCCGCTTGTAGACTTCTATCCAGTGCGTTTTCCCCCAAGGTAGCCGTAATTGTCGATGACTGAATCTCTTCCAACTCAACAGGCAAAGCCCCTGCTCTGATCAATGCAGCCAGATTAGATGCTGTCTCTATTGTAAAATTACCTGTAATAGACGCGTGTCCATCAGGTATCTTGGTGGAAACCGCAGGGTATGAAATAACTTCTTCATCTAATATAATATAAATTATTTTATCTTCCCTGTTTGGCAGATTTACCAACCTACCGGTTACCTCCGCAAATTTTACAGCCCCCTCCTTGTCGAGTTGCAGGCTTACCTGGGGGGCATTACCTTGCCCCAGTGTTGCTTGGGCTTTTACCACATTAGCGCCGGTAATTACAACTTCCCCGTCTGCAGTAATAAATTGTAGCTGTGCTGTCTTTCCAATCATTTCTATGGCTTCCTGCGCGTTTTTTATTCCCGGTAATTCAACACGGACCCTCTTCCCACCCTCTCTGGTGATTGACGGTTCCGTGAGCCCCATGCTATCTACACGTCTGCCGAATACGCTTACAACCTGTTCCATCAACTGATCTAATTCTCTGCCGGTTTTATTTGTCTGTGCTTCATATACAACATAAACCCCGCCTTTTAAATCGAGACCTTGACGAATTGATCCCTTCATAGGTTTTATTTCATAACTTCCTATTTTGAATCCTCTAAGGGCCGTAAATATAGACAGTCCTAAAATTGCGATAATGATTAAAAATATAATAATATTTCTCGTTTTCATGCTACTCCCCCAATCATTACATACTAAGCCTAATTATATACCCAGTATAAATAATCGTCAATAAAGTCATTTTATCCTTCGGCCAATTTTGCTTGAATTATTAAAGAACACTCAATTCTCTTCCTTTGCATTTCACAGCCAATATCATAAGGCTCATAAATATTCTTGTTAGAGTTATAAGCATTGGCATGACAGCCTCCGCTGCAATAGAACTTCGCCCAACAGTCCTTACATTTGTTTTTATTATAAATATGTGCATTACTGAATTCTTCACATAACACAGTATTTGTTATTCCTTCCGCAACGGTACCGATTTTAAAATCCTCATCACCTACAAATTGATGGCAGGGATAGATATCTCCCTCCGGGGTAATAGCTAAATATTCTGAGCCGGCACCACACCCTGAAATTTTTTTGAACACACATGGTCCTTGGTCCAAATCTATTGCAAAATGGAAAAAACCGAACCCATTTCCATCCCTAATTCTTTTAACATATTCTCTTGCCAGAAGTTCATATTGTTCAAATATAAACGGCAAATCCTCCTTTTTAATAGCATAATCATGATGGGCCTCGGTAACCACAGGTTCTATAGATGTACTTTTAAATCCTAAATCAGCCAAATGTAGCACGTCTTTCGCAAAGTCAAGATTGTTTCCGGTGAATGTTCCCCTGACAAAATAATCACGGTGTTCTCTCATTTTTGCCATTTTCAGAAATTTAGGTACTATTATATCATAGGTGCCTTGTCCACTAACTGTATATCTCATAGCATCATGTACCCCTTTTCGCCCATCAATACTGAGCACCACATTGTACATATTCTCATTTATATACTCCATGTTTTCCTCGTCTAACAGAAGACCGTTGGTGGTTATGGTAAATCTTATATTTTTACTATATTTTTTTTCTTGGGCCCTTCCATATTCAACAATTTCTTTGACAGTTTCGAAATTCATCAATGGCTCCCCGCCGAAAAAATCTACCTCCAGGTTATGACGGTTTCCGGAATTTTTAATCAAAAAATCTATTGATCTCTTGCCAACATCAGCACTCATCAGGCTCCTTACGCCTTTAAAATCACCCTGGGACGCAAAACAATATTTGCAGCGCATGTTGCAGTCATGTGCTATATGCAAACATAGGGCTTTAACAACGGGTTTCCTATCCTTAAGAACATCATGGTCAAAATAACGATCATCTGAAAATAAAAGTCCTTCTGCCTTTATGAAATCTAATTCTTTAATAGCCTCCACTATCTCTTCGCCGGAATATTTATCTTTAAGCAAATCCACAATTTCCCCTGTTTCCTTATCTTGATAGAAATCCAAAACATCGTAAACCAATTCGTCAATTACGTGAACAGCACCGCTGTTTACATCTATAACCATGTAGATATTATCTTGACAAAATTTATGAATCATCAAATAGGACTCCTTTCATTCCTACTTTTCATTTCTCATTTCTCACTTCCCATCTCTCACTTCCCATATCCCACTTCTCACTTCCCACTTCTCACTTCTCACTTCCCATTCGGGTTAGGTCATTCTCCGCAGTCGCGCAACACAAATTTGTTCACTCCCTTTGGTCGTGCAAATTTGGTGCGCGTTGCCTTTTTGCCCAACGAGCTCTGCGAGTTGTTGGCAAAACGGACAGCGAAGTGAGCAAAGCGAACGGAGAAATGAGCGAAGCGAATGTTGCGTTTGACCTACCATCGATCCAACACTCAGTTAACAATAAACAAAATACCCTTGGTTTAATAAAAATATTAACAATAAACAGAAAATACTACTTTAAAAGGGCTGAGTGTTGGACGGGTTAGGTCATAAAAAACAGCAGTGGGCTTGCACTGCTGCGTTATCTTTATGTAATTATTTATTCTCACATTTTTGGTTAGCCACTGTACAAGAAGTTTTACAAGCCGATTGACATGAGGTCTGGCACTCACCGCATCCTCCCTTAACGGCGCTTTTTATAAGGGTTGCACCATTTAATGTTTTTATATGCTTCATATAGATACTCCTTTCCTATGATGTATCGTTTTGTTTCCGCCGGCCTTTCGTTAAACGCCCCTTACAAGAGCAACGAGCCGGTATACCCGATTACTATTATAGTATAACACAAAAACGAGGTTTAGAAAAGGCTATTACTTTATATTCACACCCAATATGCCTCCTATTGTTCCGGCGCCTATACCCAAACCCATCTTATATAAAGCAATGCGATTTACGGAATAACCCGATACAAAAATTTTACTCAGAAGCATCAATATCAAAATATACATCAATCCCACAGCCCCACCATGAAGCCACCCTTTTTCTCTTAAATGTATTGAACAGTAAATTGCCGAATATACTATACCAATTATCATAATAACAGATGTAATAAAGGGAATGGTACCCTCTCCTATACTTGTATAGGTTATTAATATTGCTCCTATAAGAAAAAATAACAAAGACACAATGTATCCCCGCATCAACCCATATCCATAAATTTTTATATTAAAAGGGCCTGCGTTTACTATATCCTTCTTCCCACTTCTCACTATAACACCCCCATTTATTTTCGGTTTTATTTCACTACGGCGGTCTGAAAATTTCTCATAACTCTAGGTTTATTTAATACATATGCCTTTTGATACCGGATTTATTACAAATTTTGTCCATCCTGTCAGTTAATTTTTCATATTTCCAGTGCCCGCCAAAGATAAATCGTTAGAGCATTCTCCGCAGGCGAGCTACACAAATTTATTTGCTCCCTTTGGTCGCATAAATTTGGTGCTCTTTGCCTTTTTGCCCAACGAGCTCTGCGAGTTGTTGGCAAAACGGACAGCCGGCTGCGTTTGACCTACCATCAATCCGTCACTCAGTTAATAATAAACAAAATACCTTTAATTTAATAAAAGCATCAACAATAAACAGAGAATACTGTTTAAAAGGACTGAGTGTCGGATTGGGTTAGGTCATAAAAAAAAGCAGCTTGGCTGCTTCTTGGTGTAGCTTTTTTAATTATCTGAACCCCCATCCTGTGAAATTACAGTTCCGACTGCCCACCTGGTCGTGGGTAACTTTGTTTTATCCGATCCAACTTCAATAGTAACAATATCGTCCTTTATTTTTATAATCTTACCGTAAATACCCCCAATAGTAATTATCTCATCCCCAACTTTCAAATTGCCCCTCATTTCCCTGATCTTTTTATCCTTTTTTTGCTGTGGCCTTATCAGTATAAAATAAAAAACCACGAGTACTCCCAAAGGAAATATTAGGTTTACATATTGTACCGGCATTCCAACATTTCGCCTCCTTTTTAATATCATGATATATTATCACATATAAATTAATTCGACAAATATGACAAGTTCCCTGCAAACAGTTCGGAATAAATACTTCCTTAATCTATTATTGCCCATAATAGGATATAATACATTACAGTTCATGCCCATATTTTCGAAAGAATTTATTTTTATAATCTAGTAATCGGTCTTCCTTGATGGCCTGTCTTATCTCTTCCATTAACCTCAATAAAAAATATAAGTTGTGGTATGTAAGTAGTCTCAGACCCAAAATTTCATTCGCTTTAAACAAATGACGTAGATAGGCCCTCGTATAATTCTTACATGTGTAACAGTTACATTCCGGATCCAATGGTTCAAAGCTCTCTGTATGGGCGGCATTTTTGATTACTACCCTGCCTTGACTGGTCATAGCGGTGCCGTTTCTACCAATTCTCGTAGGCAACACACAATCAAACATATCTATCCCTCTGATTGCCCCTTCTATTAGGTCGTCTGTACTGCCAACCCCCATCAAATACCTCGGTTTATTCTCAGGCATCAAGGGTGTTATATGATCCAGGATCTCGTACATCAGCTGTTTAGGTTCCCCAACACTCAACCCGCCTATGGCGTATCCGGGAAAATCCAGTGCTATTATCTCCTCAGCACTGTGCTCCCTTAAATCCTTGTATGTACCCCCCTGAATTATTCCAAACAAGGCCTGGGTTTTAATGTTATTATGCGCCTCCTTGCACCGTTTTGCCCATCTTGTGGTTCTTTCAAGGGAATTTTTTATATAATCGTATTCCGCCGAATATGAAACACATTCATCAAAAGCCATTATGATGTCGGCACCCAAAGAATTCTGTATCTCGATGGCCTTCTCCGGACCGATAAAATGTTTTGAACCGTCTATATGGGATCTGAATTCTACACCCTCTTCACTTATTTTCCTGAGGGGCCCCAGACTAAATATTTGAAATCCTCCGCTGTCAGTTAAAATTGGCCTGTTCCAATTCATAAACTTGTGCAACCCACCTGCTTTTTCGATCAGTTTATGCCCGGGTCTCAAATATAGGTGATATGTATTGCTTAAAATGATTTGAGAACCAATTTCCATCAGTTCCCTAGATGTCATCGCTTTGACTGTTGCTTGGGTACCCACAGGCATAAAAATAGGCGTATCTATTGTTCCATGCGGCGTATACAACTTGCCTAATCTCGCTCCGCTCTGTTTACATATTTTTATAAGTTCATATCTGATCGCCATTACAAGTCTTCACTCCCATTTCCCATTTCTCACATCCCACTTCCCATTTCTCGCATCTCATTTCCCACATCTCACTTAATAAGCATTGCATCCCCGAAACTAAAGAATCGATATCCTTCTTGCACCGCCACTCTGTATGCATTTAAAACCCTCTCCCGTCCCGCCAGGGCACTGACCAGCATAATCAACGTCGACTCCGGCAGATGGAAATTAGTAATCAAATTGTCTACAGTCTTAAATCTATATCCCGGATAAATAAAAATATCTGTCCAACCACTGCCGGGTTTCACTTTTCCGTCTTCATCCGCTATGGACTCCAATGTCCTACAACTGGTAGTACCTACCGCAACTATTTTGTTGCATTGTTCCCTTGTACTGTTGATAATATCGGCGGTCGGTTCATCAATAATATAAAATTCCGCATGCATTCTGTGGTCCTCTATTTTTTCTACCTTTACAGGACGAAATGTACCCAAACCGACATGCAAGGTAACATATGCGAGTTTTATCCCTTTCCTTTCTATTTCCCCCAGCAATTCTTTAGTAAAATGCAACCCTGCCGTAGGTGCAGCCACCGAACCCCGATTTTTTGAATATACTGTTTGATATCTTTCCTTTTCTTCTAATTTTTTTGTAATATATGGAGGCAAAGGCATCTGCCCCAACCTGTCCAGTATCTCCTCGAAAACCCCCCTATACTCGAACCTTACGGTTCTGGAGCCCTCTTCGTTTACATTTATAACCTCGGCATGTAACGACCCATCGCCAAATACAAACCTGCTGCCCGGTTTTGCTCTTTTCCCCGGTTTAACCAAAGCCTTCCAAACGCCTAGCCCCAATCTCTTTAACAATAAAAATTCTATTTTCCCTCCGGTATTCTCTTTTTCACCGATTAATCTTGCCGGCAACACCCTGGTATCATTTAATACCAGGCAATCCCCCGGATTTAAAAAATCTATAATGTTGTAAAAGTAATTATGCTCTATTTCACCGGTTTTTTTATCCAAAATCAACAATCTTGAGCCATCCCTATTCTTCAAGGGTGTCTGCGCGATAAGTTCATCTGATAAGTAAAAATCAAAATCCTTTGTTTCCAAAATCCTCAACCTCTACCCCCGTATAATAATAAGTCAATATTTCATCGTACTTATAACCTAATTCTGCCATCTTTCTTGCGCCATACTGGCTCATGCCTAACCCGTGTCCATATCCCTTTCCATCAAATATAAACACATTCGGGGGTATGATATTTGGCCTCCTGATCGATTCCCCTCTACTTACGCTTTTATACTGCTTTCCACTATATATCAAAATTTCTCCTGTATTTTTAATCTTGTATATCCCATTATTGTTAATTATATATTTGTTATTCAAATTAACACGTAGGGGTTTAAAACTTGTCCCGCTTAAAACAGCTAATTCCGTATAATCATTATTACCACTGACATCATCATTGTCACCATTGTCAGAATCAACGGTGAATTGGTTACTCTTTAACCCAAAGACAAGTCTGCTTTCCTCTTTTTTCAAAGTTGTTTTCCCCGCTGTTCCGTGTATTACTAGGGACAAAACCCTTCCATTATCCGAAACGGAAGCCGTTTCAATATTTAAAATGTCTCCGATAAATATATTGTTATCAGCCAAACAATCCTTTATTTCCTGCTTGGTAAATGAAACAGACCAAGTACTGTAAGGCGTATCTGACGAAAAATCATCCTTTATGCCCCTGATATACGAAAGCCGATTTAACCAGATATTTTCACTATCCTCAGTACACCCTCCACTGTCAGAATGGTAATAAGGTGCTATTAATTTGCCGTCACAGGTTATAACTATATTCCTGGTTTCGTCAACTGCCATGTTTGTGTTAGAATGTTCCCCGCCATAGCCTTTGTATACCTGTGAATCAGTGGTTGTACATAAATTAAAATCGAATTGTTTGTTTTTATTAAAATTGGTAATCGCGAATCCCCTTGCTGCTATGGCCTGCGCTTTCAGGGCTTCCTTTGGCCAGGATGCCGGCATCTCTGCAGGAATAACCCCATATAAATATTCCTCCAGGGGCAACTTGTTAATTATAGTCATATCACTGTCAGGTAATCTTTTGGCAGTAATACCGCCCCTGTAACCGGCACTTTCTATATTTACCAACGGGATATCTTTACCGTTATCCCTGCCCGCAAAATAAATTTCATAAGACGAATCATACATAAATATAACATTATCTTTTTCATCGGTAACCTGAACCCTGGTGCCGGACGGTTTTACTACGCCGGTTTCACAACGATAACTTGCTATTATATTCTGTGCTTCCTCCCCAGCATCAAATCCATTTATATATGGGCCCGCATAGATCCTCCAATCACCTTCATAACATAAATATGTCTGAACACCTTTGATATTAATCGAGTTTAAAAAATTACACGCTTTGATATAATCTGTAAAACCTTGCCCTATCTGAATATGATAAGCCCCTTGCGTATCAGACAGATTATCAAATCTGTTCGCAATTCCAACGTATCCATCAAAATTTGATTTTTTATCTATGTAAAATTCATCTTTTTTCAGTAAAATCCTATTTTCATTCAGATCAAATAGGCTAATAAATTCATCCCCACTAAAAATTCCCACCCTGAATGTTGTGTTACTTTCTAACGGCAACGCCGACCTCGCTGTTTTGCCAAAAAATAATCCTACCTTTATATAGTATGGCAATATAGGTTTATCATATGAATATACATTAAATATATTCATCGTAAACATCAAAGAAAATAACAATAAAAATATTATAACTCTCGATTTTTTCATTTTTTATCCCCCCGTAAACAATAATTGAACAATAGCTGAACAATAGTTGAACAATAGTTAAACTATTGTTTAATAATGGTTTGGTAAGGTATATTGAAATATTCGTATGCTTTTTTTGTGGCCATTCTACCCCTCGGTGTCCTATTAATAAAACCTATTTGCAACAAATACGGCTCATATACGTCCTCTATTGTATCTTTTTCCTCGCCGGTTGAAGCTGCCAAGGTGTCCAGGCCCACAGGACCACCATCGAAATTATGTATTATAGTTTCAATCATCTTTTTATCGATATTATCCAGTCCCAGAAAATCTACTTCAAGTAAAACCAAAGCCGCTTTTGCAACATTTATAGTTATACGCCCATCACTTCTGACCTGTGCAAAATCTCTCACCCTTTTTAAAAGTCTATTGGCTATACGTGGTGTGCCCCTTGATCTTTTTGCAATTTCTGTTGCAGCTTCGTCATCTATATATACATTTAAAATAAATGCGGAACGTTTTATAATATCCTTCAATTGGTCGGCACTATACAGCCCCAATCTCATGATTACACCGAATCTATCCCTCAGGGGAGAAGTTAACAGCCCCGCCCTTGTAGTTGCACCAATCAGTGTAAACTTTGACAAATCCAACCTGATGGACCTTGCGCTGGGCCCCTTACCTATAATGATATCCAAGGCAAAATCCTCCATCGCGGGATAAAGTATCTCTTCTACAGTCCTACTGAGTCTATGAATTTCGTCTATAAATAAAACATCGTTTTCTGATAAATTTGTTAAAATAGCAGCTAAGTCCCCGGGCCTTTCTATCGCCGGACCGGATGTAATTTTAATGTTTACATTCATTTCATTAGCTATAATATTGGATAGGGTTGTTTTGCCCAGACCGGGAGGTCCATAAAATAAGACATGATCCAGGGACTCTTTCCTTTGTTTTGCCGCCCCTATAAATATTTTCAGTTTTTCCTTCACCTTCTCCTGGCCTATATAGTCCTTCAGAAATTTCGGGCGCAATCCGCCTTCAATTTCCCTATCCTCGGATTTTATTGTACCTGTTATAATTCTCCCCTCGGTTTCCATTATCATATCCGGTCTCCTTTTTTACCTCGCTAGAGATTTCAAAGCATTTTTCAAAATATCCTCTGTAGTCAGGTCTTTATCTTTTATGGAACAAATCGCTTTTTCCGCTTCAAACCTATTATAACCTAAAGCTATAAGGGCTTCTACAGCCTCATCATCAATATTTTCATCATTATATAATGTACAATCGTGTTCAATACCGATTTTATCTACCTTGTCCCTTAACTCCAACACTATCCGTTCGGCGGTTTTTTTGCCTACCCCGGGGGCCTTGCATATCAACTTTATATCCTTACCCAATATATATGCTATCAATTTGCTCGGTGTATGTGTGGACAAAATTGCACTGGCAACCCTCGGTCCTATCTTGGAAACAGAAATCAACAATTGAAACATTGACAGTTCCTCGGCGGAAGCAAAGCCATATAGGCTTAATTCATCCTCCCTAACTATCAGGTGGGTATAAATAATAACGTGTTCACCCCTCATAACCTTGGAAATACTGTTTGCGGTGCTGTTAATTTTATAGCCTATTCCGTTCACTTCCATTATTATTTTATCCTCAACAATATCAACAACAATCCCTTTTAAATACTCAAACATCGACAATCCCCCAAAACCTACTTTATTTTGAACATGTTTTTAAAATTTCCTGTATGTGCATGACAAATTGCTACAGCCAACGCATCGGCAACATCATCAGGTTTAGGTATTTCCGGAAGATTTAGCAATGTCTTTACCATCTGCTGTACCTGTGTCTTATCCGCCCTTCCGTAACCGACTATTCCCTGTTTTACTTGTAAAGGTGTATATTCAAACACCTCTTTGGTATTGTTGGCTGCGGCTAATATAGCTACGCCTCTGGCTTGGCCTACCAACAATGCAGTTTTAACATTAGTATTAAAAAATAGCTCTTCTATAGCTACAACCTCAGGGTTATATTTAATTATGAGCTCATTTAATTCATCATATATTTTTTTTAATCTCATGGGCACAGACATTGTACTCGGTGTTGTAATGCTCCCATAAGCTATAATTTTAAAATGGTTACCTTCATAATGTATTATACCACACCCTACTATTGCAAGTCCCGGATCAATGCCTAATATGATCATCTTTACCACCTACCGCCTGTTTATATTTTTGCTAATTACTAGATTTGTTATTTTTTAGTTTAGCATAACATCATCCAAAATGCTAATTCCTAAAATCATGTGCCATAATAAAAATTCATTTTTTATTGGATTGGTATGCTGTCCGATGGGTGCAGAAATTTAAAATTTAACAAAAAATAAAAAACAGCCCCCATCAATATGTTGGCTGCTATGTATCTTAGCCTATAATGTTAGCTGCTATAGTCTTCAAGTAGTTGGTTAAGTTCCTTTTCAGTATTCACCAGAATGCCTTTTTGCAATTTTTCCTGATCCATAATCGGCAAAATGTTAACAGGAATATCTGTCTGTTTTATTAGTTCCTTATCGCCATATTCATTATATTTGTATATAGCAATATAACCCCTGTTTACGGAAACAAGATAATGATTTGGACAGATTCCTCTTACTTGTTTTAATAAAACAACCTTTTCTTTTGAAAAGCCTTCTATTTCCCAATCCAATTGATTTCTTATTAAATATTCTTCTAACCCGTCCCTATTCAAACCTATCAGTTCCAATGTGGGCCCCTGCACCTCTTCATCGATATCCTCACATTGTGCATATAATGTTCTGTATACCAGCTGCGTTTCACAACTAATCGTATCATTATAATTTGTAACCGTTGTTTCACTGTTTTTATTACTATTATACAGGCTGTCTTCCTGTGCTCTGATCAAGGCCTGTAATAGTTCCTGTTCTTTCTGCCTTTCGGATTTTTCCCTTGCTATTTGTCCTGAATACTTATAATAGGCGGTGGTAAACCCTATTAAACCGAAAACAACAGCTAATATTAAAAAACTAATTATTAATGGCAGTGTTCTCCTTCTTCTCATCGAACAAACCTCCTAACATATCTAGAATATTATTTTAACCATTCTCTTGAAGTTTATACATTTCGGAGGTTTGCTGTTATTTTTGTCTAATTTTTAGACCTTTTTCCCCTATTCTCATTGATTAGTTGATTTTGCCCCATTTCCACCAGTTTTCTTGTCATGTTGCCACCAATTTCACCGCCAGTTTTAACCAGATCATATACAGAAGCATTGCCGTTATTTTCGGTAATATCTTCTGTGATACCCAGTTCCTTAGCTATTTCAGATTTCATCTCATCTAACGCTTTTGCCGCGTTGGGATCAAGTGGTCCCTTTCTACTCAAATTGAATCACCTCTTTTTGATATTTGATTAGTATTATTCTCTGTAGAATTCTTGTAGTATTATTCTCTGTAGAATTCTTGTTTAAATACTATCAATCAGTGAATAAAAACACCCTTTCGATTAGGATGTGATCCCTTCTAACGTAAAAGTATTTGTTATAAAAGACAAAAAATAAGAAAAGCCACAAATGTGGCTATTTTTTTCAATGGCGGGAGTACGTGGGAATCGAACCCACCCAAGACGCTACTAACGCCTCATGCTGGTTTTGAAGACCAGAGGGCACACCAGCACCCATCTACCCCCGTTTGATGTTTATAGTGATTAACACTAATATAGTATAGCACGTTGTATTTTTATGTCAAGGGGCTTTGCTTTTTATTGCTTTTTGCTTTTGTATATCAAAAAATCCGGCGAATAAATTCGCTGCTACTTGTTCCTCATAATCTGTGCCATAAGATTTATCATTGTCATAGCGGCAAGCCTGGTTGTTATGCCCGCCGGATCATACTGCGGTGCCACCTCGACCAAATCAAATCCCACAATTTCACCCATTTTACAAACTCCGCCCAATATGTCCATAACTTCGTCGTAATATAGGCCTCCCGGCGAGGGTGAACTTACACCGGGTGCTATGGAAATATCGAATCCGTCTATGTCTATGGTAAAAAAATATTTATCGGCCTTGGGTACCTTGGCCAGGACTCCTTCTACACCGATTTTATGTACCTGCCTGGAGCTCAAAAGGATACTTCCATATTCCTCCGCATCTTCGAAATCTTCCTTTTTGCTCGACCCCAACCCTCTTAATCCAATCTGTATCATTTTTCCTATATGTTTCATCTCCGATAGCCTTCTCATAGGACTGCCGTTTCCATATCTCTGTGGTCCTACGTTATTGGTCCAATCAAGATGGGCATCAAATTGTACGATACAAATATCCTCCCCGGCCTCCTCCAAAGCCCTGCCCACCGGAATAGTAATGGAATGATCCCCTCCCATAATTGCAGGTATAGCACCTTTTTTTATTATTTTTCTTACGGATTCTTCAATACTGTTAAATGAATATTCAACATCCCCATGGAGTACATCCGTATCGCCACAATCCACTATTTTTATAGGTGCGGCCAACATTTGTTCACCACTATCCAAATCATAAAATCCGGCATCCCCCCTGGCATACTGTGTCGAGACTTCTCTTATCCTACGCGGTCCCAATCTTGTGCCGGGCAAAAATCCAACCCCCAAGTCATAGGGCACCCCCAACACCGCAATATCAGCATCTAATTTATCTAAATCGTTGCATATGGGATACTTTGCAAAAGAACATATACCGGTGATAGGTAGATTAAGTTTTTTCATTGTTTTTCCCCTCCATTATTTATCATTATCCTGCACATGCACAGAGGGACGGTTCTTTTGTGTTGTTGAAAAGGCGCAACATAAGAAAAACTGTCCCTGCTGTATCCTGTTTCAATAATTTAATTATAACATAACAATTTATATGTTGGGCTTTGAAAGGGGTATTATTCGAATGAATTCAAACTTACCCGGGACAACAAAAAATAAAAAATGGTGAGGATAATTGGACTTGAACCAATGACCTCTACGATGTCAACGTAGCGCTCTGCCAGCTGAGCTATACCCTCACTCTATCTATACAATTTTGAAAGTCAAACCATTGACAAATAAAATTATACCATTTAATTTCTTTGTTTGCAACCGCATTGTCCAACAAAGTATTGTCCAACAATAGTGGGCGAGCAAGGCCCGCCCTTATTATATTCCCTATATTCCTTTTAAAACGGCAGGTTGTAAATGTTCTGCAAAAAAAGATTGTAAATTTAATACATCCTTCATTGTGTATATGCCGGGGTCTTTATTCATAATGAATCTTGCCGCCTCCAGTGCCCCTTGTGCAAATACCAGCCTATCATGGCCTTCGTGAGCTATTTTTACGGTTTCCAGTTCATTTATAAAATTTGCTTCATGATAACCGACTATGTTGCCCCCCCGAATTGCATGTATTCCTATTTCACCTTTCTCCCTCGGACATTCCCCTGATCTGCCGTATTGATGTTTTCTGATCTCACCCAACCCTTTTTCTATGGATTCAACAATATATTTAGCACTTCCCGATGGAGCATCCTTTTTACGATTATGATGTTGTTCTATAATCTCAATATCAAACATATTCCCCAGTATTGCTGCAATTTGTTCTACAAAAACAAACACTATATTCATACCTAATGACATATTTGTGGCTTTTAATATCGGAATTTGGTTGCAGGCACTCCATATTTGTTCCAGCTGTTCCTTACTATATCCTGTTGTCCCGATTACCAAGGGGGTATTTTTTTTCATGCAGAAATCCAACAACCCGTCTAATGCGGATGGATGTGAAAAATCCACTACCACATTGTAGTTATCCTCTAGTACTTCCCAAGATACTCCCAAATCCATTCCATCAACTTTTTGCCAGTATGGATCTTTAGCAGCCAAATCCTTTATCAGTTTTCCCATATGCCCGTTTACCCCATTAATTAATAAATTCATACTAACAGATCCCCCTCTATATACTTATATAATACTTAACCTCTTCATCTCACCCAACAATTTACTTCTATTGGATTCTTCCATGGATGTCAAAGGAAGCCTTAACTCATCTTTAATGTACCCCATGGCATTCAGGGCCGCTTTTATTGGAATTGGATTTACTTCGCAAAACAGAAGATTTATAAAATGCTTATACAAAAGTTGCAATCTCAAGGCTTCTTTAACATCGCCATCCATAAATGCTTTACACATCTGCTGCGTTTGGCCCGGAATGGCATTGGCACATACAGAGATAACCCCATTCCCCCCACATGCATAGATAGGAACAATTTGGTCATCATTTCCTGAATAAATTTTGAAATCCTCCGGTACCAGTCTTTTAATTTCCAGCACTTGGCCTATATTGCCACTGGCTTCTTTAACCCCGATAATATTTTCCACTTTGCTCAAGGCCGCAACAGTTTTTGCTTCTAAGTTTACCCCGGTTCTCCCCGGGACATTGTACAAAATTACAGGTAGAGTTGTTGCATTAGCAATCATGGTGTAATGTTCAATAAGACCATTCTGAGTGGCTTTATTATAATATGGAGTAACCACCAATACACCGTCTGCCCCCAGGGCTTCTGCTTGCTTGGTATAATCCACAGCTACACGAGTATAATTTGCCCCGGTACCAATTATTACAGGGATCCTGCCTCCTGCTTTTTCAACTGCTGTACTGACAAGTTTTCCTCTTTCTTCAAATGTTTGTGTAGCTGCTTCCCCTGTTGTCCCCAGCACTATCAGGGCCTGAGTACCATTTTCCAAATGGAAACCAATCAACCTTTCAAAACTTTCAAAATCAACCTCTCCGCCGCTAAACGGCGTTACAATCGCTACTCCCGAACCGTTAAACATAGGTATTGCCCCCTTTTATTTAAAATTCTCGATAGTTTCTATAATTTGAATCGCATTGGTAGCAGCCCCTTTTCGGAGATTATCCGCCACTACCCATAAAGACAAAGCTTTTGAATTAAACAAATCTTTACGAATTCTTCCTACATAGGTATAATCGGTATTTGCAGCCTCCAATGGAGTAGGATACTCATTTTCTGTCGGGTTATCTTCCACAATTATGCCTTTCGTTTTTTCTAATATTGATCGTACCTCATCCACATCCGGTTCCTCATTGAATTCTAAATATATTGATTCGCTATGACTGTAAACTACAGGTACTCTTACTGCAGTCGGATTTACCTTTATGGTATTATCATTTAATATTTTATGTGTCTCATGTACCATTTTAAGCTCTTCCCTCGTATATCCATTTTCATTAAATGTATCTATATGCGGAATACAATTTCCTGCAATTCTTTTTGGATATACCTTATTTGGATAATCCTTATCTAACAGTTGTTTCTCGAGTTCGTCAATTGCTTTATGTCCACTGCCCGATACGGCTTGGTAGGTAGACACTACAACCCGTTTGATACCGTATCTTTTATGAAGTGGCGCGAGTACCATCACCATTTGGGTTGTGGAACAGTTCGGATTGGATATAATTCCCCTGTACCCCCTTAAGACATCACCATTAACCTCCGGCACAACCAGTGGTATCCCTTCCGTCATTCTCCAATATGAAGAATTGTCTACAACAATATTCCCCGCCTCAGCGGCAATCGGGGCATATTCCCCGGATATAGTTCCACCTGCAGCAAATAGTAGGTAGTCAAAATTTTCTTTCATCGCTTCTTTTGTCAACAATTCTACCGTTAATTCTTCGTTGTTAAACATTACTTTTTGCCCTACGGTTCTTTCCGATGCGAAAATTCTCAACTTTGTTATATTTAAATTTTTCTTCTCGAGTATTTCGATCATCCTTGTTCCCACAGCACCTGTGCCGCCTACAATACCAACAGTTAAACCCAACTTTATCCTCCTCCTACATCCGTTTATAATAGTTTCCACCTTTACAATATAAAAAACTCCTGATTATAATCTAGGAGTTTTTTTGTTTTAATTGAAAGATTTCAAAGTATTAAGTAAAATTGTAATTCTCAATCAACAAATAGCTCTCCATAGACTTTTTCCTATGACAGTAGTTTAGTTATTCACCAAACTGCCAACTGCTGATACAAAAGCATATCAACAATTTCGGCACCGTAGCCTTTCTATAACAGTATTGGGGGCTTTTTCCCCTTATCACCTGATATATACTATTCTTTAGTGCTCCTCTATTCATTGTCCGTATTCGGTTTTTTATATTGTAGTTTAGTTTAACATAAACTAGGTGGTCATGTCAAATGAATTTTTGAATTCCATAGAAATTAGTTTGTAATTATTACTATAGTATTCAGAACAACCGTGAATGTGACATTTTTTTATGAAATAAAACCGCACTGCCCCTTCTAATAATAAAAATCATGCAGCCCTATGGTTGTCATATACCTCCTGTTGTTTACAATCCAAAAATTGGTCGATTGCCTCGGATTTAAAAAGTATAATGCATTTCCGACAGGCCTTGAGCCATTTAGCGCCTCTGTGGCAGCCTTGACACTCTCCGTGCTGGGGGCATTATAAATTGTACCGTCTATAACCGGTGAAAATTGCACATATCCGTTTTGCTTATCAAAAACTACTCCTTTTATGGTATTGGGAAATAACCCGCTATTAGCCCTATTCAGGATAACATTACCAACCGCAACCTTTCCTTTATAGGGTTCACCCCCTGCTTCAGAGTTGATTATTCTGCTCAACCAATAGAGGTCTTCGCTTCTGTCACCGCCTCTACTGACTACCTGGTATGTAGAATTATTCCCGGTATCCTTTATTTTCAATACCTGATTTTCATAAATTATATCTGAATACAAACCGTTGAGCCCCATCAAATAATCCACTGATACACCAAACTTTTGGGCGATTAAAAACAATGTATCTCCCTTCCTTACCGTATAACTTTCCCCTGCAGTACCTGTGCTGGTCCCCTCTATTTGTTTAGGCGCCGCTTCCTTTTTAACTTTAGCATTTTTGTTATTTTCTAAAGCATATGTATTTTTGTCCTCTTTACCGGCAGGCTTTTTCAGATTATTTATGTCTTTTTCTTTTTTATTGGTACTCTTGTCTTTTTCATTGTGAGTTTCAACAATTTTATCTTCCTCTGTCCGGTTTTCACCTCCGGCCCGGTTATCTTCACCGGCCTGATCGTTTTTTTCGGCTTGATTATCTTTTTTAGCTTGGCCATTTTTTGCGGTTAGGCCATCCTTTATAGTATCAACCTCGGAGACTGCCCCTGATTTTGCTTTGTCCCTATCAGTATTCTGTTTTAGGTTACCAAAACTAATTGTGAATATCAATATTACAACACCTAATAAAATACCACCCCTAATTAATGGTATTTTATATTTTTCCAATATAGTTTTCATTCAAACCACCTTCCCAGATTTTATATTAAAAATTCTATCACAGATAAATCATAAGTGGACAATGTAAGTTTTGGCAGTGGTTCATATATTTTCCCTATTTAACGGAAACGAAAGGATTGTCCTTGATATAAAATCTCCAGGGAAAATGTACGGCTTCCTCTGCATAGTCTATGTTTACCCTGGTAGTTTCTACAATTTCAAATGTTTCATTTTCTGCACCTTCTTCAATCCATAATGTATCACCATAAAGATCCATACCATTGTTGTTTTTATTGGTAATGCCCATAGCTATACACAATTTAGCAGGGCCGCTTGTCAGGTTAAGTATCTGCTTTTTTCCCAGTTCCCCTACAGACATACCATACCTGTTATGTGCCATTATTTCAATATTTTCCACCGGTTCTACTGCCCTGATCAAGACTCCCGTGCCCTCCCCTTCTTTTTGGGTTATGGTGTTCATACAATTATACACACCATAAATCTTATAAACATATGCATGTCCAGGGGGCCCGAACATAACCTCATTTCTCTCCGTTTTTCCTCTATAGCTATGCGCGGCTTTATCAACAGGACCGATATAAGCTTCAGCTTCAACAATTTTCCCAACCAGTCTTTCCCCATCGGTATAATGAACTAAATTTTTCCCCAACAAATCCCTTGCAACATCAAGTGTCGACCTGCTATAAAATTCCCTCTTTAATTTCATGCATTTCTTCCTTTCTAAGTGGGCGGGCAAAGCCCGTCTCTGCGATTTATTAGAGCAAAACCTGTCCCACAATTTATAAAAGTAGAACTTGTCCCATAATTTGTTTATATTCAATATGTTCTATTTTTACACCTTTATCCCTTTCTTATGCTTAAAATTTTGTTTTTTTACTGTAGGTACATATATAACGTCTCATTAAGAAACAATATATTTAACAAGTTATTGATTGAATACCCCTGTTTCAACAAAAATTATTTGGGAGGCATATAAAATTGAAAATAAAGAAGATGCAATTTGTATTTATGATATTGTTATTGTTTTTACTTATTTTTACATCTTGTACAACCCCAAAGCGGCTTAATCCCGAAAATAGTAACAAATCTGAACAACCGGACATGTATAAAAATATAAATATGGACCAACCCAGGGTAGATAACAGCGCAGAAGTTGATGATAAAAGAACGAAGGATAATATAATGCCAAATGTGCCGAAACCCGTCACCCCGAGTTCTACAGTTGGATTTACATTAGACCAAATCAATAAATTCGAATTGGACATTAAACTTACAAACGATGATAAAATAGACATGAAGTATGTAAAAGGACCCTCAAATAAAAAAAGTAGTGTAGAAACCATAATAGAAGGAAAAACGACAAAAATAGAACATGAAGAGGCATCAAGAGAAATAGAAAAATTATTGAAAAAAATACCCGGGGCTTCATTGTCGGATGTGACCAAAATAATAAACGGAACCCTGACAGCACTAAAAATTAGACGTGACAATGTTGTCGATTTTGATATGGATTTTATTTTTGAAAGCGGGGAGAGCGTGGAATTGAAGTTTAACAAATAACAAAAAAGGGACACAAAAATACGATTCTTTCTGTGTCCAAGCGGGCGAGCAAAGCTCGCCCTGCAACCATTGTTTTTTCAAATTAATTATTTCCCAAATATTTGGCCTTTTTCATAGATACGTTGCCTGCCGGCGCCATGTTTATGTTGTCCGCCTGCACCTTGCCTATATTCACAGGCGCCTTCCCCCCGCTTTAGATTCAGTTTCATGCCTTCACGTTCTCCATGATGGGGGCCGTTGCAGTCTTGCAAAAATCTATGGGATTGTATCCTTTTCTTTATTGTATCCCCTTCTTCTTTGGTAATGTCACCTGCCTTAACCTTTTCATTTACTACTTGAAGTCGTTGGTCCAATCTCGCTTCCCTTACTTCCTCCCTGATTTTTTCAGTATTTAAACCGTATCTCTCCAAAAGTTCCTTGCAATTTGATCCTGATTCTCTTTCTTTTAACAACTTTTCAACAGGAATTCCGGTCTTTTCCGCTATTATTTCAATATTTGATTGTCTGCCTGCTCCCCATGAAAACCTGTGATTACCTAATGTACCTTGGCTTGCAAATGCAGGTACCGCCATCAGCACTACTAAACCTAGCGCTATCAATAATACTTTTGTTTTCTTATTCATTTTATCCCTCCTGACCTTTTCGTGATTTTTCTTTACAATGTTAATATACACTCTTAAGGTGACAACTTTGTGACAACTATGAGAAACTTTTGTTTAATGTAAAAAAGAATGTTACGCCTGATTCTTGGTTCATAATGCCATATTCACTTTCATGGAGCTGCAAAACGCTCCTGACTATTGCCAGGCCAAGTCCCGTTCCCTTTTTGCCTTCTTCTGTTTTATAAAAACTTTGCCAAATAGCTTCCTTCTCTTCTTCTCCGATTTGTTTCCCATCATTATAAATGTTTATTTTGATCCTATCATTTTCCTCCTGAACCGTGATATCAATTAAACCGCCTACATCACAATGGTTTACTGCATTTTGAAGTAAATTTGTAATAACTTGCTCGATCCTATATTCGTCCCCGATAACATCTTCCCAATCGGTTTCCCTGACCATCTGAAATCTCAGATTCTTTTCTTTTTTTAGTAATTCAAATTTTGACAGGCTTTGGTCTATCATCGTAATAATATTAAATGATTCCATGTTGATTTTGAAACTTCCTGATTCTAACTGTCCCAAATCCAACAGATCCCTTATTAGATTGCTCATTTTAATAGTTTCACCTTCAATAATGCCGAAATATTCCTCTTCTTCATCTTTGTTCGTAGCCATCCCATCCTGCAGTGCTTCGGTATATCCCCGTATTAAAGAAATCGGAGTCTGTAATTCATGAGAAACTCGGGCAATAAATTGTTTGCGCATTTTGTCTATTTTTCTTTCTTTTAATAATTCTTCCCGGAGTGCCTCGATTGTGTTTTTTAATTTCTCTGTCAAAAAATTCAACGTTCTGCCTAAGTCACCAATCTCATCTCCCCTATCTTCTTCACATTTTACATCAAAATTTAACTCCCCCATTTGACGAGCTACCTCATTTAAATGTAACAGCGGATTTGTGATTGTTCTTGAAAAAAACCATGATAAAATCAATGCAACAAAAAAAGCAATGAAAAGCAGATACAGTGTAAATTTTTGACTGATTGCAACAGCTTCTTCTATGGGCTGTAAAGGGGTTTGAAAAAAATAAATTTGATTTTCAAGGGGTACTAATACGGTCAATAAATCCATATGTTTGGACTGGCCCAAACCGTGTCCATGTCCGGATTGTTGGTCCAAAACATGATAATATTGAACCTTACCCTCCCTGGCTTGTTTCAAATATATGCCGGGTATTTTACCGGCACGGTTCATGTGAACCCTTCCTGCTTGATATATGATATTATCATTTGAATCGATGATCAACATGCGCCCGTCGATTTCCTCTACAACAGCTTCGATGTAATCCCCGATTTCCTCATCCATATTGCCATCCCTGATCTGTTCGTGGATTCTTATACCATAACCCTTTACCTGCTTTACCTTATTATATATATAAAAGCGATTCAAAAATTGATCTTGCAATACCCAAAAAATACCTATAATTATGATCGTAAAAATAATAAACAAAAATAATATCTTGCTTGTAATAGATTGTTTTTTCAATTTGTCACCTCAAAACGGTATCCTAAACCCCTAACAGTTACAATCTGTTTACCCATATGTTTTAACTTTTTTCTCAATCTTTTTACATGTGTATCCACTGTTCTCAGGTCACCATAATAATCATATCCCCAGACCCTGTCTAAAATGATTTCTCTGGTTAAGGCTTGGTTTTGGTTATGTAAAAAAACCAGTAGTAAATCATATTCCTTAGGGGTTAAATCCAAGGGCTCATCATGTAAAAAGGCCTGATGCATCTTTTTGTCTACTTTTAGTTCCCCGACTTCTATCACTTCGATCATTAACTGATGATTGCTTCGCTTTAACAGTGCCTTGACTCTGGCTATTAATTCTTTTACGCTGAAGGGCTTAGTAACATAATCGTCCACCCCTAAATCAAATCCAAACAGCTTATCGTCCTCCTCACTTCTGGCTGTGAGCATAATAATAGGTATATGGCTGTTTTGGCGAATTCGCTTACAGACCGTCCATCCATCATATTCAGGCAGCATGACATCCAATATTACCAAATCATACTTTTCCTCTTCCCATAACTCCAACGCTTCTTTACCATCTGCCGCCTCTACAACATTTATCATTTCCCTTTCCAGGTAGGTTCTTATCAATTTTCTTAGGTTTTTTTCGTCTTCTACCAATAATATTGTGCTTCCCGCCATATGCTTTCACCGCCTTATGTTATCATTATATAGCAAAAATGTGACAATCCTGTGTCATTATATATGATGTAATAAAATTTCTTATTTGTAAAAATATAAGGGCGGACAAATTTGTCCACCCCGGGCATACATACAAGTCTGCCTTCTACTCTGTTTCACAAGAAAGATCCTTCGCGGGCTCCGTTTATTCTGTCCGTCTCAGAATAGCAAAAACTAGGAAACTATGTTTTTCATCTATTTATGCATACATCCCCCAGTATGGTTTCTATCCTTTCTTTTTCAGGTATTATCCTGGAATTTGTTTCATCGTATGCAAATAATGCACTCTGTACCATTCTGGTTTTTAATTTTCCTTTGGCCACCGGGTTGCCCTTAAGATGTGGAGCATCCAGTATCCCCAATTTTACTGCCCGTACCAATGTACCCGGATCCGACAGGGGATCCTCGGTTCCTTCGTTGAGCGATTTTATACCGTCTAAAATAATTTTAGCTTCTACCATTAATTCCTCTTTTCTTTTTTGAACATTTGCATCCTTAGTCAGGTCTATATGCCCTAAAAAGTCGTTGTTGATTATGCCTCTTACTATTTTGCAAGACTCTATCACATCTTCCGCTTCCGCAGCATGATGGGCTTCACAAAACCCAACCACATGATATATATGAGGCTTAATTGCCATGGCCAAATATGCGGAAGCAGCCAACTGACCTTTGGCCTGGTATAAATCGGTCGGAAAACTCGCCAATCCCGCCCTGGCTTGACGATAAATATTGAAATTTTTATCCCGTAAACTTTCTATCAATTCTATCTTGGCCAACATTTTCCCCAGGTCATTTTCCGCAGAAATATGGGCCGGCACGTTAAACATAAACTGTGCTATATAGTTTCCTACACCCATTTTTTTAGCATTATAAGCCGCCAAATATGCAGCCGCCACCCCTATCGCATCATGGGCATCCCTGAGACTCCAGTGATGAGGATCGTTCACCTCCACCGGTATATTTCTTTTTCCATGCCAGGCCATAACCTGTTGATTTTCTATTATTGCCTCCCTTAATGTCCTGGGTCCCCTTTTGTCCAATTCAGAATACCAAAACAAGGGTACCGCACACCAAGCATTATTTATAGTATCTTGCAAGACCTGTGCAAACCTCAGTATATTTTTGGTTCCGCTGTAAGACCTCAACAGCGGATAATTTCCTCTCTGGGCCGCATTATATAAGTCCCGCAAGTCTTTTTCATTTCTGATAGGCACACCGCCAGCCCCGTCCAGTCCCTCGTCCATATTTTCCTGATCAAAGAAAAACTCCTGAGCATTTTGATCCGGTGCAATAGATATTATATCCAATACCTTTGAATCAGCTATTTTTTCTATTGCTTCTATTGTTCTTTTTTTGGATGTGAGCCCTAGATGATGCCTCAATATGGGATATGGGTATTTAGAATTAATCCTTTCCACAAGACTGTTTGGATATATTTCTTCTTCTAAATCTCCCCAACCCTTTATATAGGCTATCACCTCGTCTATATCCTCGGTGCCGTAAAATATTTTGTCAAATATATTATATTTTTCCGCCACCAATGCTGTGGGTTCTGTTCCTCCGAATAACCAGACTATATTTTTCAAATGTCCATATGCATCTATATTTTCTTTTAAATTCTTCAGTATATTATTTAGCGGTTCAGGTGAAAGTCTGTATGAAAGCCCCACAATATCCGGTTTTTTGTCCTCAATGATTTTAATTAATTCCTCAATGCTTATTCCTATACCCGTAAATTCTGTTATATAGCCTTCTTTTTCCGCCAAATTCAAATAATTCATTGTACCCGCCACATGAACACAATTGCCGAGTGTTAACCCTATTATTTTTTTCACTAAACCACCTCCTCCAGTTCTTTTCTTACTATCGTTCCCCGCCTTGCCAACATGTGCATTTCAGCCACACTTAACCCTTCCAGGCCAAGCCTGTCCGCAGTTCTGCCTTCCTCTCTGAAATTCCTGTTGGTCATCAACTGGGCTATATCGATTATTGAGGTTATGGCCGGGGTTCTTATACCTAAAACATTGGCCATAGATTCCATGGGTACCAATCCGTAAGGGACATCCTCATAGATATATCTTATGTCCAGTCCCTGTGGCGCTTGTAATCCCCTGTATGCAGGATTATTTTGAACCGCTTCAAAAATAGTTTTGCCTTTTGCTGCATAGGTTTCTTCCAACCACTCAATGGCGGATAATGTCTTTATCTGAAGCATTCTACCCAACTCCATTCTTTCCTTATCTAATTTCTCTAAAAAATTTCCTATTGATGGCGTTATCCCCTCGATATAATATTCAAAGGGCGCACATCTTTCAATATGTCCGCTGTTTAAAAGGGTAGGTGCAGGATGAAATATAGCGCCATAGTTATTGATACTGGTTTCTAAAACATCTTTTGCAGGTATAAACTGAGGATAAACCTTGTTGACAAGTTTTAATACATAATTTGTTTCCGTAGCAGGTATTGCAGCCAGTGTCACTTCCTTTTTCGATTTAAATATATGTGCCTGATTAAACGCTGTTGACCTGCAGGCATAAATAAAGGTTTGTGCCTCCGCTACTATAATTTTATTATTCTCTCTTTCTCTTAATAAAATCTCGTATACTTCCAACGCTCCTCCGGTTCTGCCGGGACTCAATATTACTATTTGGTTATCCCTTAGGTAGGGTGCCATTGACCTTGCAATATTATAATGTCCCATGGCAGGTACGGTTACCATTATTATATCCACATCTTCTATAGCCTCTTCTATATTATTCGTGATTTTGTTTAATACCCCGTATCCCTTTTCTTCACCCTCAAGATAGATTACCCGTTCTCTCATTAAAGGAGATATCCTTGCCAATGTTCTATTATACAGGTTAACTTTATACCCAACCATAGCGAGATAACCCGCCATGGCAATTCCCCCGTTACCCGCTCCAATAATACAATAAGTAAGTTCCCTTTCCAAAATATCACCCCCAAAATAATCTTCTATATCTTGTTCAAGAAATTAAAATTTAGGACTAAAAAAGACCATGGGGTACCATAGTCTAAATATAGGCAGAATGTATTTCCCCCTTTTTACGCTTACGAAGTTAGCTGTCGGATTAGGGCCAAAGGCAGCCCATCCCAAATGGGATTCACCCCAAAAGATTGGTTCCCCCGCTTCTCTACAGAATTCAGCGATTTTTTTAATTATACTAAATAAATTCATAGCTATTACACTTAATTTTATCATAACTACATATACGTTTGCAAGCAATAAATACAAACAATCATTAAACAATTGTTTGTGACGGAAAAAGGGGTATTGCCAACCCTAAAAGGTAACAATACCCCATCCCGCTATCATATTATATCTCCTTTAAAATACGTTTCAAAAATTCCTTGGTCCTCTCCTCCTTAGGGTTATTAAATATTTGCTCCGGGCCCCCCTCTTCCGCGATAACCCCTTTGTCCATAAATACTACACGGTCAGCCACTTCTTTTGCAAATCCCATTTCATGGGTTACCACCAGCATGGTGAGGCCACTTTCCGCAAGTTCCTTCATTACTTTGAGGACCTCTCCCACCATCTCCGGATCCAGTGATGATGTCGGTTCATCAAACAACATAACGTCAGGTTCCATGGAAAGTGCTCTGGCAATAGCCACCCGTTGTTTTTGTCCCCCGGATAGTTGGCCCGGTTTTGCATTAACGTATTGTTCCATGCCGACAACCTTTAAATATTTTATAGCTGTTTTTTCCGCATCCTTGTCGGAACGCCCAAGTACCTTAACCTGTCCAACCGTACAGTTACTTAACACATTATGATTATTAAACAGATTAAACTGCTGAAATACCATACCTAATTTTGTCCTATGTTCATATATATTATGTCCGACATCCAAAATATTTTCTTTATTATAAATTATTTTACCGCCATTCGGTTTTTCTAAAAGATTTATACAACGAAGGAGGGTTGATTTTCCGGAGCCGGATGAGCCGATAATACAAACCACCTCTCCCTTGTTTACCGAAAAATTGATATCCTTTAAAACCTCGTTAGTACCAAAGGACTTGCTTAAATGTTGTATATCAATTACCTTTTCCATATATATCCCCACCTTCTAGGCCTTTTTCCTAAGGCTGCTATCTTCTTCCAGCATATTTTCAATTTTCTGTACCTGCATTTGATTCCCCAGCAGATCATAGTTTGCCGGCCCATCCAATTTCCTTTCAAAGACACGCAAAATTCTTGTTATTGTAATTGTCATTATAAGATAAACAATACTGGTAATAAAAAACGCTTCCGAATATCTAAAATTATTGCCCGCAATGGATTTTGTCTGGAAAAATAACTCTGTTACTGAAATTACGCTGAGTACAGATGTATCTTTTATATTTATTACGAACTCATTACCCGTTGCGGGTAAAATATTTCGAATTACCTGGGGTAATACAACATTTATCATAGTTTGAACATGGTTCATACCTATGGCCTGGGCCGCCTCAAACTGCCCCCTATCAATAGAAATTATGCCACCCCTCACAACCTCTGCCATGTAGGCCCCTGTATTGATTGAAACAATGAAAATTGCTGCAGCCAATCTGTCTAAGTGTATACCAAATGCAACGGCTGAACCGTAATAAATTACCATGGCCTGTACAATCATGGGTGTGCCACGAAAAAATTCTACATATGCGGTAAGAAGTGAGTTAATACATTTCGATAATACCCTTTTTCCCTTTTTTTCAGATATCGGTATGGTCCGTATGACCCCCACAATCAAACCTATAATAAAACCTATTATGGTACCTATTACGGAAATGAAAAGTGTTATTCCTGCACCGCGAATAAACATCGGCCAATACCTGGTCCAAATTCTTACCAGCCATTTTATTTCCATGTTGTTACCTCCTTCAAAACATCATAAAAACCGATTGCATTATATAAATACAACCGGTTTTTAGCAGCTGTTCTTATTCTTGTTCTGCTGGTTGATCCTTGATAGCAGTATTCATAATGCTCAAAAAGTCTTCTTCTGTAAACCCTGCTAATATTTCATTTATTTTTTCCCTCAGCTCATCATCACCTTTTCGAACCCCTACAGCAATTGCAGTATCGTCGTCCGACGTTTCGAACCCATCTGTAAATTCTACCATCGCAAAGTTCTTATTGGCACTCACGGCACTAACAGCCTCCGGACGTTCTGAAACATATCCGTCCAATATTCCTGATTCTATTGCAACCCTCATTACAGGGAAAGTATCCATCGGAGCTTCCTTTTTTACACCCTTAATCTGGTCGATTACTGTGTAATGGAAGGTGTTTAACTGGGCAGTTATTTTTGCCCCGTTAAAATCTTGTATAGAGGTTGCATTTTCATATTTACTACCTTTTTTGACTACCATAACCAAATCGGATTTGTAATAGTTGTCTGAAAAATCGATTGTCTCCTTACGGTCATCCGTCGGTGACATGCCCGCTATTATTGCATCTATTTTGTTTGATATTAATGCCGGTACAAGACCATCCCAGTCAATTTTAACGATAACCAATTCCTTACCTAAACCTTCGGCTATTATTTTAGCAATTTCTACGTCATACCCTCCTGCATATTCCGGACTTCCATCGATTTTAACTGCGCCCTTTGAACTGTCCATCTGTGTCCAGTTAAACGGTGCATAATCAGCTTCGAGCCCTACTCTGAATACCTCTTTTTCTCCTTGAGCCGAGCCGTTGGCTTCCCCAGTTTCATTTTGGCCCGCCGAAACATCACCGTTCTCCTCACCTTCTTGACCTGTCGGAGTATTGCCCTTTCCCCAACATCCCACTAATAGCATAGATAATATCAATGCTATTACTATCATTAGCGTTAGCTTTTTGTTCATTTTTAGCTCCTCCCCCTTATTATCATTACAAATTTAACCTGTTATTTAAAAAATAAGTGCTTGTCTGATATTGTAACATATAATTTATATTTTGTTTCATATTTAGACAAATAAAAAAACCTGAGCCCATCTCAGGTTATATTATACACGGTTGTTTCTAATCCTCATCTTTTTATCATGAGATAGCACAACTCAATAAACTGAGATGTTTATTGAGACAGCCCTATAGCTATTAACCATAAAGCCAGTAAATAGCACCGGGAATACTATCTACTTCGGCAACATCCCCTACCCTTCGGCATCAAAGCTCCCCAAACTCCACCAAAAGCCGTTGAATATCGCACCTCTACCCCACTATAAAGGTGAGGTCCTATTAAATTTGTTATTGTACATAGTATACAGTAATATGTTGTATCTGTCAACTTTTTATGTCCATCTCCCTTTTCCGTCCGTCTCTTTGAAAATCTTATCCAATGCCTCTGTAGTTTTTTGTATGTTTTTTTCCTCTACTACAAGGGGAGGAAGAAAACGCAGGACCTTTCCGGCAGTGCAATTTATCAATATGCCCTCTTCCGCCATTTTTTTTACAAAAGGTGCCCCTTCTATCTCCAGTTCCAGTCCAAGCATCAGACCCTTGCCCTTTGTCTGCTTTACCCAAGAATATTTCCCTACAAGTTTTTGTAATTGTTCTTTAAAGTAATTCCCCTTATGTTCTACTGCTTCCCAGATTTTTTCTTTTAACATATATTCCAGGGTCGCTAGAGCGGCACTGCAGGCCAGCGGATTGCCCCCGAAGGTAGTGCCGTGATCCCCGGGATTAAAGGCTGCCGCAACCTTTTCTATAGCCAACACAGCCCCTATAGGAAAACCATTACCAAGAGCTTTGGCCAGACTCATAATATCGGGCTCCACACCAAAATGCTTATAGGCAAACAGTTTTCCCGTTCTCGCCATTCCACATTGAATTTCATCAAAAATCAACAGAATATCTTTTTCCACGCATATATCTTTTAATTGTTTTAAAAATTCTTCATTCGCGACGTTGACCCCACCTTCACCTTGCACAGGTTCTACGATGATGGCACATGTTTTTTCCGTTATTTCGGCTTTGACTGAATCTATATCATTAAAATTTGCAAATTTAAAACCTCCCGGCATGGGCCCGAAACCCTCTTGATACTTCTTGTTAGAGGTAACACTCAGTGTCGCAAGGGTTCTTCCATGAAAGGAGGAAGTCATGGCTATTATTTCATTTCTTCCCTCTCCATATTTTTTATACGAATATTTTCTGGCCAGTTTTATGGCTGCCTCGTTAGCCTCCCCACCACTATTGCAGAAAAACGCCTTATCTGCAAAAGAATTTTCTACTAAAAGTTTCGCTAATTCTATTTGCTGTGGGATCCAGTACAAATTAGATACATGTATTAATCTTTCTGCCTGCTGTTGGATTGCTTCTACAACCACAGGATGGCTGTGCCCCAAATTACATACACTTATTCCCGCTATCATATCTAAATACTGTTTACCTTCTGCATCTTTTAAATAACACCCTTTTGCTTCTTCTATAACCATGGTTCCGCGGTTATAGGTATTCATGCTGTATTTTTTTCCGTCTTCGACAATGTTGCTCATTTATATTTACCCCCCATTTTTAACGATTCTTAAACTATTGTTAAACCATTGTTAAACTATTGTTCAATTGGTGATCATGGTTCCTATGCCCTCATTTGTGAATATTTCTAAAAGTATGGAATGAGGCTTTCTACCGTCTATAATATGTGCTCTTTCGACCCCGCCTTTTACTGCTTCGTAACAACATTTTATTTTAGGAATCATTCCCCCGCTTATAATACCGTCATCTATATATTTTTTTATCTCCCCTATTTTAATTTGGGAAATGACCGTGGAACCGTCATTTTGATCTTTCATAATTCCTTTTACATCCGTAATTAAGATCAATTTTTTAGCATTCAATTCTGCTGCCAATCGTCCTGCCACTTCGTCCGCGTTGATATTGAATGTTTCCCCTTCACTCCCGTAAGCTATTGGGGAGATTACCGGGATATATCCCTTATCTATAATGGTGTTAATTAAATCCGTGTTTACTTCCTCTATCTCCCCTACCAAACCAAGTTCGGCATTTTTCTGTTTTGCTTTAAAGGTGCCCCCATCTTTTCCGCTAATGCCAATAGCTTTTACACCATTAGCACCTATACAAGAAACAATTTCTCTGTTGATTTTTCCGAAAAGAACCATTTCCGTGATTTCCATGGTTTCCTTGTCCGTTACCCGTAGACCATCTATAAATCTGGCCTCTTTGCCCAGTTTTTTCATAAGATTTGTAATATCCGGGCCTCCCCCATGTACAATTACCGGATTCATTCCAACAAATTTCATAAGTATTATATCTTTGATAACACTATGTTTTAACTCCTCATTTATCATGGCATTACCGCCGTACTTTATTACAACCGTTTCATTATGAAATGACTTGATATAAGGTAAGCTTTCTATCAATACATTTGCCTTCTTACATGGTGACAAATTCATGTTTTCCCTCCTAGATCCTTCGCTTCGCCCGGCATGGCATAAAAATTGTTTACGATCTGTAAGATACATTAATTTTCACATAGTCATATGACAAGTCACAACCCCACCCCTTGGCTCCTTCATTACCATTTTTCAGGTCTACAATTATTTTCAAATCCCTTTCTTTTAAAATTTGATCTATATATTTTTCATCAAAACCCGTCCCTCTGCCATCCTTTATAATCTTTACCATATCCCCTTCTTTGCCTAAAAAAACCTCAATCCTATCTATGTCAAAATCCGCCCCGGAATAGCCTATGCTGCATATGATTCTCCCCCAATTGGCATCCTCGCCAAAAAATGCGGTTTTTACCAGATTGGAATTTAAAATGCTCTTGGCTACCTTTTTTGCATCTGCAAAAGACTTTGCATTCATCACTTCAACCTCTATAAATTTAGTTGCTCCCTCTCCATCTCGTACTATAAGTTTAGCCAAATATTCATTTACATAATAAAAGGCTTTTGCAAATTTCTCCGCCTCGGGGTGTGCCTCATTAATAATCATATTTTCCGCCATACCATTTGCCATTACACCGACCATGTCATTGGTACTTGTATCTCCGTCTACGGTAATCATATTATAGGTTTTATCTACCACATTGTTCAGCAGTTTTTGCAGAAATGCCCCTTCTATATTTGCATCCGTCGTAACAAATGCCAGCATAGTCGCCATGTTCGGCTCTATCATACCGGAACCCTTTGCAATTCCGCCTATCGTGATTTGTTTTCCGTCTATCTCTACCGACACCGCTATATTTTTAACGCATGTATCAGTAGTGAGAATTGCCTCGGCTGCTGCTTGCCCTCCCTCATAACTTAAGCTATCGACCACTTTTTTAATACCGTTCAATATGGTTTCCATAGGCAGTGGAACACCTATCACTCCTGTAGACGCTACCAAAACATTCTCAGAAGATATACCCAGTTCCCCGGCCGTTGTTTCTGCCATTGCCAAAGCATCTTCGTAACCTTTTTGCCCGGTGCAGGCATTGGCATTACTGCTATTTATAATGATTGCCTGAATTTTAGCTCCGGTAATATTTTTTTTACATAATAATATGGGGGCAGCACATGCCTTATTTGTAGTGAAAACCCCTGCCCCTTTTGCCAATACATCGCTTACAATCAACGCCATATCTTTTTTATCTTTTTTTAACCCTATATTTAAACCACTTGCCTTATAACCCTTAGGTGAGGTAATATCACCATCAAAAACTTCAAAATTCCCCATATCTTTTTCTCCCCTTTAAACCCATTACGGCCATACAGGCGGTTGTTTTAGACCTTCATCAATATCAAAACCAAACATTAAATTCATGTTTTGTACGGCCTGACCCGCAGCCCCTTTAACCAGATTATCTATGGCACTTACCACAACAATAGTATTGGTTCTTTCATCCATTTTAAAACCTATATCACAATAATTAGAACCATAAACCGCCTTTGTTTGCGGATACTCCCCTTCCTCTAATATCCTTATAAACTGTTGATTTTTATAATAATATTCAAGTGTATCCCTTATTTCCCTCGCTTTTACCTTTTTATTGTTCGTTAAATAAATAGTACTCAAAATTCCACGTGTCATAGGAGCAAGATGGGGCGTAAATTGCGCCATGACTCTTTTCCCGGCCGCTGTTGACAGTTCCTGTTCAATTTCCGGTGTATGTCTGTGCGTGCCTATCCCATATGCCCTGAGGTTTTCATTGCACTGTGAAAACAGATTCGCATCTTTGACAGATCTGCCTGCACCCGAAACCCCCGATTTCGCATCCACTATTATAATATCACTATCGATAAGTCTCTCTTTTAATAATGGATACAACGGCAAAATAACGCTGGTAGGGTAGCAACCCGGATTTGCAACCAAATCTGCTTCCCTAATCCTGTCGGCATAGATTTCGCATAACCCGTATACCGCCTTGACCAACAATTCTTTTGCCTCATGTTTTACAGTATACCATTCTTCATATGTATCAACATCCCTTAATCTAAAATCAGCTGAAAGATCTATAACCTTTTTGTTTTTTTCCAATATCTTTTTTACCAACCCCTGACTCAATCCGTGGGGCAGGGCAATAAAGAATACATCTATTTCATCTAAGTCCTTTTCTAAATTTATAGAAATACATTTATTATCAACTATATTTTTAAAATTAGGATAAATTTTGCTATATTCCACGGAGGCATAACTCCTAGAATCCAGAAAACTTATTTCCAGCTCACTGTGGTTAGACACCAGCCTTACCAGCTCTCCCCCCGCATATCCTGTCGCTCCGATAATACCTACTTTAAGCATATTCGCACCTTCTTTTTTTGTTTGTTAAATGATGTTTCAATCCAACAATAGAATAAAATTATCCCTGTTTATTTTCATAATTATACATCATAATTAATAATTATGCAATACTCTTTTTATTTTTTTACAAAAAACGAACCTATGAAGGGTTCACCTCCTAGCAAAACAAGCAGAATCCTTCATAGGTCAAGTCTATTCTGTTCTCCCTTGTATTTGTATGTGTTATCCACATCATAATAAAAGAAAACATTATTTTAAAATAGGGATCCTTCGCGGGTCAAACCTTATACTGTAGTCTCAGGATGACGAAAATGTAAGGTTTTTATTATTTTTCCTTCAGTCTAATCAGTAATTCCCCTACCTTTACCTGTTGAGTTTCTCTCACCAATATACTATCTACTATACCTGCTACAGGGGCCGTAATATTAGTTTCCATTTTCATGGCTTCAAGTAAAATAATACTCTGATTTTTGTCTACTTTCTCTCCTTCTTTTACTAAAATTTTAACCACTACTCCCGGAATAGTAGCACCTATCTCAAATTTATTTTCCGGGTCCGCCATTTGAGTGAACATTTTTTCATCCGTTCCAATCACTCTGCTCGCTTTATCGAATATTTTTACTTCTCTGCGGTTTCCGTTCACTTCAAACACTACGGTTCTATTCCCCTCATTATCTAATTTACCGATCTCCTGCAATTTAACAATTAAGGCCTGGCCCTCTGCAATCTCTACTTCACAAGTTTCACCTTCATACAAGCCGTGGAAAAATATATCGCTTCCCATTCTACTCAGGTCCCCATATTCATTGATAAAGTCCAGATACCCTTCGTATGTCTTCGGATAAAGCGCATATGATAATAGATCTTTCCGATTTGGATTCATATTATATTTTTCCTTCAGATGTTTTGCAATAGCATCGAAATCCTCGGGCTCTAACAGCTCTCCGGGTCTCACTACTATGGGGGTTTCACCTTTCAAAACTATATCCTGTAATCTTTTAGGAAAACCACCGCTCGGCTGTCCTAACATACCTTTAAAGTAATCTACAACTGACTCCGGAAAGGTCATGTCTTTTGCTCTCTCGTATATATTTTCAGGATTTAGATCGTTCTGTACCATAAAGATAGCCAAATCTCCCACTGTTTTGGATGATGGCGTAACCTTTATAATATCGCCCAGCATTTCATTAACTGTTTTGTACATTTCTTTGACCTCATCGAACCTATGCCCCAGACCAAAACTGTCCACCTGCGGTTTTAAGTTAGAATACTGGCCACCCGGAATTTCATATTTGTAAATTTCTGCTGTTGCAGATTTCAAATCAGATTCAAATTGTTCAAAAAGCGGCCTCACAGCACTCCAATAATGGGAAAGTTTTTGTAGATCATCTGTGTTCATTTTAGTATCCCTGGAGGTATTCTCCAGTGCCGCAACAACCGAATTTAAGCATGGTTGGCTGGTAAGCCCGGACATACTGCTGATAGCAACATCCGCAATATCCACTCCCGCGTCTACCGCCATCAACACAGTAGCAACGCCGTTACCGGTAGTATCATGGGTATGGAGATGTATAGGAATGGAAATCTCGTCTTTTAATGCTTTAATCAGTTTTTGTGAAGCATAGGGCTTCAAAAGAGCAGACATATCTTTTACGCCCAGTATATGTGCACCTGTTTTCTCGATTTCTTTGGCCAAATTCACATAGTATTGTAAGGTATATTTATCCCTTTTTGTGTCTAAAATATCGCCGGTATAACACATACATGCTTCCGCAACCTTGCCGGTTTTTAACACCTCATCAATAGCTACTTCCATGCCTTTTAACCAGTTTAAAGAATCAAAAATCCTGAATACATCTATGCCGGTCTCTGCAGATTCACGGATAAATTCCCTTATTACATTGTCGGGATAATTTTTATAACCCACCGCATTGCTGCTTCTCAAAAGCATTTGGAACAAGATATTGGGTATCCTTTCACGCAATATTTCTATACGCTCCCAGGGAGATTCCCCTAGAAAACTATAAGATGCATCAAAGGTGGCGCCACCCCACATTTCTATGGAGAAAAAATCACCCGCCAGAACAGAAGTAGCCTTGGATATCCTTGCCATATCTATAGTCCTCAGTCTTGTCGCCATTAGAGACTGGTGGGCGTCTCTCATAGTAGTATCGGTCAACAATAATTTGTCCTGATTTTTAATCCACCTCACCAATCCTTCGGGACCCTCATTATCCAATATTTGTTTTGTTCCGTATTGATTTTCGGGCCTTGTTACATATGGAACCACCGGTATATCATATTCCTTTTTTATTCCTTTTGTTTCGTTGACCACCTTTTCCCCGATATATCTAAGCAATTTCAATTCCCTATCACTTTGAGGTTTAATATCAAAAAGTTCGGGATTATTTTCTATGAAGCCGGTATTGGCTTCCCCCCGTATGAAGGTTTCATGGTTTAATACATTGACCAAAAATCCGACATTGGTTTTAACCCCACTGATTTTGGACTCTGTCAGGGAACGAATCGATTTTCTGATAGCATCTTCAAAGGTTCTTGATGAAGATGTCACTTTTACTAATAAGTTGTCATAATAGGGGCCGATTTCAGAACCTGTAAAACCACTGCCCCCGTCCAATCTTATCCCGGGTCCGGAGCTTGTTCTATATACATCAACCCTTCCTATACTTGGTAGAAATTCGTTGCTTGCATCCTCACAGGTTATTCTGCATTCTATGGCATATCCCCTGGGGATTATATCTTTTTGGGATTTAATCCCTATCTTTGGACTGTCTAGGGAATAGCCTTGAGCTATCAGAATTTGATTCTGAACAATGTCAATACCGGTCACCACTTCCGTAATTGTATGTTCTACCTGTATTCTAGGATTCACCTCAATAAAATAATGATTTCCATAGGCGTCCAGTAAAAACTCCACCGTTCCGGCATTTTTATAATTGACAGCCCTTGCTATTTTTAAGGCATCTTCACATATTTCCTCCCTTTTTTCATCGGACAGGCATATGGCCGGGGTAAATTCTATCAGCTTCTGATGCCTCCTCTGTACAGAACAATCCCTTTCATAAAGATGTACTATGTTACCATACTCATCTCCAAGTACCTGCACCTCTATATGTTTGGGTGCCTTTAGGTATTTCTCAACAAAAATATCATCATTACCGAAGGCTTTTTTTGCCTCACTCTTGGCACTATTAAAGGCCTCCACCAGTTTTTCTTCCGATCTTACAACCCGCATGCCCCTTCCGCCACCACCGGTGGCAGCCTTTAGCATGACCGGATACCCGCAATGATCAGCAAATTCTATCAGCTCTTTTTCGGAAGTAATGGGTTTTTCTACACCGGGTATTGTCGGCACATTTGCTTCCCTCGCTATCAATTTAGACCTGATCTTGTCTCCTAACTTTTTGATCGTCTTATAAGAGGGACCAATAAACACGAGCCCGGCTTTTTCACATTTTTGTGCAAACTCCGGATTTTCGGATAAAAATCCGTATCCGGGATGAATAGCATCTACACCCTTTTTCAATGCTAAACTGATTATTTCCTCAATATTTAAATATGCTTCTATAGGGCCCTTATTTCTTCCTATCAAGTAGGACTCATCCGCCTTTGTTCTAAAAAGAGAACGTTGATCCTCATTGGAATAAACCGCCACGGTTCTGATACCCAATTCACGACAAGCCCTGAAGACCCTGATAGCAATTTCTCCCCTATTTGCTACCAATATACGTTTAAATTTCTTTATGCCCATCATTTTCACCCCCCCTTTCGCAGAAACAAAAAGATGTTTCAAAACCGCTGAAAAAATCCTGTGTTGCACTATTTAAAATCCAACAAAAATTATACTTTTTCAGTAACCCTAAAACATCCCCCGCCCTTATAATTACATGTTTGTTATAACTGCATCTGTAAATTCAGTAGTGGACAATTTACCACCTATATCTATTGTACGGCTTTCACTATTTTTTAGCGTATCTCCCAAGGCCTTTTCAATTTTAAGCGCTGCCTCAGCCTCATCAATATATTTCAACATCATTGCTCCTGAAAGTATGGCCGATATGGGGTTTGCTATATTCTTACCCGCAATATCGGGGGCTGAACCATGAACAGGCTCGAATATGGCAAAATCGTCCCCTATATTGCCACTGGGGGCGATTCCCAATCCCCCAATCAGTCCGGCACCCAGATCAGATAAAATATCCCCATATAAATTTGGTGCTACGATAACCGAAAAATTCTTCGGGTTCATAACCATTTTCATTGCCATAGCGTCCACAATTATATCCTCAAATTGAATATCTTTGTAATTATCAGCCACCTCTTTTCCCGTCTTCAGAAAAAGTCCGTCTGAAAGTTTCATGATATTGGCCTTGTGCGTAAGAGTTACCTTTTGTCTTTTCTCCCGCCTTGCAAGTTCAAACGCAAAATTGCATATTTTAAGACTGGCAGCCCTGCTTATTATTTTAATGCTCTGTGCTATGTTATCGTTAACCATAAATTCTATACCTGTGTATAAGCCTTCTGTATTTTCTCTTACAACGACAAAATCTAAATCCTTATATAGAGAATCTATGCCATCAAATGATTTTATAGGTCTTATGTTGGCAAATAATTTAAAATGCTGCCTCAACGCGATATTTATACTTCTGAAACCGGTGCCAATCGGTGTTGTAAGCGGTCCCTTTAAAGCGATTTTATTTTTTTCTATGCTCTTTATTGTTTCATCCGGCAATGGATTGCCATACTTTTCATATGTTGAAAATCCTGCTTCCTGTCTGTCCCATGCTATTTTAACACCTGTTGCTTCTATTATTTTAACTGTTGCATCTATAATATCTTTTCCTATTCCATCTCCATCGATTAAGGTGATTGTCCTGTTCATATTTTACCTCCTGTGATTTGTAGTTAGTCAGGGGTTAGGGGTCAAAGAATCTCCTTTCCCACAAAGATAGAAATCAGTTAGCCAGGGGTCCAACCAACTGACTAACTGATTGACTAACTGTCCAACTATCTAACTGACTAATCGGTCAACTGTCCGACTGTATTTAAAAGTCCCCCGTTCCTTAGTATATCAGCATGCCTTTTTGTTATATCTAAATTCATGATATATTGTAAATTTTTTGTTTTGTTTAAAACTATCATTTCTCCGGAATCTATACCGGAAAGAACATTCTTGATCTCCAACTCATCAAAAACATCTATTGTCAAATAATCATCACTATTTCTGAATGTTAAAGGCATAATTCCATTGTTTATAAGATTATTCTTATGAATTCTCGCAAAGGATTTAGCCATAACAGCTTTTATGCCCAAATATAGCGGGGCTAATGCCGCATGTTCGCGACTGGACCCTTGCCCATAATTTAAACCGCCAACTATTATGCCGCCACCATATTTTTTAGCGTTTGCTGCAAAGTCCTTATCAATTTGATTGAAACAAAATTCCGACAGATAAGGTATGTTTGACCTGTATGGAAGCAAATGCGCATTTGAAGGCATAATATGGTCGGTAGTTATTCCATCCCCTACTTTTATTAAAGTTTTCCCCGTAATTGAATTTTCTAACGGTTTGTTTTTAGGAAACGGTTTTATGTTTGGTCCGCGTATTACTTCTACGTCTTCGCCTTCCTTGGCCGGTTCGATTATTAAATTATCGTTTATTAAAAATGTGCTCGGAATTTCTATGTTCAGATCCACATCCCTATCAAAATCCTCTGCCGATGCAATGTAACCCTTTATAGCAGACACAGCCGCTATTTCGGGACTTGCTAAGTAAACGTCCGCTGTTTCCGTACCACAACGTCCTTTGAAATTCCTATTGAATGTTCTCAATGAAACCCCACCGGTGCTTGGCGCTTGCCCCATGCCTATACATGGCCCGCAACCGCTTTCCAATATTCTTCCACCTGCGCCTATAATTTTGGCTAATGCCCCATTTTCGGATAACATGGTGAGTACCTGTTTAGAACCGGGGGATACTACCAAGGAGATATTTTCATTTATAGTCCTTCCGTCTAATATATTTGCAACTTTCATTAAATCCACAAAAGATGAATTTGTACAACTTCCGATAGCCACCTGAGTAAGCTTAGTGCCTCTCACTTCCCTTGCAGGAACCACTGCATCGGGAGAATGAGGACAGGCAATCATCGGTTCCAATTTATCTAAATCTACATCTACAATCTCATCATATACAGCATCTTCATCTGCCGATAATGGTGTGTAATCCTTCTCCCTTCCCTGTGCTTTCAGAAACGCCAATGTGTTCTCATCGGATGGAAAAATTGAGGTTGTAGCCCCAAGCTCCGCTCCCATATTGGTTATTGTGCCTCTCTCCGGCACAGAAAGACATTTCACACCTTCCCCGGCATATTCAAATACTTTATTTACCCCGCCTGCAACCGTGCACTTTCTGAGTACCTCCAAAATTATGTCTTTGGCGCTGGTATAGCCACTTAGTTTACCTTTTAAATTTACTCTGACAACCTTGGGGGTTTGTATATAGTATTCCCCACCTGCCATAGCTACGGCCACATCCAGTCCCCCTGCTCCTATTGCAATCATACCTAACCCACCACAAGTTGGCGTATGGCTATCGGAGCCAAGCAATGTATCGCCCGGCACTCCAAACCTCTCCAAATGTACCTGATGGCATATGCCGTTACCCGGTTTTGAAAAATATATGCCATGTTTCTTTGCAATAGTTTGGATATATAAATGATCATCCGCATTTTCAGGACCCGACTGTAACATATTATGATCTATATAGGCTACAGACAGCTTTGTCTTTACCCTGTCTACATTCATGGCTTCAAATTGTAAATATGCCATAGTACCTGTTGAATCCTGGGTCAACGTTTGGTCTATTTTTATCCCTATCTCCTCACCAATACCATATTCACCGCTGACTAAATGGTTTTTTAATATCTTTTCCGTCAAAGTCATTCCCACTGAAAGCACCTCTTCCTAAACTGAACTTTCTTCATATATCTCATGTTCGGCATTTATATATTTGTCTGAGATTTCAACCATTTCTTGTACCGTAATATTGGTTGTCCTTCCTTTTTCATATTCTTCATCTATCCATTCCTTGATGGGAACCAGCCTTTCATCATGTTTTGTGAGTTTATCATCCCCCTGCTTGTTAAAATAACTGTTTATAAAATATGCGATACCGGCAATTCCCGAATAGTTATTGATGGCCACCAGAGGTGGTCTTCCGAGTATTTTACCCGTATCAAAGCTATTATATATCTCTTCATCTTTTAGCAAACCGTCTGCGTGAATCCCGGCCTTTGTTACGTTAAAATCTGAACCCACAAAAGGCGTTTTAGGCGGAATCTTGTAATCCAACTCACTTTCAAAAAACTTGGCTAAATCACTGATTACTTCCAGGTTTACACCCTTCGTGGTTCCTTTTAGTTGTGCATATTCTATAATCATAGCCTCTAAGGGGCAGTTTCCTACTCTCTCACCTACACCGAATAGAGTAGCATTAACCGAGGACCCTCCATATAACCAAGAAGTCGCCGAATTGGGCACCACAGCGTGATAATCATTATGCCCGTGCCATTCTATACATTCGGACGGAACCCCTGCATGATTTCTGAGACCATGTATAAGCATTGGCACCGACCTGGGCAATTCTACTCCATTGTAAGATATTCCAATACCCAGGGTATCACAGGCCCTGATCTTAACCTTCGCATTCCCCTGTTTCGCCAACTCCATTAAATTTTGTGCCAGGGGCACAACAAATCCAAAGAAGTCCGCCCTGGTAATATCTTCAAAATGACACCTTGGGGTAATACCATTTTCCAGCGCAGCTTCAGCTATATCTAAATACATTTCCATAGCTTCTTTCCGCGATTTTCCGAGTTTGTTAAATATATGATAATCAGAACAACTCGTCAATATTCCGGTTTCTTTTACTCCCATTTCCTTGACCAGTTTAAAATCCTCTTTATGTGCTCTTATCCATGAAGTAACCTCCGGAAAATCGTATCCCCTTTCCATACATTGGCGTACAGCGTTTCTGTCCTTCTCATCGTATAGAAAAAATTCGGTCTGTCTTATAATTCCGGAACCGTTATCAAGTTCATGAAGCATATCGAAAATCCTTACCATTTGCTCCGTGGTCATGGATGTCATGGATTGTTGCCCGTCTCTGAAAGTGGTATCGGTTATCCATATGTCTTCAGGCAATTCCATAGGCAACTGTATGTTGTTAAATATTGTTTTTGGTATTTCATCATAAGGAAAGATTTCCTTATACAAATTTGGCTCCTTAACATCAATAACCCTGTGTTTCATTATAATCTCCCCCCTTTAAATATGAAAGATAATATATCATATCTTGCATTAATTAAATATAGTTTATTTTTTGAATCTAGCTCACCGCGAGTCTTTGGTTGGAATATAGTTGTTTAATATCGAATATTTTAACACATATCTTTTCGGAATTCAAGCATAATTTGCAAGTTTTTTTATAAGAGTTTCATAACTAGGATTAAAAAAGACTATGGGGTTCCATAGTCTAAACATAAACATTTTCCCCTTTTACGCTTACGAAGTTAGCTGCCGGGTTGGGACTAAAGGTAGCCCCTCCTAAAAATAGGATTCACCCCAAAAAAATGGTTCCCCCGCTTCTTTGCAGAATTCAGCGATATTAACCGCATTATAGTATTTTTAAATTTAAGGTGAGATGCAACTGTTCTATTAATCATATCATAATTACATGCATACTTACAAGCAAAAAGCATTTTTTCGCTAAATTAAATTTTATTTTACATAGTAGGGCTTCCTTCCTTTATAATATACAGGCTTCAAATCACATACATAAACAATTTCTTTCGCTATATCAAAGTTTACACCTATATCCTCCGGCCTATGAGCATCTGACCCTATAGTGACATATTTTCCTCCGAGTTCCCTGAACCTTTTAAGAATTATAATAAAATTGTCTACCGTGTTTTTATCATGGATCCACCTGGTGTTTATTTCTATTGCTTTATCGGCGATAAGGAGTTCTTTGAGGATTTCATCTATTAAATCGGGGAAATCTTTATAATAAAGACCTTTATCTTTATATATTGAATATCTCGTTATATAATCCATGTGTGCCAGGGAATCAAAAAAATCGTGATGTTTAACCAACAGGAGCATATTCTTCAGGTATTCTTCATAGGCTTGTTCCTTGCTTTTCCCCTCATAATATTCCTTATAATAAATATCTATCCCGTTGACAACGTGAATGGCACCTATAATAAAATCAAAGGGGTAGTTGTCCTTGAGTTCCCTGATTTCTTTGAGGGAATCATCTCTAAAGCCTATTTCAACACCGAGGAGGAGTTTCTCACTCCTGTATATTTCGTATTCATTGAAATATTCATCAGGATCAAATATGAATTCATTCGGTATGTGATGTTTATAATCCATATGGTCGGTTATTATAAGACCAATTCCCAATTTGTTTGAAACCCTGATCGCATCCCTTATATCCATTACAGCATCAGTAGAAAAATTTGTGTGAACATGACAATCATACATTTTATGCCCCCCATATAGAAATTATATTGTTACAATAGAATTCTAACATATATATATATAATAATTAAGGCGTCAAAAGATAAATGTTTCGTTTTGACGCCCATATTATAGAACTGAAAACAGAAAATTTGCCCTTGGTATCCTTATCACTTGATTATATTATACAAAATATATTATACTGAAAATATATAATGACTAAGGGGGACAGTTTTCATGGAAAACACTGATCATGATAAAAAATCGGTTTATATTGCAGCCACATTATACGCTCTTATTACAGGCCTTTCTTTTTTATTCACCAAAATAGCATTGCTTACCGCCGGGCCTCTGGATATTTTGGCCCATAGATTCACCACAGCATTTGTATCTATATTGATACTTGTATTGTTCGGGTTGGTAAAGATAGATTATGATGCGGAAAAAATTAAAAAAATGCTTCTATTGGCTCTATTGTATCCGATGGCATTTTTTGCTTTCCAAACCTTCGGACTGCAATATGCAACCTCTTTGGAGGCAGGCATACTGTCGGCATCCTCTCCAATAATCACACTGCTTTTAGCAACAGTTCTGTTGAATGAACAGACAAATCTGTTACAAAAAATTTCTATAGTCGCATCAGTATCAGGTGTAATATATATTACACTGATGAAAAGCTCATCCTTTGAAATAAGCGGAATAAAAGGCATAACACTCCTTCTTCTATCCGCATTATCTATTTCCGGATATCATGTTATGGCAAGAATGTTGGCCAGAAACTTTTCCAAAATAGAACTCAGTTTTATTATGTCTTTAAGCGGTTTTTTGTTTTTTAATGTTATAGCAATAAGTAAACACCTGATCAACGGGGATATAGACACATTTTTGTTGCCGCTAAGAAATGTTCAATTTGTTTTAGCTATGGTTTATTTAGGTGTGCTGGCATTTTTGGTTTCATCTTTATCTATCAACTATATTTTATCTAAAATAGAGGCCGCAAAAATGAGTGTATTCTCAAATCTGGGAACCGTCATCACTATCGTTGCGGGCGTTGTATTTCTTAAGGAAAAAATATTCTACTACCATATTATCGGTTCTGTTTTTATAGTCGGCGGTGTTATAGGAACAAACTTTTTGGATAAAATAGGCCCAAGCAAATCGGATCAAAAAAATGGGGAAAAACCGCCAGTCTCAGATGACATTTGTAAGCACTGTTGACACATCCGATACACTGCCCTAAATCATCAATCTGCAAATATCATTGCTAAACTCTACCGGGTTGTTTACCGACAATCCTTCAATAAGCAGGGCCTGGTTATAGAGTAGTTTGGTAAATAATTCAAATCTATCTTCATCGTTTTTATATGCATCTTCCAACGCCTTGAATACTTCATGGTTTTTATTTACCTCTAATACCTTTTCCGCTTTAATTTTTTGGTTATCCGGCATTACACTCAATACTTTTTCCATTTCAATTGAAATTTCACCTTCATTTATTAAACATACGGGGTGAGATTTTAATCTTTTGGATGTCCTTACGTCTTTTACTTTGTCGGATAATATTGTTTTCATTTTTTCAAATAATTCCTTGTTGGTATCTTTTTCAGCGTTTTCATCTTTGTCTTCTTTATCTTCGATACCCAGATCACTGCCTGATACGGATCTGAATTCTTTTTCCTTATAGGAGTTCAACATTTTCAGTGCAAATTCATCAACGTCATCGGTCAAATAAAGAATTTCAAATCCTTTTTCCGACAACAGTTCTGTTTGCGGTAAAACAGCTAACCTCTCATTAGATTCACCTGCGGCATAGTATATATATTTTTGTTCTTCTTTCATCCTTAAAATATATTCATCCAAAGTTACTAATTTCTTTTCTTTTGAAGAGTAAAACATCAGTAAATCCTGTAAAACGTCTTTGTTGTTTCCAAAATCTCTATATACCCCATACTTTAACTGTCTGCCAAAGGAATTATAAAATTTTTCGTATTTATCTCTATCTGCTTTTAATAAATTTGATAATTCACTTTTAATTCTATTTTTAATGTTTCTTGCAATCAATTTAAGCTGTCTGTCGTGTTGCAGCATTTCCCTGGAGATATTCAAGGACAAGTCCTCCGAATCTACCATTCCCTTTATAAAGCTGAAATAATCCGGAATTAAATCCGCACATTTGTTCATAATAAGCACACCACTGGAATACAGTTCCAGCCCCTTTTCATATTCTGCCGTATAATAATTGAAAGGGATTTGTTCCGGAATAAATAAAATCGCATTATATCTTACAGCACCGTCAGCACTTATATGAATATGTTTGATTGGTTTGTCAAATCCGTATCTTTTTTCAAAATAAAAATTAGTATAATCCTCTTCTGTAAGTTCGTTTTTATTCTTTCTCCAGATCGGTACCATGCTGTTGATTGTCTCTTCTTCAATATAGTCTTCGTATTCTTCTTTACTACCTTCTTTTAATCTCGATTTGGTAACATCCATTTTTATCGGATATCTGATAAAATCGGAATATTTTTTTATGATACTTCGCAATCTGTATTCCTCTAAAAATTCATCATAGTCTTCATCTTCCGTACTTTCTTTAATTTTCAAAATGATTTCCGTACCGACCGTATCTTTGTCCCATTCTTCAATAGTGTATCCATCAACACCTTTAGATTCCCATCTGTATCCCTGTCCGCTATCTAAGGATTTGCTTATCACAGTAACCGTATCTGCTACCATAAATGCGGAATAAAAACCGACACCGAACTGACCTATTATGTCATAACCGTCTTCAATTTCTATTTCCTCTTTAAATGCTAAGGTTCCGCTTTTTGCAATAATCCCCAGATTGTCTTCTAATTCATCCTTGGTCATGCCTATGCCGGTATCGATAACCCTTAATGTCCTGTCATCCTTGTCCGCGATAATTTTTATATAGTAATCATCCTTGTTGAATTGTAAAGTCTCATCGGTCAGTGCCCTATAGTATATTTTATCAATGGCATCACTGGCATTTGAAATTAACTCCCTCAAAAATATTTCTTTATGGGTATAAATTGAGTTAATCACTAAATCCAGCAGTCTTTTAGATTCCGCTTTAAATTCCTTTATTTCCACATAGATCTCTCCTTTCGTAACAAGAAACCTAAAATTAATTTTATTAGCACTCAATTTGATTGAGTGCTAACTATTTTTATATATACCATATTTTAATTTATATGTCAATTATTTTTGTGCCCTTAGATGTTAGATTATCATGAAAAAAGTAAAAAAGGGCTGTTTATCTTCCACCGGCATCCTTCGGCAGAGGCTCGGATCTTTTGAGTTCATATTTTCACCGGTTGGATTATCCAATGAACCTGTCAATTAAATTTAGTCTAAAGTCTTGTCCAAAATATTCTTGTGCATATTTTAAGTCCAGAGATATTATCCCGTTTGCCGCCCCTTTCTGAACATAAGAAGGCAACTCCCCAACCATCCTGTTGGCTTCATGATAGTCCCCTATGTCTATGGTTAATGTATTTGATTTTTTATCTACCTTAAACACTTTGGGATTAGACTCCCATATGTTAAAAATCCTTTGTTTTATACCCTGTTCAGCCAAGGTTTCAAAATAATAATCAAGTTTTAATTTAACCACCCAATCCGGGATTTCACCCAGATAAAATTTATGAATAATATCCCTGATTATACCAGAAGATAAAGTGAATATATCCGGTGCTTCCTTATTGTCATCAGCCAGGTCTTCTATTAAAAAACAGATCTCTTTTATCATTCTTCTCAAGTATTCCCTGTAAAAAGCGGTCCCTATATTTTTTTGGGTCGTTATTACCAGGGCCCCTTTCATTGCTTTCATCTTCGGTAGACTGGCATTTATATTGCAAATTACCATTCTTTTGGATAATTCATTTTCTATGACCTTTACATCTTCGTTCGCACTGATCGCTATTGCGGAGAAACTCTCGGCGATATGTGAATCATCTTTTATCAGTTCAATTCCGTGGTTTCTGAATCTTGTATTGTTCAAGTCATCTATTACTATCGGAAATCCCCGCATTTCTGTCCTCAGGTTGTATATTGAAGACTTAGTAAATTCTTTAGCCGGCAGTATTGCTTTTTTCCCCACCATCATAATCATCAGGGTTTCTAATAGTTTTGTTTTACCCGCATTGCTTTTTCCATATAACAGTCCGAATACCGGATAGGGTGTTATAGGTTTATTATATAAAGTCGCATAATTTCTGATAATGGACATAAATGGGGATACAAAAAACCAGTTGGTAAATGCATAGTATTTGTTTATCGCATCTTCCGTGTTACCGAGAAAGGTGTTAAAACCATCGAAATAATTAATAAACAAATTTACATCGTTTGTAATTTCTCTTGATTCGGGGTTCAAATCTAAAGGTTCACCATCCAGTATTATTTCACCATTTTCTATATCTATCTCCAGTTCCGGTGTTTTTCCTTCGATAGCATCCTTTTCTATCTCTATCTGTTTCATCTTTCTTATCATTTTTTTTATTTCACTATGATTTAAAAGTATATTACCTGACCCGGAAGGCCTCGGTACAATATCCTTATACCTTTGCCTGATATTTTCATGATTTATTGAAATAATCCTATCGGGATCATTTGCCGTTTCTTTTTCCGTTTCTATCACAACAACTTTATCGGTCTTTTGAACATTTGATATAATAGGGATGTTTTCAATATCCGCATCCCCGGCCAATATAATAGCTTCCTTGCTTATGGCGTCCGTGTTCTCGGATTTCATTTTATCATATTCCATAAAAAATTCGTTATATACCTTGTCCCCATTTAACACGTAAATATTCCCCGGTTGTTCCCCCGAAAACGCCATGCTTAATAGGTTTGCCGAACCGGTTATAACCCTTGGTTCTGAATCCCCTCCTTTTAACAAATACATCTTCTTATGTGAAATTTTGTTCCGCATTAAAAGTAGCCTTAAGGTCCCGTTATCCATCCTGTTTAGGAATCCTTTTTCCTTTTTACCAAAGACAGACCTTAACCTTTCCAGGGTCGACTGTTGATATGCCATTATATCATCCAAACCCTTTAAAACCTTGTCGGATCCGAACATTATTTCAATTTCTTTAAACATTGGGATCAGTCTGCTAACAAAATCTATCGATGAAGGATGGGTAACCGCATACAACGTAGAATATCCGTCAAACAATTCTTCCCAATTTGAAATCTTTGAACTTATATACTCCATATTCATTATTTTTATTTTCTCTATATTTGATAAAGTCTCATATTCCCCGTCGAACATGGATAATAAGCCTGCATTTTCATTCATATTATCAGCTCCAATTTTAAAATAAAATCTATAGATCAATAATAAAATTATAAATCTATATAATTCATATATCCTTCGACGCTTTTAATTCCCCTTTAATATAAGGTAATTTCCTTAATAAATAGAAATATTGATTTATCCTAAGGAAGCTTCATAAAAATTATAAAGTCCTCGGATATAATACATCACTGATGTTGTCTATAATATCATCAGCAATCATACTGTATGCCCCCAGTTTGGAAGCCGCGATATCCCCCGCTAATCCATGAATATATACTCCCAAAGTAGCCGCTCCCAAACTATTCATTCCTTGTGCCAACAAACCTGCAATTATCCCCGTTAATACATCCCCTGAACCTGCCGTAGCCATTCCGTTGTTACCCGACTGATTTAAATAAACGCTGCCATTTCCGCCTGTTACCACCGTTCTCGCATCCTTTAAGACACATACTATATTTTCCTGCTTTGCATATTTTTTTGCTTCTTTTATAAGATTTTTTTCTATTTCATGAATGTCCTTTTTAACAAGCCTCGCCATTTCACCTAAATGAGGTGTCAAGATTATGTTATTTTTATGATTTTTAAGCATATCAGGATGCTCTGCTATCATGTTGACCCCATCCGCATCGATAACCAGAGGAACGTCTGCATTTGGTATTAAAACGTTTAAAATGGATTTTGTAGTTTCGTTTTTCCCCATTCCCGGTCCCATAATAACCACATCCGCCCAAGAAATCGCTTCTTTTAAATCCTCCGTATCAATATTGTCACTACTGTATGTACCTAAGATTGCTTCAGGAAGCATAGTTTGAAGTATAGTTCTATTTTCATCCGGAATATATAATTTTACCAATCCCGCACCCATTCGATAGGCCGATTTTGCTGCGAGGTATGCCGCCCCGCCCATATTTACGGCACCGGCAACTACCAGAATTTTTCCGTATGTTCCCTTGTGTGAACGACCGCATCTTTCGGGAATTCTTTTTAAATCATCTTTTGTATAGGAATACACTTGGGGATATTCCCCTTCAAATCCGATATCAGTGATTCCTATATCTTTTACCTCTACAGTTCCGGCATATTCAGCTCCCGGATATAACACCAGTCCGACTTTTTTATATGCAAATGTTGCTGTCTTTTTTGCTTTTATAGCGACTCCCATGATTTGCCCCGTATCTGCCGAAATTCCCGATGGAATATCCAGGGAAAAAATATCAGCCTCCGCCTCGTTCATCCTTTCTATTATTTGTGCATATTTGCCTCTGACCGGTTTTGATATGCCAACACCGAATATGGCATCGATTATGGTTGTGTATCCGTCAAAATTAAAATTAAAATCGTTATAAATCTTTATGCCGTAATTTTGCACAATTTGTATCTGCTGTTTGGTTTCCGGTGTACATTTTTTTTCATCCCCGACAAACAAAATGGCCACATCCATATTCTTCAAATATAGAAGCCTGGCTACTACAAAACCATCACCACCATTATTGCCGTTTCCACAGACGACAACGATTTTTTTTAAATCAAACGTCCCGTCATATAATTCCTCCTCCGCACCAAGGGCTGCCTTTTCCATAAGTACCATCGAGGGTACACCCATTTTGTTAATTATGGAGGCATCACATCTTTTCATCTCACTACTGCTCAATAGATATTCCACCTTATTTCTCCTTTCTTTTTTATCACCCGGCCATGTGCACTAGGAACCATCCCTGCTGCACCATTTTAACAGCCACTTTGCCCCGTCCTCCAACATATTTGTGGTAACAAAATGACCTAAATCCGGATATTCTATCATTTTTATTTTTGTTTTGTCTTTGTACAGGGGTTTTATCTTTTCATAAAAAACTTGTTGCGGTACTTTAGACACCACATTATCCCCACCACCGTGTAATATGAGCAAAGGCCTGCCGGCCAACTTATGTAAATTACTTATCGGATCCGATAGCTCTACCTCTTCAATTAAATTTTTTTCTTCAACTGTATCGGGGGTCAGTTTTTTTAGAAATATCGTATTAGACATTTTCCAATTGAGAGAGCCGTTTAATATCACCGAGGTCTTTATATTTTTGTTATGAGTGAACACCCCGGCAGAAGTAAATCCCCCCATGGAATGACCCACCACAGCTATGTTATCAGGATTTGCATCGTATTTGTTTATCAATTCTTCTACTAAGGTATCAGACTCTTCTATATTGTTTAAAATAACTCTCCAAAAATGCTTGGCCGCATTATCACTATTATAATCTATGGGATTTCTTTCGCCATGGTATATCGCATCCGGGATTATTACCTGGTATCCCAGATTCGATAATATAAAACCCCTGAATCTTTGATTTTCTTTAGTTGAACTCCAGCCATGATAAAATATTATTGTAGAAAATGATTTGCCTTTTATTTTAGGAACAAGTCTGATACATGGTATACCCCTGATGTTTATGTTTTTTTCTTTTATGTTTTCATTATTTAACAAATAAGGCACCCAAACACCCCCAACATTTTTGCCTTTTTTATTCTTCTTGTAACTATTTTACACTATTTTGGGTAATTTTTCATAATATTTTGTAAATTAGGGCTAATACTAATATAGAAAACAATGGTTTAAGGAGCAAAAACCAAGCAATTTGAACTGAATAAAAAAATAAATTGGACAGGAGAATAAAAATGAGTAAAAAATATTTTAAACCGGATGATAAAACTTTAAAAGAAAAACTAACATCTATACAATACAAGGTTACACAAAATGATGCTACGGAAAGGCCTTTTTCCAGTGAATATAACGATAATAATGAAGAGGGAATATATGTAGATATAGTTTCGGGCGAGCCTCTGTTCAGTTCAAAGCATAAATTTAATGCGGGTTGCGGATGGCCCAGTTTTTCAGAACCTATAGAAGATGACAATATTATTGAAAAAAAAGACATCAGTCTCGGTATGAAAAGAACCGAAGTCCGAAGTAAACATGGGGATTCACATTTGGGTCATGTATTTGACGACGGGCCGAGGGATATGGGCGGGCTAAGATATTGTATAAACGGCGCTTCACTCAAGTTTATCAAAAAAGAAGATCTGGAAAAGGAAGGTTACGGGGAATATTTGAAAATGTTTGAATAATGTACAATGAAGATAGTGGCCTGTCATACTAGGTGCCACAAAAAGTTCGATAAGGACGGGAAGTCGGTTCAGGCAGTTCGGAATATTCGGCCTGCTCGGGGGAATGGGCATATGGATTTGAAAGAGCATCGAGAAATCGTTCCATAACACTGTAATCCTCCTGTTCCTCTGCAGCCTCCAATGCGGCTTCTACCCTATGATTACGGGGAATCAATGCAGGATTTGAGTCTTTCATAAGTTCATGGGACAAATCTTTTGATTCTTCCTGTCTGCCGAGTCTATTTTGCCACGAGTCATACCATCCTGAAAACTCTACAGACTCAAACAAGGCTGTATCTTCAAATTCATCGAAAGTTAACGCCAAAAAGGTATTGGTATAATCGGCGCTATATTTATGCATAATTCCGAGAAGTTCCTCCATAAAGGCTCTGTCTTCCGGTTCCTCATCAAATATTCCCAATTTTGCCCTCATTCCTGACAGCCAATTGTGGTTATACAGCTTGATGAATTCTTTGATAGCGTCCTGAGAAAGCTTTATGGCCTGTTCCTTGTCATCATGCAACAAAGGCAACAAGGTCTCAGCAAATCTGGCAAGGTTCCACAACCCGATATATGGTTGATTATTATAGGCATATCTCCCATAAACATCAATAGAACTGAACACTGTTTTCGGATCATAGGTATCCATAAAAGCACAAGGCCCGTAATCAATGGTTTCCCCACTGATTGTCATATTATCCGTATTCATCACACCATGAATAAAACCTACCAACTGCCATTTAGCAATCAGATCGGCTTGGCGCCTAATCGTTTCTTCAAGCAGGAAAAGATAGGGATTCTCACCAATATTATTATCCGAAAAATGTCTTTGCAGTGTATAATCAGCTAGAGCCCTAAGATCCTCAACAGTACCCAGGTTTGTGGCATATTGGAATGTACCGACACGCAGATGACTGCCGGCTACCCGTGTTAAAATTGCTCCGGGTAATTCAGTTTCCCGAACTATCAACTCACCGGTTGTTACTACCGCCAAACTGCGAGTAGTCGCAATACCCAGAGCATGCATGGCTTCACTGATTATATATTCCCTCAACATTGGCCCCAGTGCCGCCCGTCCATCTGCATGGCGGGAATAGGGAGTCCTGCCCGATCCCTTCAGTTGAATGTCAACTCTTTCACCCTCGGGAGTGATCTGTTCTCCGATCAGCATGGCCCTGCCGTCCCCCAACACGGTAAAGTATCCGAATTGGTGCCCTGCATAAGCCTGTGCAATAGGAAGGGAGCCATCCGGGATTTGATTGCCGGCAAGTATTGCAACACCTTTTTTGCTCTGTAAATCATGAACATTCAGTCCCAGGGATTCTGCCAACGAATGATTGAGAATTATCAGTTCCGGCCGGCGTACCGGGCTTAAGTCCAGGCTTGAAAAAAATAATTCGGGCAAACGGGCGTAACTATTCTCCAGTCTCCATCCTGATTCTGCTTTTCCTTTTAATTCCGTCATTATATATCTCCCTTTTGTATTTTTTCGTACTATATTTAGTATCTATTTTTATCATTTGTTTTATACACCGGGCAAGGAAAATAACAGGGATACAAAAATGCCCCATATTCTCCACTAAACAGCTAAGGGGCGATTAAAATCGCCCCTACCTGATCAACTGACCAATCGGCCAACTGTCCAACTATCAAACCCGACCACCTGACCAACCGATTAATTGTATCAATCTTCTAATTGCTTATCAATGGCTTCAAGCTGCTTTTTAAGAAAATCTTTTCGCTCACGGAGCAATTCTTTTTGTGTTTCGGGGGAATCTTGACCTGCGACAAAAAACCTACCGAGACCACGCCCGAAACCGCGTCCAAAACCGAATCCAAAGCCACGTCTGCAAGCAAATCCTAGTCTCCTTCCAAAACCGGTACCATAACCTGCTGTGCTTGTACCTGTGCAATATCCTTGACCTCTTCCTGTCATTGATCCGGCACCCATTGGACCTGTTCCATCTCCACCCGGCATAAGTTTCACCTCCCTATGGACTTGCAACATATATCATATACAGTTTCTTATTATGTTTAATTTGTGACATATGTCATCTATAATTCTTATTATACTCAATTAATGACATATGTCAATATCTATATTATTAAATCTTTTCGAAATTTTATACCGGATATAGATAAAGAATAAAACAGATAGGCTTGAATTTTTCAAACTTATCCATGTGCGGCAAGCCTGATCCCATATATTACTGATTTCTTTTAAAAACATATTCATTATTATGACATCATCTTTAACTGAGCCATAATACAGTTTCCAATTTCCTGTATTTTATATTGGCAAATTGAGTCGAATGGAATTGTTTATCCCTGGTTCTACACTAGTTTACTTTTATTCTGACAACATTTGTTGTGTGATTTGTGTTTACGGAGTTAACCATATGTCCTATAATGAAGGTGTGACCAAGGTTAGCCTAAAACAAAATCCGATATTATTAATTATAGGATAATTCAAGACAGGTTGGATTGGAGCTGGTTGAATGTTTCGTGGAATAAAAAATATCTTTATAATTCTGTTAATAGGTATACTTGCATCCGGAATACCGATTTATGCAGGCAACATCAGTATAAATGTTTTTGCACCCGATATCGTTTCTACCGGAGATATTATCACCGTTACAACTGAACAAAAAATAATTACTCCTAATCATGTACAAATTAAATTCGGATTTTCCCCAAAATCCAAAACAAATCATTCTGTCTTTTTCTTTGACGAATTTAATCCGTTCACCGTCGAATTGTCATCTAATAATGAAAAAATTTCAGGTCTGTCCTTAGATAAATTAATATCTTCAGGTAATTATAAAGCGATGGAATTTTATAATAATGATATTAAATATGTTACATTTGAATTTAAACAGAAGGAACTGAATTTACCCGACGGATCCTACAACTTAAAAATTGTACCTAATATTAAGGATAAAAAGACAGATATTACGAATTGTGAATTTCGTATTGATTTTAACACGAAGGCGAGCTACGTTGAAGCTGTCCCGTCTGTTAAAAATAGAGAAATGGCTCTGACCCTTTTTTTTCCGGATAACGAATTCAACCACCTAATACCTGTTACCCGAATTGTGAGGTCTAATGCATATCCCCTCACCACAACCATCAGAAATATTGAACAGGGCCCAAGTGAGGATCTGGGGCTACCGACAGTTTCCCCCATTCCGATAGGGGGCTCCGCCGGGAAAATTGGCGATACCGCTCATGTCAGGTTACCAAAAAACATCAGCGAATTCGATCACGGTTCTGCAAGGGCTACTACTGCGATAAACAGTCTTGTGAGATCCCTTCTCTCATCCGGAGGGGTTTCTAAGGTACAATTCTATCTAACAGGTCAACACCCGAACGATCCTTTTCACGGTATAGATATGGATAAACCGTTTTCCCGAACAAACAGTCCCGAAATCTATACGGCTTATATAACAGATACCGATAGATTTTTGTTGGAACCAATTCCCCTTGATATGTTCAATAATCGACATGATAACAATATTGAAACAATGTTCGACGCGATGAAATTTAAGGCAGCGCCTGAAATTTATAATGCCAAAAGGCATCCTGTCGTGCCTGCTAATGTTAAACTGTTGGATTATAATATTAGCAATGGAACACTCACTCTAATTTTAAATAAAGATTTTATAAAAGCCTATGAACGTAATCCGAATCGTCATAAAATGATGGTTGACGGGATTGTATTTACCTTTATGTCCCTAGAAAATGTAAATTCTGTTGATATAAAAATAAAACCCGATTCTGCGAATTCCGAAAACGGGCAATTGTTGGATTATGATTTTACCATGCCAATTTACATCAATCCGGAGAAAAAATAACTGTTTGAACCGGATCTGCATTTATTTTCTGAAATAAAACCACATATTTCCTTCAACTAATATCCTTCTGAACCTGTTTTTTATAACGTTGATAAATGAAGTTCTGGTAATTGGTAAAACCAAAAAAAATCCGAGGGCATCGGTTATCAGTCCGGGAGCTAACAAAAAAGCACCCCCCAGAATAACACATAATCCCCCCAAAAGCTCATCTGCCGGCATCCTTCCTTGGCTTATATCAAATTTTATCCTTGAAATAATATGCCTGCCTTCCCTCTTAGCAAGGTAGGCCCCTGCAAAACCTGTTACAATCACAATGGCCAGGGTGTATTTAAAACCTATATGGCCGCCTATTTTTAATAATATGGCAAAATCTATGAAAGGTAGCAAGGTAAATAGTAAAATTAATCTAAGTAACATTTCTTCACCCCTAAAATATAGATCCCTCGCAGGTCAAAACTATGCTGCCCGTCTCGGGATGACAAAAATCCTGGAGTATGGATCTTTCGCGGGCCAAGGCTATACTATCCATCTTGGGATAACAAAATGGTTCATTCTAAAATACTCTGGCCCTGCCTCTGTAAACCAAGCCCCCTTTGGCATCTATTGTGATTATCTCTCCGTCACTCAGTTTTTTAGTTGCCATATATGCGCCGACTAATGTTGTTTTGCGTAGATTTAAGCCTACAATAGCTCCGTGGCTTGTCAGGCCACTTTCCTCCGTAATTATAGCAGATGCTTTTTCCATAAGCGGAACCAGTTCCTTGTCGGTATGTTTTGTCACTAAGATGTCCCCGTCTTTTACCTTATTATAATCATCACTGTCTTTTATAATAACCACTTTTCCCGTAATGGATTCATTTCCTATTGCTGTTCCGAATAAGACCACTTCCCCCACAGTATGAACCTTAATTAGGTTCGTGGTACCTGATGCCCCTACAGGCACCCCGGCCGTGATTACTACAAGATCCCCGCTATTGATAAGCCCGGCTTTTAAGGCTTTATCCACAGATACTGCTATTATTTCATCAGTAGAATGAAGCTGTTTGGTCAGCACGGTATGCACACCCCAACTTAAGGACAGTCTTCTTCTGACATGTTCACTGGTTACAACTGCAATAATTATTACTGCAGGCCTGAATTTGGATACCATCCTGGCGGTAAACCCGGTGGCTGTAGCCGTCAGAATAGCTGATGCGCCCAGGTCTGCGGCTATCCTGCATGTTGCATAACTGATGGCATCGGTTACCAGTGTTTCCTTTTCAACGGCTTTAACTCTTAACAAACCCTCATAATCGATAGCCATCTCTGCACGTTTGGCAATATCGCTCATAATTTTTACCGCTTCCACAGGATATTTGCCTGCAGCCGTCTCTCCGGACAACATAATAGCATCTGTGCCGTCAAATATGGCATTTGCAACGTCTGTTACCTCCGCACGGGTCGGCCTGGGATTTCTTATCATAGAATCCAACATCTGGGTTGCAGTAATGACAGGTTTGCCGGCCTTATTGCATTTTTTAATTATTTCCTTCTGTGCCAACGGAATTTCTTCTGTAGGAATTTCTACACCCAAATCTCCCCTCGCTATCATTATTCCATCAGACATTTTGATAATTTCATCTATATTATCCAAACCTTCTTGGTTTTCGATTTTAGAAATAATTTGAATATGATGCACATCATTATCTTCCAAAATTTCTCTGATAGCCAGAACATCGGAGGCTTTCCTGATAAAGGAAGCAGCAATAAAATCCACGTCCTTTTCTATACCGAATTTGATATCAAGTCTATCCTTTTCGGTAACGGCAGGCAGATTGAGCTTTACCCCGGGCACATTAACACCTTTATTATTTGATATGACCCCGCCATTTTCGACTATACATTCAATGTCCGTATCACTGACGATTTTTCTAATCCGAAGCCCTACCAATCCGTCATCTATTAAGATAGTGTCCCCCTCATCCACATCTTCAGGAAGCCCATCATAGCTTATATTACATATTGTATTGTCCCCCAAAACATCTCTTGTAGTAATCGTAAAGCTCTGTCCCTCTACAAGCTCCACTTCACCATCCTTAAATTTTCCGGTCCTGATCTCCGAACCTTTGGTATCTAATAAGATGGCCACAGATTTATCCAGTCCCCACCTTACTTCTTTTATTGTATTTATTCTTTGTTCGTGTTCCTCATGATTTCCATGTGAAAAATTGAGTCTGGCAACATCCAGTCCGTTTATTACAAGCTGTTCAAATACATCTTTTGACTCACTTGCAGGACCGATGGTACATACAATTTTTGTCTTTTTCATCCAAATACCCCCCGATCAGGCAATATATCAATCAAATTGATAATACATTTGCCAATTCATAACTGTCAATATCAAAGGTACATCCCACACTTAATGCCTTGTCCAAATCCATATCAATGATATCTTTACCTTTTATCCCTACTGCCTTGTTTGCAGCCCCCTGTATTAATAACTCCACAGCCCTCGCCCCCATCTTACTGGCCAGAATTCTATCAAAAGCTGTTGGGCTGCCACCCCTTTGAATATGACCTAATATAGTGGCTCTTGTTTCAATACCTGTTTTTTCCGTAATTTCATTGCTTATTCTGATAGGATCCGCGACACCCTCGGTTAAAATGATTATACTATGCAATTTACCTCTATTTCTTCCCCTCAGAAGTTTTCTGCATACCTCATCAATATCAAAATCCATTTCCGGTAAAATAATACTTTCCGCTCCGCTGGCAAGCCCGGCATATAGGGCTATATTTCCACAATCACGCCCCATAACCTCGATTATGTTAGCTCTCCCATGAGATATTGAGGTCTCTCTTATATTACTGATAGCATCCACCACTGTATTTACCGATGTATCAAAACCGATTGTATAGTCGGTATACCCTAAATCATTATCTATGGTTCCGGGAACGCCAATCGTAGGCACTCCTAAGGAATTTAAGGTCCTTGCGGCCCGCAGAGAACCGCCTCCACCGATCACCACTATTCCATTTATACCTAAAACCTCAATTACGTTCATAGCCCTTTTTTGTCCCTTTTCAGTCTTGAATTCTTCACATCTGGTTGTTTTTAAAATGGTTCCACCTCTATGAATAATGTCCGCTACGGAAGACAGGTTCATCTCCTCAATCTGCGCGTTGATTAAACCGGTAAAACCGTCCTCTACTGATAAAACCTCGGCATGATTATAAATACCGCTCCTTACGACCGCACGTATGGCTGCGTTCATCCCGGGTGCATCCCCGCCGCTGGTTAACACGGCAATCTTTTTCAAAATCTGACCCCCTCTCCCACATTTATGTTAAAACCCAAGATTGAGCAGGGTCGCGTGACATTCTTCTGCTTCCTCCCTGGGTACCAGTATCTCACAAGTCCCTTCTTTATTGTTTTTACTGATCGGTTTAATTTTTACCAAGAAGCCTTCTGCTGCTAATACCTCCTTTATATCGTTCGCATGTTGACGTGTATTAGAAATGTATACGACTATCCACATTTTTAGGCCTCCCCAACAGTTTCAATATAGTATAAAAATAGTTTTGTTTTACTTCATAATTATAACATATACTAATTCCTTTGTTATATAGTAATATCCCAAAATTAAACTACCTTTATGTTTTCGGCTCCAAAAAATTTAAACAATTTATTTATCAATTCATCATCCAGCTTGACCCATAATTCTTTATCAGCCTTGAGCTTTTCTTCGCTTTCCTCTATATATATTATTATAGGCGTATTACCGCCATGTTGCTTAAAAATCGGTTTCGTCCTTTCAATTAAATGCCAATCCCTTTTAGTTTTAATCTTGATATATAGCTTTTTGTTTTTCTTTGCATCTGAGTCTTTTAATTCATTTCCCGGAATCTTTAATAGAGGACTTATTACATTGACTAAAATTTTGGGTTGTTCTTCCTCCTTGATATTTAATACCCCCTCCAAAACTACAAAATTGTCCTCATGTATAAGGCTATTATAATATTTGTAGGTTTTTGGGAATATAATACACTCCATGCTTCCAAACAAATCTTCCAGGGTTATAAAAGCCATCATTTGGTTGTTTCTTGTAATTTTAATATTTACTTTTGTGATCATTCCACCCACTATTATAGATTGTCCATCCCTTAACGCGGATTCATTATCATCTGCCTCTGAAAGTTCATTGCTATTAACAGTAACAATATGTTTCAATTCCTTCTCAAATTCCGATAGGGGATGCCCGCTGATATAAAATCCTACAGCATCTTTTTCCATATCTAACTTTATTCTTTCATTAAATTCTTGTATATCAGGAAAATTGAAGTAATTTACCGAAACATCGATTTCATCATTTGTCTGAAAAAAATCCATCTGTCCTTCTATTTTTTTTCGCCTTTCCTGCTGTATACCGTCAATAATTATCTCGTAACTTGACAGTAATTGGGCACGGTTTGCACCTAAACAGTCCAGTGCCCCACATTTAATTAAACCTTCCACAGCTCTTTTATTTATATCCTTAGATTCCATCCTTTGACAAAAATCCAAAAAACTTGTGAATTCCCCCCTACTTTCCCTGTTCTTCACCAGATTATCTATCATGCCTATGCCTACATTTTTAACTGCACCCAGGGCAAATCTTATGCTCCCGTTTTCAACGGCAAACTTGCTAAAACTTTTGTTAACATTTGGCGGCAATATTTCTATTCCCTGTCTCTTACAATCTTGGATATATTGCACTATTTTTGACGTGCTTTCCATAACACTGGTCATAAGGGCTGCCATAAATTCTACTTTATAATAGCATTTTAAATATGCCGTCTGGTATGCCAACACCGCATATGCGGCACCGTGTGATTTGTTAAATGCATATTTAGCAAATTCCAGCATTTCGTCATATAATTTATCCCCAATATGTTCAGGCACACCATTTCTTATACATCCGGGGATTTCTATCTCACCTTTGTCATCGATTATTCCATATATAAAGTTTTTCCTTTCCTGTTCCATTATATCCATCTGTTTTTTGCCCATCGCACGTCTTACAAGATCCGATCTGCCATAGCTGTACCCTGCCAAATCCCTCACTATCTGCATAACCTGCTCCTGATATACCAGACATCCATAGGTTACATTTAATATGGGTCTCAGACTTTCATGCATATATTCTATGTTTTGGGGGTTGTTTTTATTTTCAATGTATCTGGGTATTGAATCCATTGGACCCGGACGATATAAAGAAATGCCTGCAATAATATCTTCGAAGCAATCGGGTTTTAGTTCTTTCAAAAATTGGGTCATCCCGGTACCTTCGAGTTGGAATACGCCCAATGTTTCACCCCTACCAACCAATTCATAAACATTTTTATCTTCATAATTACAGTTAGAAAAATCTATTTTTACATCGTGATTCTTTTCAACAAGTTCCAGAGTATCTTCAATTACAGTTAAAGTTCTCAGCCCCAGAAAGTCCATTTTCAGTAACCCGAGTTCTTCCAGAGTACCCATAGCAAATTGGGTTGTAATATTATTATCATGCACATACAGAGGCACATGTTCCTTCAGAGATTTTTTAGATATCACTACTCCCGCCGCATGGGTGGATGCATGTCTCGGTAATCCTTCCAGCCTTTTCGCCATGTCTATCAGATATTTTGCTTCCGTGTTTTCCTTGTATGTTTTTCCGAATTCCGGGCTCATGTTGAGTGCTTTATCTATTGTCATCCCCATAGAAAAAGGAATTTGTTTGGCTATCTTGTCCACCTCGTTGTATGGCATATCAATAACCCTGCCCACATCCCTGATAGCTGCCCTCGCCGCCATGGTTCCAAATGTAATTATTTGTGCCACCTTATCCTCGCCGTATTTTCGTTTTACATAATCTATAACTTCTTCCCGCCTTTCATAACAAAAATCTATGTCTATATCGGGAAGAGATATTCTTTCCGGGTTTAAAAAACGTTCAAAAATAAGATTGTATTTGATGGGATCTATATCCGTTATACCCAAAACATAAGCAACAATACTCCCGGCAGCACTGCCTCTGCCCGGCCCTACCGGTATTTTGTTGTCTTTTGCATATTTAATAAAATCCCAAACTATAAGAAAGTACCCTATATAGCCCATGCTTTCAATTACAGAAAGCTCCATATTCAGCCTGTCTTTTAAATTTTCCGTTACAGGATTATATCGCCTGTTTAGACCCTCAAAACAGATCCTTTTCAGATAATCCAATTTTGATGTATCATGAGGCACTTCATATTCCGGTAAATGTATTGTATCGAAATCAAAATCCACATTACACTGCTCTGCAATTTTCACCGTATTCGATATGGCCTCAGGAGCAAATGCAAAAATTTGTTCCATCTCCTCCGAAGATTTCAGATAAAATTCATCATTGGGAAATTTCATGCGATCTGTATCTTCTTTTATTTTCCCTGTCTGTATACAGAGCAAAATATCATGTACCTCAGCATCCTCCCTGTTCATATAATGAACATCATTAGTAGCTACCAAAGGTATATCCAGTTCTTTGCCCAGTTTAATTAACTGCAGATTTACTTTCTTTTGCTCCTCCATGTTATGGTCCTGCAACTCCAAATAAAAACTGTCCTCTTCAAATATACCCTTGAGTTTCAATGCCAAGTCCTTGGCCATTTCATATTGATTCTGAAGTAAAAGCCGATTTATATCTCCCGCCAGACAACCGCTTAAACCGATCAATCCCTTACTAAATTTTGAAAGTTCGTCATAGTCTATCCTCGGTTTATAGTAAAAACCTTTTAAAAATCCGTTAGACACTAATTCTATTAAATTTTGGTACCCTTCCTGATTTCTGGCCAACAATACCAGGTGCCCCTGATCCTTGTCTTTTTGTGGGTCCCTGTCTTTCATTGTCCTTGCCGCAGTATATACTTCACAGCCTATTACAGGCTTAATTCCCTTTTCCTTTGCAGCTTTATAAAAATCCACCACACCAAACATAGCACCATGGTCCGTGATAGCTATAGCATCCATGCCCAGTTCCTTTACCTTGTCCATCATTTTGTCTATAACTGTAAATCCGTCAAGAAGACTGTATTCTGTATGAACATGCAAATGAACAAAACCGTTTCCCATTTTTTGTTCCCCTCTTTTTCCCAAAAACTATATTTTTTATAAAACCATGAATTCGTATATATGTCTGTATCTACATTATAGAATATTCCATAACAAGTTACAAAATAAAAACAGAAGTTACCGCAATAATAATTTCTGTTTTTATCTCTTATTTTTTTGTAGACGATCCGCTATTTCGTCTATCCTCCTGAGCCTGTGATTTACCCCTGATTTACCTATGGGAGGATTCAGCATCTGTCCGAGCTCCTTCAGACTGGCATCTCGACATTTCAATCTGAGCTGTGCAACTTCCTGTAAATTTGCAGGCAAATATCCTAACCCCACCGTGTCCTTAATATACATTATATTTTCAATTTGTCTGACAGCCGCATTTACAACCTTGCCAAGGTTTGCGGTTTCACAATTAACAATGCGATTAACATCGTTCCTCATCTGTTTATAAATTCTTGTATTCTCCAAACTCAATAGCGCACTGTGTGCACCTATAATATTTAATAAATCAGCTACCTGGTCCCCCTCTTTTAGATATACAACATAATGTCCTTTACGTTCCGCTATCTTTGATTTTAATCCAAAACTGTTGACCAAATCCCTCAGAGATTCACCATGAACCAAGCTATGGCTGACAAATTCTAAATGATAGGTTTTCCCCGGATCACTGACAGAGCCTCCTCCCAAAAAAGCACCCCTCAAATATGCTCTTTTACAACATCTCTTTTCCAACAATCCGGCAGGAGTTTCATAAGAAATATCGAAAAGGTTATCTCTCTGTTTTAATATCTCAATCTCTTTCAAGATACTGTTACTTCCCATATCATCAGTTACAATCATCAAATAATAGTTCCTTTTTCTCAATCTGGGGCCCCTTTTCACCATAACCTCGATATTTATATTGAATAATGTTTTAAACAATCTGAATAATTTTCTTGCAACCGCCGGATTTTCCGTAATCAATTTTATATTTAATTTTTGTTTCCCACCTATTAATTGCAAAGTACCGCTCATTCTGACCAGAGCCGCTAATTCTGCTAGTTGACAGCAACGATCCTCCGAATAAATTCGAGCGAGCTCCCCTTTTGTTCTAGATGAAAATGACATAGAATCACCCCCTCTGCTAACGATAGTCGAACAATTGTCGAACAATTGTCGAACAATTGTTGAACGATTGTTTAACCATTGTTAAACCATTGTTAAACCATTGTTTGCAGTCTCGAAATACAAATTTATTTGCTCCCTCTGGTCGCATAAATTTGGTTCTCGTTGCGTTTGACCTACCATCGGTTTGCCGTTACCCCTGGTCACACAAACCGCGGGTTAGGTCATAAAAACCATTGCTAAACTATCGTTTCATAGTTTCTCTTATATAAAAATAATCGATTATACGATTTCTATCATTTGCAACCTTCCATTGTAATACTAAATCGATGATTATCTTTGATAGTTTGACTGCATCATGTCTTACATAATCTTCTTTTATGTCTATTAAATCCTCTGCTACCAACTTTATACCCTTAGCCCTTAATTTTTCCTTATCCTCCTGGGTTAGCCTTATAACCTCCGCACCCTCTGTTCCATATTTTTTACCTATCACATCACTGATTTTACCGGTATTTGCCACAACATAATCGATTGAGGCATCCAGCCAGTGCCGTAATAAAGCATCTACATGCTCATAGACCGTATAATTATCCGTTTCGCCCGGCTGTGTCATTACGTTGGAGACATAGATCTTGAGTGCTTCTGTCCTGTTTAAACTTTCTTTTATGTTTTTTACGAGCAGATTAGGAATTATACTGGTATATAAACTGCCCGGCCCCAATAACACCAGATCCGCATTATCTATGGCATCCACCGCCTCATTAATAGCCCTGGCATCCTTTGGTCTGATAAATATATTTTCTATAGGACTATTCAGTTCCAAACATTTTATAGGTATGTTGGATTCTCCTTTGATAACCGACCCGTTTTTAAGTTTAGCATACAAAGTTACATCCTTGAGCGTTACGGGTAAGACCTTACCCGTAACAGCCAATACATCACTTATTTTCTTTATGGCCTCTTCAAAATTATCACTTATATCGTTCATAGAAGCAATCAACAAATTTCCAAAACTCTGCCCCTTCAGATCGCCTTCTTTGAACCTATGTTGTAAAAGTTGTTCCATAGTCGGTTCCATATCCGCCAGAGCGAGTATGCAGTTTCTTATATCCCCGGGCGGCAACATTCCCAAGTCTTCCCTTAACTTTCCGGAACCGCCGCCATCATCTGTAACGGTTACGATAGCTGTAATGTTAGAGGTAAAGAGTTTTAACCCCCTGAGTAATACAGATAAACCCGTGCCTCCTCCGATCACCACTATCTTAGGTCCACGCGATAAAAATTTCTTATCATATATTTTTTTATTTAATTTATTATTGCCATTCCTACCTGTCAATGTAGCAGGATAATATACAAAGTCTAAAATTGAAATGATTCCCTGTCTCAAAGAGAAAAATAATATGCCAAGTCCTGCTAATCCTACTAAAATACTAGTCCAATTACTATTAACTATGTTAAACTTAAGCAAATGATAAGATATAGAGACAGATACTAAAAATATTCCCATTAACCCGGCTACCAGCCATCTCTTAATTTTTAGTCCGGGTCTTAACCAATAAATAAGTCTCATTGCCCCTATCTTTTCCCCCCTTTATACAGATTAACATCCCGATTATCTATGAGTACCCTGTACCCCTTTTTCTTAAGATAGTCATAGAGTATATGAGCAATAGTAATAGACCTATGCCTCCCTCCCGTGCAGCCGATAGCAATGACCAGTCGATTTTTTCCTTCTTTGATATAATGAGGGATTAAAAAACTTATCATATCGTTTAACTTGTTCGAAAATTCTACACTGGCAGGGGAGTTCATAACATAATCCCTGACCCTGATATCATCACCCGTAGAATCTCTCAACTCATCTACATAAAATGGATTCGGTAAAAATCTGACATCAAAAACTAAATCCGCATCCAACGGTATGCCATGTTTAAATCCAAAGGAAATAATTGAAATAATAAGATTATCGGATTTGTTACCCTCTACGTAAATGTTTTTGAGCTCATCTTTGAGTTGGGAGGGTATGAGGTTAGTAGTATCTATAATATTAGTTGCCCTCTGCTTTAAATATTTAAGTTTTTCCCTTTCAAGGGCAATCCCTTCATTGATGGAACCATCCGCCAATAATGGATGTGTTCTCCTGGTTTCCTTAAAACGTTTGATCAAAGTTGCATCACTGGCATCCAGGAATAAAATTTCATATTTATAGCCCAGTTTTTCCAGACTTTCCAAACTGCTGGACAGATCATCAAAAAACATTCCTCCACGAATATCGATAACCAGTGCTACCTTATTTAATGTCCCCTGTGGTTGATGGCACAGCTCCGCAAATTTGGGAATTAGGGTAGGCGGCAGATTATCTATACAATAAAAACCGAAGTCCTCCATATATTTAACAGCCTGACTTTTTCCGGCCCCGGATAACCCCGTAATTATTATAAACCTCACTTTTACCCCTCCCCTGTATGAATATAACATCGTTTTATTCTTCACCTATGATTTTAACCTCTGTCTCCAATTGTATCCCAAATTTGTATTTAACTGTCTCTTGCACCAATTTAATCAGATCAAGAACATCATTGGCGGTAGCATTGTCTATATTTACAATAAATCCGCAATGAAGTTCCGACACTTGTGCCCCACCTATTTTTTCCCCTTTTAAACCACTATCCTCTATCAATTTCCCTGCAAAATGTCCCACAGGCCTTTTAAATACACTCCCGCAACTAGGCAAATTTAAAGGCTGTTTCATAGTTCTCTTTTCTATCAGTTCCTTTGTTGTCGCTACTATTTTATCATAATCTCCCTTTTCAAATTCCATTTCAACCTCTAATACTATATAATTCCTCGTTTGAATTGCACTTGTGCGATACCCGAATTCCAACTCTTCCGATAAAAGATTTTTTGTTTTGCCTTCCGGGCTCAGTACCTTGACACTCCTAACCACGTCCTGCATTTCACCCCCGTAAGCACCTGCATTCATAGCTACGGCTCCGCCTAAGGTTCCCGGTATTCCATTGGCGAATTCAAAGCCTGTTAAATTTTCCGCCATTATTTTTTCGGACAGTGTAGAAAGTAAAACGCCTGCTTGTGCAACCACCGTATTTCCATCAATATCAACATTTGCAAATCTATCCCCAAGTTTGATGACTACACATCTCATACCCTTGTCCCTTACAATAAGATTGCTTCCGTTTCCCATAATAAAATACGGTGTATTATTTTCCTTGCAAATTTTGATAGTCGATTGAATTTCCGCTATTGTCCGTGGCGTTGCCATAATATCTGCCGTTCCGCCAACCCTAATGGAAGTGTGGTTTTTCATGGGTTCATCGAGTAAAACCGCATCTTTTGAGATTATTTCAGTCAATTTATTATATATTTTTATTTTATCCATTGAATTCACCCCTACTGTCTAGTATATGTCAATTGCGGTTATTATTGTTTCCAATTATCTAATTTAAAGCGGATATTTTCCGAATTGTTTATCAAATAAAGGCTCGGCTTTCTAGAGTGTAGGGTCAGACCCGAATTATTTACCTATTAATAAGTAAATAATTCAAGCCTGACCCCATTTTTTAAAACCAATCCCACGGTTCCTTTCTAACAGGCAAACAGGTAAATGTCATTTCTTTCTTCAACGTAGGATGGATACAAACAATTTCATGGGACCGGAGCGCAATCTGATCCCCTATTTTACTTTTCTTGGGATTATATAGTTGGTCCCCGTATAGCGGATGTCCTATTGCGGAAAACTGTACGCGGATTTGGTGGGATCTACCTGTGTGCAGATCTGTTTTCACCAAACTGAAACCCCTTATGGTATCAATTATTTCATAACTCAGTATCGCTTTTTTGGCCCCTTCGGCACCCTCTTTTACGACAGATACGGTGTTTGTTTCATTATCTTTTAGTAGATAATGTACTAGGGTGGCTTTTTCCCTGCGGGGTCTACCATGTATGACCGCCATATATCGTCTTTCAAATTTTCGCCTTCTTATCTGATCGGACAACCTTGATGCGGCCTTCGATGTCTTGGCAAAAACCATGACCCCGCCTACCGGCCTGTCCAAACGATGCACCAATCCGAGATAAACATTGCCGGGTTTGTTATATCGAAGTTTTATATCTCTCTTTAATAAGGTCAACATATCCAAATCCCCTGTCTTATCTCCCTGTGATAAAACATTTGGGGGTTTTTCAACAACCAACAGATGATTATCCTCGAAAATAATCGGTATATCTATATTCATTCGATTCCTCCAACCTTTTCCCGCCAGTGCTATCCCGCCACATCACAGTAAACAAAAACACTGTTCCTAAACACAGATCCCTCGCGGATCAGACCTGTACTGTCCGTCTCGAGATGACAAATCGCACCATTTTCAACAAGGCGAAAGACCCTAACCTATGGGGTTCCGGCCCTTTCCCTGTAAATGTCATTTTTAAGCTTGTCCGTTAAACCCAGGGGATTATCAATGATGGATTTTGCCCTGAAAAATATACTTCCCTTTACCTGCGGAATACCCCTATTATATCGTATCTGATTTATAATTTCCATGGGGTTACCCCAGGGTGTATTGCCCTCTGCCACTTTATATGCCGCATGTCCGATATACAAGTGAACCTTATGGTTTTTTACCACATTTGCCCACCAATCAACAAGTCCCCCATAATCAGCCCTGTCATAGCCAAAATACCAATATATTTGAGGTGCTATATAATCTAACCATCCGTTTTCCACCCAGTACTTAGTATCGGCATACAGACTGTCATAACTCGTAATCCCGCCTTTGGTATCCGAGCCCCCGGGGTCATCATCCCTATTGCGCCATATACCAAACGGGCTTACACCAAACTTAATACTTGCCTTTTCTCTCTTAACAGATTTATATAAATTTTCTATAAAATCGTTGATATTGTTCCTTCTCCACTGCCCCTTTGTTTCCCCGTTAAATCTCTTGCCTGTTTTATATAATTCGTCATCCGGAAAGTCTACACCCTTTTCCGGATACGGGTAAAAGTAGTCGTCCAAATGAACTCCGTCTATTTTATAATTCCTCACAACCTCTAATATGCTATCTATTACAAACTGTCTGACTTCCGAAACCCCCGGGTTATAGTATAATTTATTTCCGTAACTCACTACCCAATCCGGATTTTTTCTGGCAGGATGATCTCTTGCCAGTTCTTCCATATTATCCTTTACACTTACCCTGTATGGATTAAACCATGCATGAAATTCCATACCTCTCTTATGAGTTTCGTCTATCATGAAAGCTAGCGGATTATATCCGGGATCTTGTCCCTGTACTCCGGTTAAATATTCGGACCATGGAGCATATTCGGAAGGATAAAAGCTGTCTGCACTGGGCTTTATCTGTACTATCACCGAATTTAATCCCGCCTTTTTTAGTCCGTCTAATAGGTGTATAAATTCTTGTTTCTGCTGCGCCTGACTCAATCCCTTTTTTGACGGCCAATCCAGATTATATATGGTGGATATCCAAGCCGCTCTAAACTCTTTGGTCGGGTTTTCTGTTTTATCCTCAGTCCCTTCCTCACCTTTATCCTCACTGTGTTCATCTTTATTTTCTTCTTTTGCTCCCGAGGAATCACCGCTTTGTTCGTCAACAGTTTCATCTTCGGTATTATCGGGTTTCAATTTATCTCCTTCGGTATCTTCCATACTGTCATCCGGATTATAACCTTTATCGGGTTCCTCGATATCCGAATCCTCATCTGCCGCCCGTACTTCGGTAGGTTTATTTATCAATAACTTCAACCGGGGATAATAAGCCTTTAAGATAAATATTAAAGCAACACATATCACACATACTATACTTATAGTTTTTCTTCTATTAACCAATTTTCTTCCCACCTTTAAATTTATCAGCCAAACATTGGTCTTGAGATTACTTCCAAACTAAAACCATAGGAAATAGCAATGTTAAGATAAATATTCTTCAAGTGCAATGCCTTTATTGTATATTTCTTCCGCCACCTTTTTACCTACATATCTTAAATGCCAAGGCTCATAATTATAACCCGTAATGCCTTCCTTATCTTTTGCGTACCTTATAATAAAACCGAATTTATGAGCGTTGTCTTTTACCCATTTACCTTCTTCCGTTTCACCAAATTTTGTTTTTAGGTCAAACTGAACGCTTTGGCTTGTTATATCCATGGCCAGTCCTGTCTGGTGTTCGCTCTCACCGGGTCTCGCAATAATCTTGTTAGCTTTCTCTTCCCCTATTTCACTTGCTTTATTTTCAAAGAGCCATTTTTGTGTACTATAAGATCTATACCCGGAAAGTGCAAATATATATACACCCTCTTTATAAGCTCGTTCAAAAAGTTCTTCTAATGCCTCAGCAGCTTCTTTTCTCATGTATTTTTTCTCACGTTCTTCATCAAATGAAAATTTTACATTCGGCACTACTAAATCATTGGGTTTATAGCTCGAATCCAAATATCTTTTTTTATTTACAAGAACCAAAATATCATCAACATTTTCCGCAGGCTGCCTATCGTTGCTATTACCCTGATGCTCATTATTTTGATTGTTTTGAGGGTCATCATGATTGTTGCTGTCATTTTTATTATCTTTATTGTTGTTTATATTATTATTTATATGATCTGTATCGCTATCTGCATTGTTTTTCTCTGTATTGTTTTTTTCAACGGAAACACCCCCATTTGTAGCATCATTTCCGTCTCCTGTTATGGTTCCCGCAATTAATTTATCAAAAAAGGGAGATATTCTGCCTTTCAATAAAAAACCTGCACACAAAACAACAAACAACAATACTACAGTAAAAAGTAATCTTCCTGCCCTACCGTTTCTTTTTCTGCTTTTTCTCATGTAAAATGCCTCCTTATATTTCTAAAAATCCGATATACACCGTTTATTCACCATCTTTAGCAATCATCTTTTCTTTATCCGACACCAAATAATCAGTTAGCCTCCTTTGGCGGACTGTTTTGGGATCGAAACTTTTCCATCTAAAAATCCTGTCCAACATATAGCCGCCGCTAAAGGTTGAAATTATTGTTCCGATTCCAACAGTTCCACCGAGTAAATATCCGATTATTAAGGTTATCGACTCCATACCGGTTTTTATATATTTAACATCCAGGCCTGTTGTTTTCACCAGGCCAACCATAAGCCCATCTCTGGGGCCCGCTCCTGACTCGAACCTCAGATAGCTGTATAACCCGTAATTTAATATAATATTACCATAAAACAACACTATTATCTTTAAAAAGTAATGTTGTGGCACTAACACAATATTAAATTTAGAAATTATGTCCGCAAAAAATCCGATAAAAAACATATTAAGAATAGTCGCTATTCCCGGATAAATCTTAACAGCTATAGAAAAAAATATTATGACAAGTCCCACAATTTGGGTAACTTTTCCGAAATCCATGCCGGTTTTGTTACTTATACCCAAATCAAGTGTATCCCATGGTGCCATTCCCAGATTGACTACTTTAATTTGTATCATTCCATAGCCGCAGATTGCAAAAGCTAAAATCAGACCCGGTATTTTTTTAATATCTTCAGTAAACAATTCTCTGTTTAATTTCATATGAATACCACTCTACTTTCAAAGTAATCGGGACACAACAAAAACTATGCAAAGTGCGTCTCCTAAATTTCCATAGTCCAATTTTTAGGCAGTATCAATGTAATCAAGGTGAATATTTCCAATCTGCCGGATAACATCAAAAATGAAAACAACACCTTGCTTGCGGAACTGAACCCTCCGAAATTACTTGCAGGTCCGACAACACCCAACCCGGGCCCGATGTTACCCAAGGTAGCAGCCACAGCACTGGACGTGCTCACAATATCCAGGCCTTCCAGGGATATTATTATGGTTGATATAACAAAAATCATAATATACAGGGTAAAAAACCCGCTTATGCTCACTATGGTTTCATCTGTAACCTTTTTCCCGCTATTTTTTATCGAAATAAAAGCTCTGGGGTGAAACAATTTTGTTACATCCCTTTTAATAAGTTTCATCAGAATTAATATTCTGACAACCTTTATTCCACCTGCGGTGGAGCCTGCACAACCTCCTATGAACATAAGTGTAAACAAAATCATTTTACTAAAGGTAGGCCAGATATCAAAATTTGCGGTAGTATACCCCGTAGTAGTTATTATTGAACTCACCTGAAAAAATGAGTCCCTTAATGAACGGAAAACACCTGCATAAGACGTCACAGAAAGATTGACCGCAATAGCTATAATAGCCATAAGGACTATGGCTAAATAAAGTCTCAATTCTTCATTTTTAAACACATCTTTCCATCCACCCTTAAATAGTGAGTAATATAACGAAAAATTTACACCCGATAATAACATAAAAACCCCTATTATAATGTGGATATATGTGCTGTTGTAAAAAGCAACACTGTTGTTTTTTATGCCAAATCCTCCGGTTCCTACGGTGCCGAAGGTATGCAACATCGATTCGAAAAAACTCATCCCGCCCAGCTTCAAAAGTATAATTTGTAATATAGTTATAGAGAAATATATTGTATATAAAATTTTGGCCGTATCTTTTATTCTGGGCATTATTTTATCTTTGGTAGGGCCCGGGCTCTCCGCCTTAAATATTTGAAAACCGCCTATTCCCAGTGCGGGAAGCAAAGCTATGGTAAAAACCAGTATCCCCATCCCGCCTATCCAATGTGTAAACGAACGCCAAAACAAAACACCATGGGGGAGGCCTTCAACATTGCTCAATATTGACGCCCCTGTAGTTGTAAAACCAGAAACGGTTTCAAAAAGTGCATCCACATACAAAGGTATACTACCGGACAGATAAAAAGGAAGTGCACCAAACAAGGAAGCAAAGATCCAACCCAGGGCCACTATAGCCAAACCTTCTCTAACGTTGACGTTATTTTTGATTACAGTTTTCTTAGACATTATAAACCCTATAACGCCTGTTATTATCACTGTAATAAGAAATGCCATTCTATCGTGTTCATTAGCATAAAAGGCTATAGATAGCGCGGGTAACATCAACGTAGATTCCACCATAAGAATGTTACCTAGCACCTTTAACACGATCCCGTAATTCACCGAAAATACCTCCTTTGCCCGGTTTCATAAACATTTTTAAAGTAGGTAAATCCTTAGTCAAACTGAATACAATTATTCTGTCTCCGGGATATATAATAGAGCTACCTTTAGGTATGATAACTTCTCCATTACGAACTATTGACCCTATTATAATACCCTTTGGCAAATTAAGTTCTGCTAAAGGTTTCCCTGTAAACGGCAAATCTTCCCCCACAATAATTTCCGTTACCTCCCCATCTCCGCCCAACAATAATGAGACCGATATCACTTTTCCTCCTCTGATATACTTTAATATATTGGAGGCTGTGATATATACGGTATTGAACGCCGCATCTATATCCAACTTATCTATAATCTTGATATAACTTTCTTTACTGATTTTAGCTACAGCCCTCGATACGCCTGCCTGTTTTGCCATCAATGCCATCAACAGATTTTGCTCGTCATATCCGGTCAGTCCGACGAAAGCGTCCATAGACTTCAGGTTTTCCTCTTCCAACAGATGTATATCTGTGCCGTCACCATGAATTATTAATACATTATCCAATTTTTCATCCAGAACTTCACAACGTTCTTTGTCTTCTTCCAGGATGGTTACCGAAATGTTAGATTGTGCCAGCTGTTTCGCTAAATAAAAACTTACTTTTCCTCCCCCTAATATCATAACCCTTTCTATTTGTTTCCTTGTTATGCCTACCTCTTCTTGAAATTTAGCATCCAACTTTGCTATCTTGGCGCTTTTGCCGATAACATGTATGATATCATTTTTTACGAGTTGTGTTGAACCGTTAGGGATTATAATTTCCCCATCCCTGGATACGGCAGTTATTAGGAAGTCATCAAAATCCCTAAGATGTTTAATTTTCTTTCCAACAAAATTCTCGTTATGCCCAATATTAAAATCTAACATTGTCACTCTGCCCCTGGCAAAATCACCTATATAAAAACTAAAGTTTTTCGACAAATACTTTTCTATAACTTTAGCTGTTTCCAATTCGGGATTAATAATATAATCAATGCCCAATTCAGTTTTTACAAAGTCCAACTGCTGCATATACTCAGGATTTCTTATTCTGGCTACTGTTTTTTTACATCCGAGTTTTTTGGCTAATAGGCATATGACAGTGTTAGTTTCATCTTCCTTGGTACATGCCACCAACAAATCACAATTTTTAACACCTATTTCCTTTAATGTATCTATATTTACACCGCTGGCAGCGACAGTCAACACATCCAGATTTTCATTTATTTTATCTATCAGACTTGTGTTATTATCTATGAGTATTACATTTATATTTTCAGTGACCAACGATTCCGCTAATTTTTGACCTAGTTTTCCCGCCCCCACTATTATAACTTTCATATACTTTCACTCCTGCATTTGCAAAATATTATAATAACTTAAATATATTACTAAAAGTCTTGTTTGTCTATAGCTATTTTAGGCGTTATAATGCCAAACACAGGCAAGCAGGACCTATCTCCACATTGTAATAAAATAACAATAGCACGGACGACCTGTGGCTATCCATATCATAAACGGATAGCCACAAACCGTTCCTACTGCATTTTTTCAAAATAATAGAATAAAGAATGCGATAATCCTCTAGTCCGCAGCCTTAAAGTTATATATAGGTATTATCCTATCCATTATATCTACCGTGTCCCCAACATTTTCTATTATTTCATCCATAGTTTTATATGCAAAGGCACATTCATCAATTGTTTTTCTATTTACGGAAGTTGTATAAATTCCTTCCATCGTCTCCTTAAATTCGTTTAAAGTAAGCACTTTCTTGGCTTGGGTTCTACTCATAACCCTCCCTGCACCATGGGGAGCAGAATAATTCCAATCCTCATTGCCTTTTCCAATACAGATAAGACTGCCATCACGCATATTTATCGGTATTATAAGTTTTTCGCCTTGATTAGCCGAAACCGCGCCCTTGCGCAGTATCATGTTCTCTGTATCTACATAGTTATGGATGGTTGTAAACTGCTCTACCACATCAAATTTCATGCCCCTTATTATCACCTCAGCCATAGCCCTTCTGTTTAATTCGGCAAAATACTGAACAATTTTCATATCATGAATATAATCTTCAAACAATTGCCCCGACACATACGCTAGGTCCCTCGGTATATTCGTAGCAACCCGGGCCCTTCTCTTTTTTAATTCTCTCTTTATATCTTTTTCCCGTCCCTGCGACCTCAACTCTGCTACAAACTCATCTATGTCTTTTTTTGTGTCCTTGTTAAGTGACTCATAGGCCTTTTTTTGATAGAGACTCGCAACCTGATGCCCTAGATGACGGCTCCCCGAATGTATAACTATATATTTGTTCCCTCGGCTATCCTTATTTGCTTCGATAAAATGGTTGCCCCCGCCTAATGTACCTATGCTCAACCTTGCCCTTTTTAAGTTAACTTCCCTTCTACATCTAAGCTCATTCAAATCGATTTCTTCGTTAAATTTATGTTCTTTATCCCTTATTTTAAATCCACCGGGTATTTTATTATAAATTAACTTATCCAATTTTTGTAGTTCAATATTTTTATCTTTAATTTTTATAACTTCCAGACCGCAGCCTATGTCGACACCAACAAGGTTGGGCACAATTTTATCCTCAATGGTCATGGTTGTTCCTATGGTACAGCCCATACCTACATGCACATCCGGCATTATTCTTATTTTGCTTCCCTTCACAAATTCCTGGTCCAATAACGTCTTGATCTGATTTATGACCTTGTCTTCTACATTGTCGATATAAATAATTGCGCTGTTATATTTACCCTTTACCTCAATCATTATATCTATCCTTTCTTTCTTTTAATGCATATTATATGGCCTAACTCTTTTAATTGCAAGGCATATAGCTTTATGATAGTATCAAATTACTATTGAGGAATAAATATTGTATTGTTTTTATATCAGATTTTGCTATTATAATAGTATCAAATGCGGTTTCAGAATAAGGTGTAAAAACAGGGGGGAAATTATGTTAATTTACGATATACCGGGTACAGGTGAAATCAAGATAGAAAATATTGTTTTTGATTATAATGGAACGGTGGCTATCGACGGAAAATTAATCGAGGGTGTGAAGGAATCCTTAATCAAACTTAAAAGTCATGCAAATATATACATATTGACTGCCGATACTTATGGAACTGTAAAGACGCAGTGTAATGACCTGGGAATCGATGTAAAAACCTTCCCAAAGGAAAATGCAGGCCTTTTTAAAAAGAAAATAGTGGAAGAGCTTGGCGCCAATAGTACTATCTGTGTCGGGAATGGAGTCAACGATGTGGAAATGTTTAAAATATGTAGAATATCTATAGCCACTGTTGAAGGGGAAGGGTGCAGTGGCAAACTCCTGGTAAACACGGATATAGCGGTTAATTCCATACAGGATGCCGTGGATCTCATACTGAGCAATGACAGAATGAAGGCCACGCTAAGGAATTAATAAACAATTGTCTAATTATGCGTCACATCGTATATTTAAAATATCTGTATATTACACTCTCATCGCGGTTTGAAATTTTGATGGTTCCAACAGCTCCCTTCAAATAAA
>JGI24707J26582_10000005_pt1 | contig 133761 bp, 140 predicted proteins | sample BioPla1DNA1_FD_26582 | JGI IMG/M metagenome (IMG submission 26582)
AGAGAGAATATTTGACCAAGTACTTAGCTTAAAAATCGTTTTTGCTTCTCTTATGAAATATCCTATATTATAAATAATGTTTTTCATGATGCATCCCTCCCATGGACTCGCGAACGATATGTCCACTATTTACTTTAAATAATGTGCCTTCCTTAATATCTTCTATCAAATGGGTGGCATGGGTGGTAATGATAACTGTCGTTTCCTCATCCTTAAAGGAGCGTAAAAGATCCATGATATTTAAGGCGTTTTTTATATCAAGATTACCCGTTGGCTCATCGGCAATTATAAGAGCTGGCTTCCTTGCTACTGCCCTAGCAATAGCAACCCTTTGTCTTTCTCCCCAGGAAAGATGCTCTACTTTCTGAAAGGCCTTATGGGTTAACCCAACCTTTTCTAAGGAATCTAAGGCATTTTTATTTAATAATCCCTTGGGCATACCTAAAACCCTCATGGCCATAATGACATTTTCCATTGCTGTTCTTCCCTGAATTAGCTTAAATTCTTGGAAAACTNGGCCTATCTGTCTTCTTATTTCACGGATACTTTTTTTGGAGCCTTTTTGGATTTGTCTGCCTAATACTACTAACTCTCCTAAGGTGGGTTGCTCTATGCCCATCAAAAGCTTTAATAGGCTGGTTTTCCCCGAACCACTAGGACCTATTATATAGACGACTTCCCCCTTGCGTATTCTTAGTTCTATATTATTTAGGGCTTTTGTCCCATCGGGATATTCTAGATATACCTTCCTTGCTTCTATCATAATAATCCTCCTAATTCTTCCTAAAACAAAGGGAGTTTACTGCTTATCTCTAAGGCACCTTCCTTAATGGTGATTTTGTCTAATTTGCCCCCATATAGGACTGGTTTTAGATTTAACCTTAAATGGCCGTTTTTGAATATGTCATGGATGGACTCTTTAGTAAGGGACATGCCATAGAATGTTCCCTCTTCTGCCCTAAATTCTAGGGTGTAATCATCTACAATAACAAATGATCCAGATAATGAAAATTGCGTGCTGGGCACTTCTACCAGCATCTTATCTTTAGAGAAGCAAAATCTTATGTCCTTATCTACAAGATATTCCTTAGCAATTTCATTAAAGGTTATTTCGTCAATGGAAGCCCTAACCCCACCTAGGGTAATTTTGATATCAACCTTCTCAAAGGGTAAATCTCCCTTTTCCAAGACCTCAAAAAACTTAGAAACTGAATCCGAAAGGGCAGTTCTAGCCTTATTCCAAGCATTGGCTATTTGGTTTAATTGTCCTTCATAATAGGAACGCTCAGAATCTAAGGTGGTAAGATATTCTTGCATATCATCTCTTAGTTTTTTATTTTTAATTAATGTCCCTAAAAGTTCCTCTTGTTTTTTCCCTAGGGTGTACAATGTATCGTCTAGTTCCTTTTTTTCCTCCTCTAGTATTTTTCTTTTTTCATCTAGCTCTTCTAGGAGATTTCCTGTGTTTTTTGATAAATCCCTTATTATATTAATCCTTTTTACTAAAGAAGAAAGGTTTTCAGACGCAAGGAGAATTTCTAAATAAGAAGTTACTCCTCTTTTTTGATAAATACTTAGAACCTCCTTTAAGGCCATCTTTTTCCTTTCGTAGGAAATTTTTTCTCTTTGTATATTTGGGGTAAGGTGCTGGATTTGTCCCTGAATTGTTTTTATGTCCTTTTGTATTTCTTCTTCTTGGCGCTCCATTTCTTCTATATCTTGTAAAATAAAGAATAGCTTTTGGAGAACTTCTTTTTCCTTTTCATCGATGGTGGTAAGTTTTTCCTCTGTCTGTGAAAAAACATCCTCCTTAGGGTTAGCTATAATTATGGAAGTGGAGCTTAGTACAAGTGCTGCTATAATTGCAATGGATATCCTACTTAGGTTTTTTAGATGAATCAAAAGCTCACCTCTTTTTGTTTATTCTTAACATCAATTATAATTATAACAAATCTTTCATGGGTTTTCCTATAATAATATTATAATATTTTGCAGTTTGTAAGCAACAAAAAACTCCGAAAAGTGCTATATACTAGCTTTTCGAAGTTAATATGGTTTTAGTTCGTCATTATTTCTTCCAAAAGTAAAGGCTCAATATAAACTCCATCTTTATAGGCCCTCATATTGCCCCCGGAAATTTCATCGATTAAAATAATTTTTCCGGAATTGCTATCCCTGCCGAACTCAAGTTTGATATCGTATAACTCAATTCCTTTTTTGCTTAATTCTCTTTTGATGATTTCTGATATTTTCTTGGTTTGCTCTTTGATTATTTTGTATTCATCGGTGGTTAAAATTCCTAACATATGTAGGGCATCCTCAGTAATTGGTGGGTCTTGACGGGAATCATCTTTTAGGGTTATTTCTATAAATGCATCTAGGGGCTGCCCTGTTTTTGCATACATTCCATAACGCCTTAAAAAGCTTCCTACAGCTTTGTATCGACATATTACCTCTAGACCATTTCCAAAGGCCTTAGCGGGAATAACCTTCATGGTTGCAGCATCGATATCTGCATCGATATAATGGGTAGGAATGCCCTCTTCTTTTAGAATCTCAAAGAACATCTTTGTAAGCCTTAATCCTGCCTTACCTGCACCTTCTATCGTTAATCCTACTGTATTAGCTCCAGGATCAAAAACCCCATTTTCACCGGTTACATCGTCCTTGAATTTCAGTAGATAGTTCCCATCTTCCAAGCTGTATACATCTTTTGTTTTTCCTGTAAAAATCAAGTTCATCATACCACTCCTTTGTTTTAATAAACCTATTATATCATTATACAATTTTTTAAATAAAAATAAACCCCATTGTTTTAATTGACACCATATTTTACATTGTTTATACTATTCACCATATATGAAAATATTTAAAGGAGGAAAATAATTTGCGATCAAAGTGGAGAGATTTTGGAATTAGTATTTTGTATTTTTTAAATGCTGTAGGGGGGCAAGTATTGGTGGGGGCAATCATTGGTATCGTGGGGGGAATTATTATTGCAGTCAAACATGCTATAAATAATCCCACAGAAGAAGTACCTATGGACTTAATACTAGAATTTGTTACGAAAGCTACTACTTGGATGATAATTATATCTGCAGGGTTTTCCCTTCTTATCTATTTATTAGTCTTTAAAATTGCAAAAAAGAGCTTTATTGCAGGTACAGGACTTGTTAAGGGAAAGGGTTTATATTTGATTTTTTCTATAATTCTTGGGATAACACTAAACTTTATTATATCTGGGATTATTAACATCACAGATATCCAACGGTTTTTTCCAGAACATCAAAAAATTTCAGAACTGCTGGTGGGGGAAACCTCTCTTATTGTGACCTTTTTGGCAGTGGTTATCACGGCACCTTTTTTTGAAGAAATCGTATTTCGCGGATTAATATTAGGACAAATGAAGAAGTCCTTTCCTATAATCGTTGCAGTGATTATTCAGTCATTGCTTTTTGGATTATATCATTTTAATGTTCTACAAGGAATGTATGCCTTCATTTTAGGGATTGCAGCGGGAGTGGTATGTTTATGGGGGGATTCCTTATGGAATGCAATTTTACTTCATTTATCCTTTAATGGTACATCCCTTATCATAGGACAGCTGTTTAAGGATAAGGACATGACTACAATATATTATCTTATAACAATTTCCCTTAGTCTATGTGCGGCTATTTTTGTGTTTATTTTATTTTATCAAAGGAAAGAACAGCGTGCCTGCTCCTAATATGGCAGATAGTACAATTAGTAAAATCGGATGGGGTTTTTTCCATAATTGTATACCCAATATAATAATAGCAATGATAAGGGTATAATAATTAAAAGAAAAATCGCCATCCGATATATTTTTTATGAAAAGGGTTGATTTTGAAACATTTATTGCTGCGGAAACAATCAACCCCGCGATAATTGGTCTTATACAATAAAAAATTTGCCTTACTAGCGGATGGTCAACATTCTTAAAAAGAATCGGAGACAAAAAAAGGATAATAATTAAAGAGGGCATAGCCACACCGATTGTGGCAAAGGTCGCCCCCAAAATTCCCGCTGCCCTATATCCGAGATAGGTGGCAGAATTAACAGCAATGGGTCCGGGAGTCATCTCAGCTATGCCTATGATTTGTATGAATTCAGACTCTAAGAGCCATTGGTGCTTGACCACTTCTTCGGATATCAAAGATATCATGGCATAGCCTCCGCCAAAGCTAAAAAGTCCTATCTTAAAGAAAGCTAAAAACAGTTCTAGATAAATCACTTAGAATCCTCTCCCTTCTTTGCGGCTGCTATATACTTAATAATGCCTATTACTATTCCCAGTACAATGATATAAATAGGACTAATATTCAAAAAGGATATCCCTATTACGGTTAAAGTCCCAATACCTAAGGTTAGTTTTCCCTTGATACTGGCCTTGAGCATTCCTATGGCAGCTATTAAAATCATAATGATAACAGCTCCATTTATTCCTGTGAAAATAGCTTCAGTTATTTTATAATCAGATATTTTCTCAAAAAAAGCTGCTATAAGTAAAATAATGAAGAAGGAAGGCAGTACAACTCCTAAGGTAGAAACCAGCGCACCTCTTTTACCTCCTACTTTGTATCCAACCAAGGTAGCCGTATTGATTGCAATAGCTCCGGGTATGGACTGGGAAANGGCAAATAAATTAATAATTTCGTCCTTCTTGAGCCATTTTTTATCGGTTACTAATTCCTTTTCAATAAGGGGGATCATGGCAAAACCACCCCCAAATGTAAAACTGCCGATCTTTAGAAACACTAAAAACAATTCAAGATATTCTTTAAAACTCATTGGTATTCTCCCCTATGTCTGCTAAATTTAGTTTAAGGCGCATATAAGTATTTTTTGGTTGCGTGAAGCCAAATTTTTGGTAGAGGGGCATAGCATCTTCTGCAGCCAATAAGTCAATGGCTGAAACATCGGCATTTTTGGCTTCTCTTATAAGCTCTGATAGTATCCTAGAGGATATACCCCTTCTGCGATAATCGGGATAAGTCAAAACATTATGTATCATGGCGGTCTTTCCTGTAATATAGCTTGTATTGGCAGGCCTTTCCTCTATGGTCATAAAAGCTGTAGCTGCCACGTTTTCATCTATTTCAACAATAACTGCTATAAAATCTCCTAGGGGAATATGTTTTATATAATAATCGGATAATTGTGGTTGTATTGCCCTTATTTCACCATCGGATAACTGTCCCGTGTAAGTATTTAGAAAATCCATCCGAAGTTTTATTAAAAGGGATACATCACTTATGGTGGCCCTCCGTAGATTCATGATATTTCCTCCTTCTGTAATCAATAAATTAAGGTATTTTAAGATAAATATTTAGTCAAATCATCTTAGGACTAGAACACTTATATATTTTATCATATAATTGCAATACTCGGTACTAGCTGTTAAAGGGTTCGACATGGATTGTTATGATGGAGGATTCTCCAAAGGAGCTCCTTAACTGCCCTTCTAGGGCATCGCATACCTGATGGGCATCTTTTATATTTAGATTGTCGTTGACTAGGATATGAAACTCAATGGCTGTACCACTTCCTATCTTTCGTGCCCTCAGATGGTGAAAATCCTTAACTTCCTTATTTGAACCAATGACCTCCTTGATTTTTGATTTATCTTCCTTATTAAGGGAGGCTTCCATAAGCTCGTTGATAGCTGGGGTTAGGATTCGATAGGCGATTTTGAAAATAAAGAGACCAACTATTATGGAGGCAATGGGATCAAGAATAGCCCCCCTTCGTCCTAGTATAATTGCTCCACCAATTCCTAGTAAGGTACCAATGGAGGAGAAGGCGTCGGAACGGTGATGCCATGCATTTGCTATGATGGAGGGGCTTTTTATTTTATTGCCCACTATTATGGTGTAGTGATATAAGATTTCTTTTGACAGGATGGATAGTAAGGCAGCCACCAGTGCAATAATCCCCGGAACGGCTAAGGACTCCCCTTTTATAAAAGCTCCAATATTTCTTATCCCTGATTTTATGATTTCGAAGCCAACAAAAAATAAAAGGACGCCTATAACAGCTGTTGCCAAAGTTTCATATTTTCCATGGCCATAATTATGGCAATCATCTTCTGGTTTTTCGGAAAACTTAAACCCTAATAAAACAACCATATCTGTTAAAAAATCCGATAGGGAGTGTATGCTATCTGCAATCATAGCACCACTCCCCCCAAGGATTCCAGCATATATCTTAAATACAGTCAACAGGGTGTTTACCCAAAAACCAATTAGGGTTATTTTTTTGGCCTCTTTATTTCTTAATGTTTCCTTCTCCATTATATTTCCCCCTCAACTTAATAACTGGATAACCACAATGCCCAGTATCTATTACATATTGTATGCGGGGAAAATTTTTATGTTATCTTATATGTTATTCTGAGTGTATCAAAGAATCTATAATGAATAATTGTAATACCTAATACCTAATACCTATAATCTTATCAAATTGCCTACGGCATCTCCTAGCTGGTCGATGCTTTTTGTTAGCACATCTATCTTCTTTTCAAATCGTACCAGTAGGTATACGGATACGACTATAGGGAAGCCTATATTGCTTATATAATTTAGTATCTCTTCCATCTAATGCCTCCTTCCTTTTTAACACCATAAAAGGCAGGTTTCCCTGCCTTTTTCTTATGCTACTTGGATTGTTTCTATTGTTCTAGTTACGGTTCTAGCTCCAGATTTTTCTATTAGGCTGCCATGGTTATCGCTAAAGATGTCTGCAGCGATGAGTTGATTCATGGCATTATTAACTTCTGATTCGGTCATGTTCGCCCTTGGAGAAGGTACGGAAATAGTCACTTTTTTGCCATCATCGGCTACAAAAGTCATTTCTAATGATTTGTTGGTTTCCACTTTGTATACACCTCCTTTTTTCTAAGTTTTTTGTTGATTAGATGTCTTCAAGTTCTGTTTCTACGATTTTCTTAACCATTTCTACAGGTCTTTCTGAAAGGGATGCAATCGTTCCAGCCGCATTGAATATGTCTTGATCTTTTGCAGATGTCTTTAGATTGCTGTAAGTCTTTGAAACTGTTTTGTCTCCGTCTTTGAATTGTAAGCTTAATTTTGTGCCTACTACAGATCCCACTACTGCCATATGTTTCACCTCCCATCTTTTGAATTCTTCTTTATGGTAATTCATTTGGTGGGAAACAAATAGGATTATGGTTCAGGGGAATTTTCTAAGAATTTTTCCACTACCCGTTTCATCAAAAGGCATACTGCCCAAACAGGCATTGGTTCATGGATTTTATCCTTCCAACCCTGAAGATCATTGAGAAGGCCTTGATTATTTAGAAATTCTACCCCATCATATCGCCATTTTACCTCTGGTTTTGGGGCTTCTTTCAGTTCTTCCATGAGCCTTTCCCAGGGAAAATCCACTCCCGGGCAATTTGGCTTTCCTATGGGGTCGATTTCGCAGTGGCCTAAAATATGATTGCGGTCCATAGGAAATTCTTTTTTCCAAGTTTTTTTATGTAATTTGCGATATATTTGTGAAGCCAGAGGGTGGCCATAAATTGGCTTTGAGTTAATTTTCCCGTGGTTCCCTCATGTTCGATGGATACGGAGTAAAGGTTTGGGTTGATAGTTATACTTCGAATTAGAGGGCTTTTTGCTTTGGGAATATCGTATAGTTTGAGTCCGTTTGCCCATGCCATATCTTCTATCCTTACATACTGAAATATTTCTCCTTCAAAAGTTACTAAAAAGTGGGCTGAGGACTGTCTGTTGTTTGGGGTACGAAACCAGCTATCACAGCTTTTTGCAGATCCAGCTACGATATGATTGACAATGATTATTGGGATATTTTCTTCCCGGGACGAATGATTGGTATGTTCATTCCCCCTCCAGATTATTTTGTATTCTTCCATTTTAAGACTCCTTTCATTTGGTTTTTTTCCTTAACCAATTTCTGATGGTGCGTTCACAAACATTGTATTTTTGGGCTAAGGTCTTATAATTACTTCCGTCAAACTCACTGCTTAAGACATTGCCTAGGGTTTCTTTTAGCAAAAATTGAGGTTTGGGGATGTAGATGGATGTTCCCCCTAGTTCTTTTGTGAGCAGATATAGGTTTTCTATGCCAATGATTTGGGCGTATTGATTGTAGGGTTCCGGCAGGTCTTTTATAATACAGTTTTTTAAAAGCTTTTGTTCTACTTTCACTTTGTACCTCCTGAAAATAAAAATTGTACTTCATTTTGAGCATACTATCTTGGATCCTAACAAGGCCCAAAACCTTATCTAGTAAGCTGAATAGCTTACAGAATGTTTATTAATAACGCCCCTGGTGGGGCTTATTTTGTGAAATTATTGTTGGAAATAATCCCTAATTGCTTTAGGCGATACTCCGCAGCTTGTTTAGATACATTGAAGGTTCTAACGATTTTATAGATATAATCCTTATACCTTATTTCATCGTCTTTATTAGGAAGGAGGGATTTGATTAAGTGGTATACCATGGTCTTTGGCATAAGCAATGCAGAAGACATATAATTCGCCTGCCATTCCATTCTATCCCCATCATCCCACTGGGATACGGGCTTTGTCTTAGACGCGATAGGCAGTGCCCTACACTGGACCATGGCCCCAAGTTCCCTGCCAAATACAATGGACTGACTAGAAAGACAGGTAAAATAATGTTTATGAAAGATATTGTGGCCCCCCTCATGGCCCATGGTATACCTATATCTATGTTCTTGGCCTAAAGCTAGAAGGCTATTATCAATAATGATAGTTCCTGCCTTGGTGCTGATGTATTCTGCCTGTTGGGTTATTGGGTCATAGACCGGTAATTTGTTTGTATCATTAAAGACGGTCATTCCAAGATATATTCCATTATGGGATAGATACTGGAAGTCTTGTTTTAAGCCCAAGTAATTCTGAATAAATGAATCAATATCCAACTCCATGGGAGTTTTCATTGCTTTCGGGCAAAAATCCTGTAGATAGGCTTCTGCTATGTTATCAATTTCTATTTTGCTTAAAATAGGTACACCATTTCTTTTTATTCTGTACGATGGGAAATACATGAATAAATTTACCCCTTTCTTTTCTTTAGTTCATCGACAAATCTAAGCCATTCCTCCTCTCCTGCGTCTAAATCCCTGGCTGTACGAAGTGCGGCACTGACATAGTCCCTTTCCATAATGTACTTTGGAAGGTCTGGCGCTACTTCATTTCTCTTCTTTCCTGCTAAATCAAGCATAATTATCTTCTCATCTTCCGATAACATCAAAATGCTGGAAAGAAGTTCTAGCTTTCCTAAATCAAAGGGATTTCGTCTGTCTTTTTCTACATCGCTTAAATATGGTGGGGTTATCCCAAGTCTTTTCGCCATTTCTCTAAGTGTTATCTTTTTTTCTTCTCTTTTTTGAGTAATAAAGTCACCAAAGTTCTGATATCGTTTGCTCATGTTTTTCACCCATTCTATAAAATTTTGGTTTAAGGTTGATTTCTGCAACGTTGGATGGCGATATGTAATTCTGTAAGCATAATAGCTTATGTGAATATTGTACAATTTAAAATATCATTTGTCAATATGTGGAAACAAAGAAAGAGCCCAGAAGAACCGTCCCAAATGATTCCCATTTTAGTTATAGGTAAGTGGAAACAAATCCTTAAAAGTTTCTTATCTATCCATCTATCTATATATTTTAATACATTGTTCATATTATTATAAAAAGTAGGTGCTTCCACTCCTAAGTCTATACCAGCTTGATATACAGACTTACACCCATATGAAATATCATTAATATCATTGTGAAGGGTCATAATGCGTCTAGTAAGTTCATTATTTTTAAACAATTGTTTCATCAGCCTTCCCGCTAAATTACGTTGTATTTTATAAGGTAAAATCTCACTAATATAGTTTCTCATATGTACTCCACGAGCTTTTACAATTTTTAAAGTTTCTCTAATTGTGATTACAGCTTCTGTTAATGCTTTAGGATTATCCATCAAATCAATAGCCAACTGTCTGGAGTCTTCTAACTCACCTTTTTTACCTGCAGTTGTTGTGACTCCTGCATTAATAGCCATATGTATCCATATCCACTCAATCATATCGTAAGGTTTTTCAGTTTTTATTCCACTGTTTTTAAACAAATTTTCTAATTGGATATAGTTTTTTAAATCTGTCTTCCCCTCCTTTTCAATCATTATGTGATCAAAAAGCACGCAATCTAGTTTATTGCCGCTTATATTTCCNCCTGCAGTTGGAAACCCAATAATATAAGGGTAATCATGAACCATTTTAATAACCTCATCTCGGGTACTCCAAAAGTTGGAAAATAAAATTAAAGTACCTTTTATTCCTTTTTCTTTCAAAGATTTTATAGCACCTTCTAACTTTCCACTTGATACACTTATTAATATAAAATCGTACTCACTACCGTCTTTAGCTATATTTACATCATACTTATCTTTATATTCTTTACCTTTGCGCTTGTAACGTCCATCGAGAATATTTATCTTAACTGTGCTTGGATAATTATTTTTTCTTTCATCTCTTATAAAATGCTCTGTATAGTAACCTGCTTTTTTAAAGACATAACCATAAGTAGTACCAATAACACCTACTCCTAAAATTAGTATTCTCATAACTATTCCTCCTAATATTTTATATTAGTCTTATTTATCAATAGGTTTTTAATATAATTAAACTGTTCGTCTACTAGCCCCTCTGTAATCTCCATTACTTCTGATGAAACTCTTAATCCTTCTAGTAAGAACAAGATAGTTCTTGCTACTGCCTTCTTATCTATATTATTAAATTCTCCCCTTTCCATACCATATTGAATTAAATCATATTAACCATTGGGTAACCATTGGGTAACCATTGGGGACGGTTCTTTTTTAACCATTGGGGACGGTTCTTTTTGATTTGCCTTTGATTTATTTAGGCTTTAAGATATTTATAGGAGACTAGCAATCTTTCTTAAGGATAACTTGCTTCTTTTTATTAGTCTTATGATAAGCTCCTTCATATACATATCATTACCCTTTATCTGTCTTAAATCAATGATTCCTTTTTCATTAAAATCAAAAAGAACCGTCCCCAATGATTATAAATCTGTCCTCTTCTCTAGTGTTCGGAAGTCTAGTAGTTAGAACACATAGGCTATTGTTTTGCACCTTGTTAAGTTTCATAGGTTGTCCTGCCCTCTCGCCCCTTTGGACTATGCCAGCCATTGCCTTCCACTCTCTTAACATCTGGCTCTCATAATAAACATAAGCTCCACCATTATGTATATCATCTAATTCCAGTCGAGAAATATCTCCATTTAAGTAGGATAAGCAATCAGATTCTTTTGAGGAACACCAAGTTCTCTGTTCTATCTCTATATTATTTTTTATAATCTCATCGCTACAAACTCCATTAAAACCTATTTCTTTGTCAGACTTACCACCATCACAATAATTACATTTAAAGGCAATATTTTCTCTTGGGTAAATTTTTGCTTTTCTTTCTTTTTTCTCTTCTTTAGTAGGGGCTACTTTTAAATTTTCTTTTTCTTTCCTAGCTGATTCTTCCTTCTTTTCTTCTTCTAGTCTTTTTATGGCTTCTATTTCTTCTTTAACCTTATTATTAAATTCTGTATCTTCTGTAGATAAATATCTGTCAAAAGCATTAGGGTATCCAAACTTTTTTTCGCCTTCAGAAAATTTAACTGTTATATATGAATCAACCTTATCTATAATAATTCCAGCCCCAAAAATCTTATGGCTTACTTTCATATTTATTAAGTCCATTAAAGCCCACTCCTTTAATTCTTATTAAACTCCATTTCTAAATCAAATCTTTTAATTATGCTCCAAGTTTAATCTNTAATAGACATTAACCTCTTTTCAATATTATTCCACTCTGTATTTAAGTTTAAAGTTTTAATCATTATTCTTTTATTGGTTATTGGAAAAATTGCATCAATATCCTTATCTATAGTTGGATATAATAATATCCCTTCCTTTTTTCCCTCATATTGGCTATTGGAAAGATAGGCAAAAATTTGATAAAGGTGACTTGTTCTAAGCTTTTCAATATCACTTCTATTGCCTTTGACTAATGTTTTAGAATAATATTTAGTATCAATTATCATTTGTGTTTTTTCAGCCTTGTTCTCAACCACTATGTCTGTTCTCATTTCAGGAAGAAGTAGTAAGTCATCCTCCTTAACCTCAGCTTCAATATCCCAATTTAATTTTGGAGCATGCACTTTATAGATTGAGTTATCTAAGTGTAATTTGTAGAAATTCAAAACAAACTTCTCATATAAATTTGCCATTTGTTCATCTCTGATAAAATCTAAAAATATATATTCATTTTCTTTTTCTTTCGTTATAAGACCCTTAAATATTAATTCACTAATATTTATTAGCAGCTGATAATGTTTGTTATTTCTATTGTAACGCAATAAAGAAAATAAAGAATCAGATAGGACTATTTCACTAATACCTGTAAAATACATCCTTTGTCTTAATAGTTGCTTTCTTAAGCTGTTATCTAAATCTGGTGCTTTTATTAATAGTCCAATAGTTGTTTTTATTATTTGATTTAAGATAATATTTTCAGAAAATTCATCGAAAGAACATAACATCTTACCATGTTGAAGGGACTGGTTTTTTATTGATGAGGTTATATCAATCTTTCCCCTTAAAGTAGATGTAAGTTCTTTTTTGTCTATATAATATCTTGAAAAACCTCTTTTTTTAAGGTTGATTATCCCATTTATATATATCCTAGAAAGTAAATTATAAATATTATCAAATTCTTCGCTTCCTACATTTATAGTTTCTGACTCTTCCAATATACCCCAAGCATAGGATAGCATGTAGTATATATTTTTAATTGGAATTTTAGGTCTACTCCCCATAGTTGTCACCTTAATAACTCTTCAACAAGGGTTTGCCCCTTTTCTTCATCATCAAACCAATACTCTTCAATCAGTGGGGCTATCTCATATCTAATAATTTCTTCATACCAATTTTCAGAACTTACATAATCACAAAAATAGCTATGCCCTACCCTAAAACCTTTACCAAGAGATAGATCCTTCTCAATTTCCTGATTAAGTTTTTTCATTTTCTTAACTATTTTATCTATTAAATTTAAATCTGCTCCTTGGGATAAAAGGTGATTTTTGAATATTTCTTTTTCAAATGCTGGCTCTAAATCTACAAAGGAAAACCTTCGCCTTAAGGCATAATCAATTATGGCTAAACTTCTATCTGCCGTATTCATCATTCCAATAATATATAAGTTTTTAGGTATATAGAAAGGTTCATCTGAATATATAAGGCTAATTTCTTCACCACGCTTGTCAGATTCTATTAACATCATAAGTTCTCCAAATATTTTACTCATATTTCCCCTGTTAATTTCATCTATAATAAAGAAATATTCTTCATCTATATTTTCTGCTGCTAGTTTACAAAATTCATAAAAAGGTCCCTCTTTTAATTCAAAACCGCTGCCGTTGGGTCTATAGCCCATAATAAAATCCTCATATGAATATGACTGATGGAACTGCAAAATCTTCACCCTTGTTTCATCTCTTATACCCATAAGAGATGAAACAAGCCTCTTGGCTATAAATGTTTTCCCTACACCCGGTGCACCTTGTAAAATTAAATTTTTCTTCCTTTCTAGCAAGGATTTTATAGTCATATATTTTTCTTCATCCATAAAAACTTCTTTTAAAAAGTCTTCCTTAGTATAAGGCTCATATTCCCTATCTCTTGGCAATTCTATATCTTCACTAACTTTTCCCTCTGTTTTTATTTCTCCACTCCAAGCCTTATATGATAATTCGGGGAAAGAATGAACTGGATAATCATCTTCCTCAAATTTCATTTTTAACAATTCTATTAAACTTAAATAATCTAAAGCTGTACATGTTTTTTTAGTTGAGTTTAGAGGAATCTTTATCTTTAATTTTTCTACTAAACCAGTTCTTGTATTATTATCTAAAGTTAAATAATCCCAGGGTCTTATCCAATATAAAGCAAAAGTAATATTCCATTGTACTCCATGTTGCTGGATTACCTTATCGTATATATCTATGAAAAGTTCTTTATTTGTTTCTGTATAATCATCTGCTAGCTTTAGTGCTAATTCAAAAAGTTTCCATAGATTATCAATGTCTCCATCTTTCCTATGCTTTTTATCCCCGAAAAACCAAGACTTCATATTATTAAGGACAGGTATTCCTTCAAATGAATCTGGTATGATTTCCTCAATTTCTAGATACTCTGAAAACTTTTCCATGATTTTTATTCTATTCTTATCTGTAATTCCCTTGTTGAACAAACCTATAACAGTGAAGGGACATATATCATCTAGGATTTCATCTTTTCCATCTCCTGATTTTTTTACCATTGGATTTTTCATGCCAATGTCATTAAAAATTTGATTAATAATTTCTAATAATTCTTCCCTTTTATTTTTATATTCTAATAACTTATTAGCAAAAACTTCATAAAAACTTATCCATCCATACTGTTCATTTTCCTCTAATTGATAGTCCTCTTCATAATAATAATCCAGAAATTTATTATAATATTGCTCCTTTCCTTTAAAGGTAAAGTCAATTAAAGCTTCTTCTCGCCAGCCCTCTTCTCTATTTAATTGCCAAACTGTACTTCTATTGGTGAAAAAATACCATTCTCGTATCGGATCTATCTCTTTCCAATCAACCTTTAAATTACGACCATCTTTTAAGTTATCTACAACTTTTCCAATAGCTTTAATTCCCATAACAGAAATACTATCCCCTTCATTATCAAAGGGTAAATCATATTTTCGTGTATAAGAGGACTTTATAGCTATCAAATCTCCAATCTTAATAGAATTTACTAAATCTATGTATTTGTTACTATAGCCATTTTGCCATATACCTTCCTCAATAAATTTCTGCGTCTGATCTTGCCTATTTATAGCTGCGCCTACAAACCATGTTCTTGACTTATCCTTATCTTTACCCTCTGTCTCCTCTTCAGAGCTAATATATTGTTTATAGTGTTCTAAAGCCGAGCTCCATCTTCTATTAGACTCTTGATTTTTTTCTATATATAAATCAGACCCTTCCAGCAAATTTATTTTCTCATTCAATTTATTTAAATTCTTAATTTGATATATGTCTTCACTAAATAGATTGTTTAGTTTTCCAAATTTACTAATTGTATTTATAGCAGAACCATACGAATTAATTATACCAATTTTCAAATCAGTATTATTTTTTAGCCATTTTTCAAATACTTCCCGTTCCATTTTACTCACTCCTTATATTCAAATAACTGTACATATTTATATTAATCTTAAAGCTTCATGTATCTTTGTTGGTTAGAAGATGTTTTTTCTATTGCTTTGATTCCTCCACCATCCATCTTATTTACCTGATTGAGAAATAATGTTCCAAGTAAAATTCTATCTTTCCTAGGAATTCTATTCCAAAGATATCCCTTAAATAGATCTTTAACTAGAAAAACTTCACCTTTCTCTAGTTTTTTAGTTTCTTTCTATGTAAATAAAGGTTATCGTCAGATAAAGTATTATATTGTATATTTTTGTATTATTAGATAATAGTATAGTTTATTAGGAGTTATTTTACAATATAAAAAGGATGGTTTGTAAAGATCTTTCGCTTACACTCAAGATGACACTTATTTTGTCTTAAAATCATATTATGGTGTTGTAGGATTCAAATTTTTTGTGAGAGGAATGAGATTTATGAACAATGGTTATCCTTACTACGGAAATGCATCCATGTATAACCCCAATAATATGTATTACGGCAACAGTCCTTACCCCACCTGGCCTAAACAGCCAATGGAAAGTCAGTTTCTGTATCCATTTTATAATGGGGCAGAATATGATTATAATAAGGACTTTTCCAGAATCCATTTAAGGGATTATGGTCCTGAGCCCTTTGTGGTGGATATCGAAGATGCTACTGAGGAAAATGATACCTTTAGAACTGCTTTATGGACCGGTAATCATTTGCAAGTAACGTTAATGAGTATCGATGTTGGAGAAGATATAGGGTTAGAGGTCCATTCCGATCTTGATCAATTTATACGGATTGAAGACGGGGAAGGTCTTGTGATGATGGGCCCTAGTAGAGACAATCTAAATTTCCAAGCTAGGGTAAAAGATGATTATGCTTTTATTATACCTGCGGGAACATGGCATAATCTAATTAATACGGGACATAAACCCATTAAACTCTATTCCATCTATGCACCTCCTGAACATCCTTTTGGAACAGTTCATAGAACCAAGGCTGAGGCTGCTGAAGAACATCATTATTAGGGGTTATAACTTAAGGGATAAATAAAATTATTTATCCCTTAAGTTTTTTGCTACTATAAGTCCTAATACCCCTACAGCCAGCGCGATGGAAATCGTTGTAATATAAGGATTTCTTTCAGTAAAGGGAATGTCTTGTTTTTTGTAATTTTGATTGATATTTTCTTGCCCTAATTGGGATTCTTGGAGGGTTTTTTCATCTATATGGGCTGCTATATAGGAGATATCGTATATCGGAGCCCTATAGGCCTTACTGCCATAATACAGGCTATAAGTTTTATCAAGTTCTGTCTCAAATACTAAGGTATCTGGCAGATAAAAGAAATCTATCCCCCCAATCTTTAGGGAAGCATTGTCTTCATTATTGATGATGAGTTTTACATATCTTTGACAGGTAGTGTCAATTTTTATTTTATTGTTATCCACTTTATAATCCCCTATATCAAAGGAAGAAATAACGTCCTCTGCAATTAGGTTCATTTTCTTTATCTCATCACCTGTTAAAATCTTTACTACCCTATAGTAGTTTTTGCCATCTGCGTTTATCGTTATGGCGGATAGGGGGAGATTTGTATAGTGCATATCAAGAACTATTTCTGTGGTCTTTTCAATCTGAGTAAGGGATACAATGTCGGATTCTATTTGTTTTTCCATAGGAATATAGGGCAGGTTTTTAGTATAGGATACCTTACTTATATCTTTAGGGGATACCCTTCCCATGGCTATTTCAAATTCTGCCCTTAGGTAATTGTAATTTACCTCATCAAAGGCAATAATGTTATTATGCCCTTTATTTATATCATCAAAACTATAAATATACCCCTTTGTGTGGATGGGAAAAAAGTCCCTTCCGTCCGTACTTCCATAGAGATTGGGAGATAGTAAAAAGTTACGGCTAGCTATATCTATGGTAATTTGATCATAGGTTTCTACTAAAGAGGATTCCCTAATAAAATCTGCCCTAAGAATCTCCTGATCTTCGGAAAGGTTGAGTATGCGAAAATCTATTGTTTCTACATTTTCCTTAGAAAATCCATTATATTTATGGTACGGCACCTCTACTCCATCTTGATCAAATATTCGTATATCTGGAACTAAATGACCGGCAGAGTCATATACCTGAGCATCTAGCTTTATGGAGCTTAAGCCCTTTCCCATTTGAGGTATTTTCTTGAAATATTGAAATTTATTAGGGGTAATATCCTGGGCAAAACCATCATTTATCGGATTTAAAAAAAGTATAAGCATTCCCATTAAACCCAAGGTTTTTTTAAGCTTCATCAGCATCCTCCCCCAAAATGAGATTTTTATATTTTTGGTATATGAAGGATATACCAATTAGTATAACTCCCAATACCATAAAGGACAGTATCCTATATATGCCTATTAATGAAGAAAGATCAAATAGAAACACTTTAAAAATAACTAAAATAAACAAACAAAGGGAAAGTATCCTCATGGACTTGCTATTTTTGATAAAGCCTATAAAGATTAAAATAATTGAATATAAAAGAACAACCAATGATCCGATAAGATTTTCCATATAGATATATTTTTCGATTTTTTCCTGTTGCCCTAGGGACTGGGCTTTTTCTATCAATCTTCCAAAAATATTGGAGGTATCCGCCAGGAAGAAACCTATTAAGAATAGGTTGAGAATCACTGTAAAAATGATATTAATACCGGATTTATCCTTTCGATTTGCCCATAATGATCCAAAAAGAACAACAATGGAAGTAATATATATTATGGAATTGATGTTTAAAAAAGGTATCTTGGTTATATCATTTCCTATATAAATCAAATTAACCCATAAACTAATTAAGGCAATTATCATTACGATAATATAAGAAAAATAAATCTTTATATATTCCGTTTTGGTAGATAAATAGGAGAGGGCAAAGGCTTCTATTGCCCATGCCAAGGATAAAAATCTCCCCTCTAATTGTACGGGTATGGCTATGGTAATAAAGGTTAGAGAAACCAAAAGTAAAAAAGTAAGGAAGTTCTTATACGCATCAATAAATTTTCGGATTCCAAAGTAAATCCCAAGATATAATAGGGCGATAACAATGGTAAAGATACCTAAAAGGCTATCGTTATACTTTAACAGCATTTTGTAGCCTTCGGCATAAAAGACTATGGCATTTATAAATATTAAAAAGAAATCAAATTTCAAATGGGTTTTCTTGTTTTTTAGGTTTAGGTTCATTAAAATCGATATCACTAAAAACTCAGCAAATATCACAATCAAAGGCAAAAACCCTGTAAAGAACTGAATCTTTTCTACCCCAGCTACATCAATTACAAATCTGCCAATTAGCCATCCCAAAAAACAAAAATGGGTAGCAAAAAAAGCAAAGTTAAACAGGGACTTCCAGTTCTTATAATATGAAATAATAACAATTCCAAGATTTAAAATAACTAAATAGGCTAAGAAAAACACATCGTTAGTTTCCCCACTAGATAATAGAAATGGGGTTAGAAATCCAGTCAAAACCCCCAGATGCATAATGGTTACAGTATCGTTTTTTATGGCTAGGAATGTACTTGCTAAGATAATAAGGACAAATAAGATAAAGGTAATACTTTGCCCAATTAAATTATAAAAAGCAAAGGCTGCAAATACGGTAAAACAAAGTATGGCAATCCCACCACCCATTAGCCCCTCGGAAGGAATGCGGTATTTCTTAAAGAGTAAGTCCCCAGATATAAGCATAGAAACCCCAAACAATACCCCTATAAGAATCCTTCCCTGAGGTCCTATTAGATTGTTATCAAAGGAATACTTAAGGAAAAAGGCTGCAGCAAGGATTAAGGCCATAATACCTACCCTATTAATCCATTTGCCCCCTAGCTCCATTTCTAGATTTTTGGGTTCCTTTTTGACTATTATAGGAGGTTCTGATGGCTTAGGGGTGGTCTGAGGAATAATATTTTTTGGATGAACAGTAGGGGTTACTGTTGGCTTCTTTGTCCCTTGTACTAAGGTAGTCTGCAATGTTGATTTCTTATCCTTATATATTTCTTCTTCTAATTTGGTCAATCTTTTATCCATATCGTATAGTTTTTTGATGATTATTTCGTTTTCATTCATATAAATCCCCCTAGATTTGGTGGTATAATAAAATTATTTTGAAATGCCCTAATTATATCACTAATCTATCTCATTGTCACTTCGAATGGACTGAGGAATCTTTTATGCTGTAAACTGGCTATTATATAGTTCTGCATAAAAACCGTTCTTTTCGAGAAGTTCCTTATGGCTGCCTTGCTCGATGATGTCTCCTTCTTTCATAACGAGAATCAAATCGGCATCCTTTATGGTAGAAAGTCTGTGGGCGATGATAAAGGAGGTTCTGCCTTTCATTAGGTTTTCCATAGCCCTTTGTATGAGCACCTCTGTCCTTGTATCTACGGAGGAAGTAGCTTCGTCCAGTATTAGGATTTTTGGATCTTTGAGTATGGCCCTTGCTATGGTTAGGAGTTGTTTTTGACCTTGAGAGATATTGCTGGCTTCTTCATTTATGAGCATATTATATCCTTCAGGCAAGGTTTTAATAAATCTATGGGTATGGGCGGCTTTGGCTGCCTGTACCACCTCTTGCTTAGTGGAATTGGGCTTTCCGTACCCTATATTTTCTTCGATGGTCCCCGAAAAGAGCCAGGTATCTTGTAGTACCATACCAAAATCATCTCGGAGATCTTCCCTAGTGAAGTCTTTGATGTCTTTTCCATCTACGAAAATCTGCCCTTCGTTTAATTCGTAGAATCTCATAAGAAGTTTAACGATTGTGGTTTTTCCTGCTCCTGTAGGTCCTACTATAGCGACTTTTTGCCCTGGTTTGATATCTGCAGAAAAATCATTGATTATTATTTTATCCGGGTCATATCCAAACTTGACATTCTTAAAGGTTACCCTTCCTTCAACTTTTTCTAATTTTATTGGATCTGTGGTTTCTTTTATTTCTTCCTCTTCTTCCAAGAACTCGAATACCCTCTCAGCAGCAGCTACTGTGGATTGAAGGACATTACTGATTTGGGCTACTTGTCCTATGGGTTGGGTAAAGCTTCTGATGTATTGGATAAAAGAAAGGATATCTCCCACTTCTATGGTTTTTCTAATGGCAAACCAACCCCCTAAAATCGAAACGGCCACATACCCTAGGTTTCCTACAAAACCCATAAGAGGCATCATCATTCCAGAAAGAAATTGAGATTTCCATGCAGAACCATAAAGCTTATCGTTGATTTTTTCGAATGCGTCGATTACTTTTTCTTCAGCGTTAAATGCCTTCATAATATTATGGCCTCCGTAAACTTCTTCTATATGGCCATTTACCTTACCCAAAAATTCCTGTTGGGCTTTAAAGTATTTTTGTGATTTTTTAATGATTCCCATAACCAAAACCATAGAAATAGGCAGTATCAAAACAGCAACAATAGTCATCTGCCAGCTTATGGAGAGCATCATAATTAGTACTCCAAAAAGAGTGACTGTCGATGTAATGATTTGGCTCATGCTTTGGTTTAGGGTTTGGCTAATGGTATCAACATCATTGGTAACCCTAGATAATACATCTCCATGGGAGATGGTATCAAAATACTTTAGGGGGAGTTTATTGATTTTTATGGATATTTCTTTTCTTAGATTATAGGATATCTTTTGGGATACCCCAGTTACGATAAAGCCTTGTATATAGGAAAATACCGCAGAGATAAAATACAATCCCAGTAAAATAAAAACGATATTTCGGATATATATGAAATCCATGCCAGCACCGGCTCCTGTTACCTTCAAGATCAATCCTTCAAATATTTTGGTCGTGACTTTACCGAGTATTTTAGGCCCTGCTATAGAAAAAACGGTGCTTCCTACGGCAAATAGCATAACAATTATAAGTTTTATATTGTAAGGCCTTAGATAAGCCAAAAGTTTTGAAAAAGTGCCCTTAAAGTCCTTGGGTTTTTCAAAATTTCCCCCACGGCCCATGGGGCCCCTCATTGGTCTAGGAGTTTTTATATTTTTTTCACTCATATTGCCAGTTCCTCCTCTGATAGCTGAGATAGTGCAATTTGTTTATATACATCGCAAGTTTTAAGAAGTTCCTTATGGCTACCCATGCCTACTACTTTTCCTTCGTCTAAAACGATGATATTTTCGGCATTTCTTATGGTATTGATTCTTTGAGCAACGATTAAGATGGTTCTGTCTTTTAGTTCTTCCTTCATAGCCTTTCTAAGGGTGGCATCGGTTCTAAAGTCTAGGGCTGAAAAACTATCATCGAAGATAAATAGTTCAGGACTTTTTGCCAAGGCTCTTGCAATGGACAATCTTTGTCTTTGGCCTCCGGATACATTAGTACCCCCTTGGGATATTTCAGAAGAAAACCCTTCTTCTTTTGTATCGATAAACTCTTTAGCCTGGGCTATTCTTATGGCTCTTTTTATAGCTTCATCTTCTACATTGGCATTTTTACCGTACTTTAGATTGCTTTCTATTGTTCCGGAAAACAAGATGCTTTTTTGGGGAACATATCCAATTCTTTCCCTTATATCATGGAGTTTCATATGTCTTATATCAACTCCGTTAAGGAGAATTTCCCCCTTGGTTACATCATAAAATCTTGGAATAAGATTAATTAATGTGGATTTTCCACTGCCTGTACTTCCAATAAAGGCAGTGGTTTGCCCTGGTTTTGCTACAAAAGATATATCTTGAAGAACACATTCTTCAGCATTAGGATATCTAAAACTTACATTTCTAAATTCTAATAAGCCCTTATTACCTGTAACCTTCATAGGGTTTTCAGGGTCGTTTATCAAAGTATTCTTATCTAGTACCTCAGAAATTCTTTGGGCTGATACAGAAGCCCTGGGCAGGATAATAGAAACCAAGGATATCATAAGGAAAGCCATGATAATTTGCATGGAATACTGCATAAATGCCATCATATCCCCTACTTGTATGGTACCATTTTCTATTTCATGAGCTCCTACCCATATGATAAGTAAAATGATTCCATTCATAATGAACATCATAGTAGGCATCATAAAGGTCATCATTCTAGATACAAAAAGGTTAGTTTTTGTTAAGTTTTTATTGGCCTTATCAAATTTATTTTCTTCTATCTTTTGGGTATTAAAGGCCCTTATGACAAGCATCCCATTAAGGGATTCTCTCATTACCCTATTTACCTTATCTACAAGCTTTTGTAGAATTTTAAACTTGGGCATTGTTACAGAAAAAAGAAGTATCACCAAGGTCAGTATTGCCAAAACCCCAACCCCCACTATCCAAGCCATGGAAGTGTTTGTCCTTAGGGCTCTGATAACCCCACCGATTCCTATAATAGGGGCGTAAAATACCATTCTAAGAAGCATTACTGTAAACATCTGAACCTGCTGTATATCATTGGTGCTTCTAGTAATTAAAGAAGCTGTAGAAAAGTCATCAAATTCACTATTAGAAAAGGTGGTGACTTTTTTGAACACCTTATCCCTGAGGTTTTTCCCAAGTCCTGCAGAAGTTCTAGCTGATAAAAATCCAACGGATATGGCTGCTCCCATACTTAATAAGGATATAAGCAGCATAATTCCTCCAATAGATAGGATATAATTGGATTGAAGTTTATTTATGTTTATCCCTATGGCCTCGTATTCAGATTTAATATAATTAGTGGCACCTTGGCTTATCATGGATTCAGGCAGGGATTTAAATTGTTCATTAGCTTTAGTTTTTATGATATCTACCTGCTCCTGGGATAATTTAGATAGCGCAACAAACGGATCCGCCCCCTCGGGTAGCGACATTTTTTCACTAAAAACCCCTTTTTCTATGGTCTCCACTATAAGCATGGGCTTGCTCAGAAAGGAGGCAAGGGCTTCTATTGTATCCTTTGAAGAGGGATTTAAAACATATAAATCGTCCTTTCTGAGGATGGGATATTTTTTGATATACAGATTATAGTCCTTCCCTTTAAGGGTACTCTTACTTATTACCTTATAATTTTCGTCGATGATGGTTCTTTCTTCATCGTTTAAAAATAGCTTAATCTTGTCCATTTCCCTGACTCTAATCACCCTAGGAGCGGTGTTTTCGATACCGTTTTGCTGTATTCCTACATTGACGATATTAGACATATAATCAGGGAGAGCAAGTTCGGTGATGGCCTGCATAAAAAGCAAGGCGATAATGACCATAACCGATAGAGTGAATGGTTTTAATTCTTTAATTATTTTTATCATTGCGACCTCCTAATGAGTTGGTTTTATTTGCTTGATATAAGTTATCTTTCATTTGCAATAGTAGCTTTTACAAGAACAATAGTCAAGGCAATCTATATATTTTATTGCATAAAACTTGGGCAGGCTTTTATGCCTGCCCTATGAGGGGGGTATCTGTATTGGTATGATTTTAGTATTGGAGGGTTTTACTTAGGGGTTTTTGTCCTGTTAAGGCAATACTTCTTTTATCCGGTTGGGATCCTCCCATATGGATTTTGTACTGCCCCTTCTTATAGGTCAGTTTGCCTTCTTCGTCATATAGTCCAAAGGCTTCTTTTGGGAGTTGAATCGTAATGGTGGTTTCTTCTTGGGGCTTAAGGTGAATCTTTTTAAGCCCTTTTAATTGCCAGTTAGGAGTATCTTCCCCCTCAACTTCTATATATACTTGTACGGTTTCGGCACCTTCTAAGTCCCCGATGTTTTTCACATCGATACTGCATAGGATATCTTCGTCCAAATCTAAGGTTTTCAATATTTTTTTCTTGCCTTTTGTTTTGATTTCAAGATTTTTAAAGGTAAACCCCGTGTAGCCAAGTCCATAACCAAAGGGATATAGGGCTTCTTGCTCCATATATCTATAGGTTCTGTTTTCCATGGAATAATCCGTAAATTCAGGCAGTTCCTCTGTGGTGCGGTAAAAAGTAACCGGTAGTTTTCCTTCGGGACTATATTCACCAAATATCATCTCAGCAATGGCCCTTCCACCTTGGGCTCCGGGATACCAGCCCTGGATAATAGCTGGAATATTTTTATCTGCCCAAGTAACAGCTAGGGCACTTCCGGATAATAACACCAATACGACTGGTTTGCCCATATTGTAGATTTCCTTTAGCACTTCTTCTTGAATCCCCGGAAGGTTTAGATCCTTTTTATCTCCACTGGCGAATTCATTGCCTTGATCTCCTTCTTCCCCTTCTAATCCAGGGTCTAATCCCATGCAGACAATGACGATATCACTGGCATCTGCCACGGCTTTTGCCTCTGCTATTCTATCATTTTTTTCTGCTAAACCCGATACTTTTTCTTTAAATAAGTGACAGCCCTCAGAATAAAGCACCCTTACATCCTCTTCTAAATAATTCTTAAGGCCTTCTAAAACTGTGATATATTCTGAAGCTGTTCCTTCATAATTACCAACAAGGGCCTTGCGGTTATTGGCATTAGGACCAATTACACCTACTGTTTTAAGTTTTTTCTTATCAAGTGGCAATAGACTATCTTGATTTTTAAGAAGTACTAGGGATTTTCTAGCTGCCCTTAGGTTTAGTTCTTTATGTTCCTTACAATCTACCTTTTCATAGCCTATAGTATTATAGGGCACCTTATCCTCGGCATCAAATAGTCCAAGCTTCATCCTAGTGGTCATGAGCCTTGTTACTGCCTTATCTATGGTTTCTTCAGAAACCATATTTTCCCTTAGAGCTATTAGTAAATTGCCGTATATGTTTCCACAGTTAAGGTCGCAGCCGTTATTCATGGCAAGGGCAACGGACTCTACTGCTGTAGATGTAACCATATGATATTCGTGGAAGTCTTTGATTGCCCAGCAGTCAGAAACCACATGACCTTCAAATTCCCACTCCCCTCTTAGAATATCTACCAGTAGGGCCTTACTACCGCAGCAAGGCTCATCATTGGTACGGTTGTAAGCACCCATGATGGCTTCTACCTTTGCCTCTTCTACGCAGGTTTTAAAGGCTGGAAGATAGGTCTCGTATAAATCCTTGGTAGATGTAATGGCATTAAAACTATGTCGAAGATTCTCTGGTCCGCTATGGACCGCAAAATGCTTTGCACAGGCTGCGCTCTTCATATATTTTTCATGGTGGCCCTGTAGGCCTTGGACAAATCTTGAACCTAATCTACCGCTAAGATAGGGGTCTTCCCCAAAGGTTTCGTGCCCCCTACCCCATCTAGGGTCACGGAAGATATTGACATTAGGGGACCAAAAGGTAAGGCCTTTGTATATATCAAAATCACTATACTTTTGTTGCATATTAAATTTGGCTCTTCCTTCAGTAGAAATAACATCTGCTATTTCCTCAATTAGGTCTTCATCAAAAGTTGCTCCTAATCCTATAGCTTGGGGAAATACGGTAGCTACCCCTGCCCTTGCTACCCCGTGTAGCGCCTCATTCCACCAATTGTATGCCTTTACTCCTAATCTTTTAATGGCTGCAGCCCCATGAAGGGTCTGAAATACCTTTTCTTCTAGGGTCATCCTAGATACCAAGTCCCTTGCCCTTTCCTCAAAGCTTAGACTTTCATCTTTATATGCCATGTACTCTCCCATGTTGATACCTCCTGTTATCTATTTAGTATAATGGTACAGATACATCCCTAAGTACTCCCCAAAAAGCTTCCTTAGGTTGTAAGTATTTGTTAAATAAAAGGGGATAATTAGGTCCATCTTTATTGAGCCATGAGTATTCATCGCTGATTCCCCAAAAGGTAACATTTGTAATATTAGCTGTTTTTTCCTCATTTATTCTTTTAAAAGTAGTAAATAATCTTTTATAGCGTTTTGCTTGTTTTAAGAAATCTTCCTCCCCATTGGATTGAAGGTTCATATCCAGTTCCGTAATGTGAATTTCTAAATCCAGCTGGGCAAATTTTTTTATAGTTGCTTCATAATCCACCAAAGAAGGATAGTCTATTGTAATATGGCTTTGCATCCCTATCCCATCTATTAATCCCTTTTCTTTTAATTCTTGGGCTAGGTTGTAGATGGCCACTCTTCTGGCTGGTTCATAGGTATTATAGTCATTGTAAAAAAGCTTAACGTTTTTTGGCGCATATTTTCTAGTATACTCAAAGGCTTTTTCTACATAGTCTTCCCCTATGACCTGGTACCATAGGCTATCCTTAGAACGATAACCTTTTTGGGCCCCATCATCGGGATTTATAGCTTCATTAACCACATCCCATCCATAGATTAAATCGGGATAGTTTTCATTAGTATATTCAAATACTTGCCTTATATAATTTTCCATACGCTTGAGCATAATTTCCCTAGAAACCAAAGGAGCATCTTCTTTTTTAGAATATCCTTCTGTGAAAAGCCAACGGGGAGTTTGGCTATGCCATATAAGGGTATGCCCCCTGAACTTTAGTCCATTTTCTTTTGCAAAATCTAACCCTGGCTTAGCAGTATCAAATTTAAGTACTGGGGATTCATTATGCTTAGAGTCAGAAATACTAGCATTGTAGTCCAATAAATAATCTGGTTTTAATTCATTTCCCATGGTTATGCTGTTAAATTGTTCAGTAATTAATTCTCTTTTAACTTCATCTTTTAAGTCTTCATTAACGATGGAGATTCCCATACTAAAGCAGTCTTTATACGCCTCTGCCAAACTGGGAAGTTGAATTTTACTTGTTTCTATCTCTAATTTATTCAGTTCGATGGTATCTAAATAAAAATCAACTAAATCCTCTTTTGAGGGATTTGTTTTCCAAATGGTTTCAAAATATATTGCAGCAGTAGTTGTATCCTTAGGAAGTTCAATATCCCCTATGAGATTGTCCCATTTTCCATGGGTTAATTTAATCGTCCCAAAATCAAGGTATTCATTACCATTTTTTTCTACTTTACAATCTATAATCAATTCGTTTACATCGGCATTCTCATACTTTAGCCACGCAGAGATATGATATTTTTCCCCTGGGATCATTGAATCTGTCAAGTCTATTATGGGTCCGTTCCAAGTTTCCTTTCGATTGGCTACCCTTAGGGATTTATTTCCTTGATATGATAGATTATTTATTATTTCGATGGTTTCACTGCCCCTAGGAGAAAACCCCGGATTCCCATTTTCAAAATCTTCCCTTAGGATAAGCTTATTTACTATCTTAGGTTTTTCAAGTTCCACCCTTAAGGATATTTCATCTTCCCTTGGGTGTTCTTTTTGTTCTTGTTTGTCCTGATTTTCTACCGGGGGATTTTTGGTAGATTCCTTAGGGGAAAGGTTATTGTTTTTTGATGCACATCCGCTTAATAAAATAAAAACGAATGTTAATAATGCAAAATAATCAAATAGAACTCTTTTTTTCATGGATGGACTCCTTTTCTTGTTCAAAAAAAAGACTACCTTAAAACACATTAAAGACAAATATTGTATCTTAAGGCAGTCTTGACTACTACCTATAACCCATTAATTTTTATCTTATTTAAAAGTACCATTGGCATCATCGATTAATGCCTGCCAAGTTTGTTTAACTCCTTCGATAGCTTCTGCTGGAGTCTTAGTTCCTGCATCAAGACCATAACAGATATCTCCAGTTTCTAATCCGTATACATAAGGGTCTAATCTTAGGATTCCATATCCATCGTGCATCATACTAAGGGTTTCATCAACTGCTCTTTCATCTCTATATGCAGGGTAGAAGCTGTTTTTCCAGTCTTCGCTATCATCGTATCCAGGAATAGGTTCATTCCAAAGATTGAATGCAAATGCTATTTCTTCAGGATTTTTTGCAGAAGAAGGAATAACAAGGATATTTTCTCTAAATACAGTTGTCATCTTTCCTTTTGGTCCTGCTGGGAATAAAACAAAGCCCCAATCATCTTCCATATCTCCTAAGCTACCCTTTACATATTCTTCTGCTACACGCATTGCCACTTGACCATCATGGAATGCAGCTTCAAACCAGTTCCATTCGCTGTCTTCAGGTTGAGGCATTGTATAACCTTCATCGTATAGACTTCTTGCCCATTGCATAGCTTCTAAGAAATTTGGCTCTCCTGTTGCATTGTAAAATAGCCCGCTGTCATCTTTTCCAATATATTTTGCATCGTTAGCAAATGCTACTGCAGTAAAGAAATCCTTGGAGAAACTTGCTAGTGCATAGGTATCCATAACCCCATCGTTATCTTTATCCCTTGTTAAGGTTTTAGAAAGTTCTTTAAATTTATCCCAAGTCCATTCACCATTTTTTTGTAGTTCATATGGCAATTCTGGGCTTAAACCGGCTTCCTCAAATAATCTCTTATTAAAGAATACCCCTGTTCTTGGCTCAAGACGCTTTGATGGGCTGAATCCATAAACTTTACCATTGTAAGTCATGGAGTCAACAACTTGTTTATTCCATTTGTCGTTTGTAAAATCAAATTCCCCTAAATCACTAACAGGATAAAATAAACCTGCTGCAAGTGGTTGTGCCACAAAACTTGTATCAAGAACAAATACATCTGCCGCTGGGTCTCCAGCCATAACTGATGTCATAAACAATTCTTGGATTTCTCCCCAACCACCGATGTTTACTGTTTTGATTTTAAAATTATATTTCTTTTGGATTTCCTCACGGTATGCCAACTGGTCTTCTTCATATTGGTTTTGAGGTTCTGCGGGGTTTTCTGGTTCCCACCAGTTACCAATTATAATTTCTCTTCCACCCAAATCTCTTACATCTTCCTCAGCTTCTTGTTTTTCATTAGGTATTTCATCCTCTACTTTTGTTGTAGGCTCGGTTGGATTTTCATCTGGCTTTTGTCCGCAACCTGCTGCTGTTACTATTACTGATAAAGTCAATAACAATGCTGCTGCTTTTTTTAATACTTTCATTTTATTTCCTCCTTTAAATTGATATTTATTCTAAAAATGAGAATCCCCATTTTTATACGAGATAGACTTACATTTTGATTCCTGATTGACTAATGCTTTCTACAAAACCTTTTTGTGCAATGAGATATATGATAAATAAAGGCACTATCGTCATCAAAATCCCTGTAGATATCATGGCTTGGGTGTATCCTATGGAAGGAAGATACCCGGTTCCCATGGTCGATACCACCCAGTCACTTAATCTTTCTGAAATAGAACGCAATCCTCCGGGTAAAAGAGTTAAATGTCTCAGGAACATATTCGAGTAGAAAGAATCTGTCCACTGCCATACATATGCAAATAAGAAACATGAAGTAATAATAGGTTTAGCATCTGGAAGCATGATGGCATAGAAGGTTTTGAATTTTCCACAGCCGTCGATATAAGCGGCTTCCTCTATATCCTTTGGAACTCCCCTAAAGAATTGACGAATCATAAATATATATAGTCCGCTTTTTAATCCCATGCAGCCTAAGACCATCATAAGGTACGGAAACATTGTGTTAATGAGATTTATTGAGTTTCCTGTAAATAGTTTAAAAAGCCCAAAAATATCGAAAAACTTAAAATGCAAATATAGTGATGTCATGATGGTCTGCGGGGGAATAACTATTACTAAAATAACACAGGCAAACCAGAAGTTCTTAAAGGGGAATTTAAATCTGGCAAATCCATATCCAACTAGGGTGCAGGATGCAATCTGAAGTAAACTTACAATAAATGCTACCCAAGCAGAAGTAAATAAAGCCTTTGGATAGTTGATTAGACTGCTGGTTAATTTATAGTTATCAAGGGTAAAATTCCGCGGAATGCTGATAACCGTTGCATCGTATAAATCCTTTTCTGCCATAAAACTTACGGATATTTTATTTAACAAAGGCTGTATGATAAGAAAGCATAAGCCAAATAGCAAAATGGCTCTTAGAAACCTATATATACCACTGCCCATAGTCTTTTTTAGATGATATCCATTGGATTTTTTATTTTTTTCTATGAAAGTTTTAATTTTTATTTTTAGTTTATTCATAGTAATATACCCTCTTTGAGATTATAGCTGACACAATAGCGATGATTATCATTACTACTATAAAATATATCCACGCCATGGCCGAGCTAAAACCATAATCTAATTTTGCAATCATTGTATCGCTGATTTTTTCCATAACCTTATTATCAGATCGGATAAAGAAATCGATGATGGTATAAATCACATTAACTAATATAAGTGAACTAATCATGGGCACGGTAACCTTCCAAAATGTTTCCCAGGCAGTGGCCCCTTCTATTTTTGCCACTTCAAACAAACTGTTAGATATTGTTTGAAGCCCTGATAAAAAAATAATAATTTGTATCCCAGAAGCTATGGCAATATCATAAACATGATTTACGGCATCAAAGATATATTTCATAAATCCAGTACCCATGCTACTTCCAGATAGTAATATTTCCTCTAAGGTGGATGTGATACTATTGATATTAGAAGATTTTTCTATAACTTCTTTCATGCCCTGCAATAAGGTATTATTGTACTCTAAACCTACCATCACCCCAGAGGACAATATAACCGGTAGGAAGAAGATAGCCCTTACCAAACCTCTTCCCTTAAATCTTTGATTTAATATCAATGCAATAAAGAAACTAAATATTATTGTAATAGGGACATCTAGCACCATTTTTATAATTTCTTCAGATAAAAGCCTATTGTATTCAGGGTCCACTGTAAAAACCTTAATATAGTTTTTGAGCCCGATAAATTTCATCTCAAAGCCCCCGGTAGGGAAGGTCACATTAGAAAAGCTCATCTTAAATGACTCTATAAGGGGTAAAACCATAAAGGCTAGAAAACCGATTATAAATGGTAGAATGAATAAATATCCCGCCATAGCATCTTTTTGTGCTAAGGTTCTTTTTTTAAATTTCATCTGTCTATTCCCCTTTCTACCCTATAGTTTAGCCCTGAAATCTCACTGCCTTTATAGTTATACGGGGTTGCATTATAATTGACGATTACTTGGGTGCCATCTTCGTACTCTGTCAAATATACTTTTTCATCTACTTTCTTATGATCCACAATAAAAAGATTGTAAGTATGGCCTAGGTCTTTTTTAATCTTAGAATTAAGTTCTGAACCGGAATCAACCCACTTAGAATAATCTGCTGCAAAATATCTGGTGTAATTGGTTTCTTGTAGGGTGGCTACGGGTTCATCCATAAAAACAAAATATAAACCTGCCCCTGTTTCTAGGGTTTTTAGTATGTTTTTCTCATAATTTCCTGCTAAATTAACTGCCTCCCCAGCATAGGGAATAAGTCCATGAAGAGCAATTGGGTAAAAAGGAATTTCCTCATCAATGATAATAAATCCTTTACTATCTAATTTCATATCGACTATGGAATCCACATAAGGTAACATATACGAATTGCCAGTACGAATCATTACTTTAGTCCCTTTTTCCCTTATCTGTGCCACCTTATCTTGCTGAAGCTTTACAACCTCTTGACGATGGGTTGTATCTTTTGGATTATAGTCAGAGTTCAAGTGGGTTCCTATACCATTAAAAGCGATATTATTAACTTTTAATTTGCTTAAGTTATTGGAAAATTTTTCGATTAATCTTAAATAATAATCAGGTTTTGCAATATAATAGCTGTCTAGATAATTCGATTCTCCAAAATGAATAGGATTAAAAGGAGTAAGCTTTACCAATTCGCGGTTTATGAATTTTGCCGAGTCACGATTTGTATAGAAATCATCCCATAAAGAGTTATGTCTCATAGATAAAAAATCCGCTTCAACGTAAAAATCAATATTTTGGCTTTCTATATATTCAACCATTTCTATAAAATCCTTCTTACTTCCTAATTCTGATATTAACTTGATTTTACTTGGAATTTTATGTTCTACCCCTTTATTAAACCAACCGTTATATTTGACATCCATATTGTCAAATCCTGCATCTAATAGCTCCTTTGTCATGGTTTTGGCTTCTTTGTATGTTGTAAGAGGCTCAGATACACTTATTGGAACCCCAAATTTTTGCTTTACCCTATCGATAGCCCCGACAATTTCTACAGTAAGGGGTACTTTTGAATTTCCAAGTTTTGTTAGCTGTGGGTATCTATCCATCAAATATTCTCTATATCCTATGGCCATATCTACATAGCTTGGAGAATCTATAAAGTGATACCTCTGGGTTATAACCCCTTTAGGAAGGCTCTCTTGGTAAACCTTAACTGTTTTATCCGATTTAGCAGATATGTCTAGGACTTCCCCATGAATTAAGGTATAACTGGCTGCTGCGTAGTTATAAGTATGAAGTCTCCCACTTACATCTGCTTCAATATCTGCATAAGCGTCGCCTTCTTCTAACAAACATAAAAATGAAGCATTGTTTTTACTTATTCCAAAGACTGGAAATACTGCTCTGTTTTCATCAATAAGTGCTGTTCTTTTTAAGGAATTATCCCATCCATAGACGGAATTGATGTATGCACTTTGCGTATTCTTACCGTTATTAAAATTAATAAGTCCTCCTGAGCCATCGGGTACGATGATGAATCCATCCTCCTTATCTCCCCCCGCCCCAAAATAAGCTAGGGGTTTGATTTTTGTGATAGGATATTCTTTCTTATAGCTGATTTCCTCTATAGGTATGCTAACCAGCAAGTTATCACCATCTAATTCATATATGATGGATACATTAAATACAGGTTTCTCCGATTTAAAAGAGGTATTGTACCTATTGACATCTTCTTCATAATCCTCATAGGTATAGCCAACTTTTTCAAACATTTTTTCAATATTTGCTTTTAAATATTCCTGGGTATTATCCCTAAGAACATAAACTCTTTCCTCCTCTAGATCAGGATATTTTTGAAGGAGTTCTGTTTTATTGTCCGTTGCTCTTAGGGAGTTAATATCGATTCTTCTATAATATTGGTCTAGCTTTTTTTGCTCCCCTCTTTCCATCAAATCGTAAAATGCCTTAAAACGACTCTCCGGTGCTGCCGGTGGTATGCTATAGGTTTTTTCTATATTTCCAATCGAATAAGATACCTTAATCCCATTATCAAGTTTTTCATAGGTATACAAACTATTTTTTATACTATAGGTATAATTGTTTAAGGTGGTTGTTACACCAGCTGCTGTGCTGTATTCTATGGATAAGGTTGACAAAAGAGCATCCTTTATACTTTTATCTGCTAAGGGGTCATCCATTACATCCTGGGGATTAGAATACCAGATAGCTCCTGTGCCCTTATCTCTTACATAAAATTGAGTTGTCTCCGTATCAAAATGAAGCTTTAATTTATCGTTTTCAACAAGTATTTCCTTTTCATCTGTGGCTTCATAGCCATAAATTTCTGAAATATTACTATTACTGACCTTACTTTGGCATCCGGTAAAACCTATGGACAGTACCATCAATAATAGAATTACCTTATATTTCATAGTCGCCAGTCCCCTCCTTTCAGGTCCATTTTAATAAAACCTAAATACGATTTCTTTATACAAGGAGATAAGGTACCCGATTCCATCACTTATCAGACTAAAGAAGAGTAATGTTAAGAATATGATAACTCCCATCCCAACGATTGTAAGTAAGCTTGAAAATATGGCTTTTCCCATGGAATAATCATGGATCATCATCATGGCACATAGGATAAGGAATATACACCATAACATTGCAAATGCTATAAAGTACTGATAAAATGCCCCTTCTTCAAGGGTGATTAGGTTGCTTATCACAGTCATGGGAAGGTTGATCAAAACATAAGGGGTAAAGGCGTAAGCGGTTGCCATATATATATCTTTTAAACTACCCTTTCCATCCATTAAGGTAGTTAAACTCCAGTTGGAAACACACCAAATCCCAAAGGGGACAATAATCCCCAAAAGCACCTTAAACATATTCACATATTCCAGTTGAATCCTATAAAAAAGAAAACTGGTAAACTGCATTTTTAAGACATTTGTAATCAGTACCATTATAAAAATAATATTGGCTGCCCCTATTGAACCTCTTTTTTCGTGGATCAAGTCCCAAAACCCATCAAAAGGTCTAACTATAACATGTAAGGAAAACTTTAAGGATTTTAATAAGTTTTGGAGTTTGCTTTGGTTTAGAGATTCTGTCTTTTCCATCATTGCTCTCATCGCTCTACCTCCGTTTTCCTTAGCATAATGATTTTCACGATTAATCTTTTGATTTTAGGGAGTATATATAATAAAACTAACCCTAAGATAATCCAGGCGATATTTTCTTCTATCCATTGCTTACGATAAAACTTATAGGCCTTCGAATAATTTTTAAAATCCATTTTCAGCTTAAAGTATTCCATCGCCTTTTTATATTCCCCTTGGCGTAGCAGGGAACGGCCGATTCCCACATATGCTAAATCATAATTGCCGTTTAGTTTTAGCACTTCTTCCCACTTTTCTGCCGATTCCTCATATCTTCCTTTTTGATATAGTGCTAAACCTTGATTGATTAACTTTCCATACTCAGTAATGAGTAATTCTTGTATAGTACCCGATCTATAGTCTAGAACTAATAAGGAATCTCCCATGGCTTCTATGGCAGAAGGATATTGAAAATATCCTGTTTTATTTCCCAAACCTCCAAAGGCATACAAAAGGTTTCCTTGGGAATCATAGGTAAAAATCCTACCTCTTACCCTATCTATGGCACTATAAGAATCGTTTTCCAAGGGAACAATATCTATAAGTCTTGATGGCCCATTAATTCCTCCTGCTTTTCCCCAGTAGATATCCCCTATAGGGGGATGAAAACCATTTCTAATCAAAATATCCGTCCCCATGGAGTTAAGCTTTCTGATAGGAGTTGCTGTCCCAGTATAGATATCCTTATTATCAAGGGTACTAGTTGTGGTATAAATAAAACCTTCTTTATCTAAGGCTACATTATTATATTCTGTCGGAACAAACAGCTCCATTTGTGCCCTTTGAGCCTTTGTTGAAATACTCTTCCAAATATAGTCTGTAATATTTGCGATTACTTTGTTTGCTCCTATATATCCTGTAAAGGTGCCTTCCGAATCAAATTCCATCAATCCTTTGTTCACATTCTTCACCAGCACATAAACTCTATTTGCATCATCGACTACTAATTTTTGTACCAAAAACTCCGATGTTCCTTCTATGGTTTCATCTTTAGGCTTTGCAATCTGCTTAATAAAGTTTAAGTTTTTGTCCAAATGTAAAACCCTTTGATTATTGGTATCACAAATATAAATATCTCCATTTTCCTTTACAAATACATCTTGGGGATAGGATAAGGTGCTTTTTTCCCCTTCTAATACAAAGGATTCAATAATCCCGTACAGCTGAAAACCTTGATTAGTTTTTTCGGCTATTATGATTCTGTTATTACCGGAGTCCGCTATATAAACCTTATTTTCCTTGACGAACATTCCTTGGGGCTCTCTAAGATTTATGGTACCTAAGTCCTGCCCCATTAGCACAATTCCTGGTACATATGCATCCGGGGATTCCCTTTCATCCCCCCAATAATCATAGGTATAGGTATAAAAGTTCTTGGCAGCAGATGCCGACGCTGGAAAAATAAAAGTAATTACCAGTATAAAGAACAGAGTCCATATGTTTTTTCTCTTCATTTTTGCATTCACCTCAATCCTTTATCCCAGAAGTAGCCATGGTTTCTATGATATTACTTTGTGTTAGGATAAACACTGCAATGGGCACAATCATCATAAATAAAGATACTGCAGCCCCTACTCCAGCCCTTGCTACCCCACCGTTGATAATCTGTTGTAAGGCATAGGGCAATGTTTTAAGTTCTTCTGAATAGATAAAATTTGATGCTTTATTGTTCCATAAGTTCTGGATTGAAAAAATAATCAAAGTCAACCATGCAGGTTTTACCATAGGCATAACAATATTAAAAAATATTCTTCCTTCTTTTGCCCCATCAATTTTAGCAGCCTCTATAAGGGAATCCGGTATCCCTTCCATAAATTGCTTCATTAAAAATAATCCCATAGGTGAAGCAAATGCAGGAATAATTACGGAAAGATAAGTATCTACCCATCCCAATTTTGTCATAATAAGATAATTGGGTATGGATGTAACATACCCTGAAAACATAAGGGCTGTAACGACAATATTAAAAAACACTTTACTTCCTGGAAATTCATATTTGGCTAGTACATATGCTCCCATCGAAGCAAAAATCAAATGACCTGCAGTACCCACTGCCGTAATAAACATGGTGTTGAAAATGTATCTTGAAAAAGGAACCCATGATTTACCCATGATTACAAATAAATCTTGAAAATTATCTAGGGAAGGATTTTTAACAAAAAACCTAGGGGGGAAAAGAAAGATTTCATCTAAAGGTTTAAATGCATTATTGATAGCGTAAACCAAGGGGAGAGCCATAAATATACCAAAGAGTATTAGCATGGTGTATATGCTAAAGTCTCCACCTCGGGATCTATTTGGTTTTCTTTTTTTAAATATCTTCATAATGAATCCTATCTCCCTTACATCAGGTTCCGACTTTTTTAATAAGTGAGTGAACCACTTTATTTGTGAATATCATTGATAAGAACAATACCGTTGCTATTGCTGATGCATATCCCATCTCAAATCTAATAGAACCATAATCTATTAGGTGGGTTACCACTGTTCTAGCGGCATAATCCGTACTGGGAAATCCAGCTAGGGCCATGGTTACATCTGCTACCCCAAAGGATTGGGTAATTGCCATAACTGCTCCGAATAAAAGCTGAGGTCTCATACTTGGCAATGTAATGTACCAAAGTTCCTGCCATCTATTTCGAATGCCATCCACATAGCCGGCTTCAAAAAGGGCATTATCGACCCCCTGGAGTCCTGCGACAAAGGATAAAAACCCTGTTCCCAAACTCATCCATAGAACGACCAATATGATAACAGGCATCATATACTTAGGGTCGGTAAGCCAAAGTATGGGCTCATGGACAATTCCTAGCCTCATTAAGAATGCATTGACATATCCATAGGCATCTCCACTGAACATGATTGCCCAGATAAGATATACCTGCCCGGAAATGGTTGGGGCATAGAATATTAGTACTGCAAAGGATCGAATGTATCTTGGCAGTTCATTGATAAACCATGCAAATATAAATGAAGCCAGGTATCCGATAGGCCCCGTAATAGCGGCCAGCAAAAATGTGTTTTTGACTGCTATTAGGAACACATCATCTGCCAAAATAAGATTAATATAATTTTGTAAGCCGATAAATCTAGGGGGCTCTAGTACGTTGTAATAGGTGAAGCTAAAAAATATGGATACGATAACTGGTAAAATGTAGAATATGCTAAACAATATGGCATAGGGGGCCAAAAATAAATAGTATGTTTTTGACAGCTTCATCTTTTTCCAAATGATACCCAAATCTTTTTTCTTTTTTTGTTTCCACTCTTCTATTTTTAGACCCACAAAACTTTTATTCCTTTCAAATTCTGTATTCATCCAATCTTCCTTTCCCCATCAGGCATATACCATAAGGCTGTTATTCTTAATCCCCTGTTGTAAGACCGAATTCTTTTCTCTTTTTTTCCAGCTCATCATTAATCGTTCTTGTGTAGTCTAATAGGGTTTCTCTTGGATCTTCGTTATTGTAAACAACTTTTCTATATGCGTTTACGATATGTCTTGATGTATAGTAACCCCCCGGCACTTCAGGGGCACATTCAACCCATTCCCACTGCTCTTTTAAGGTTTTATTATTGGCATTGCTCCAAGCCAATTGTTCAAAGGCTTTGGTATTTGCCGTAGCATATCTAGCAGATGCTCCCATTATACTTTCCATTTCTCTACCAAATCTTACCTGTGTATCGGTATCAGCCCACCATTTTAAAAATTCCCAAGAAGCATCTTTGTTCTTAGTATCGGATAACATCAATGCATTCACTCCCCAGCTGGATGAAGCCCGATTAATCCTTCNATTTTCATCTGTAACTCCTGGTAAAGGACTAAAACTCCATAATCCTCTGATTTCAGGGGCAAATACCGAAAGGGTGTTGAATGTATTGTAATCTGCAATTCCAAGGGGCATTTCCCCGGTTCTAAAACGGTTTACAAAGTCATAAGTAAGTGGAAGCTTATAATGGGTAAATAGTTTCGTCCAAAATTCAAATGCTTCAACTCCAACTTCTGCATCTATTATCGATTTGGAAGCATCCTCAGAATAGAGAGTTCCCCTTCTTTGATACAATTGAACTAAAAATGCTGATATATCCACTGTATTGGCATTACCTACCCTTTTTTCCGTAGTAGGAATACCAAAATTCATATTATTTTTTTGTATTGTAGGAAGAATTTTAATAACTTCTTCCCAAGTCTGGGGTATTTCAAGTCCTAGTTCTTCCATGATATCCTTACGATAAAACATAACCTGATAGTTTTGAGTTTCTGGTATGGCGTAAATACCACCGTTGTAGCGATATGGTAGAAGGGCACTATCGTAAAAGTTTTTGGATATTTCATCAAATCCTTCATATTTTGACAAATCTTCTGCTGCATTTCTTAATGCAAAATTTACAGGTTCTGTCTGTGGGACATTTATGGCAACGTCCGGTCCTGTTCCGGCAACAACTGAAGGCAATAATACCTCTTGGCTGATTAGTTTCACATTTACTCCAATACCAGTTTCAGGAGTAAATGTATCGTCTATCATATTTTTAATGATTTGGGATTGATCACGACCGGATAATACCCACACCTCCACGGTGTTTTCTTCATCTTCATAAACATTACCTATAGAATCATAATCTTCAAAGAAAGAAGCAAAAAACGAACGGGTTTCGTGTACCACCTTATCTATAAAGTTTTCCTTTACCACAGGTATCTCTGCATCTATGGCACTAACGATTAGGTAGTCGATATCAAGGGGTGACTCTGTCATGGTTAATATAGATGTTCCTAGGGAACCTATATTGGTTTTGAAATTTTCCATTGCAGGAGGTATTTTTTCCGGTTTATCTGCAAATTTAATTAGTTGATTTGCAACGGTTTGGGCAGCTGCCACTTGGGAACCTTTTTGTCCCGAATAGGATACCAATTGCTCGACCAGATCAAGTAAAATCTCACTTTCCCTTTCCATGGCACTTATAATTTCTGGATATACTTTTTCGATTTGATAATCCCTGTATCTGTCGGGCTGGGTTCCTGTTAATATTAATATTTTTCGATACATTTCATTAAGTCTAAAGACACTCTCTTCCAGTGTATTGAGATATTCCCCCAGTTCTCCTAAGGTGATTTCCATCCGCACAATATGTTTTCCCTTAGTTAAGGGGAAGGAATAAGGTTCTTCTTCTCCTAAGGTAACTAAGTTCCATTCATTGCTGTACTTAAAAGGAACTGTAGATATTTCTTTAAAGGGCACTTTTCCATCTATTAAAACTTTTCTATTGGATACAAATCCTCTATTATAATTCTGCCTTCCCTTAATGGATAGAGCATACATCCCATCTTCAGGAACTTCAATTTCCCATTCCATCCACTGACCAGGCACCTTCCATTGCTCCCCACCAGCCATATTAAGCTTTATTTTGGCTGCACTATAGGGCTCCGTATTAGATGAGGACCTATCGTAAATCGCATATAAGGTGGGGGCTGAACGGAATGTAGCATCCTCCCCTTGCACCTTATACATATAGTCTTTGTCTGAGTTTTTATAGCTATCTACGTTAAAAGAGGCAATGTAATCCTTATAAGATTTTAATTCACCAGTATTTTTTAATACTATTTTTCTTATGGCCATGGGTTCACTGGCAACTTCTAATTTAATGGAGTTCATACCTTTATTAAAATAAAATTGATAAGGTTCTACATAATACCCCATGTAATCTTTGAAATAATCTGCTTCCCATCTGGGGGCTTCAATTTGACTGGGTTTTATTTCATTACCTCTATTGTCTACCTTTGCTTCTCCTTTATCTGTCCAAACTCGGCTAAGGGTTATGGTATCGGCCCCAAGGAAAGGAACTTCTCCATTGATGTATACAATCCTTTCTATATCTATTCCCTTAGATTTTACGGGGAAATATTCGATATAAATGCTGTATAGGCCGGCTTCCTTTACCTCCACATTCCATTCTACAAAGCCTTCTTCCTTTGACAGGAGCACCTTCTCCTCCCCAGAGAAATTTTCCTTTATTTCTACCTCTTTAGAATCCGTATACTCAAAGAGGTTTATTTCTATTTCATCCTTGGGAGATTTTGCCGTATCAAATTTTTTAAGATAAACACCATAGGTATTGTTTCTTCCTATATCTTCTTTTGCCTCTGCTGCTAAAGTATAAGTATTTTTTAGATTATCCTCTTTCATTCCACTTCCAATATTCTGGTAAATGAAATACAGGGCAATAAATAGTATGGCACCTGTTATAGATATACTTAGTCCTATATGCTTCTTTCTTTTTGCCGGCATGTTGCTTCTCTCCTTTTTGTTTGAATTGCACATATTTATAATGTTTTCTCGAAATTTATTAGGGTTTATTATAATTTTATAATCTTTTTAGAATATATACTTATCATATATTGCTTTATTTCTATCAGATATTGTTGTTTGCAAATATTAGATTTTGAAAATAGTTTTCATATTTATTTTTTAATAAAATAAATTCACCGTGTTTTCCCCACTTCATAGCCCCTTCTTTACAGGCTTTAAGAAATGTATTATAATATTAAAAAGATTTATTATTAAATCCTTACAATACTTTGCGGTTTTCATAGCAAGATTTGACAATTGTTATTTTTGTATATTTTAAAATTATATCAGTAACATTATTTATGAATTATTTTAAGAGGTGAGCATAATGATTAAATATTTAGATGGGATTTTTGAAACGGTTGCTTATGGGAGGAAGTCATCCGTATTTCTTTTATACATTAATAAGGAGTTTGAGGATTATCCGATACATTGGCATACGGCTACAGAAATCATTATGCCCTTGGAAAATGATTACACAGTGATTATCAATAAGGTTAGCTATGCTTTAAATGAAGGGGATATACTAATTATACCACCAGGGGAACTCCATGAATTGGTTGCTCCTCCTAAAGGAGTAAGGATAATATTTCAATTTGATTTTTCGATTATAAGTCAATTAACCGGCTTTAATGGTATTTTCCCAATATTAATGCAGCCTCATTTATTAACACCTTCTCATTCTTTAGATATACACATGAAATTTAAAAACCTCCTCCTGGATATCATAGATGAATATTTAAGTGACAATGCCTTAAGTGAGGCCTCCATATATACCAAGGTTATACAGATGTTTATTATCTTGGGTAGAAAGCATATGGGTAATGGTACCCAGTATACTGGTACTTTACAAAAGAACTATATCGAAAAATTTAATCAGGTATTTGATTATATTGATAAAAATTATGCGGAAGACATCTCCCTAGAAAAAATAGCCGATATAGCAGGCTTTAGCAAGTTTCATTTTTCTAGATTGTTTAAACAATTTACCAACAAAACCTTCAACGAATATCTAAACCAAACCCGAGTAAGGGTAGCCGAATCCCAACTGCTTAACCCCAATCTTTCTATCACTGACGTAGCTATGCAGTCAGGATTTTCTAGTATATCTACCTTTAATAGAGTATTTAAATCCATAAAAAAATGCACCCCCTCTGAGTTTAAAGGGCTGCATTGTAAAGAAGAGATATAATAATGGTTTTTATTATTACATTTGTATTGACAGGTGTATATACACATGGTATGATGATTTAAAAATAATTTAGGAGGATTTGTTTATGAATGTAAAAAAATTAACAATAACTGCTTTACTTACAGCCTTAGCCATCGTCATACCCTTTGCTGTATTTTTCAAGGTAATAGTTCCACCTTTTAGTGCTACTTTAGGTTCCCATGTGCCTATGTTTATTTCCATGCTGCTTGGACCAGAAGCTGCCATTATGGTGGGGATTGGTTCCGCCTTAGGATTCACTCTAAATCTTGGTCCCTTAGTAGGGGCTAGGGCATTTATGCATGTATTTGTGGGACTCTTGGGTTCTGTACTTATTAAAAAGGGAATGTCCTTTGGAAAAGTGGTAGCTATTACTGGACCCCTTCATGGTTTATTAGAAATGTTAGTTATTATGCCTTTTGTAAGTTTTGATGTATATAACTTGCTTATCATCACTGGAGTTGGTAGTATACTTCATCACTTTGCCGATGGATTTATTTCTGCTATTATTATAAAGGTTATACCAAAATCAATATTGTTTGGCTCTAGGAATGCTAAGATAGAAGCTTAATCCTTAAGGTGTCTGCTTAATACGAAGTATTTAGCAGACACCTTAATAATTTATAGGCTATAGCACATATCTTTTGCTACTTCCTTAGCCTTCTTAATTCCTTTTAGCATCTCTATAATTTTAAGGGCAAATAGGAATGTAGTTCCTGGACCCTTAGAGGTAATAATATGACCATCTACTATAACTTCCTCTTCCTTAAGGACTGCCCCTTTTAAATCCCCCTCACAGCCCGGGTAGCAAACTGCCCCTTTAGCTTCTAGAAGCCCCATCCCTCCAAGGATTGTAGGAGCTGCACAAATAGCTGCAATCCATTTGTTTTTATCATTATGTTTTTTAATCATATTCTTTAAGTCTTCATGAATATCAAGTATACTTACCCCTGCCCCTCCTGGAAGTATAAGTATATCAGCACCATCCATATCTATATCTTCAAATAAAGCATCTGCCATGACTTCTATTTTACTTCTTCCCTTAACCTTTATATTTTTAGTAACAGAAACTGTAGATATATTAATCTCTGCCCTACGCAAGATATCCACTGTGCCTAAGGCCTCTATTTCCTCAAAGCCGTCTGCCAAAAACAAAAATGCCGTCATATATATTCCCCTTTCATGGTTTTAAAAGATATTGTATTACTTTTATATATGCTATATTAACTTATGATAAATCCTCCAAGATACTTAAGATGTTAATTTTTCTATTTCTTTATTTATTTCTAATAATAATTCATAATCTCCTGCAAGCATTAAGGTGTCCGCTGGTTTTATAACCGTGGTTCCTCGGGGAGTTATTAGTTTATCTTTTCGTTTTATCATTACTATTAGTATATCCATAGGTATATCCAAATCCATTATGGCTTTTCCTGCCATAATGCTATTTTGGGGTATTTTGATTTCTAGTAATTCAGCATGCAATTCTCCGGAATAATCTGTAAAGGTTTTAAGCACAGTCTCCTCTGTCCCTACTAAATCTAACTTTTTAGCAATAGGGATAAATAACGTACCCTGTATCAAAACAGATAATAATGCCACGAAAAATACAATATTAAATATTTCATTTGCAATTGGCAGCCCTGCTGTTAAAGGATAAATGGAAAAAACAATGGAGGCAGCCCCACGGAATCCAACCCATGAAACCAAAAGCTGTTCTTTAAGGGGTCTCTTAAAGAAAGTTAAAATACAAAATATAGCTATAGGTCGCGCAATAAAGATAATAAACATAGCAATAGCTATTCCCTTTAAAGCGATTTCAGGGAATTGGGAAGGAAATACTAAAAGTCCAAGGGTAAAGAATAGTAAAATTTGCATTAACCAAGACAATCCGTCAAAATAACGCACCAAACTTATTTTATGAATAAGGCGGCTATTCCCCATAATCAACCCGGTAATATAAACTGATAAAAAGCCGTTTCCATAAGATATATCTGCTAGAGAAAAAGACAATAATGCAGCACTTATAACTAATATCGAATAAAGACCGTCAATATCTAACTTAACATGATTAATAAGCCATACTGCCACTTTACCTACGATGAGTCCAATTAAAACCCCGATTATGATTTGTGAAGATAAAAGGAACACTATATTTTGACCTTCTCCTTTTATGATGCCGATAAAAATCGTCGTCAACATATATGCCATAGGGTCATTAGAACCACTTTCCATTTCAAGCATAGGGGCAAGGTTATTTTTTAAATTGAGCCTTTTTGAACGGAGAATAGAAAATACCGAAGCAGCATCCGTAGAAGAAATTATCGAGCCTAAAAGCATTCCTTCGAGAAATGAAAAACCTAGAGCAAAATAAGCAAAAAGACCAATTAATAAAGCCGTTAGAAAAACCCCAATTGTAGCCAAAATTCCTGAGGCAAAGGCAATTGGTTTGGCTGTCTTCCAGTTGGTTCCAAAACCTCCTGAAAACATAATAAATAAAAGCCCTATATCACATATGAATTTTGCCACCTGTGAATTATCAAAATATATGCCCCCTATACCATCGGAGCCCATTAACATACCCATGGCAAGGAACATTGCTAATATGGGTATGCCATATTTATATAAAACTTTGCTAGAGACTGCGCATACGAGTAAAATCAAACCAGTTATCAATAAAACAGGCATTCAACTCCTCCTTATATTATTTTAATGTAGATGTGTTATAGCTTTATCTTATCTTTCAGAAATACCGATAGAATACTGCCCCCCACTGCCCCAACAACCACTTGAAGAATATTAAAGGGAACCTCAGCAAATCCACCTAAAAGGGCATTCACAAATTCCTTATTAGAAAAAGATAATGTTATTACCAGTCCCATATAATAAACAAACACCATGGAAAATCCAGCAGCTACAATACCTACTAACTTCTGTGTCTTACTTTTTGCATTATAACATACTTTACCGGCAATATAGCCTTCTAAGCCCTTAGCTACGAGGGTTATGGGAATCCATGCCGGGAATCCCCCAAGTAAATCAGCTAAGGCGGAGCCTATGCCCCCTGCTATAATGCCTACCTGAGGACCAAACAAAAAGGCAGAAGCAAAAATCATAATATCACCGAAGTTAAGATAACCCTGTGTCCCACTAATAGGTATTGAGATAGCCATAGTCACCACTGTAACTAGGGCAACCGTCAAAGCCGTGATTGTTAGTTTTCTTGTTGTCATTTTTAAACCCCCATTATATTATTTATACCTATTTTAATAAAACTTCCATAATAGTGCAAGTAAAAAAATGGTGCTTATTTTGATTAAAAAAGCACCATTTTCTTCATTCATATCGAAGAGCCTCGATTGGGTCTAGTTTGGCAGCCTTATTTGCCGGATAAACCCCAGCTATGATACCAATAATTGTAGATACTCCAACAGTAACGATTATGGATAGGGAGGATATCTTTGGCGTGATTTTCATAGCAGAGCCTATTCCAATGCCCCCTAAAAACCCAAGGGTAATCCCGATGACCCCACCGATTATGGTTAGAATAACCGCCTCTATTAAAAACTGCTGCCTGATATCTTTGTTTTTAGCTCCCAGAGATTTTCTTATGCCAATTTCCCTGGTTCTTTCCGTAACGGTGACTAGCATAATGTTCATTACCCCGACGCCTCCTACCAGTAAGGAAATGCCGGCAACAAAACTTATAAAACCAGTGATGATGCCTAGTATATTGTTTACCATTTCTAAATCCTGGGCCGCATTTTTTACAAAATATGCATCTTCATTTCTATGTTTTGTTTCTAACATTTTAGTTAGTTCTAAAGCAGTTTGATCAGCACTGCTGGCATCCTTAGTTGTAACATAAAAATAATCCACATAATCATATCTATACATATCATTAACTGTTTCAATAGGTGCGTATAGCATAGAGGGCATTTGATCTCCCATCATGGATTCTAACGCAGCATTTGCGTTTTTTGATACTCCAATGATAGTAAAATCATAGGTTCCCCTCCACAGAGTGACTGCTATGGTCTCACCGACAACATCTTTTCTTGCAAATACCTTTTGGGCAAGTACTTCATCAATGATTACTACCTTGCTTTTTGTCTTACCATCTGACTCTATAATATGGCGGCCATATAGAAGTTCCTGTGAAGAAAGAAATCTAAAATCCTCATTGATTCCATTGATTAGGCTTTCTTTTTCTTCCTTAGGGTTTTTTAACTTAACAGATGCACCCCACCCCTGAAAATAAGGACATACATTTTCTACCTCAGGATGCTTTCGAATCAATTCTGTATCATCTAAAGTAAGAAAATCCCTAGTCTTTGCTTTGTTAGGATTTTTCATTTGTATGGTAAGCATCCCTACTCCTAGTTTATCAAAATCTGCCGTAATGGCAGATTGGCTTCCTGCACCTACGGAAGTAATCATAATCACTGAGCCAATTCCAATTATAATTCCCAGCATAGCGAGGAAGGAACGCATTTTATTTGCAAGGAGATTTCTAAAGGCAGACTTTATACTTTCTGTTAAATTCATAATTCATTCCCCCCTGCTTTGATGGTGGTTAATACGGCCTTATCCGATATAATTTCCCCATCTTTAAATGTAACTATTCTTTTTGTATGCTCAGCTACATCCATCTCATGGGTAACCATGACTATGGTTACCCCTTCTTCATTTAACTTTTGAAAAATACCCATTATTTCCTTGCTGGATTTACTGTCTAAGTTCCCTGTAGGCTCATCTGCTAACAAAATGGATGGAGAATTAACCAAGGCTCTAGCAATAGCCACCCTTTGTTTTTGCCCCCCTGATAGTTCGTTAGGACGATGATCTATTCTATCAGCTAGCCCCACTCTTTCTAAGGCTAACATGGCTTTTTCTTTTCTTTCCTTATGCTTTGCCCCGGCATAAATCATAGGCAGCTCGACATTTTCTAGTGCAGTTAGTTTGGGAAGAAGGTTAAATGCCTGAAACACAAAGCCGATTTTAATATTTCGGATAGCAGCCAAATCATTGTCTTCTAGGGAGGATATATCTACCTTATCTAGATAGTATTTCCCGCTTGTGGAGCGATCTAGACACCCTAATATATTCATGAGGGTAGATTTTCCGGAGCCTGAAGCCCCCATAATGGCTACAAATTCTTTAGGAATGACCTTTAGGGATATATTTTTTAGGGCGGCTACCTCTATTTTTCCGTTTTTATAAGTCTTATGAAGGGCTTCAATTTTTATCATGGCCATCACCTAATTGAGTTTTTGTTTCTAAGGGTTTTACCTTAGCACCTTCTTTGATATTAGGGTTATAATTTGTGATTATTTTTTCTCCTTCATTAACCCCAGTTACCTCTACGTATAAATCAGAATAAATCCCTGTCTTAACAACTCTTCTTTCTACAGTGTAATCGTCTTTCATAATATATGCTATTTTTGTACCATCCTTTTCATCTACAACCCCAAGCAATGGTATCACAACAGTGTCTTCATGCTCTGCAGTGATAATCTCCACATCTACGGTATATCCAGGTTTAAGTGTAGAATCTTTATTTAATACTTCTATTGTTACCTCTACCATTGCTTCTTGGCTATTTCCCATGTTTTGAATTGTTGCTGTCGGAGCAACATGACTTACTCTGCCTTCTACTAAGGCATTTTTTATGGCATCCCCCTTAAAGGTAACCCTTTGACCTTTTTCTATAGAAGGGGCATCATACTCGGACATATTTACTTTAATAATCAAATTATCCAAATTCGATATCTTTAGTAAGGGGGAGTTTTGATTAATCCAGGCACCTTTTTCAGCAAAAATTTCTACCACTGTTCCATTCATCGAAGCTTTTGAAGATAGAAGCTGCTCTTCTAGCTTTTCTTTTAGAGTGTCCACTCTCATCTTTTGGGATTCCACCTGATTTTTTTGGATTTTTATCTCTGCCTCCTGTTTTGGATCTGAAAATTTATTATATGTGGTTGACAAATTATGTTGTGCTATGGATTTCTGCTTTTCTGCATTTTCTATGTCTAGTTTAGCAGATTGGATTTTCATTTCTTCTGTTGATAATTGATTTTTAAGTTCCGTAAGCTGTCTATTAGACTCATCTAGATCCCTTTTAGCTATGGCCCCTTCATTAAAGAGTATTTTGTTATTTTCTAAGTTTTTCTCGGCATCTTTTACTTTAAGTTTTAACTGTTCTACTGAAAGTTCAATTTGGTTTAAGAAGGTTTGCGTATCCCTGAACATTTTTTGAGCCTGTGAAAGGGAGGATTCCGCATTAAGGATTTCTATTTGGTCTGCAGTTGTCATAGACTGCAACCTTAAATCTGCATTTTGCAAAGCTATTTCTGTTTCTTTTAATTGTTGTTCTAACTCTTTTTTAAAAGAAGGATCATAATTTACTAGAGCCTCATCCTTCTTTACTGTATCCCCTGTTTCCACAAGGATATCTTCGATTTTTAGGGTATTGCTAACGTATACAGTTTCTGACTCTTTTGCCTCTACTATTCCTGTAGCACTTACCTTTGAAATAAGAGTATCTATTCTAGCTTCTTCAATATTTACTGGGATACCAGATTTGGGCATCCCCTTGGAATCAGAGGGATTTTTTTGATTGATAGCAGCTACAACAACAAATATAGTTAATATGGATACTATACCTATACCCATTATTAGTTTTTTATTATTTATCGATTTAATTTTAGTATTCATGAGCATTCTCCCTAGATATTTTTGTTTACTAAATTCAACATAAGAAACTGCAAAGTAGCAGTAAATGCAATAAATGCATTACCTAATAGAAGGTGTAGGAAGGCGATAATCATTCCTTTTAGTTTACTGAACTGATTAAATAAAGAAATCCCTAAACCTGCAAACAACATCCCCCAGATGGTGAAGAACTCAAACATACTTAAAAAGTTATACAAGAAACTCGCGGCATTGCCATTGGGCATAAAAGCTGCCGGGGAAAAGATAACGATATCTGTTTTTAGTAAGAGCCCTAAGGGTGCTGCAATAAGTGCCCCTGTTTCAATAATCATAAATGCATGGGCATAAAGGGAATAAATCTGCTTAATACTAGATTTATCGCCGAATATCTTTGCAATAAGCCATAGAAATATCCCACCAATACCCCAAATCATTAGTAAGGAAAGGGGCCCAAATAAGCCACTAATATAATATAATGTATTATTTTGCTCTAACTGTTGGGATAGATCCATCCCGTATTGCAAATAGATATCTGCCATCTTTTGATTGGTGATAGGGACTAAAGGTAGCCGTATGTAATATACAGCAATTATAAGAATAGATGTATAAATCAGGGGCAAAAGCATTTTAGGATAGCTTAAAATATCCTCAATAACTTCCTTAGGATTTACAAATATCCCTATTAGTTTTTGGAAAAATCCTAGGGGTTTTTCCTCGGTTTCCATTGCATTTAAATTTAAATTACCCTCCATAATAATTCTCCTCTCAAAGTTACTTCATTACTATAATACGTTGGTGAGTAGTAAAAGTCTGCTATACTTTTAACAACCTTTGTGGTATTTTAAATTTTCAGGTTTAAACACTTCCTAATGAATAGAACCTGCAATTTTTCATCAATGTCTAATAAATTTAATCCTATCATAAAAAATAGAGGTATAAACGCACCTCTATTTATTATATCATATTAACACAATATGAAAACAAGATTTAAATTTATTTTTATATATCCGTGGGGAGAATTTTATTTAAAATAACTCCAATCAAGGCAGCAATTGCTAGGCCGGAAATAGTAATGGTGCCGTAAATCGGCAATTCTTCTATAGCTATTCCACATACCAGTATAAGGGAAGAAATCATAAGGTTTCGGCTGTAAGCAAAATCCAGTTGCGCTTCAATAAGAATTCTAACCCCTATGCTGGCAATCATTCCAAATAGTATAATACTTACTCCACCCATAACAGGTTCAGGAATATATCTTATGATTGCACCTATCTTTCCAATAAAGCTGATGATAATGGCAAATACTGCAGCCAATCTTATTACGGAAGGGTCATACATCTTAGTCACAGCCAATACCCCTGTATTTTCACTATAGGTGGTGTTGGCAGGTCCCCCTATTAATCCAGCTACTATGGTAGCTAAACCGTCTCCTAACATTGTTCTATGAACCCCTGGTTCCTTAAAGAAGTCTTTTCCCACAACTGCCCCATTGGTTGTGATATCCCCTATATGTTCAATAAAAACTACTAAAGCAATGGGGCAATAGCTAAGACTCCGCTTAAAGTAAAACGGGGAAGTGTAATAATTTGTTCTAAGGCCTTAACTTCAAAACCAAGCAGTGGTGCCTTTGAAATTTCCTCTATACTTACCAATCCTAAGGGCAAAGAAACAAGGTACCCTATAATAACCGCTACTAAAATAGGAACCAGTTTAAAAAAGCCCTTTGCAAATACCGATATTACAATCATCGTAATTACCACTATAGCAGACACCAATAAGAAAACAGGGCTAAATTCACCGTTGTCATACATACTGCTGCTGATAGCTACAGGGCTTAATCGAAGTCCTATAACCATAATAATAGGTCCTGTAACTATTGGGGGGAAAAACGAACGAATTTTTTCTACCCCAAAGAGCTTTATAGCTCCTGCCATCACAACATAGACTAAGCCGGCAATAATCACTCCACCCTTTACAGCAGCTATTCCTTCATTGGCAAAAACAAGGCCAATGGCACCAATGAATGCAAAACTAGAGCCGAGAAATACAGGAACTATGCCCTTGGTACACAAATGAAAGATTAATGTTCCTATCCCAGCGCACAATATGGCTATGGAAGGATCTAAGCCTGTAAGTATTGGAACCAATACTGTGGCCCCGAACATTGCCAATACATGTTGAAGTGCTAAAATTACTTTACCTTTAGATGTCATCTCCATAAATATTCTCCCCTTAATAATATATTTTATTTTCTTCCTAATAAAACTCTAGTCTTTCCATCGATTTCTTCAATCATTACCTTTACTATTTCTTCCTTCGAAGTAGGGATGTTTTTCCCTATAAAATCAGGACGGATAGGAAGTTCCCTATGTCCCCTATCAATTAGGGCTGCCAGCTGTATAAGTTTTGGTCTTCCAGCATCAATAATAGCATCGATAGCCGCTCTTGCAGTGCGCCCGGTATAAACCACATCATCTACCAAAATAACGATCTTATCATCCACATCCCATTTAAGATTGGGATTATGCACAATGGGCTGAACGGATAAATGTTTTAAATCATCCCTATAAAAAGTAATATCCAATATTCCTACGGGGACCTTTACGTTTTCGACCTCATAGATTTTATTTGATAATTTTTCTGCCAAGGGAATCCCCCTGGTTTTGATACCGATTAATAGAACATCATCAACGCCTTTATTTTTCTCAATAATCTCATGGGATATTCTAGTCAATGCCCTTTCAACTGCTTTTTTGTCCATTAATTCTTTTGACACCTTCATTTAACACTTCCTTTATTATAAAGTTTTGCATAAAAAAACTCCTTACCCAAGTAAGAAGTCATAATCAAAAAAACAGTATAGAAGTACTATACCCCGACATCCTTACTAGTCTCTCGTACTAATTTAAAGGAATGAAACTGTTTTTACTTTAGCATATTTTAAACTGCTTGTCTATTGGTATTAAAACTTTTTTCTAAGCTTTTCGACAATGCCCATAAAATACTTTGGAATGGGTGCCTCAAACTCCATATATGTCTTAGAGCTTGGATGGACAAAGCCTAAAACCCTAGCATGAAGCATTTGCCCTTCTAAATTAAAAGGCTGAGATTTAGGGCCATAAATCCTATCCCCCAATAAGGGATGTCCAATATGTTTCATATGAACTCGTATTTGATGGGTTCGTCCAGTTTCAAGTCTTGCCTCAATATAGGTAAATTGTCCAAACCTCTCCAAAACCGTATAATGAGTTATGGCATGTCTAGAGTTTTTATGGGTTATGGCCATTTTCTTCCGTTTCATACAAAATATCTAGAGAAATAGGCTCAGGTAATATCACTAGGGGTTCTAGGGGAGGTATATTAACATCGATTACATCCCCAGGGTTGATTTTATAATTGGACTTTACAGACCCTTGATTTATTTTTACATTTTTATCTGTAATAAGTTTTTGGGCAAAGGATCTTGAGCATTCCTTAAGTTCTTCTGATAGAAATACATCAATCCGCTTTCCCTTATCTTTGGTCTTTGCAATATATGTAGATTCACCCATTATTCTATTTCCTTTTTTGTAAAATCTTCATTAGAGGTAAAAAACATCATTAGACTTAATAAAAGAGTTCCTATTACTACACAGATATCCGCAATATTAAATACCGGAAAATTAATCAAACGAAAATCAAAAAAGTCAATTACAAATCCTAGCCGAAGTCTATCTATTAAGTTTCCTATGGCCCCTCCACTGATTAACATAAGACAAAACCTAATCACCTTAAAGGATTTTTCCTTAGGAAGATGTATATAATAATAAATGATGCCCAGTAATATAATAAGGGTAATCACTACAAAAAACCATCGTTTATTCTGTAAGATTCCAAAAGCTGCCCCCTTATTTTCAACAAAGGTTAAATGAAATATATTTTCAAAAATAGGAAATGTATTTATGCTCTTTAAATGATTTAAAGCCGCATATTTTGTTACCTGATCAATTATAACCAATGCAGATACAATTAAAAAAAATAAAATAAGCATTCTCTTTCTCCTTAATTGAGCCCTCAAACCAAAAAAATTATACCACTCATCTCTATATGTGTAAAGAACTACTCTATGGAGTTTTTCCTATCCTGATTGGATAATAAATCCACTTCATCCACTGTGTCTAAGGGCATATCGTATAGATTATTGATTTCGTCATAATCTTTTATGCCCCATCCCAAATCCTGCATATTATCGGCAGAACCATAGGATTCTAATTGTCTATAAATTTCCGCCCCATGGTTTATATCTCCTTCTTCCTCTTTCATAAAGTTCCTATTAAACACAGGTCCTATTACTTCCTCTTCCACCGGGCGATCCCCATCAAAATCATCCGGATTGATTTGATGTTCTTTGGCGCAGGATATACATTCCTTGGCATAGGGGATTGCCTTTAACCTTTCATAAGCTATTTCTTTAGAACAGGTTTCACAAACTCCATAATTGTTGTTTTCTATTTTTTTAAGGGCATCGTTGATATTTTCTAGATACTTTCGCTGTCCAACATTAAGTGCCATTAGTTTTTCCATTTCAAAGGTTTCGCTGCCTATATCTGCGGGATGATTATCGTAAGATGATATTTCATCAGTCCATTCAAGTAGTGAACCCTGCGGCCCATATTCCTCCATCCTATTTAATTCTTCCTGGGCTTCTTTTTTTTCACTGAGCAAGCTATTTCTTAGTTCATTAATTTGTTGGTTAGTCATATTATGTCCTCCATTTAGTCAAATTGTTGTACTTATTATATAGCTTTCCCAAAGGTTAAAAAAGCATAATGGAAACTAGAGGCACAAATTTTCAAAAAAAGACATGCCCTAAATGCACGTCTTTTGTATATAAGAAATCGCTGCTTTTATTAAATCTGAGGTTAAATCTCCTGTTCTTATGGCCTGTCCAAGGGGTGATAAGAGAACAAAATGGATGATATTGTTTTTTGTTTTTTTATCCAAAAGCATTTGATTGTAAATATCTTCTGGATTAAGGCAATCAATTCTAGTTGGCAAATCATAGCATTTTAGGGTCCTTTCTATCCTATCTAAGGCATCCTTGGTTATAAGATTCTTTTTATAGGATATATATGCTGCCCCAACGATTCCTATGGAAACGCATTCCCCATGAAGAAGTTTAAAATTAAGAAGGGTTTCTATGGAATGGCCGATGGTATGACCGAAGTTTAAAATTTCTCTTAACCCCGATTCCTTTTCATCCTGCGAAACAACTCCTGCTTTTAACTGACAGGATCTTTTTATAATGCTTTCTAAAGCAGTCTTGTCTAAATTAAAAATCAAATGGGAAGAATCCTCGATAAATGAAAAATAATCCCTATCCAGTATCAGTCCATGTTTAATAACTTCCCCCATTCCAGAGGACAATTGATTTTTTGGTAGTGTCCTTAGGGTATTCAAATTAATGTATACAAAGACCGGTTGATAGAATGCTCCTATCATATTTTTATTTTGAAGAAAATCAACCCCTACTTTTCCCCCTACACTACTGTCTACTTGAGAAAGAAGGGTGGTAGGAATTTGGATAAAGGGTATGCCCCTCATATAAGTAGCTGCGGCAAATCCTGCCATATCCCCAGTGACTCCTCCCCCTAGGGCTAAGACTAGGGAATTCCTATCCATATGATTTTTAACAAAGAACTGATAAGTTTCTTGAACGGTCTGTAGATTTTTACTATCTTCCCCCGCTGGAAAAGTAAACTTATACACTTCTTTAAATTGGGTCTTTATAAGGTCTAATAATTCTTGCCCATAGAGGGCATCCACATTATCATCGGTGATAATGCATATCTTTTTATTTGATAAACCATGTTTATCCAAAGCGGTTAAAATACCCGGAAAACTCTGTGAAAAATATATGGGGTAGGTTGCTGAAGGTGTATTGACAATTATTTGATTCATAGAGCATCCTCATTTCTCAAGGTGCTTTGCTCCCTGTTATGGAGATTTCTGGTTTGTTTTCTTACGGTTTTTTCTTCAAAGGTTTCATTTTCCTTGGAAAGTGCAGATTGTTCTAGAAGTTCTAATTGGGTCAGTAGGGTTTGCTTAATTTGTATCTTAGCTGAAACATATAACTTTCTTAATCTTTCTATTTCTTGATTCATATTAAAAAGCTTTTGGTGGGCTTCTTCTAATATCTCGCCGGACCTATTTTCAGCTTCTCTTTTAATTTGTTCCCCTTTTTGATATGCCGTTGATTTTATTTCTTCTGCGGTTTTTTCAGCCAATACCAAGGTGCTTTGAAGGGTTTTTTCTAAAGTCTTATAATATTGTATCCCTTCATTTAACATAGATATTTTATCTCTTAATTCGATATTTTCCTTGTAAACAACTTCATAAGATTGAATGATTTCATCTAAAAACTTGTCCACCTCTTCAACAGAGTAGCCGTAAGGCCTTCTCTTAAATTCCTGTGATTCAATGTCTAATGGTGTAAGCATATCTAGTTCCCCCTTATATATACCGATGTATGACAATACTAATTCTATCTTTTTTAGTTTTTCCTTTTATTTTAACCAATTGAATCCTTCCAAGTCCCCTAAGGGTTAAAAAATCTCCTTCTTTAACGCTAGAAGAAGGATTGGCTATGGTTCCATTGATTAAGGATTTATCGGTTTTTATTAATTCTACTGCTTTACTCCTTGATAATTGAAAACCCGAACTTAAAACGTTATCGGCCCTTAAGGACGAAACCGTAGAGGATATCTCTTTTATCTTTGGTTCTGGCAAAGCAACCTCCTCGAGGGTGATTTCACGAACCTGGGCCTTTGAGTTTTTAACTTTAAGTAAATTGTTAAGTATATAAAAAGCAATATCGGGGCAAACAAATACGATGGCCCCTTGTCCAAGGGTCAATATGTCCCCCACTTTGCTCCTATCAATCCCAAGACCTAAGATTGAACCCAAATAATCCCTATGGGATATTGATTCGTTATTAAAGGTCTTAAGGGTTATTTCCATTGGTAAAATTGGGAAGTCCGTCTCTTCTAGAATGCGATACTGCGGGCAAAACCCTATGATTTTCCTTTCGCTATCCATGTATCCTCCAAAAGAATGGACAGAGAGTCCTAATATAGGGCTTACCATGTCCAAGTACTTTCCCACCGAATACATATTAATAAAATCAGTAAAAGTATTGGTATGATCTCTTAAACAAATATTCACTTTATCTAATATTTTGCTTGCCATAAGCTTTTCTTTGGCATCCTTAAATCGAGCCAGATAGGTTTCTTTATTAATCATTTTAATCCTTTCATCGGATATAAAGATAAGTATAAATAAAATAAATTAGTATTTTTCTTATAAATTCTAAAGCCAATAACGAAATAAGCGGCGAAAAATCAATCATAAGTCCCCTACCGCCAAAAACAGATTTTTCCATAAGCTTCCTAGCGGGCAGTAAAATAGGTTCTGTTAATTTGTATATCAGGATTATGAAAGGATTATCCCTATTAATAGGAAACCAAGATAAAAAAACTCGAGCAAAAATTAATAGGTTAAGTAAATTAAAAAAAATCGATACTGCCTTATATAAAACCACACCTAAAATCATAAGAAGCCTCCATTATTTTGCTGCACTCATCCAAGGTAGAATAATTCCCTTGGTTTTTAACTCTTCTTTAAAACTTCCTGCAATATCAACATTTTCCGGAGCAATGATAAATATATTATTAGAAACCCTTTGAACTTCTCCATCAAGGGCATAACATGCACCACTTAAGAAATCCATAACTCTTTGTGCTGTGCGGTTATCCATTTCTTCTAAATTAATGATTACGGGTTTTTTTAGTTTAATATGATCGCATATTTCTTGAGCTTCATCATAAGTTTCTGGATTTGTTATAATAACTTCCATCTGAATGTTGGTGTGAATATTAACTATCTTAGAATTCCCTTTAAATCCTTGACGCAAACTTCTAATTTGTGGAATTTCGGTTTTTTCTTCTATTTCATTTATTTCTTCTTCGTATTCATCCTCGATTCCAGCGCCAAATCCCATAACATCCATCATCTTATCTAAAAACTTTGCCATTCTAACGCCCCCTATATATTATAATTTCTTTCCCCGAATATGCCTGTCCCAATCCTCACCATAGTTGCCCCTTCTTCTATGGCAATTTCATAGTCATTGGTCATGCCCATAGAAAGAACTTCCATATTTATATTATCAATATTTTGACTGGCAATGTCAACAGATAATTGCTTTAATTTACTAAAATACCCCCTGCTATCCTCAGGATTTTGCTCATATGGGACTATAGTCATAAGACCTTTGACCCGTATATTTTTTAAATCCTTAATTTTATCTATTAAGGGGTATATGTCCTCCTCTAATAGGCCGTATTTTTTTTCATCTCTTGCTATATTAATTTGGAGAAGGATATCCATTATCTTACTATGTTTTTTTGCCATGTCGTCAATTTTAAAAATCAAGCGTTCACTATCTACAGAATGAATCAAGCCTATTTTATCAATTAAGTATTTTATTTTATTTGTTTGTAGGTGACCTATGAGATGCCACAGGGTATTGGATTTAATAAAATCATATTTTGTCATTATTTCCTGAGCCTTACTTTCTCCGATATTATGGATTCCATAGGATAAAACTTCATTAATTTTATCTATGTCGATGGTTTTTGTTACAGCAATTAAAGTGATATCCTCACCTATTCTTCCGCTTTTTCTTGCTGCTTTATCAATCCTATTTTTGATTTCTTCAAGATTATCCTTAATATAACTCATAACAAAACTCCTTACCGCTACTTATTATCGATTACATTAAACTGATTAATCAACTGGTTTTCTCTAACGTTCTTTGCGTTGGATACAACTTGATCATACAATCGTATACCTGAGGGTGTATCCTGCTCTACAACTGCATACTCCTTGTTTTGTACCAGCACTTTTATTGGTTTAAACCTTATAATGCCGCCATTTACGACAAATACTCCGACCTTTTCTTCATTTTCTTTTAATATTAGCTCTTTAGAGGCATCCTGTGGTAGAATTAGGGATTCATACAATTTAAGGGTGGAAAAATCCTGTAATACATATATGTTTTCCTCATCCTCATAAGCAACTTCAATGGGGATGAGGACATCGTTTTCGGAACCCTTTTTGATGACAACAAGCTGCTTGCCAGATTGTTGTAGGTAGATTTTAGGGATTTTGATAAATATTTTTTTGACAATGGAATTGATGGGAATTTTAATTCCCTTGATATTGTCTTTTAATATTTCAAATTCTACATTTCTCTTAGAAATAAGGGGTAGCATATTTTCCGTGCTTTTAAAGATGATCATAAAATCCTTGTCTAAAGGCTGAATACGATGGATATTGACTTTGATTTCTAGGGGCTCCCCATTAAACTTAAGCCAAAAGAAATCCCCCTCTTCCCAACCTTCGGCTGATTCCTTGGAAATACTAGAGGCAATATACCAGGCATAATTATCAACAATTTTAAATAGGGCTGAATTTTTATTGGCAGTCTGATTTTGACTTATATCCTTAATCTCTATAGTTTTTTCTATGTCTTTTTCGGTTATTTTATCTAAATTATCAATAGTAAATTTCTCTTCTAATCCATCTGTATAATAGGAAATGATGCCTCCCTTAGGGGCTTTGACTACATTGGAATTTTGGGAAATCTGATTTTCATATTCTTTTTTTTGTAGAATTAAACCCTGTAGGGAAGATGTATTTTCTTTCGATAAGAGGGTTTGCTTTTTTTCTATTTCGAGTTTTATGGCACTTTTTAGAGAATATAGATGAACATAGTTTTTATTAGAATATGCGTCTCTTGATTTCTTGACCAAATCACTAATTTGATAATTGATTTCTTGAACTTCTTTTTGTATAGTTGAAAAGTCTTTTCGTTGATTTTGTAGTTTGACAATGTCATCATTAACTTTGTCTATATCTTTTTGAAGATTATTAAGGGCTGGATTGTCACCAACAATGCATATGGGGGTATGTTGCTTGATTTTTTCCCCTTCATACATAAGGTACTGGATACTGCCCTCTCTTGGGCTTTTTACTAGGATTTCATCCCTTATGATTACCCCTTTTGAATGGATGTTGTTATTGATGGTTCCCATTTGGACCACTTCAATGGATAGGGGTACTTTTCTGGTTAACATGAATCCCGAAGCCATTAAATAAGTGATTAAAAAAAAGGATAAAAGAGCACCTAAGGCCGTTTTATTTTTTCTCGACTTTTTTTTCTTTCTTTTTTTATTTTTAGCATAATTTAATTCCGTCATCTAACTCCCCACACTTATTAAGATAATACTTTTAATATAACGGATACGATAATAAAAAACAAGTAAAAAACACTCATAAATGAGTGTTCTATTAAAATTATTCAAGGCATCCAGTTTCTTTATCATTAACGACATAGTAACATGCCTCTTCATCAACATTATAATAGAGCTTTAAGGATTTGATGTCTTTTACCCTCATAGACTTTTCTTTCCACATTTCTTTGAATTGTTTAATCAAGTCCGTATGTAAAATTTCCTGCCCATTAAATTGGATAAATATTTCTTCTTTCACTATAATCTCTCCCCATTATTAATTTTATCAACTGCTTACATATTATAGTTAAAATATGTGTATTTTTTCCTGTATTGTATAACAAATCTTTTTTATTGTCAAGTTTCATGTACAAAAAAAGGTTATTTCTAGATTAAATTCTAGAAATAACCTTTTTTTACTATAGAATAATACAGATTAAGCCGCCGCTTCCTTCGTTAATTATTTTTTGCAGGGTTTCTTGCAATTTCATTTGGGCATCTTCCGGCATACGATACAATTTGTTTTGTAAGCCTTCATTCACCAATTCATGAAGGGATTTGCCAAAGATATTGGATTCCCATATTTTTCTTGGATCAGTTTCAAATTCACTCATTAGATAGTTAACTAGCTCTTCACTTTGTTTTTCAGTGCCTACTATAGGGGATACTTCCGTTTCGATATCAGCCCTTATTAAGTGGATAGATGGTGCACTGGCCCTTAGCTTAACTCCAAAACGATTTCCTTGTTTTACTATTTCCGGCTCTTCTAATTTAAGTTCATCCAATAAGGGAGTAACCACTCCGTAGCCTTTTTGTTTAACTTCATGGAGGGCATAGGATACCTTATCATATTCCCTCTTTGTATCTGCCAATTTGCGAATAAGAGAAATCAGTTGATGTTCCCCCTCTATTTCCATACCCGTTGTTTCAGATAATACCCTATAGAATAAATCATCTGCAGTCATTAAATCAATCCGAACAATCCCTTTGCCTAGATTAATCTTTTCTTGATATGCCTTTTTGATAAAATCATAGTTATTAAAACCTTCTACTGAGTATTTGAGCTCCCTGAGATTGTGTACGGGATCCATGGTTTCTTTTACTGCTGATATGATTTGCTTTTTCATCCAATGGTCCTTATCTAGGGTTTCAATCCATTTGGGGAATGTAAATTGAATTTCTTGAATTGGAAATTCGTATAAAACACTCTCCATAATTCTATTAACATCGTCCATTTTAAGCTGAGCGCAATTACAGGTAATAACTGGAACATTGTAGCGGGTCGATAATTCTTCGTTTAAGTCTTGAGCTAGCTCATCATAGGGTTTTGCGGAATTTAACAATACTACAAAGGGTTTATTAAGTGCTTTGAGTTCACTAATTACCCTTTGTTCTGCTTCTTCATAATCTGCTCTTTGAATATCTGTTATGGTGCCATCGGTTGTAACAACAATGCCTATGGTCGAATGATCATTGATTACTTTTTTGGTTCCTATTTCTGCTGCTTCTATAAATGGTATTTCATACTCATACCAAGGGGTATTAACCATTCGAGGATTTTCCCCTTCTAGATGCCCTGTTGCCCCGGGAACCATATATCCAACACAGTCAATCATCCGAACATTTAGTTCAACTTCATCATTTAAGGTAATTGCTACAGATTCATTTGGAACAAATTTAGGCTCTGTAGTCATAATAGTTTTGCCTGCGGCACTTTGGGGCAGCTCATCTTTTGCCCTTTCTTTATTGTAATTATTGGGTATATTAGGTATTACAAGAAGGTCCATAAAACGTTTGATGAAGGTTGATTTTCCTGTTCTAACTGGTCCTACTACCCCTATGTAAATATCCCCGTTCGTCCTTTTAGAAATATCTTGATAAATATTGAAACCTTCCATATTAACCCTCCTTCAATAGGTTTGAATATTGTATGGGTACACAATAAATATATGTTTCTAAAAGTGTATTATTACAAATAATTAAACCTATTTATATAAAACACTATGGAAAGCTATAAAAAAAAGATGAGTATTTTTACTCATCTTTCCAGGATACGGTATGGGACCAATGGACATCTTCTGTTTGATGTTCCCCCCGCCTATCTCTCATCATAAGATTGACTACTGCTTCTTTGGGAGATTTATTTTCGAAAAGCACTTTATAGATTTCTTTTATTATGGGCATCTCCACATTATATTTTTTTGATAAGGCATAGGCTGCCTTTGCACTATGTACCCCTTCTACGACCATCTGAACCTCGGTTAAGGCCTCATCTAGGGACTTACCTTTTCCTATGAGTACCCCTGCCCGACGGTTACGGCTGTGGATGCTGGTACAGGTTACTATTAAGTCTCCTATGCCGGATAAGCCATTGAAAGTTTGAACATCTGCTCCCATGGCAACCCCCAGTCTTGTAGTTTCCACCATTCCCCTTGTCATAAGTGCTGCCTTTGTATTGTCCCCGAAACCTAAGCCATCAACGATTCCTGCTGCTAGGGCAATGACATTTTTGATGGCTCCTCCTAGTTCAACCCCTATTAAATCGGGATTGGTGTAAACCCTAAATTTAGGAGTCATAAAGGTATCCTGAACGATTTCAGCTACCTTTTTTGACCTAGATGAAACCACACAGGCTGTAGGGATATCCCTAGCCACTTCCTCCGCATGGCTAGGTCCTAGTATAACCGCCACCGGGCTCTTAGGAGAAATCTCAGAGATAACCTGTGACATGGTGAGGAGGGTTTCATTTTCTACCCCCTTAGAAGCATTAACTATGATTTGGTCCGAAGTCAAATAGGGTGAAAACCTTTCCATATTTGAGCGAATAAACTTTGAGGGGATGGCTATAACAATAATATCTTTATTGGTTAAAGCTTCTTTGTAATCGTTGGTTATGGTTATATCATTGGGAATAAATATCCCTGGGAGAAAGGCTAAGTTTTCCCTAGTCCGCTCTAGCTGCTTTTTTTCTTCTTCTTGAAAGCACCATAAAGTGACGTCCTGCCCATTTTTAGAAAGCAATATGGCTAGAGCTGTCCCCCAGCTCCCGGCCCCCATAACAGCAATTTTTCTCATTTTATTCCTCCTCTGATTTTTTATTTGAGTGTTGACCAAACTTTGTCTCTGTGCCCTTAATGAGTCGTTTAATATTAGTTTTATGCCGAATTAATGCCGAAAACATTAAAAAACACCCTAATAAAATGACTTCTGTATTACCTTTATAAAATATAAAAAGCAAAATAGGAATGGAAACTGACATTATGACGGAGCCTAGAGATACAAATCGGGTTATGGATAAGATAAGTATCATGACTGCAATACATATAAAGCCAATCCGATAATCAAAGGCTAGCAGTATTCCAACCGTACTGGCTATGCCCTTCCCCCCTTTGAAGTTTAAAAAAACAGGCCAATTGTGGCCAATAACTGCGGCAATCCCCCCATATAAAGGGGCCTCGGGATTGTTAGGAAAAATAAGCTTACATATAAGAACAGCAACAATTCCCTTTATAAAATCCCCTATAAAGGTCATGATACCTACTTTCCACCCCATAACTCTTATGACATTGGTTGTACCGGCATTGCCACTGCCAAATTTTCTTATATCGATTTTTTGTACTAATTTTCCTAAAATATAGGCAGTTTGAAAACAACCTATAAGGTACCCAATAATTATACATGCAATCCTAAACATACGCTTATTCCTTTCCCTGCTTTTCCCGAATCATAAAATGAAGGGGAGTCCCCTTAAATCCAAAAGCATCTCTTAATTGATTTTCTATATATCTTTCATAGGAAAAATGCATAAGTTCCTTGTCATTGACAAAGACCACAAAACTAGGGGGTTTTACGCTTACCTGAGTCATATAATATATTTTTAATCTTTTTCCCTTGTCCGATGGAGGCTGATTCATTGCCATCGCTTCATACAAGATATCGTTTAAAAGTCCGGTGCTAACCCTAAGGGAGTGGTTTTGTGATACAGTTTTAATCATTTCAAAGAGCCTAGGAACCCTTTGGCCAGTTAAGGCAGATATAAAGAGCTTTGGCGCATAGGACATATAGCTTAACCTAGATTCGATATCTCTTAGGTATTTGTTCATGGTTTTATCGTCTTTTTCAATTTTATCCCATTTATTTACTACTACTATAGAAGCTTTTCCTCTTTCATGGGCTATGCCTGCAATCTTTGTATCCTGTTCGGTTATTCCTTCTTCTGCATCTATAAGTAGAATGGAAACATCAGCTCTTTCAATGGCAGCAACGGTTCTTACTATACTGTATCTTTCTATATCTTCTTTTATCTTATTTTTTCTTCTTACTCCGGCGGTGTCAATAAAAACAAATCGGTCCTCCCCAATAGTTACGGGAGTGTCTATGGCATCTCTGGTAGTCCCAGGAATATCACTGACAATTACCCTGTCCTCTCCTAATATCTTATTAATAAGAGAAGATTTACCTACATTGGGTTTACCAATTATGGCAACTTTAATAACATCCTCTTCAACATCCACTATTTCTTTTTCAGGGAAAAATTCTACCACCCTATCTAACATATCTCCTAACCCTAAAGGTTGGGCAGCGGATATTGGAATTGGATCTTTTAACCCAAGATTATAAAATTCATAGATATCCATATTATCTTGAATGTTATTGTCGACTTTATTAACCACAACCACTACTGGTTTTTGGGATTTCCTAAGCATATTAGCGATTTCATGGTCTGAATCTGTTAGACCTTGCTTAACATCTACAAGAAAAATAATTACATCGGCTGTTTCTATGGCAATTTCTGCCTGTCTTCTCATTTGGCTTAAGATAATATCTTCGCTATTGGGCTCGATACCCCCTGTATCAATTAGGGTAAACTTATGGCTAAGCCATTCAACTTCTACATATATCCTATCCCTTGTTACTCCCGGGGTATCTTCAACTATAGATATTCTTTCCCCCGCTAAGCGATTAAAAAGTGTGGATTTTCCTACATTCGGCCTTCCTACGATGGCTACAATGGGTTTACTCATTGGTATTCTCCTTTATATTCAGTATTCCATTAATAAATTCCCTTCCGGAGGTCCCGATAATCTCAATGGGAATCCCCAGCTGTTCTTGTAAGTCATTGGCATAGACATCATCTAATAGTATGGTGTCATTTTCTCGAAAAGTATTTTGAGGAAGCAAGAGTCGCTCCCCTAAATCCTTGTTTTTTAATTGTTCTAAAATATCTCGTCCTGTCATAAGTCCTGCTACGGTAATTTTATCCCCAAAAAAGTAGTTGATAATAGGATAAATATGCACCGAAAGATTGGGGTATTTATTTTTTAGTTTATTTACCAATCCATTAATAAATGGATAGGGTGCCACCCCTGTAGCTATGGAAATTTCTATGGGATCAGGCAATTCTTCTGGAAGCTCCTTGTAATATTCTTCAAATTCTGCTTCCATCAAAGCTAGCATGCCCACCCCATTTTCGATTTGTGGGAAGTCTTCGTATTTTTCAATGGGGGGTACATTTACTCCTGCAGTTAAATAAAATTCGTCGGCTGCATAAATAAATGTGTTGCCATAGTTTTCTTTATAATAATCCTGCCATTTATGAATGATATCTAGAGTCTCTTTTGCATCTTCTTTTTCAAAGGGAATTAGGGGAAAAAGTTCATGGCGAAATTTTGAAATTCCCACAGGGACCACGGAGGTGCTTTTGATTGCTGGGAGAAATTTTCCTAAATCCCCTATGGTCTTATCAAGAACCCGACCATCATTTAGTCCCTTGCAAAGAACAACTTGGCAATTTACTTCGATATTTGCATCGATTATTTCTTTAATTCTTTCAAGGATATCCCCGGCAAATTTATTATTTAGCATTTTTTTCCTTACTTCAGAATCTGTTGCATGAACGGAAATATTCATAGGAGATAGGCGATAATATATAAGTCTCTCAATATCCCTATCACTCATATTGGTTAATGTAATATAGTTACCATTTAAAAAGGACATTCTCCAGTCATCGTCTTTAAAATAAACCGCCTTTCTCATATGGGGTGGAAGTTGGTCAATAAAACAAAATACGCATTTGTTCCTACAAGCTTTTAACTTATCCATCAGTTCATTTTCAAAAATCAGGCCTAAATCCTCATTTATGTCTTTTTCTATATCATATTCCCATTCTTCCTGGGAACTTTTACGAATAAGTACAACAACCTCTTCATCGGATAAAAGATACCGGTAATCAAAAACATCTTCAATCCTTTGCCCATTAATTGCAAGAAGTATATCTCCTTTTTCGATGCCTACTTCTTCCCCTATGCCTCCGGGGAGAACCTCAGTTATTTTATGTTCTTTATATTTTTCCAATTTGGCTACAACTCCTATGTCCAAAATCTATTAAAATGCAGCATGTTTTTATTATATCCAAAATAATAATTTTATCAATTGCATTTATATTAATTCGATAATAGCTGCTAAGCTACCCCTTTTACCTTTATGACCCCTATGGGAAAAAAATACATCCTTATTGCATTGGGTGCACAAATCAGTCACGGTTATATTTGATTCTAGTATTCCCCCTTCAACTAATGCCTTTTTATTGGCTTCCCATAGGTCAATGATATATTTATTATTGGGTTTTGAGTATATTATACCTTCTGCATTCTTAAAGGCTAAGTCAAACTCATACGCAACAGGCTCATCTACTTCAAAACAACATTTTCCTATGGAGGGTCCAATACCTACTAAAATATCTTTTGGATTTGAATTGAAGTTTTCTTTAAAAGCCCTTATGGTTTCTAAGCCAATTTTTCCAACGGTTCCCCTCCATCCTGCATGGGAAAGCCCTATCACTTTGGCCACTGGGTCTAAGAAAAAAAGTGGAACACAATCCGCATATAAGGTAACTAAAGATACCTGTTTAGCATCAGTTACTAAGCCGTCAATCCCTTCTATCTCTAGAGGAAGATGCTCTAAATCCTCTTGAGAAACAACCCTTATTTTTGTTTCATGAATCTGATCCGAAAAAACCAATCGTTTTGTATCTATCCCAATAGCATTACATAAAATCTCATAATTTTTGATGACATTACTGTCTTCATCCCCTCTGCTAAAACCAAGATTAAGGGAATCAAACATCCCCTTACTTATTCCCCCTAAGCGGGTACTAAAGCAGTGGCGAACCTTTTGGGTTTTATCAAAAGAAGGAAAGGTCAAATAATATAAATCTCCTTTTTTATGAAAAGATAAAGTCTTTGTGCGGCTTTGATACATTTTTTTCCTCCTATCTTAGCTGGCAAAAAAGGCATTTCGAATCAAAGTTATTTTCACATCTGGATATTTTCCTAGAATTTCTAAGACATCAAAGCGGCAGGAACGATTCCAAAGATTATATTTTTTCATATACCATAGGGCAACCTTTGAAATAGTTTTTTGTTTATAATAATTTACTGCTTCTCTAGGGTATCCATGGGAAAGGTTCTGCCTATATTTTACCTCTATAAAAACCAAATACCCTCCTTCTTCTGCAATAATATCAATTTCTCCTATTTTGCATCTAAAGTTTTTTTCCTTTATCGTAAGCCCTTGCCTTTGGAGAAATTCTGCGCCTATTCTTTCTCCCCAATCACCGATAGTTCTATTATTTTTCATATTTAGCTTTCTCCTGTAATTGATCCATATTTCCAACAAAAACAAGAATTTCTGCCACCACCTCATATAATTCGGCCGGAATAAAGGCTCCTATTTCTAGCTCCGTTAGTAGATTGGCCAATTTGGGATCTTCTAAAATAGGAATATCTTTTTCCTTTGCTTTATCCATTATGTTTTCGGCAACAATCCCCTTCCCCTTAGCTAAAACCTTAGGGGCTAAGGCTCCTTTTTCATAATTAATGGCCGCAGCCTTTTTAATAGTTCTATTGTTTTTATTGTTTTTCATATTTACACCCTCATATCAAAAGAATATCTTTTAGGTTCTTCTTGAGTTTCATTGTTTTTGCTAGAAAATTTCAATAGATTAAAAGGTTCTTTTATTTCTTGAAAAGTTATGGATTTTACTTTATACCCCTTGTCGGACAATGTCCTAATCAGTTCTCCCATATGGCTTTTTATTAGGTCCTTCGAGTCTATATTTTCCAATCTAAATTGACAATATAGTTCTTTGTCATTTTTTTGAACAAAGGCTTCCAAATGGCCTAGGCTATTTAAGTCAAGGGCTATAAGTGCAGATATGGTATTTGCATTTTTCCTAAGCTTTTTATTTTTTTGAAACACATACAATTCGGCTTGGGTATTATAATGATTTAACTTTATAGGTATTTGTATGAAAGATTCATATTTATTTAGGTGATTCATGAACTTCAGATTGTTTTTTATTTCTTCTGTGATTTTTGATGCTTTGCTAGTTTCAGGGGTTGGATTCTTTTTTAGTGCGTTTTCTATTTGGAGAAGGTATTGGTATAGTTTGTTGAGATTCTGTTTTATGATAAGGGGGTTTTTTAATTGCTCTACCGGTATATGAATATCATTTTTAAGTTCATTTAGCAATGCTTTGGGTTGAACTATAAAAGATTTCTTAGAATTATCTTTTTTATCTTGGAAAAACATTGATTTCAGTCCATTTTCTAAGTCATTTTCCACAGGATAGGATGGCATTTCTTGATTTTCCGGTAGGGGTTTAGCATTTTTGGCTATAAGGTTTAAACTCTCCCTTTCTTTTTCTAAATCCCAATAAGGTCTGTAGGGAATTTCTTTTTTATCCTCTGGTTGAATCTCCATTATATGGTTTAAGATGTCTTCTATGATATCTTTATCTTTGATATCATAGATATCATCAATTAGATTTTCAACTTGTTTTTGTAAGGATATTGTATGGTCTACATACCCGTTTAATAAAAAAATATTCTTTTGATTTATTTCCATATCGTTATTCATTAGAAATAGCAATTGTTCCAAGGACAAGTTAGGATTGCTCTTAAGAAGATAAGATACGGTTTGAAGGTGCTTACTGTCAATGGGAAGGTGCTTATCTAAAAGGTTTTCGACCATCGTTATATTGTCTGAATGGACTAAAAGATTTGCAGCATCTAGGGCATCTATTATAATATCGATTTTTGGGTTTTCATTTTGATTGGTAAGCATCTCCAATAAAATTTGCTCATTGGAATGGACTTGAACCTTAAAAAACATTGTTTCCCCTATTTTCATTTCTAGTATTTGATTTTGAAGTTTTGCTTCCATGGCAGTGCCATCATTTAATCGAAGCAATAGTTTTCCCTGCATAATATCTATGATTTGGGCCCTAAAGACTTCCCCAGGATGTAATTTAGAAAAGGACTTTTCATTTTTTGATAAGAGTTTGCTAAGGGAAGATAATTCGCCATATTGGTTTATTTTCATCAGAAACCACTCCAAAACTTATATATTCTGAGTAAAAGACTTTCTATGTATCGGACATAAGCCATATGCCTTGATGGCATCTATATGTTCTTTTGTACCATATCCCTTATTTTTAATAAAGCCATACTGGGGATAAAGCTCATGATAGGCATCCATCAATCTATCTCTGGTTACTTTAGCTATAATACTAGCAGCTGCAATGGAAATACTTCTTTCATCCCCTTTGATTATTGTTTGCTGTGGGATTAAGATATTTGGGATTTTATTATTTCCGTCTATTAATAGTATCTGGGGGGAAGTAGAAAGCCCTTTGATGGCCTCTTCCATAGCCTTATAGGTTGCTTGTAAAATATTAATGCAGTCGATTGTCTCAGGGCTCATAATGCCGATTCCTACAGCTAGGGCTTCTTTCTTAATTTTATCGAAGAATTCCTCCCTTTTAGTAGGGGAGAGCTTTTTCGAATCGTTAATGCCTAATATGCTGAATTTAGGAGGAAGAATAACAGCACAGGCGACAACAGGTCCTGCTAAGGGGCCCCTACCTACTTCATCGATTCCTGCTATAACCTGATAACCCTTTAAATAAAATGTCTTCTCGTACTTATTTAAATCTTGAATCCTTCTTAGTTCCATTTTATACTTTTTATATTTATTTTCATACCTTTTTATTAAATTTTGGACACCTTTTCTTGAATCTTCACTTATTTTTTCTAAAATGTTAGGAAGTTCCTCATAAGAAACTTCCTTTAGTATGTCCTCTATCTGTTTAATTGATTTTAATTTAGCCATGGAATTCTCCTGTTCTTCTCTTTTAAACTGTGGTATCCATCGGGGTTTCTAAAGTAATATTTCCTAATTTCCCTGACCTTAGTTCATCAAGGATGATTTGAGAAGCCCTATTATAATCAACTTCTCCTCCTGAAATTAAGAAGCCTCTTTTTTCTCCAATCTCTGTAAGAACTTCCATTGGGGGTTTTAAGTCTAATTCAGTAACTTTATATCTATTTTCTAGGGTGCTTGGAAATCTCTTGGTTAAAAACTTGATAAGTTCTAGGGATAGGGTTTTGGTATCTAATATTTCTTGTTTTATAGCCCCTGTAAAAGCTAATTTTATACCTACATCCATGTCTTCAAATTTAGGCCAAAGGATACCTGGGGTATCTAGGAGTTCGAAATCTTTTTTTAGTTTAATCCATTGTTTTCCTTTTGTTACGCCAGGGCGGTCTCCCGTTTTGGTACTAGCCCTTCCGACTAATTTATTTATAAAGGTAGATTTTCCTACATTGGGTATCCCGACTACCATTGCCCTGATGGGCCTAAAAATCCTTCCTCTTTTTTTATCATTTTCTAATTTTTCTTTTAGCATTGCTCTTGCCAAACGATCCACCTCCGGGAGGCCTTTGCCGTTTATGGAATTAATCGGTATTACCCCATATCCTTTTTCCTTAAACCAATCCATCCATTCCTTTGTTGCTTTATCATCGGCTAAATCACTTTTATTCATTACAATAATTCTTGGCTTGTTTTTAGCTAGTTCGTCAATATCCGGATTTTTACTACTAAATGGCACTCTTGCATCAACCAGTTCTATAACAACATCGATTAATTTTAAGTTATCGGCTATTAATCTTTTCGTTTTGGACATATGCCCGGGGTACCATTGTATATTCATTGTTTTCATTCTCCTCATTCATAATTTATTTGAGAAATCCAAAGGAGTTTAAGGGCCAAATTCGAAGCCCTGCTTTGGCAAATATCTGGTCCTTACTGACAGGCCCTGTGAATCTGCTGTCTTGGCTTACATTCCTATTATCTCCCATGACAAAAAATGAATCCTCCGGCACTATATATGGAAAATCAATAGTACCTAAAATACTTGTATCCATAGGCTCATTTAAATAGTCCTCTTCAAGAGGTACTCCGTTGATTAATACTTTGCCATCCCTCAAATCAATTTCTTCTCCAGGAAGGGCAATAACTCTTTTTATGAGATCAATCTTATCATGAAAAACAATGATATCTCCTCTTTCTGGATTTGTAAAATAGTAAGATAACTTATTAACGATAACATGATCATCTATTTTGATGGTGGGAATCATAGAGCCCGTGGGAATCACCGTATGGGCTAACACAAATTGCCTAATAAATAATGCAATAACGATTGCAATTAAAATATCACTACCCCAACTGATAACTTCTTTAAGAATATCGTGGGATTTACTTTCCTGGTTCATTTCCTCACTCCTGTATCTATTTTAAGTGCCCGATTTTACCTAAGGGCCACATTCTAAAAAAGGCTTTGCCACTGATTGATCCTAAAGGTACTAATCCTACTTCTTTATATCTGCTATCTAAGCTGATATTTCTATTATCCCCCATGACAAAACAATAATTCTTAGGGATGACTAAAGGAAACTGCATATTTCCGTCTATGAATTCATTCATCGGTTCTAGTATATATAATTCTTCTAGGACCTGATTGTTTAGATATACCCTTCCTGCCTTGATATCGATTGTATCTCCCTGAACTCCTATTACCCTTTTGATAAAGTATTGGGAGGGGTCCATTTGATATTCAAAGGCAATAATATCTCCATATTGTGGAGGTTTAAAACGATAAATGAATTTATTTACGATAACAGAATTTCCATCTTGGAGGGTAGGCTCCATAGAATCCCCAATGACTTGGGTATTTTGAAAAAGAAAGACCACAATAAATAAAGTGACTACCATTGCGATTAGTATATCTTTAAACCATTCTAACAATTCTGTTATTACCTTTTTTTTACTCTCTCTCATATGCCCATCCACTACCAATAATTTTATTTAATAAATCCTATTTGGTTAAAAGGCCACAACCTAATCACTGCGCGCCCTGTAATTTTTGATTTTTCGATAGTCCCGACATCCTGATATCTGCTGTCAGAACTTCTGTTACGGTTATCCCCCATAACAAAATATGTATCCATAGGGACTTTAAATGGGTAGGTGACTTCCCCCATGGTATACATGGGTTCAAGAAGATAATCTTCTTCTAATAATTCCCCATCAATATAAACAATGCCATCCCGAATATCAACCACTTCCCCCGGCAGACCTATAATCCTTTTAATATAATGCTTTGAAGGATCTCCTTTATAAGGGAAAACTATAATCTCCCCTTTTTTGGGATTTATAAAGCGGTATTCGAATTTATTAACAATTAATATATTACCGTCATATAAAGTGGGCTCCATAGAAGGGCCACTTACTTTTGTATTTTCAAAGACAAAGGTTCTTATGAAAACAACAACGGCAAGGATAAAAATAATATCTCTTATGAATTCAAATATCTCAGATTTAAAAAATGATTTATTTGTATTGTTTTGATTATCTTCCATGATTCACCTGCTTTCATATACACAAAAAGGGACTTATGAGTCCCTTTAGTATTAGATAATTTCTTTAACTTTTGCAGCTTTACCCACCCTGGTGCGGAGATAATTTAGCTTAGCTCGTCTTACTTTACCTCTTCTTGCTACTTCAACCCTATCAATATTAGGTGAGTGAAGAGGCCATGTTCTTTCAACACCAACACCATAAGAAATTCTTCTTACAGTAAAGGTTTCACGGATTCCCCCGTGTTGTTTTTTTAATACAATCCCTTCAAACATTTGAAGTCTTTCACGATTTCCCTCTTTAACCTTAGCATATACACGTACGGTATCCCCAACATTAAAAGGAGTTATATCGTCTTTTAATTGTTCATTTTCAATTGCTTTAATAATTTCGTTCATGAAGTACCCTCCTTCCATTATAGACGTTCATACTTATACATATAGCAGCGGAACGCCCGTACTCACAATTTAAAAGTATAGCATACAAAATAAATAATTGCAACGGGAAATTTAGAAAAATGGCAGACAGGTGTACCATTATTAGGTATTTTTGATTTTTTGTATATAAGTTCTATCTTCGTCGGTTAGGTCTGCTTTTTGTAGTAAATCCGGCCTTTTTTTATGGGTTCGAAGGATGGATTGCTCCCTTCTCCATTTCTCTATATTTGAGTGATGACCGGATAATAGGATATCGGGCACCTTTCTATCTTTGAAAATTGGTGGCCTTGTGTACTGGGGGTATTCTAATAAGTGGTTAGTGAAGGATTCTTCTTGGTAGGATTCTTCTTTTCCAAGAACCCCGGGAAGTAGTCTTGAGATGGAGTCTATAATAACCATTGCCCCTAGTTCTCCTCCGGTTAATATATAATCTCCGATGGATATTTCATCCGTTACTATTTCATCGATAACCCTCTGGTCCACTCCTTCATAGTGCCCACAGAGGATGATTATATTTTCTTCCCGGGATAATTCTTTAGCTAGGGCCTGGGAAAAGGTTTTGCCTTGGGGTGACATATATACCACCCTTGGTTTTATATTTTTTTGATTGATGATGCTTTTATACCCATTGTATATGGGTCCGGGCTGCATCACCATTCCAGCCCCGCCTCCATAGGGATAATCGTCTACTTGTTTATGTTTATTCCCGGCAAAATCCCTAATATTGATACACTCAATTTTAATCTTGTTTTGGGATTGTGCTTTTCCTATGATACTGTGGGACATGGTAGACATAATCATTTCAGGAAACAATGTCAATATATAAAAATTCATCACTCCCTCAATCCTTCCATCAAAGCCACAATCATTTTCTTTTCTTCTATGTTTATATTTAAAATGCACTGTTTTATAGCAGGAATAAGGATTTCCTTTTTATCTGTTTCGTTTTTTACAATATAGACATCATTGCTTCCAGTAAAAATAATGTCATTAATTTTGCCTAAATATTCATCTTCATCGGTGTAAACTTCCATGTCATATAAATCCCCAATGTAGTATTCATCTTCTTCTAAGGGAAGCGCCAGTTCTTTTGGAATTTTGATTATGGTGTTCTTTAAGGCTTCTCCATCGTTCATTGAAACTATTTCTTTTAATTTTAATATGACAAATTGCTTGTGATACCAGACTCTTTCAATTTCATATTTTATCAGTTCATTTTTCTTTTCTATATAAATACACTCTAAAAGTTCGAAACGCTTTGGGTCATCAGTGGTGGGGATTACCCTTAAATCTCCTTTTATCCCTTGAGTATTTACTATTTTTCCGATTTCTATATAATCAGGCATTTTTTCTTCTCCTTAATCATTGTGGGGTTTTATGGTGTATCTACAAAATAGAAAAAAAGGTTAGGAATTATCCCTAACCTTAAAACTTATTGTAAAATTTCGACAACCACATGTTTGTTTTCACGGATTGCTGCTGCTTTTACAACTGTACGGATTGCTTTTGCAATACGTCCTTGCTTTCCTATAACTTTGCCCATATCTTCCGAAGCAACGGTTAGTTCAAGAATGATAGAGCGTTCTCCTTCTACTTCATTTACCCTTACCTCTTCAGGGTTGTCTACTAAAGCTTTTGCGATCATTTCAACTAGTTCTTTCATTCATAACACCTCCGCTAAACCTTAAATGGATTTGCGTTAAATTATAACTATTGAAGTACATTAGCTTTTTTAAGTAAAGATTTTACTGTATCAGAAGGTTGAGCACCAGTTTTAAGCCATTTTTGAACAAGTTCTTCATTGACTTTTAGTTCTGCGGGCTCTTTAGTTGGGTCATAGTATCCAACTTCTTCAATAAACTTACCATCTCTTGGAGATCTTGAATCGGCCACAACTATTCTATAAAAAGGAGCTTTTTTAGCACCTATTCTTTTTAATCTGATTCTAACTGCCATGTGTTTTCACCTCCTTAAAAAATTTATCTATATTACATAAAAGGAAGTTTAAATTTTCCTTTTTTGCCTTTTGCCATATCTGAAAACTGTTTCATCATCTTTTTCATTTGCTCGAATTGTTTTAGAAGCCTATTTACTTCCTGCAAATTTCTTCCACTGCCGGCGGCAATCCTTTTCTTTCTAGAACCATTTAAAATGGAGGGATTTTTTCTTTCCTCTTTGGTCATGGATTGTACAATAGCTTCTACATGGGCAATCTCTTTTTCATCGACTTCCACATTCCCAAGTTTTTGCATGTTCATTCCCGGAATCATTCCTAATACTTGATTTAATGGTCCCATTTTTTTAACTTGCTGCATTTGTTCTAGGAAATCATCGAAGTCAAATTCCATTTTGCGAAGTTTCTTTTCTAAATCTAGGGCTTTCTTTTCGTCAAAATTTTGTTGAGCTTTTTCGATTAAGGTAAGAACATCCCCCATGCCCAATATACGGGATGCCATCCTATCTGGATGAAAGGGCTGTAAATCTTCTAACTTTTCCCCTAATCCTATATATTTGATGGGTTTATTGGTTACTGAGCGGACAGATAATGCTGCCCCACCCCTGGTGTCCCCATCTAACTTTGTTAATATTACTCCGTCAATACCCAGCTTTTCATTAAAACTTTCTGCTACATTCACTGCATCCTGACCTGTCATAGCATCAACAATGAGAAGAATCTCTTGAGGTTTTACGGTGTTTTTAATATCCTGTAGTTCATCCATAAGTTTTTCATCGATATGAAGTCGCCCTGCGGTATCAATGATTACCACGTCATTATGGTTGTCTTTTGCATGGGAAAGAGCCTTATTTGCTATATCTACAGGGCTTTTAGAATTCCCCATAGAAAACACAGGTACTCCTACTTGGGATGCTACAACCTCTAATTGCTTGATAGCTGCCGGTCGGTAAATGTCACAGGCAACAAGTAAAGGTTTCTTGCCTAATTTTTTTATTTGTGCTCCTAATTTGCCGGAGGTCGTTGTTTTACCTGCCCCTTGAAGGCCCACCATCATATAAACTGTCGGTGGGGTATTAGAGAAGGTAAGCTTGCTTTGGGTATTGCCCATCAAGTCAATGAGCTCTTCATGGACGATTTTTACAACCTGCTGGCCTGGAGTTAAGCTTTCTAGAACATCATGTCCCACTGCCCTAGCCTTTATTTTATTAACAAAGATCTTTACAACTTTAAAGTTGACATCTGCTTCTAACAGGGCAAGCCTTACTTCCCTAAGAGCTGCAGTGACATCTTTTTCTGTGAGTTTACCTTTGCTTTTTAGTTTTTTAAAAACATCTTGAAGCTTATCAGATAAACTTTCAAAAGCCATAGAAGGGCCTCCTAATTCATCCATTTAATATTTTATATGCCATATCCTTCATATCTTTAATCTGCATTAGTATTTTATCGGGATACTCTAGGTTTTTTTCTATTTCTTCCATTTTGTCAATCATTTTTTTGATTGAGTTATTGCTTTTAATAAATCTCTTGACCAATTGAATGGCATTTTCATACTGAAACAATAAAGTTTCACAGCGCTTTAAGGTATCATAAACCCCCTGCCTACTAATGCTAAATTGTTCAGCAATTTCTGCTAAGGATAAATCATCATGATAATACAATTCAAATATGTCTTTTTGTTTATCCGTTAGCAATCCCCCGTAAAAGTCATACAGAAGCGTGATTTCTAAAATATGTTCCATAAAATCACCCTTATATAAAATTTAAGGTGTAAAGCTTATATGCTTTACAGAGATATTCTATAGCATAGAAAGGGGTTTGTCAAGATTTTTTTAATTATTTTCTTCACCAAACAATGCCTTGGCAAATTCTTGGGGGTTAAAAGGCTGTAAATCATCAATACCTTCTCCTATTCCTATATATTTTACAGGGATATTCATTTCTTGGTTGATAGATACAATGATTCCCCCCTTAGCTGTCCCATCTAATTTTGTTAATATGATTCCTGTTATATCCGCCACTTCCTTAAATAATTTAACCTGTTGAAGAGCATTTTGTCCCGTGGTTGCATCAAGGACCAAAAGAACCTCTCTTCTTGCTTCTGGATATTCCCTGGTTATTATTCTGAATATCTTTTTTAGTTCCTCCATTAAATTTTTCTTATTATGGAGCCGCCCTGCGGTATCACATATCAATACATCTGTTTTCCTAGCTTTGGCTGCTTGAACAGCATCAAAGATTACGGCTGCAGGATCTGAATTTTCTTGATGGGAAATAACATCCACCCCAGCTCTTTCCCCCCATATTTCTAACTGATCTATTGCTGCAGCACGGAATGTATCTGCCGCAGCTAGGAGTACTTTTTTGTTTTGCTTTTTTATATTATAAGCAAGTTTTCCTATAGTTGTTGTTTTTCCTACCCCATTAACCCCTATTACTAAAATAACCACTGGCCCATCCTCAATGGAGATGGTAGAATCCCCTTTTTCTATAACCTTAGAAATTTCTTCTATTAATAATTGTTTCAGTTTTATTGTATCGGTAATCTTTTTTTCTTTTACTTCTTTTCTGAGGTTATCCATAATCTTTAAGGTTGTATTAACCCCAATATCAGCTATTATAAGAGCTTCCTCCAACTCTTCGTACAATCCTTCATCGATTTTTGTAAAGGATTTAAAAACTTGGTCTATACCGTCCATTATATTGTTCCTGGTTTTACTTAAACCCTTAACCAATTTGGTAAAAAATCCCGACTTAGGTTGGGAATCATGGGTTATTTCTTCTATTTCTTCTATTTCTTCTACTTCCTCTACTTCTTCTCGAATTTGGTTTTCCTCTTTTGGTTCATTCTCATCTTTTTTAAACCATTTTTTAAACATTCCCTTTTTCACTCCTTATTAGCTTGCTTCTTCATTTTCTTGTAAATCAGAAAGCTTTACCGATAGTAGTTTTGAAATGCCCTGCTCCTGCATTGTTACACCATATAGGGTATCGGCAGCTTCCATGGTTCCTTTCCTATGGGTGATTACAATAAACTGGGCATCCTTATCAAATTTACTAAGGTATCCTGCAAATCTATTTACATTGGCATCATCTAGGGCCGCCTCTATTTCATCCAATATGCAAAATGGGGAAGGTTTCATCTTAAGTATGGAAAATAATAAGGCAATAGCAGTTAATGCCTTTTCCCCTCCGGATAAAAGCATCATGTTTTGTAATTTTTTCCCTGGAGGTTGGGCAATGATTTCAATCCCTGACTCTAATACATTTTCCTCATCGGTTAGTTGGAGGTAGCCTTTCCCCCCTCCAAAAAGCTCTTTAAACACTTCGTTAAAATTATCAGATATGGTGGCAAAGTTTTGGGTAAACTGTTTTTCCATAGAGGTTGTTAATTCTTTGATGATGCTATAGAGTTTTTGTTCTGCGGAAAGTATATCTTGTTTCTGCTCTGACAAAAACTGATATCTTTCTTTCACCTTTTGGTTTTCAGAAATTGCATCCAAATTAATATTTCCTAAGCCTTTTATTAGATTTTTATACTCTATGGATTGCTTTTTCATTGTCGATACTGTGCCCATATCAGTTTTAAATTTTAGGGCAGAGTGGTAGGTCTGCTCGTATTCTTCCCAAATCGTATTATATAGATTTTCCTGTTCTAGTTTTAGCTTTATCTTTTTATTTTCTATCCTGTTGATTTCTTGTGTAAGGAGCTCCACATTTTCCGTGGTTTTATCCATGGCCCCTTCATATACATCTAGCTTGGTGGCCTTACTTTTCTTGGCTTCTTGTAAAGAAACTTGTTCTTCTAATTTCTTTTCTAGGGTTAAATCTAAGGTTTTTATTTCTTCTTTGTTTTTTTGTATTTCCTTTTTCTTTTCTTCTTTTTGTTCCTTATATGTCTTTATTTCTTTTTCTCTTTGTTCTTTTTCTAATGTTAGGGTTGTTATTTCTTTTTCTAATCGTTCAATATCCTGATATATATGATTTGTATCCTGTTGCAATGATGAAATTTCTATTCTTAATTTTGTTATTTCTTCTGCCAATGCATCCTTTGAGATTTTTTCCTCCTGCAAATTTAATTGATGGGATTCTATTCTTGAATGGATTTTTTCAATTTCATTATCCATTTCTTTTAACTGATTGCTTTTTTCTATTAAAGTTAAAGATGTCTCTTTATGTTGGATACCTAGCTGTTCCATTTCTATTAAAAGTTGTTTTTCCTTATCCTCTAACTGATTTATAAGCTCTTTGCATTGTTTTATTTCATGTGTTTTAGATAAAAGCCCCATATTTATTTCTTGTAATTTCTCTTTTTCCTTTTCTATCTTGCTTATGTTTAAATCCCTTAGATGTTTATGGTCTTCTAAATGCCTTTGGGTTTCTTTTATAGCTTCTATGAGTTTATTAAGTTCATGGGATAACTCTATTAATTCTCTGTTTCTTGCAAAGATATTGGAGGATTTTTGATAAATGCTTCCCCCAGTCATAGACCCCCCAGTATTTAAGATATCCCCCTCTAGGGTGACTATTTTATATCTATGCTTGTATTTTTTGGCTAAAGCTATACCATAATCGAGATTTGTGACCACTAGGACCCTTCCAAGAAGATAGGAAATGATATTATTATAAAAACTATCATAGGTTACTAAGGTGGAGGCGATTCCTAGTATTCCCTTTTCTTTTAGTAAGCTATCTTTCTCATTTCCCAATTCCCTAGCCCTTATGGCTGAATGAGGAAGAAACGTAGCCCTTCCTAATTGATTTTTCTTTAGGTATTCAATTGCATCTTTGGTGGCTTCTTCCGTAGTTGTAACTATGTTTTGCATGCTGCTACCTAAAGCTACTTCAATAGCTGTTTCATAGCCTCTAGGCACCTGAATTAATTCAGCCACAACACCGCAGATGCCGCCCCACGCCTTTGGATTATTTTGTTTTAATTTTAGAATACTTTTTACGCTTTTATTAAAACCTTCATATTCTTTTTTCATTTGGTTTAAAACTTGCTGTCTAGATTTATACCGATGCATTTTCTCGGTTAGGTTATTTAAGTTTATGGTTTCCCCATTAATTTTATGGGCTAAATGATGATTCATATCCGTTAGCTTATTTATTTGTTCCTCGGATTTTTGCTTTTGTAATTCCTGATCCTGCTGCAATTTATGTAAGGCTTTTAAATGTATTTGGCTTTCTTTGTATTGAGTCTGATTCTTAGCTTTTTCAGTTTTAATTTGTTCCTTGCGATTATCTAATTGCTCAATGGAGCCGGTTAGCTTTTGTATAATTGTTTTTATTTCAGAAGACTCATTCATTTTTTCAATGATATCAGATTTAAAATCTTCAATTTTTGTTTCGTTACTAGTTAGAAGGTGGGTAATTTCGTAGAAGTTATTTTCTTTTTCTTCTAAGAGGGCCTTTTTTGCTTTTAAGTTTAAGGAAAGGCCCCTAGATTTAACTGCAGCTTGTGTTTTTTCATCCTCCACTACCCTTTTTTTGCTATCCACCTTACTACATTCGTCCTGTAATCTTTTTACATTAAGGAGGCAATGTTCAATTTGCTGTTGTATGACCTTATTGCTGCCCCCTGTTTTTTCGATGGAGGTTCTAAGTTCTAGAATCTCATTTTGAGTTTGGAATATCTTATTTTCAATCTCCTCTAAGGCCCTTTTTAGGCAAGTACATTCTTCTTTTTGCTTAGTTTGTACTTCCTTTTGCTTATTAAGTTCTTCCTTGTTTATGGAAAAACTACCTTCAAGGGAAGATAGTTCTTCCTTTAGAAGGTCCGCCTCCTGAATAAATAAATTTAGTTCAACCTCTTTTAATTTTTCCTTGATATCAAGATATTGTTTTGCCCTTTCTGCCTGAATGGACAAAGGTTCAATTTGTTTCTCTAGCTCTAAGATAATGTCCCTGACCCTTATGAGGTTTTGTTTCTCTAATTCGAGCTTTTTTTCCGCCTCTTGCTTTCTGCTTTTATATTTTACAATTCCCACTGCTTCTTCAAATAAAAACCGCCTATCTTCTGGTTTTGTACTGAGTACTCTATCAATCTGACCTTGTCCTATTATGGAATATCCTTCTTTTCCTACCCCCGTATCCATGAACAATTCATGGATGTCTTTTAAACGGCATGAGGTCCGATTGATAAAATATTCACTTTCCCCGGAACGATAGACCCTTCTAGTGACAGTTACTTCCCCATATGAAATCGGTATCTTTCCATCAGAGTTATCTAAGGTAATAGAAACTTCGGCAAATCCCAAGGGTTTTCTATTTTGGGTACCCGAAAAAATGACATCTTCCATCTTTGCCCCCCTAAGGGTTTTTGGGCTTTGCTCTCCTAAAACCCATCTGACAGAATCAGCAATATTGCTTTTTCCACTGCCATTGGGGCCTACAACAGCGGTAATCCCCTTATTGATATCCAATTTTAAATAATCTGCAAAAGATTTAAATCCCTGTATTTCTAATCTTTTTAGATTCATAAATTTCACCTCATAAAAAGCATAAACAATTAATTTTTCTGTAATGCATTGTAAGCTGCATTTTGTTCTGCTTCTTTTTTACTTCTGCCCTTGCCTGTACCTAATACAATGGCATGATGCCTTACTTCTACATAAAATTCTTTATTATGGTCCGGTCCTATTTCATCTATAATACAATATTCGAGGGGTTCTATACTAGTTTTTTGCACTTCCTCCTGTAAAAGTGTTTTGTAATCCATGTACATATTATTATTTTTTATCAATGGAATTGAGGGAATTAAAAATCTTTGTATAAATTTAGTAGCTTGTTCCATTTGTCCATCAAGATAAATTGCCCCAAGGACTGCTTCAAATGCATCTGCCAAAATAGAGGCTCTTTTTCTTCCCCCGGTAAGTTCTTCTCCTTTCCCTAGATATAAAAACTTTCCTATATTAAGTTTAAGGGCCGTATTTGCTAAGGAAGGCTCACAAACAATAGTTGCCCGCAATTTCGTTAGCTCACCCTCCGGCATATGGGGATATAGATTGAAAATATAATCACTGATAATTAAATCCAATATAGCATCTCCAAGAAATTCCAATCGTTCATTATTTGGAATACTTAACTTCTTATTCTCATTGGAATAGGAGCTATGGGTTAGAGCTTCTAATATCCACTTTTTATCCTCAAATGAATATTTAATAATCCCTTCAAAACTTTCAACTGCCTTTGGATTTGGTTTTTTCATACTCTCACCTTCATATTTTTACAATAATAACAAAAGTCCTTTTAAAGGACTTTTATTCGCCAGAAGCTGTATTTTTAATATATTCTACGGCATCTTTCACGGTATTAATCTTTTCTGCGTCTTCATTTGATATTTCTATATCAAATTCTTCTTCTAATGCCATTATAATTTGAAATATATCCAAGGAATCTGCGCCTAAATCATCTTGGAAAGAAGTATCTTCGGAAACTTCCGATTCTTGAATATTGAGTTGTTCAGCAATGACTTCCTTAACCTTTTTAAGTATCATTTAATCACCCTTCCAGTTTTTATACTTTGATAATAGTATATACTACCAAAACCGTCAATATGAAAATGTGTTATTGATTAATTCTTTGTTCTATTTGCTCTACTATCTTTTGCTCTTTAAATTGAATCCCTTGACAAATAGCGCTAAAAATAGCTTTCGAATTAGAACTTCCATGGGCTTTTATTACCAAACCCTGTAGTCCTAACATAGGAGCCCCTCCATATTCAGTATAATCAAAACGATGCTTGATTCTTTTAAATGCAGATTTAGAAAGCAACGCCCCTATTTTTGATAAAGTGCTTCCCATAAGTTCTTCCTTGATTATATCAAATAAGGAAAGCCCAAAGCCTTCGGTATATTTTAGGATAATATTGCCTGTAAAAGCATCACAAACAATAACATCGGCCCTACCGTAGGGAATATCTCTTGCCTCTATATTACCCATAAAATTAATATCCAATTCTTCCATTAAGGAGTACGCTTCTTTCGTTAATTGATTTCCTTTTTCTTTTTCTACACCAACATTGATAAGTCCGACTTTTGGATTGGAAACGCCCATAATATTTTCCATATATATGGAACCCATTTGTGCAAACTGGGATAGATAGGAAGGCTTAGAATCCATATTTGCCCCACAGTCAATTAATAAGGAAAAACCTGTTTTGTTAGGTATCAAAGGTGCAAGGGCAGGCCTTTCTACCCCCTTTATTCTTCCTACTAGGAATGTCCCCCCCGCTAAAAGGGCTCCCGTGCTTCCCGCTGATATAAAGGCATCTGCTTTTTTATCCTTAAGCAAATTTAATCCCACTACCATGGAAGAGTCTTTTTTCTTTCTTATGGCAATAACCGGCGCCTCCTCCATGTCAATAACTTCCGAGGCATGAACGATGGATAGTTTAGACGGATCGTAGGAATAACTTTTTAACTCCCTTGCAATTTTACTTTCGTCCCCAACTAAAATAATTTCTATATCCTTTTGGTTTACTGCCTCTATAGAACCCTTAACGATTTCAAAAGGGGCATTATCTCCCCCCATTGCATCAATGGCAATAATAGCTTTTTTCCCCATGGTATCCTCCTCTTCCCATATCCATTCATTAAATGGTTATAGATAAGTTTTGTATAAAACTTTATATGAGAAAAGACAGCAAAAGCTGTCTTTATAAGTTTTATTCTACATCTAATACTACTTTCTTGTTGTATGTTCCACAAGCTTTACATACTCTATGAGGCATCATTAATTCTCCACATTTTGGACATTCAACTAGATTTGGGGAAGTTAACTTCCAATTTGCTCTTCTTTTATCTCTTCTAGATTTAGAAGATTTCCCTTTTGGTACTGCCATTTCTACACCTCCTTACCCATGATTAAAGTTGCTTAAAACTTATCATGAAGTGAAAGATTTATTCTGAATCCTTAAACAATGTTTTTAGGGCTGAAAACCGTGAGTCTAAAAATTCCTCTTTACAATCACAGGTATGTTCATTAAGATTTTGACCACATTCTGGACAAAGTCCTTTACATTCTTCATTACACACTACTTTCATCGGCATATTAAGTAAAATTACACCGGTGAGAATAGGTGTTAAATCTATTTCACTTCCATTAAAACCATGAATTTCTTCTTCATCATCAAAGGGCAGTTCTTTTTTAAATCTTTCAGTAACCCTTATCGATAAAGGTGTCTTAACTTGTGTCATACAACGATCACAGTACAACTTAAAAAGGACTTCAAGATTTCCATCTAAAAAAAGTATATCTCCATCCTTAATCATTGTACCATTAAACTCAACAGGTTTTAATAATTGTATCTTTCCATTTTTGGATTCTATAAAATCAAAGTCCTCTTTAAAGGATAATTCCATAGTATCCTCAGGAATCTTCATAATTCTAGACACATCCAGTATCATATTATCACCCCTGTAGGCTCACTCTTGATATTATACATACAGGGTTATTATTTGTCAATAAATTATTTTTTAAGCAAGTTCTTTGTTTCACGGGCAATCATCAGCTCTTCATTAGTTGGAATTACTAAAGAGTGTACTTTTGCATCGGGGGATGAAAAGTCTCTTTCTATGCCTCTGCAGTTATTCTTTTCTTCATCTACCTTAACCCCGAAAAATCCCAGATATTTACATATGTCTCTTCTTACCTCATGGTTGTTTTCCCCAAGACCTGCTGTAAATACAATGGCATCCAACCCTCCCATTGCCGCCGCATAGGAACCTACATATTTTGTAACGGTATAGTTAAATACATCCATAGCTAATTTTGCTCTGTCATTTCCATCTTCCATGGAGTTTTCTATATCTCTAAAATCACTAGATACCCCTGACAATCCAAGTACTCCAGATTTTTTGTTCAATATATCATCTGCTTCATGGGCTGAGATATTTTCTTTTTCCATTATGAAACTTACAATGGCAGGGTCAATATCCCCACATCTAGTTCCCATAACCAACCCTGCAAGAGGTGTAAATCCCATACTGGTATCTACGGATTCTCCTCTATCTATGGCACATACACTAGCTCCATTTCCTAGGTGGCAGGTAACAATCTTTAACTCTTCAATAGGTTTTTGCAAAATTTCTGCTGCCCTGTAGGCTACATATTTATGGGAAGTTCCGTGAAAACCATAACGGCGAATTTTATGTTTTTCATATAATTCGTAGGGAATCGCATACAAATAAGCATGCTGTGGCATTGTTTGGTGAAATGCTGTATCAAATACCGCCACCATTGGAGTGTTAGGCATTAGATATTTACAAGCTTCTATTCCTATTAGGTTTGGTGGATTATGCAAAGGAGCTAAATCACTGCAGGCTTCTATGGCCTTGATTACTTCTTCATCGATAATAACCGATTCACTAAAGCTTTCTCCCCCATGAACAACTCTATGGCCTACTGCAGATATTTCATCCATACCTTCTATAACACCGTATTCTTTATCAGTCAATGCATCAATCACTAGTCTTACTGCCTCTTTATGATTAGGCATTGGAGATTCTTTAATAATCGTTTCTTTGCCTTCTGGGGTGTGCTTTAATCTTGAGCCTTCTATTCCTATTCTTTCACAAAGCCCCTTGGCATACACCTGCTCTTCTTTCATATTAATGAGCTGGTATTTTAATGAAGAACTCCCACAATTGATTACAAGTATATTCATTCCAATCGTCTCCTTAATTAAAATAGTACAAAAAAATATTATAGATAATCCTACCGCCAAAATAAGAATATATTGATTTTATTAAGATAGCTGGGCTTGTACAGCAGTAATTGCTACAACTCCTACAATATCTTCAGCACTGCAGCCCCTTGATAAATCATTAACCGGTTTAGCAATCCCTTGGGTAATAGGGCCATAGGCTTCAGCTTTTGCTAATCTTTGGGTTAATTTATATCCAATATTACCTGCGTCCAAATCGGGAAATATAAGAACATTGGCCTTGCCTGCAATATCATTTCCCGGAGCCTTGCTTGCCCCAACACTAGGTACTATGGCAGCATCCAGTTGAAATTCTCCATCTATTCTTAAAGTAGGCTCCAGTTCTTTTGCTATTTTAGTAGCCTCTACTACCTTTTCTACATCGGGATGGCTGGCACTACCCTTTGTCGAGAAGGAAAGCATACCTACAACAGGTTCTTTGCCAACTAATTGTTCAAAGGATTGAGCTGAACTTAAGGCAATCGCAGCCAATTCCTCGGAATTCGGATTTGGAACAAGTCCTGCATCAGAAAAAATAAATGTACCATCGGCACCGTAGTCACAATCAGGAACAACCATTATAAAAAACGCTGAAACCAATTTTGTATTAGGTGCAGTTTTTAATATTTGAAGGGAAGGCCTAAGAACGTCTGCTGTAGAGTTTACTGCCCCAGCAACCATACCATCAGCTATACCCTTTTTAACCATCATTACCCCAAGATACAAGGGATTAAGAAGCAGTTTCTCTGCATTTTCCTTAGTCATCCCTTTATGCTTTCTTAAATCAACTAGGGTATCCACAAAATCATTCATATTATCATATGTATCAGGATCTATAATCTTGGCTCCTGAAATATCCAAGCCACTTGATTTTTCTAATATAGCTCCCTTGTTTCCAATTAATACAACATTTGCTAATTCCTCTTTTAAAATAGTTTGTGCTGCTTCTAGGGTCCTTATATCTAGAGATTCTGGTAAAACAACTGTTTTTTTATCGCTTTTTGCTTTTTGTTTGATAAATTGTATGAAATTCACAATGTTTCTCCTCTCAACTGTATTCATGTATCTATTATAAACAACTTGTTCATTGTATACAATAGTCTTAAGAAAGATTTGTTGTTTTTATTTTAATCTTATAAATAGATATTTTTTGGGGAAGGACTTTGATTGTAGTATATATTGACATCTAATAACATTCATAGAATAATAAAACTAAAATACCCTCTTGGAGGTTGTTCATGAAAACTGTAGGTTTGATTGCAGAATATAATCCATTTCATAATGGGCATCTTTATCATTTACAAAAATCTAAAGAAATTACCAAGTCAGACTCCTCCGTTGTAATTATGAGCGGAAACTTTGTTCAGCGGGGTGAACCTGCTATCGTTGATAAATGGGTACGTACAACTATGGCCTTAGAGGCAGGGGCAGATTTAGTTTTAGAATTGCCCTTAATGTATGCAACAGCCAGTGCGGAGTTTTTTTCATTAGGTGCCGTATCACTTCTTCATCAATCAGGGATTATTGATTCGGTGTGCTTTGGCAGCGAATACGGCTTTTTAGAATTATTATCGCAAGTGGCTGATTTTTTATACAATGAATCAAAAGAATTTAAAGAAATTTTAAAAGTCTATTTGCTTCAAGGTCTATCCTTTCCTGTTGCAAGAAGCAAGGCCCTAATTTATTCTATGGAAAAAAAAGGGGGAGCCGATGGATTAGACCATATCCTATCTTCCCCCAATAATATCCTAGCCATCGAATACCTAAAGGCTTTAAAAACCTTAAATAGCAATATTAAGCCTTTTACTATTAAAAGAAAGGGGTCTCCTTATCAATCCCTTTGCATAGATTCACCTATTGCATCGGCTACGGGAATAAGGTACGCACTTAAAAATTCTAAAAAGGATATCCTTTATAAGACCATGCCCAAAACCTCTGCTGATTTGTTCCTGGGAGCAATAAATGAAGGCTTAGCGCCTGTATACTACAATGATTTTTCTCCAGAAATCCAATACCTTCTTAGGACATTGAACATCGATGATTTAAGGAGCTTTATGGAAATGGAGGAAGGGTTAGAACATAGAATCAAAAATTACGCAAGGAATCATTATCAAATAGAGGATTTGTTAAGGGAAGTTAAAACTAAAAGGTATACCATGACAAAAATTCAAAGAACCCTCCTTTATACTCTGCTTCAAATCCGTAAGGAGGAATTCTGGGAATTTCATAATAACGGTGGACCACAATATATACGTATATTAGGATTTAGAAAAAGCGCTACCCATATTTTAAAAGCGCTAAAACAAAATTCCAAGCTACCCATTGTTTCAAATATGAAATCGGCCTTTCACGATTTTAAAGGGCTCCCTAAGAAGATGCTAGAAAAGGAAATAATGGCTACGGATATATATAGTCTTCATTTTCCCGACTTTCATCAAAGAACAATAGGTCTAGAATTTTCTAAGCCCCTAATCATTCTAGAGTAATAACTTAGGATGTTAGATACAAGTTATGGTAATAAATAAATAATTCTATAACATATCTATAAATAAGGATGATAATAATATTTCTATTCCTGGGCTTTCTAAAATAAATTAGGAGGAGTGCGATGGATACTAAAAATAAATCCATAGAAACCTCTAAGGTTATCTTTATATCGATTGTAGCTTTTGTAGTAATTGGTATCTTGATATATCCTAAGCCAGTGTTTGAATCTTCAAAAGATGGACTTTTACTATGGTTTAATACGGTACTTCCATCCTTATTTCCCTTTATGGTGGGTACCTATTTATTGATTGAACTGGGTATCGTTAATTTTATGGGTGTATTATTTGAACCCATTATGCGTCCCCTATTTAATGTCCCAGGGATTGGAGCTTTTGCCTGGATTATGGGCCTTGTTTCCGGTTACCCTATAGGCGCTAAAATTACTGCCGATTTAAGGGCTAATGGTAATATTACAAGGGTGGAGGCCCAGCGTCTTATCACTTTTTCGAATAATGGCGGACCCCTATTTATATTAGGGGCTGTATCGGTGGGTATCCTTAATAAACCTGAGTTAAGGTTATTTCTTTTATTTATTCATTATTTGTCTGCTTTGTCCATGGGAATTGTGTTTAGATTTTATAAAAAGGAGACTACTTGCAAAAAAACCTTCTATAAAAACCTTTTTAAAAAGGCCCTCAATCAAATCATTCTTAAACAAAAAAAGAACCTAAAAAAATAGGTCTTATACTTAAGGAAAGCATAATGCACTCTATGGAAATTATTGTTCAAGTGGGAGGCTTTATTATATTATTTTCTGTCCTATCTGAGCTTCTTAGGGAATTCTTAATCCTTGATTTATTGACTAGGCTCCTTGAATTCCCATTCTATCTTATGGGTTTTAATAAAGATCTCATTTCAGGCTTGGTTCTTGGGATAATAGAAATTACAAATGGCATTAAAATTTTAGGGGCATCTTCTGCTCCCTTATACCAACAATTGGCCTTAATAAATTTTGTAATTGCCTTTGGAGGCATTTCGATTTTCACCCAGACACTAAGTGTTATAAACCATTCAGATATCAAGCCCCCTATTTATGCCCTATCTAAAATTTTTCAGGCCATCCTTGCTTTTGTGTACACGATGATTTTTTATCCCTATATTGAAGGATTGACCCACCAGACCAAAATGGTTTTTAACTTATTTCAAGCTACCTATCAAAGCAATATATGGCTTCAAACCTGGACACATATTTGTGCCTTTTTATGTGTATTTTTTATACTAATAAATGTCAGGATGGTTTTTAGGAGGAAATCCTAATACTTATTCTTGATTAGTTATTAGAATTTCCTCTTAGTTCTTGACGATTAGTATATATGGTATTAACGGTCTTTCCTAGGGCATCTTCTAAATGAGAAGTTTCGTTATGTATTTCTTCTAAAGTTATTTTTACCTTGTTTTCAACTGCAGATAAGATTTCATCTACATAGTCTATAGCCCCTAAACGCATTTCTCTTGCATTTTGTTTTGCGCTTTCGATGATTTCTTCTGCTTGCTCATAGGCCCTTTTTGTAATCTCATGTTCATCGACTAATTTAGATAATTTGGCATCCGCCTCTTTTAAGGTATTTTCGGCTTCCTTTTGGGCATCGATTAAGATTTTGTTTCGTTCTTCAATTACCCATTTTGATTGCTTGATTTCATTAGGAAGCTTAAGTCTTATATCCGTAATGATTTCATATAATTCCTCTTTATCTACCATAACCTTCCCTGTAAAAGGAACCGCACTGCTTCCATCTAATATATCCTCGATTACCTCTAACAATTGTAAAATACTATCCATAATACCCCACCTCACATGTATTTTGTCTGTATGTATTCTGCAACTTTTGGGGGGACTAATGAATCGACATTTCCCCCAAATTCTGCGATTTCTTTTACAATACTAGAACTTAAAAATGAATATTGCACATTTGTAGCAAGAAAAATAGTTTCAATATCTTTAGATAAATTTCGATTGGATTGGGCCATTTGTAGTTCATATTCAAAATCCGTTACCGCCCTTAAACCCCTTATAATAATGCTGGCATTTTTTTGAACGGCAAAATCTACAAGTAACCCCGAAAAGGCCTCCACCTTCACATTGGGAAAATGACGGGTAATATCTTTTAAAAGTCCAATCCGTTCTTCCACTGTTAAAAGAGGTTGTTTTCTAACATTGGACAATACCCCTACAATTAATATATCCACTAAACGGGAAGCCCTACTAATAATGTCAAGATGCCCATAAGTAGCAGGATCAAAGCTTCCCGGATAAATACCTATTCTCATAACTACTCCTCCAGTAACTTCAAAAAAGTCATCGTTGCAGTCTTATATCTTTTTTCTTTCCATAAAATAAACTTGTACATATTTAGTATAAGCTTTTTTGAAGAATGTTCAATAATAATATACCCAGAAGGGGAAAGAAGTCGATAATCTTTAATCTTATTAACTACTTCCTCTATTTCATCCTCGGCATAAGGGGGATCCATAAAAATAATATCAAAAACTTCTTTTTTATCTTTTAATATTCCCAATCCTAAATGAACATTAGATTGATATACCATAGCCCGAGTGTCTAATTTGGTATGCTCTAAGTTTTCTTTTATAATGGCTTTACATAAGGGAGACTGATCTATAAACACGACTTTTTTAGCTCCTCTGCTTAAAGCTTCTATACCTATTGCCCCCGTACCACTATATAAATCTAAAAATGAACACCCATAAAGGTCTCCTGCAATTATATTAAATAGGGATTCCTTATTTTTATCAGATGTTGGGCGCGTTTCTATTCCACTAGGAGATTTTAATTTATGTCCCCTTGCGCTACCACTGATTACTCTCAATCTTCCACCTCCTACTATAGAAACTGAATTTAAATACAATTATTTGGCAAAGCCTAAAACCAGTCTTTTTAACAGGTTTTTGATATATTATTTTTCCCTTTATTATAATTTAATAATAAACTGAATAAATGTCAATTCTTATGTACATAATATTAGTGAATCCCCTTAATATTCTTCTTTTATTTCTCCTCTCCCTTTAATACATCGATTATTTATTAATCGATGTATTTTTATCTATTTAAAAAGGAATGATAGCAACTATCATTCCTTTTTAAATATTATATTTATTGAAGATTTGTATTTTGTGCCATTTGACGTTCCTGTGCTTCAATCATTTTCTTAACCATGTATCCACCAACAGAACCATTTTGTGCGGAGGTTAAGTCTCCGTTATACCCTTGTTTTAAAGGAACACCAATTTCGTTAGCTATTTCAAATTTAAATTGATCTAGAGCGGCCTTTGCTTGAGGTACTACATTTCTATTTCCTCTGCTTGCCATATTAATAGCCTCCTTTAATTTATATTCTTTATTTAGCACCACTGGTGGCACACTAGTATTATGTGCAGATTTTTGTCGAATATGATTGTTAAATTCTAGAATTATTATAAAGAAATTTTTATACTTTCTTCATTAAAGAGTAGGTCTATTTTTTGTTTTAACTGTTTATGTTCTTTCATTTCAAGATTAGGATCCATCAACAATAATTTGGCAGCGGCCTCTTGAGCATTTTTTAAAATAGGAATATCTTTATATAAATTGGCAATTTTAAATTCCGGAAGCCCATGCTGTCTGGTCCCAAAAAACTCTCCGGGACCCCTGAGTTTAAGGTCTGTTTCCGAGATTTCAAAGCCACTATTGGTCTGTCTCATTACCTTCATTCTTTGAGCAGTTAATTTACTCTTAGAATCGGTAATTAGTATACAGTAGGATTTGTAAGAGCTCCTCCCAACTCTTCCCCGGAGCTGGTGGAGTTGTGCCAATCCAAAACGTTCAGCATTTTCAATAAGCATGATGGTGGCATTAGGAATATTAACTCCAACTTCCACTACTGTCGTCGATACCAACACTTGTATTTCACCTTTTAAAAATGCATCCATTATTTTCTGTTTTTCCTTAGGGCGCATTTTGCCATGGAGATAATCTATGGTGATTCCAGTAAGTTCCTTTCTGACTTTCTCAGTATAAGAAACTACCGATTGAAGTTCATCGTTTTCAGATTCTTCTACCATTGGACAAATAATATAAGCCTGTCTTCCACTTATAATTTCTTTTTCTATAAATTTATAAATTCTATGTCTATAGGAAGTATCTACACTATATGTGTCAATATTTTGCCTTCCTGGTGGAAGTTCATCAATAATGGAGATATCTAAGTCCCCGTATAGGATAAGGGCTAGAGTCCTAGGAATAGGGGTTGCCGTCATAATAATAACATCTGGATTATTTCCTTTTTCAGATAAGATTGCTCTTTGCCTAACTCCAAAGCGGTGCTGCTCATCAGTGATTACCAATCCTAAATTTTTAAATTGAACATTACCTTCTATGAGGGCATGGGTACCAAATACGATATCCACTTCTCCTCTTTCTAGTTCTCCTAATAAGGCCTCTTTTTTCTTTTTAGAAAGGGAACCTGTTAGGAGTCCCGTTTTGATATTATGTTTTTCTAATAAAGAAAGTAAGCCATTATAATGCTGTGTGGTCAAAACCTCCGTTGGTGCCATCATAACCCCTTGATACCCATTTCTTACGGCAACGAATAAAGCTAAGGCAGCAATTATAGTTTTCCCTGAGCCAACATCCCCTTGAACTAATCGATTCATAATTTTATCGTTTTTCATATCTTCTTTGATTTCACCAAAGACTCTTTGTTGTGCATTGGTGAGTTTAAAAGGAAGCTTATCTACAAAGGAATTTATCTCGGTGGGAAGTTTAAATATAATTCCTTTTTTATTTTGCCCAATTTGACTTTTTATCTTCATTAAAGCGGTTTGAAGCAAAAAAAGTTCCCCGAATACAAGGCGGTTTCTCGCTATGAAAAACCCTTCGTTGGATTCGGGAAAGTGAATATTGTAAATAGCATAATTATGATCTGCCAATTTGTATTGTTTACGAATCCATTTAGGTAAAAATTCGACCAATTGATTTTGTGTTTCTTTTATGGCATTGAGAATAATCTGCCTGATTACCTTTTGAGATAATTTATAGGTAGTAGGATAAATTGGTACAATTCTTCCCGTAGATATAGTGTGATTGCTGAACTTTTCGTATTCCGGGGATTCCATTTGAATCTGTCCATATTTATAAACTATTTTTCCTGTAAAAATATAAGCATCGTTAAGTTTAAATTGTTTTTTTAAGTAGGGCTGCCCATACCAAATACCAAAAATACTTCCCGTTTCATCCCTTAAGCCTACCTTGGTTAAGATTTGTTTTCCGATTTTCATATTTTGCGGCATAGTACATATTTTAGCTAATATAGTATTGGATTCATTATAGGCTATATCCCTTATTTTCTTAATTTGTGTTCTATCTTCATGTTCCCTTGGGAAATGGTATAAAAGTTCCTCCACCGTGTATATGTTTAATTTATTTAGTTTCTTTAATGTTTGTTCCCCTACCCCTTTAACGGTTTGGACGGAATCTGAAAGATGCATGTAAAAGCTCCCTTAAAAATAGTTTTATTCCACTGAGAAAATATAATAGTAAAGAGGCTGTCCTCCATAATGTATTTCTACTTCACAATCGGGATAATTTTCTTCGATATACTCTTTTATTTTATCTGCTCCGTCTTCTTCCACATCTTCTCCATAATAAATACTTACTATTTCGCTATCATCATCTATAATATTATCAATAAGTTCTTTAGTAGCCTCTTCTAATTTCTCAGAAACGACAACTATATCCCCCTCTACTATTCCAAGGATATTTCCTTCTTTTATATTCCTATCACCAATAGATGTATCCCTAACGGCAAAGGTAATTTGTCCAGTTGTTACATAGGACATACTTTCATTCATAGATTTTAGGGTATCCTCCATATTGCGGTTAGGCTCATACCCTATCATAGCTGCTATTCCTTGGGGAACAGTCTTAGATGGAACAACCCATATTTCTTTTTCTTCCACTAGTTTTTGCGCCTGCTCCGCTGCTAAAATAATATTTTTATTATTGGGAAGGATAACTACCTTTTCAGCATTTACTTTATCTACGGCATTAAGGATATNCTCCGTACTAGGGTTCATTGTTTGACCCCCTTGTATTACATAATCAACGCCTAATCCCATAAATATTTCTTTTATTCCTTCACCAGTAGAAACTGCTATAAATCCTATGGGCTTTGTTTCTTTAAGTTCTGGGGTGGTTATTTCTTCTATTACAACTTTATTTGTATGCTGTTCTCGCATATTATCTATTTTCATATTCGTTAAAGTCCCTATGGATAAACCCTTTTCAATTGCCTGCCCTGGGTGATTGGTATGCACATGAACCTTAATTACCTCTTCATCGGATACAACAACTATGGAATCTCCGATTGTATTTAAATAATCCCTTAGACTACCAACCATTTTATCATTTGTATTAGACGAATTAATGATAAATTCGGTACAATATCCAAATGTAATATCCTCATGACTTATGGATGCTAAGGCGGAAAAGGCCGGAGTGCCACTGACTGCTTTTTTGATACTTTCTTCTAAAGAAATATCTTCTGTGCTATTAATGACTGCTACAGCCCCCTCTAGGATATACAATAATCCCCTTCCCCCTGCGTCAACCACCCCTGCTTGTTTTAAAACCGGAAGCATATCTGGAGTCTTTGCAAGAACAATATGAGCATGAACAAGTACCTTTTTTAAAAATTCCTCTATGTTCTTCGTTTCTATTGCTAATTCAGCCGCTTTTTCCGCTGCTTCCCTAGCCACTGTTAATATGGTACCCTCCTTAGGCTTCATAACTGCTTTATATGCAGTTTTAACTCCTATTTTAAAGGCATTCGCCAGGGCAGCTGTGTCGATTAGCTCATAATCTTGAAGGCCCTTAGAAAAGCCTCTAAATAACTGGGATAAAATAACCCCTGAATTTCCCCTAGCCCCTCTTAGAGAACCTGAAGCTGCTGCCTTTGCTATTTCATGGATATTTTGGGATTCGATTTTTTCAACTTCCCTTGCTGCTGCTAAGACTGTAAGAGACATATTAGTTCCTGTGTCTCCATCGGGAACAGGGAATACATTAAGTTCATCTACTATTTGTTTGTTTTTTTCTAGATGATTTGCCCCGGCAATCATCATTCGTTTTAGTAATGCTCCATCTATATTTGAAATACTCACCTTGCTGCCTCCTTTGTATCAATTAATTGTCTACTCTGACACCTTCAACAAAAATATTAATTTTATCAACTTTAAGACCTATGAATTCTTCCACTTTATACTTGACTGTAGCAATCAAGTTATCTGCAACTGCGGATATATTGGTGCCGTATTCTACGATAACATGAAAATCCATTATAACACTGTTATCATTTATATATACTTTAATTCCTTTTGTTAAACTTTCTTTTCTAAGCAGCTGAACCAATCCATCCGTAACATTTTTAGTTGCCATTCCCACAATACCATAGCATTCCATAGCTGTTAGACCAGCTATACGGGCAATGACTTCTTCTTCTATGAAAATATTCCCGTATTCATTCATTAATTTACCAGCCATATTAAACCCTCCTGAAATATCATTCTTTTTACTTTTATGATATAATAAATCCTTACTATATATTATACCATTCTTTCTGCATTTTCAAAATGAAATTGTCAATAATAAAAGATATATTTTTTCTTGCATTATTTTGTACTATCTGATAGAATATCTTTGTTGTGTCACGGTTACGGAACCTAAAGGAGGTGTTTGCGATGGCAAAATGCGATATATGTCAAAAAAGTGCTCACTTCGGCATTCAGGTGAGTCACTCCCATAGAAGATCAAATAAAAAATGGAAACCAAATATTAAAAATGTCAAAGTATTGGTTAATGGAGCTAGAAAAACATTACATGTATGTACAAGATGTTTACGTTCTAACACAGTAACCCGCGCTAACTAAACAAATAATTACAATTAAAAAAGTGTGCATTTGCACACTTTTTTAATTTGACTTTATTCCGCACATTTTCTTGATTATTGAACCAATTAGTTTAGGCATTTTTATTACCATAATTCTCAAGCTTCCCACCTCCATCAATAGTTATTCATTAATAAATATCCTAAGAAAATACATATTATTGATGCAGTAATTACAAATCCTGTCCCGGGAAGAAGGAAAACAAGAAGCATCCCGATTCCTATCGCTAGAAGAGTTAAGCCAAATACTCTTTTCCTCATACCTTTCCCCTCTTCAATATTATTTAGTATAGTTTATTCTAAGGATATTAAATATGTGAATTATAAATGGCCTCAACAAAGTTGAGACCATTTATAATTCCTTTGATTTAATAACTAAAAGCAAACCGGATTTGATAGTTATAAAAGCCTTGGAATCAGTAATTGCATTGCTTACCCCATAGGAACTTCCCCCTCGCAAAATGGCATTTTCTAAGGGGTAATATAATCCCTTAGTAGATACCCCTGTAACTTCCAAGGAAAAGGGGATTAAAGATACATAATCATTTTTGTTTCCTACTATAGTAATTCTATCATCAATTAAGTGAATTTGATTGTGCGCATCTATGAGGGTTGCCGGTATCTTGCTTTTTAGGCTTAAATAAAGCAAATGAATATTACCTAGGGTATGATCCATGCGAGAACCTATCCCCCCGACAATCCATATCTGTTTAGCCCCCTTATGGATAGCGTATTCTAAGGCTAATTCAGTATCTGTCTTGTCTTTTTCCGTTGGAAATGTTTTAAAGGGAACGGATTTGTTTTTATAAAAGGCTATAGCTTCCTCCGAGGCGGAGTCAAAATCTCCTACAATCAAATCCGGTAATAGGTTCATATTTTTGGCATGTTCCATCCCTTTATCTGCACATATGATACAATCTGCTTGATTAACATATGAATTGCAAAAGGAATAATCCCTTATATTACCACCGGCAAATATTAATATATTCATCATCTGCCTCCAAGTTTTTCAAATAACTTTAAAAATTCCTCGATTGAATCTTTGGGATTAGGGGTGTTGTATATTGCCGAACCTGCTACAAGGATATCGGTTCCTGCTTTTATTAGTTCTTCTGCATTGCTTAAATCTACTCCCCCATCTACCTCGATTTCCACCGATAATCCATTGGCTTTGATGCACTCTGAGAGTTCCTTTATTTTATCTAGGCATTGCAAAATAAAACTTTGTCCTCCAAACCCTGGGTTCACCGACATAATAAGAACCCTATCAATATCCGAAAGGATATACTTTAAGGTGCCTAAATCCGTTGCAGGATTTAGGGCAACCCCAGCTTTTATCCCTAATTCTTTAATGCTCTGGATAGTCCTATGTAAATGGGTACAAGCTTCTTGGTGTACTGTTATTATATTTGCTCCTGCATTAAAAAATTCCTTAATGTACCGCTCAGGATTTGTAATCATGAGATGAACATCAAATGGGAGTTGGGTATGTTTTCTTATGCTTTTAATGACAGGGGGGCCAAAGGTGATATTAGGAACAAAATGACCATCCATAACATCTATATGTATAAGATGCCCCCCTCCTTCTTCCACCAGTTGTACATCATCTTTTAATTGTGAAAAATCAGCCGCTAATATTGATGGTGCCAATTTTATCATGTCTACCATCTCCTTTTTTCTGCAATTTCCAATTCCTCATATATGAATTTATAGCGATTATATCTTTCTCTATCGATCATACCTTCTTCGACTTTTTCCCTAACCTTACATTGCGGCTCATGGATATGACTGCATTTTGAAAATTTACAGTCTTCATTATATGGCGTAAACTCCTTATAGAAATATTGGAGATTAGGAAGCTTTATATGTTCTAAGGATAGGGAACTAAATCCTGGGGTATCTAGTATAAAGCCCCCTTCTTTTAAGGGCAAAAGTTCCACATGTCTTGTGGTATGTTTTCCTCTTTTTATTTTCTCGCTTATTACTCCAGTTTTTAGTTTCAAGGTAGAATCAATGCAGTTAAGTAAAGAAGATTTTCCCACTCCTGAAGGGCCTGCAAAAACAGTATTTTTATTTATTAGCTCATTTTTTATCCCGTCAATACCCAATCCCATACGGGCACTGGATAATAAAACCTTATATCCTGCTTTTTTATATACAGATTGCATATTTTTGAAGTTTTCTTCCTCATCAATATCTATCTTATTTATGCATATACATGGTTTTAGGCCTTGTTCTTCAACCAAAATTAAAAATCTGTCTAAAAGATGGAGGTTAGGTTCCGGATTTTTAGCAGCAAAGACTATAATTACCTGGTCGGCATTAGAAACCGGGGGACGAATTAGAAGATTCTTTCGTGGCAAAATTTCAACAATCTTTCCATCTTGCCCGCTTTCACCTATTTCAATTTTTACTTCGTCCCCTACAAAAGGAGTGAGATTGATGTTTCTAAATACTCCCCTGGCCTTACATTCAAATATTTTATCTTCCACCTTTACATAGTAAAATCCGGCAATCCCTTTGACAATAGTTCCTATTATCATACAGTGTCCTCCATGCTATTTGAATTCGATGGGTTCTTTATATTGTATGTTATCATTAATGTATATTTCAATATACCCTTCCCCTTCTCCTATTACTGGAATTTGTAAAGGAAACTCTGAAATATCGTGGGTGTTTTCATAAATAAATCTATTCTCCCCATTTAATCTGACTCTTACATGGAATGTGGTCGTATCTGCATTAAGGGGAGCTGATATTTCTATATACTTTTCAATCGGTCCACCGATGTCTGTATCTGCTGGTTCTTCTTCAATCCCTTCACTTACCACCAAATCTATTTCAAATCCTTCTTTAACCATTTCTCCTTCGGCTACTCCTTGACTAATTACATAACCTTTTTCTACTTCGCTACTTGGAACATAACTTATTTTAAACCTAAGGCCGGAGTTTTTAAGCTGATTTTTTGCCGCTTCCTCCGATAGTTTAACTACATAAGGCACAGGGACAGTTATTATTTCTTCCCCGCGGCTTACCACTATAGTAACCGTCTCCCCAGCCCTAAGTTTAGTCCGTGGTCTTGGGTCCTGAGAAATAATATAGTTTTCTTCTACCGTATCATTATATTCCGGACTTATTTTAACACTGAAATATTTTTCTAATAGCATTATGGCAGTATCGTAGTCTAAGGATTCTACGTCGGGCACCTCAAAGGTCTCGAAACCTTTGCTAATATTTACTACTACCTTGCTGTCAAAATTAATGACGGTTCCTTCTATTGGGTCTTGAGAAACGATTTTACCTTCTTCAATATTTTCATCGTAAACTTCTTTGCCTCTTACTAATATTAATTGTTTTTCCTTAAGGAATTCATCCGCATCTTCAAATGTCATATTTATAAGTGGCGGTACCATAACAACCTTTGGTTCTAAATAATCTTTAATATAACCAATGCCAATTGCACTAATCACTATAATTAAAATCACTGAGGTGAATATTGCCCCCACAGTAACCCATTTTTCCCTAGGGTTCTTTTCCTCTTCGATAGGTGCTATACTTGCTTTTGGAATGGTATCTAGTTTTTCATAAGGGGAGTTTTTTGGCTCTCCCCTTAATAGTTTCATTTCATTTTCTGTCATTTGAATAGTAGGGGAGTTTTCCATCCCTGATTTTTTTACAAAATTTCCATTAGGATGTTGCAGGGAACTTTCCATATCCTTAATCATTTCATCAACGGATTTGTATCTATTCTCAGGTCTTTTCTGAGTTGATTTCATGATAATATCTTCCAGACTAGAGGATATATCGGTATTTATACTTCTTGGGGAAGGAATTTCCTCATTAATATGCTTTAGGGCAACAGTAACAGGACTTTCTCCTTCAAAGGGAAGGGTTTTAGTCGCCATTTCATACATTACAATTCCCAAAGAATAGATATCACTATTTTTATCTACATAGCCTCCCCTTGCCTGTTCTGGGGAAAAATAATGTACGGAACCAATGGCTTTTCCCGTTGTTACTACAGTAGAAGAANCTAGGGTTCTAGCAATCCCAAAATCTGCAACCTTCAAAACTCCTTCATCAGTAATAAGTATATTTTGGGGCTTTATATCTCTGTGAATGATATTCTTTTTATGAGCATGCTGCAGGGCAGATGCAATATCCATTGCTATACTTAAAACCTTAGGTGACGAAAAAGGAGCATTACTAGCAATAGTTTCTTTTAGGGTTTCCCCATGGATATATTCCATTACGATATAATGTATATTGTCTTCGTTTCCTACATCATAGATTCCTACAATATTAGGATGGGATAAACTTGCAGCTGCCTGAGCCTCTACCCTAAACCTAGATACAAATTGCTCATCTGTGACAAATTCTTCCCGCAATACCTTTATTGCTACATAGCGCTGTAGTTTATTGCATTTTGCCTTGTATACAACAGACATGCCTCCTGCGCCGATTTTTTCAATGATTTCATACCTACTACTTAATACAGTTCCTTGCTGCAGCATCGTCTCACCTTCCTTCCATCCCCTTAATAAGGATTACTGAAATATTATCAAATCCCCCGTTTTGGTTAGCCTTATCAACTAATGCCTGGGCTATTTTTTCTATGTCACTATTGTTTTTAATAATATGTATAATATCTTGATTCTTTACCATATTTGAAAGTCCATCTGAACACATAAGTATAAATGAAGTCTTATCTATTTTGTATGCATAGGTATCCACATCAACATGAAAATTTGTTCCTACAGCCCTTGTAATAACATTTCGCCTAGGATGGTTTTTGGCTTCCGATTGCGAAAGAGTACCCTTTCGAACCATTTCTTCCACAAAGGAATGATCCATAGTCAATTGATGGATATCATTTCCTTCTATAATATATAGTCTACTATCTCCTACATGGGCAACATAAACGTATTCGTCTATTATAACCGATACTAAGAAAGTGGTTCCCATTCCCTTTAAAAATTCGTTTTCCATAGATTTTTTGTGAACTGCATCATTTGCACTTCCTATTGCATCGATTAGGAAAGATTGAATATTATCATGTGAAATATCTTCTTCCCTATTTTCGTGAATATAATTACAAAAACTTTGTATTGCTAAGGAGCTGGCTTTTTCCCCCGCTTGATGCCCCCCCATTCCATCCGCAACGATGTAAATATTAGGAAGACATCCAAAACGGGTATTATGGATAAAGATAGCATCCTCGTTATTTTCTCTATGTTTTCCTATATGACACCGTCCTGCTGATATCATAGACTCACCTCATTTCTTATTTAGATACCTTCTTCTTAATTGACCACAGGCAGCATAGATATCACTTCCTAATTTTCTTCGTACTGTGGTCTCTATTNCATAGGATTTTAGGATATTTAAAAATTCATTGATAGCTTTTGTTGTACTTTCTTTGAGATTAATTTCCTTTACGGGGTTCATTGGAATTAAATTAACATGGCATAAGAGACCTTTTAATTTTTTGCCCAATTCATGGGCATGTTCTTTTTTATCATTAACCTGATTGATAAGTGCATATTCAAAAGTGATTCTCCTATGGGTAACCTTGGTATAATAAACACATGCCTCTAAAAGTTTCTCCATAGAATACTTTTTAGATATGGGCATCATTTCATTCCTTATGGAATCATTAGGGGCATGTAAAGACACTGCCAAAGTGATTTGCAACTTTTTATCTGCTAGAATATACATTTTGTCTACCAAACCACAAGTTGAAAGGGTAATATGTCTTTGGCCGATATTAGCTCCTTTGGGATTATTGATTAAATCAATAAATAAAAGAATCTGCTCCATATTGTCCAAGGGTTCGCCACTACCCATGATTACAATATTGGATATCTTTTCGCCACTGTCCTTTTCTATTTGATAAATCTGCCTAAGCATCTCCCCTGCTGTTAGATTGCGAACCAATCCTCCTAAGGTAGAGGCACAAAAGGCACATCCCATCCTACAGCCTACTTGCGATGAAATGCAAGCTGTATTTCCATAATCGTAATGCATCAAAACACTTTCTATTATATTATTATCTTGTAATCCAAACAAGTATTTTGTCGTTTTATCAATTTGTGACACATACTTTTCTTCTATAGATAGTAGATTAAGCTTCCATTTGTCTTTGATTTTTCCCCTTAGTTCTTTAGAAAGATTGCTCATTTTATCAATATCTTCAACCCTTTTCCCATGTATCCATTCAAAGATTTGCTCGCCGCGAAAAGGTTTTTCACCTAATTCTTCCATGTGGTTTTTTAAATCTTCTATGGTTTTTGAAGCAATATCTATTTTGTTCATTTTTCTACCTCTTTCGCCTCAGTCTTGCAATGAAAAACCCATCGATATTATGAATATGAGGATACAACTGAATATATCCTTTTTTTGAAGTTTCACTCCTAAGGGTTTCTGGGAGATAAGGATCAATATCCTCCAATTCAAAATCAAAATTACGGGTAAACCAATCTATATTTTCAATGTTTTCCCTTTTTGATATTGTACAAGTACTATATACTAAAATTCCGCCCACATTCACATATTTGGAACAAGTAGATAAAATTTGTCTTTGGACAACAATTAAATCTTCTAAATCCTTAGGGGTTTTTTTGTATTTTATATCTGGTTTTTTGCGAATAATCCCAAGCCCTAAACAAGGGGCATCAATTAAAACCCTGTCCATCTTAGAAACCATCGTATCATCTAATTGAGTGGCATCCTTAAGCTGGGTTTTTATAATTGAAATACCTAATCTCTGTGCCGAGGATTTAATTAAATCCAGTTTATGCTCATGAATATCCCTGGCAAATATTATGCCTTCATTTTTCATAAGCTCCCCGCAATGGGTTGCCTTGCCCCCAGGAGCAGAACATACATCAAGAATATTATCCCTAGGCTTAGGATTTAATATATGGCCTACTAACATGGAACTTTCGTCCTGTACTTGAAACAATCCTTGTTTGAAGGAAGGCAATTCGTTAATTGCCGATGTTTTTGAAATACCCAGAGCTTCTTTTGAATAAACTCCATCGTATACTACTACATCCTCCTTAGAAAGGGTTTTCATTAAATCTTCTTTATTTGTTTTTAAAGTATTGCATCTGATAGAAACCACCGGACTTTTATTAGAGCCCCTGCATAAATCTTCTACAAACTGTGGTGAATAGGTATCAAGCCAATAATCTATTAACCATTTAGGATAAGAATAATAAACTGATAAATACATGGAAAAATCCTTATAGGGATTTGGATAGCTTATAGCTTTTGAGTTTCTCGCAATGTTTCTTAATACCCCATTTACAAAACCCGATAGTCCCCTTAAGCCTCTTCTTTTTGCAATCTCTACGGATTCATTACAGGCAGCAAAAGATGGAACTTTGGTCATAAATATAATCTGATAAACCCCACACCTAAGTATATTTAGGATTAAGGGTTTCATTTTATTGATTTTAGTCTTTGAATACTGATTAATAATATAATCAATCGTAATCAAATACCTAATAGTCCCATGGACTATCTCTGTAATAAAGGCTTTATCTAAAGGAGTTAAATCGCTATATTTTGAAAGTTTTTCTCTAAGAGATATATTGCTATAAGCCTCATTTTCCATAACTTCCGCTAGGACAAGAATGGCTATTTCCCTTGGATTTGTTTTTGTCACTAGAATCATCCTTTCAAATAAAAAGCGTTACGAAGTAACGCCTTTAATCGTTTCTACGGCCCCCAAATAGAGTTATTAAACGTAATAAATTGGCTATGGCTACTGCTGCAGAAGCAACATATGTAAGGGCCGCAGCATTTAAAACCTTCCTTGCATGGGGAACTTCATTTTCTAATAAAAGTCCTTCTCCATCTAGGATTCTTATTGCTCTATTGGAGGCATTAAATTCAACAGGCAAAGTGATTAATTGGAATAGGACAACTCCAGAAAAAAGTAGAATTCCAATATTAACTAAGGTGTATGAAAATACAATGCCCAAGAAAATAAGAGGCATTGCCATATGGGACCCTATATTTACAATNGGCACAATGGAATTTCTTAAATTCAAAAAGACATATCCCTTGTTATGTTGAATGGCATGCCCTACCTCATGGGCAGCTACCCCAACGGAAGCAATACTATTGCCATTATAGACCTCTCCCGATAATCTAAGGGTTTTAGTCCTAGGATCATAATGATCAGTTAGTTTTCCAGAAACCATTTCAACAGTAACATCGTCAATTCCTTGATATTGTAGGATTTTATTGACTATTTCCGCCCCGGTATACCCCCTTCTAGTTCCTACCCTAACATATTTATTAAAAGTTGATTTCACCCTTGTTTGAGCGTACATGGCGAAAATAATTGCAGGTAAAACTAAAATGATATACGAAGTATCAAAATATAAACCACCTAACATTCTACCACTCCTTATTTAATTTATAGATAATTCTATATTCTTATGATTGTATTTTTTAATGGCATCTTCTACCTTTTTAATATTTACAGTGGTATTGATACAAGGACCATTAGGACAATCATTTAAAATTCCATAGACAGGAATGCCACTTATATCCAGTATGCCGCTAATTAAATCCCTTTCACAGGCAATTGCTATAATGTATTTTGGATGATATTCTTTTACCACTCTTCTAGCTAAAGTTCCGCCTGTGGCAATGGATAATTTGTATCCATATTTATTCTTTAACTCCTTCAAACTGGCGACTTTACATTTCCCACATTGTGTACAAGCCATAGGATCCGATGTGATTTTTATATTGCAGCTTGAATGCTGAATACAGTGGGGGGCTAATATTAGTATATCCCCAGGATGACCTTTTAATTTCAATGCTTCAACAAATATATTGTTCATTTGAATAAAAAACTGATTGATTAATCCCTTATCATAATGTAAAAAAGCTGCCATACCCATAATAAAAGGGTACATCCACCTAAGGATTTTGGAGGCTCTTCCAGGCAAAAGAAGATATAGTTTTTTATTCTTATAAATAATAATAAGGAAAACAGATGCAGCCATAATAAGTAATCCGAAAATAGAAAGAATAACTGTAATAACAAAAAATATCTTTTTGTAGAAGTCCGTTGGGATATAGGCATGGAGTAGCCATAATGCAATAAAACTACATATAAGAAAGAATGCTATTGCTGTAATTGTTTTTACAAATTGCCTCATCCTTATATCCACAAAATCCCCCTAAAACTTCGTTCCTAAAATTGTATTTTTGTCCATATCATGTCCCCTTAGGTACTCTCTTACTGCCATTCTTTTTCCGTTAGGGACCTGTATCTCCGTTATAAGGAGACTGCCATCCCCAGTTTTGACTATTAGGCCTTTATCTTTTATTATTTCCACTATTTCACCTGGCAAAGCATTTTCATAGGTTTTATTGTAATTCTGGGCCTTCCATACTTTTAGCATAAATTCTTTATAAAAAGTATAAGCACTGGGCCAAGGTGAAAGACCCCTTATGAGATTAACAATCTTATTAGAGGGTTCATTCCAATTAATTAAACCCATTTCTTTTTTAAGCATTGGAGCATAAGTGGCCTCGCTACTATTTTGCTTTTCTCTTTTTAAATTACCTCTTATAAGTTGGTCTAAGGTATCTTTTAAGACTTCAGCTCCGACGATAGACATTTTATCATGTAAGTCCCCTGAAGTATCCTCCTTTGAAATAGGAGTTTCTCCTTTAAGGAGCATATCCCCTGTGTCCATTCCTTCATCCATAAACATGGTGGTAACCCCTGTTACTTCTTCTCCATTGATAACTGACCACTGAATAGGGGCAGCGCCTCTATACTTTGGCAGAAGGGACCCATGTACATTGATACATCCAAACCTTGGCATATCCAGTATTTCTTTAGGTAGAATTTGCCCAAAGGCAATGACAATGATTAAATCTGGACTAAGAGATTTCATAGTTTCTATAAATTCAGAGTCTTTAACCCTTTNCGGTTGGAATACTGGTATATTTTCTTCTAATGCAAGCTGTTTTACCGGTGGGGGTAATGTCTTTTTACCCCTTCCTTTTGGCCTATCAGGCTGAGTCACAACGGCTATAATATTGTATTTTTCTTCGATTAATTTTTTCAGAGAGGGAACAGCAAATTCAGGTGTTCCCATAAAAACTACTTTCATGCTTTTACCTCTTTTCGTTTATTCGTCTAAATATCTAATCGCTAAATCTGTAAAAAGAACGCCATTTAAATGATCTATTTCGTGACAAAGCGCTCTAGCAAGGAGACCTTCCCCTTCTATTATTATTTCATTCCCCTCCCTATCTTGGGCTTTTACCTTAACTTTATCGGGTCTTTTTACTTCTCCTGTTAAACCTGGGACACTTAGACATCCCTCAGGTCCTATTTGTTCTCCATCTTTTTCCTGAACCTCGGGGTTAATCAGTTCAATAATCCCATCCCCTATATCAATAACAACTACTCTTTTTAAAATTCCCACCTGAGGTGCTGCAAGTCCTACTCCTTCTGCCTCATACATTGTTTCTACCATATCGTCTAATAGGGTTAATACCGAAGGGGTAATTTCTTTTACTTCTTTAGACCTTTTTCTTAATATTTCGTCTCCATCGGTTCTAATTTGTCGCAATGCCACTGCACTTCCTCCTTTTTATTATACTTCTAAATTAATTCATCATAAGGGGGTCAATATCCGTCTGAATTAATATATCTTCTGTGTTTACTATTTTCTTTAACCTATTAATACAATAATAACCATATTTCATTAAAATATTTCTATCATTGTATTTAATTATTATTCTCCACCGATATCTATTTTTTATTTTTGATAATATAGCCGGGGCAGGTCCATAAAGTTCAAATTGGTTGTTTTTATTAAAGTATCTTAAGATATCAATTAATTTATAAGAATTAGTAATTACATTTTTTTCATTGGTTCCCACCATAAGAATCATAAAAATATGGGAAAAAGGCGGATAATTCAACTCTTTCCTAAGCTCTATTTCCTTTTCATAAAACCCTTCATAATCATGGTTTCTTGCCATTTCTATGCTGTAGTGCTCTGGATCATAGGTTTGAACTAATACTCTTCCTGGCAGTTCTCCCCTTCCTGCTCTTCCACTGACCTGGGTTAAAAGTTGAAAGGTCCTTTCAGCAGAGCGGAAATCTTGAAGGTGTAAGGTTAAATCTGCAGCTAGTATCCCCACTAGGGTAACATTGGGAAAATCATGGCCTTTAACTATCATCTGGGTGCCTATTAATATATCTGCTTTCTGTGCCTTAAATTGCCCTAATATTTTTTCATATCCGTATTTACCCCTAGTTGTATCTAAGTCCATTCTAAGAACGGTGGCCCCAGAGAATACCTTTTTCACTTCCGCTTCCACCCTTTCCGTCCCAACGCCAAAATATTTTATATGGGGTGAACCGCATTGGGGGCAAAGCGAAGGTATATTGATTTTATCACCGCAGTAGTGACATTGTAAGGATTTATTATACGCATGGTAAGTATATGAAATACTACAACTTTTACATTTAAGCACATAGCCACATTTTCTACAGGATACAAAGTTAGAAAAACCCCTTCTATTTAGAAATAATATGGTTTGTTCTTTTTTATAGAGGTTTTTTTTGATTTCTTCCTCAAGGGCATTGCTAAAAATAGAACGATTCCCACTTACAAGTTCAGCTCGCATATCTATGATTTCTACTTCCGGAAGTTGGGAATTATTAGTCCTATTATCCATCTTAAGAAATCCTATACTGCCAAGCCTAGCATCATGGTAAGATTCTAGGGATGGAGTAGCTGATGCGATAAGGCATACCCCTCCTAACATCTCACATCTTTTTTTTGCCACCTCTTTAGCATGATATTTTGGAGTTATCTCTGATTTATAGGTATTTTCATGTTCTTCATCAATTACGATAAGTTTTAGGGATGAAAAAGGAGCAAAGACTGCCGATCTTGGTCCTATCATAACAGAGACTTTTCCCTCCCTTGCCATATTCCATTGGTCAAATCTTTCTCCGAGGGAAAGTTTACTATGGGTAACGGCTACCTTATCTCCAAAGCGACTTTTGAAACGTTCAACGGTTTGCGGGGTTAATGAAATTTCAGGAACGAGGACAATAGCCTGCCCTCCTTCTCCTATAACCTCTTCAATCAACTGTAGATATACTTCTGTTTTTCCGCTGCCCGTAATCCCATGTAAAAGGATGGTTCCACCTTTTGAATTATTTATTTTGTTTAATGTATATTTTATCACATTTTCTTGTTCCTTAGTAGGAATAAGAGGACTTGTTGGTTTAAAATAAATATGGCCATAAGGATCTCTATTGAGCTCTACTTCTTCTATTTGAATCATATTTTTATTGCTAAGGGATTGAATGGAAGCACTAGATATCTGAAGAACCTTTTTGATTTCACTAAGGGATACTGATTCATTAGCCACTAAGAATGAAAGTATCCTTGCCTGTGCGTGATAATTTTTTTTTGATTTATAACTATCTATTATATCTTCTAGCTGCTCCATATCCATTTCTTTATTGATGGAAACATATTTTATATAATAGGTTAATTCTTTTATATCTTCTTTTTGCTTATGATCAACAATGCCTTCTTTAATAAACTTTTTTATAAGTCTATCCGTGCTTTTCCCAAACAAATCAAAAACATCGTCCATTAAGATGTATTGTCTTTTATTAAATAAATATAAAAGAACTTCCTTTTCTTTTTCCGTCCTTTTATCCAATTCAAGTTCGCAGCTATCAAAAATATGAGAGGATATTCTTACAAAGCTTTCTACTATTACCTTCATTCCCGAAGGTATTATTGTCTTTAGACAATCAATCATGTTGCAGGCATAATATTCTTTCATCCACTTAGCTAACTCTAGCATATGTTCATCAAAGAGTGGAAACCTATCTATTATATTGTCTAGCTCTTTTAATTTACTAAGTTCTATAGAAGTATCATCACAAAATCCGACAACATAGCCCTCTACCCTTTTATTTCCCCTACCAAAAGGAACCATTACCCTATTGCCAATTCGAATTGTAGATTCTAAGTCTTTAGGTACTTTATAATGAAATAATTTATCCAGATTCGAATGGGAAATTCCTATTATTACTTCTGCAAGCATATTTTCCTCCCTCATTTAATCCATGGGCCTTTATAATTTCAAGGCTTCATTCAAAATGCAATGGGCCAATTCTTCCTTACTCATTAAAGGAAAAGTTTTTTGCTCCCCAGTTTTTTTCACGATGGTAATTTGGTTGGTATCATGATTAAATCCCACATTCTCCCTTAATATATTATTAATGCATATCATATCTAAATTCTTCTTTTGTAATTTTTCTATACCATACTTTAGTTCATTATTACTTTCTGCAGCAAAGCCAATAAGAACCTGTTTCTTTTTCTTCTCGCCTAATGCCTTTAATATATCTTTATTAGGTTTAAGATGAATTGTTAGGGTGTCGGAAGTTTTCTTTATCTTCGAAGGAGATACAGTTTCTAGTCTATAGTCACTGGGTGCTGCAGATTTTATAACCATATCGACTTGGTCATAGTTTTTGATAACCGCTTCGTACATTTCTTCCGTAGTTGTTACATGAATAGTTTCACAGTCCTCTGGGGGTTTTAGGCTAGTAGGCCCTGTAATTAAGGTTACCTCTGCTCCCCTATCGATTGCAGCCCTTGCTATTTGGTAGCCCATTTTCCCTGAACTATGATTGCTTATGTACCTGACGGGGTCTATGGATTCTCTTGTGGGACCGGCTGTAACCATAATCCTTTTATTCAAATAATCCTTGGGCCTAGGATTAAGTATCCTAACTGTTTCTTCTACTATTGCTTCTACCTCTGCCAGTTTTCCAACTCCCATATCTCCACAGGCTAATCTTCCCTGGGAAGGAGATATGAAAAAATACCCTAGCTCTTTCAAATTACTTATATTTTTTTGTACAATCCTATTTTGATACATGGCTGTATTCATAGCAGGAGCAAAAACTACCGGGGCTTTTGTAGCCATCACCGTGGTGGATAACATATCATCTGCAATACCACAGGCTATCTTCCCTATAATATTAGCTGTCGCAGGGACTATCAAAAACAAATTTGCTTTTTTAGCCAAGGAAATATGCTCAATCTCCCAAGTAGATGGCTTTTCAAACATGTCCGTTACTACGGGATTATTGGTTAATGACTGAAATACCAAGGGTCTAACAAACTCCGTGGAAGATTGAGTCATAATAACCTGTACATTAAATCCTAATTTTATTAAACGGCTGGTAACTTCACAAGCCTTATAGGCTGCGATACCACCCGTAACTCCTAGTACAACAGTTTTCTTATCCATGGCTACCTCCATTTTATAAACAAAGTGCGCGAAAAGGCGCACATTTACAATAAGAATCTTCAACTGGTTCAAAAAAAAAGCCCAAGGGGCAGTTTTTATTCATCGGAACTCTCAATATCTTCATCCATATCATGATTTTGAATTGAATCCCCCGACAATGTATCTATGTCTTGTGTAGTATCAGGGGGGGTAATTTTATTTGTAATAACAACCTTACCTTGGTACAATTCCTTAACCGCAATGGATACAGGCTTATCTACCTTGGAATCCAATAAAGAGTCCCCCTTATCTACAATTTGACGGGCTCTTTTTGCCGCTGCAATCACTATGGAATAGCGGCTTACTATGGGTTTATCTTCATCAGAACTATTCTGGTTAAGTTTTTCCATTAAATCAGTGTAAGATGGCTTAAGCATTATTATCTCTCCCTTTTATTTTATCAATCAAATCTAAATTTCTTGAAGCTTTCATATGCTCTGCTTTTACAATCCTATCGATATCTTCTACGGCCTTTAGGACTGAATCATTAACTACGATGTAATCGTATTTATTAATAAAATCCAATTCTTCCAAGGCTCTCTTTAACCTTTTTTCTATGATATGACTATCTTCTGTTCCCCGATTTACTAATCTGTTTTTTAATTCGGCTAAACTTGGAGGAACTATAAATATTAAAATTGCCTGGGGATATAGGTCTTTTACCTGTAGTGCCCCTTGAACTTCTATTTCTAATATAACATCTTTTCCTTCCTTAATCTTTTCTTCGACATAGGCCTTAGGAGTTCCATAATAGTTATCACAAAACTCTGCCCATTCAATTAGTTCTTTCTTATGAATCATTTCTTCAAATTCTTCCCTGGACTTAAAAAAATAATGACTCCCTTCTTCTTCACCTACTCTTGGAGCCCTGGTAGTTGCCGAAATAGAAAGGAAATAACCATCTCTTTTAATTAGTTTTTTTACTATGGTCCCCTTCCCCGAACCGGAGGGACCGGATATAACTATATTTACACCTTTTGCGCTGTTCATCATTAATCCCCTTTATTGTTTTTCAGTTTTACCTCTTCAATTTCGTCGTTAGAGGGGTCATGTTCTTTGAAATTTAGTCTATTAGCCACTGTTTCTGGTTGTACCGCCGATAAAACAATATGGTCGCTATCGGTAATAATAACTGCCCTAGTTCTTCTTCCATAAGTTGCATCAATTAGCATTCCTCTTTCTCTAGCTTCCTGTATGATTCGCTTGATTGGAGCCGATTCAGGGCTTACAATGGCAATTAGCCTGTTGGCGGATACAATGTTTCCAAATCCAATATTAATTAGCTTAATCCCCATACCTTACCTCCTTGGTATCATTCGAGATTTTGAATTTGTTCCCTTATTTTTTCGATTTCACTCTTTAATTCTACAATTGCCTTCGTAATTTCAATATCGTTTGCCTTCGAACCAATGGTATTAACCTCTCTGTTCATCTCTTGTGCTAAGAAATCTAGTTTTCTCCCTACTACCTCTTCCGTATTTAGAATCTCCCTTAATTGATGGATATGACTTTCTAAACGAACAATTTCCTCGTCTATGCTGCAACGATCAGCAAATAAGGCAACTTCCCCTGCAATTCTATTTTCGTCTATAGAATGACTTGGGATTATTTCCTGTATTCTCTTTTCTAACTTGAGTTTATACTCTTTAACCAAGTCAGGGCTTCTTTCCTTTATTTTATCTAAATACTTTTTACAAAGGTCAGCTTTTAAAAAGATATCTTGTTTTAATATCTCCCCTTCTTTTTCCCGCATAGCAATAAAAGAACTAAATGCTTGGTTTAAAGCAGCTTCCAAAAAACCCCATAGGACATCTTTGTCTTGCTCTTTTTTATTAATTACAATCACATCAGGAAATTTAGCTACTAAGGATACGGAAATATCATCTATGATATCATAATTGTCTTTGATTCTCTTAAGTTGGTTTATATAAGCAGCTACCAATTCTTCATTTAAAGAAACATCTAAATCATCCCCAAGGTCTGTTTCAAAAGAAACAAAAACATCAACCTTTCCCCTAGAAATTCTATCCTTTATAAAAGTCCGCACATTGTCTTCAAGAGAATTGATGATTCTAGGGATACGAATATTAATGTCATTATAGCGATGGTTAACGGAGCGCATTTCTACTGAGAGTTTTCTGTCATTAAAAACAATTTCTCCTTGACCATATCCTGTCATACTACGAATCATTTTATTCAGCCCATTTCTTTAAATACTTTGGTTTCCTTCTATTTTTGTATTATAACTCACCATTTTAGGTAAGTCAATAAAATGGAATTTGTACTTTTAAAGTAAAAATGATATAAATATATCATATTTATTTATACTAGGGATATAACATTTCTTAGAATTTAATTTCTGAAGGAGGAGTTTTTGTGGCATTAGACGGAATTGTCCTTGCTAATATTGTTAATGAAATCAAAAGCCTTATCCTAGGTGGTAGGATAGATAAAATTTATCAGCCGGAACCCGATGAAATCATTATACTTGCCCGAGGTAGCGGAAACAATCATCGAATACTTTTAAGTGCCCATAGCAATCACCCTAGGGTTCACCTAACTGCTATTCAAAAGAAAAACCCCGATACCCCGCCAATGTTTTGTATGCTCCTTAGGAAACATTTGTCCGGGGGAAAATTAATCGATATCTTTCAGCCTGATTTTGAAAGAATCGTAGAGTTTCATATTGAATCCTTAGATGAACTAGGTGATCTATCCACCAAAAGACTGATTATTGAAATCATGGGCCGCCATAGCAATATCATATTAACCGATAACCAATACCGCATTCTTGATAGCATCATCCATGTGTCCAAGGATAAAAGCTCCATAAGAGAAGTCTTGCCGGGAAGAACCTATGTAAGGCCCCCTTCCCACGATAAAATGAATCCCTTAGAAGTTGAAAATGGTGATTATAGTAACTATCTAAAGGGTTCTAAGGGGACAAAACTTCAAAAATCAATCTATCAATCCTTTTCGGGTATTAGTCCTACAATTGCCTCTGAAATATGTTTGAGGGCAGGGCTTGATTCTTCTATCTATCTAGAAGAAATAACCGATGAAAGTAAACAGGCCCTAGATAAGGCCATGGCAAATATTTTTTCTAAAATTAAAGTCAATCTTTTTTCACCACAATTGATAGTTTCTCCCAAGAATAATGAACCTGTAGAATTTTCTTCTATTGACATGATGCAATTTATAGGTTATAAAAAACAGGTGTATCCTTCTATCTCTGAAGTAATAGAAGCTTATTACGGGGAAAAAGATAAGATTTCTAGGATAAAACAAAAATCCGGTGATATCCATAAAATTATCCAGAATAATCTAGAGCGCTGCTATAAAAAGAAGGACTTGCAATTACAAAAACTAAAAGATGTCTCCCATAGGGAACACCTTAAAATTTATGGTGAATTAATTACAGCAAATATCTACTCCATCAAAAAAGGAATGACTTTTTTTGAAACCATTAATTTTTATGATGAGAATATGCCCAATATTGCTATTTCCCTAGACCCTATCCTAACTCCATCACAAAATGCACAAAAGTATTTCAAACAATACAACAAAGCAAAAAGGGCTGCTATTGCTCTAGAAGAGCAACTTAATCAGGTTGAAGAGGAAATACAGTATTTAGATTCCTTATTAATGGCAACACAAACTAGTACCGATGAAAGTGATATCAATGATATCCGCCACGAATTACAAGAACAGGGTTATATCAAAAGTAAAAAGCAAAATAAATCCAAGGGACAAATTAAATCCAAACCCCTTCATTTTATTTCTCAGGAAGGATTTGATATTTATGTAGGTAAAAATAACCGACAAAACGATGAACTGACTTTAAAGTTTGCCTCTTCTTTAGATTTATGGTTTCACACAAAAGATATTTCAGGCTCCCATGTCATCATAAAAACAAAAGGGGAGGAAATACCAAAAAACACTATTCTTGCTGCAGCAAATCTTGCCGCATTTTTTAGTAAAGCGAGATTATCCAGTAATGTCCCCGTGGATTATACTTTCAAAAAGAACGTAAAAAAACCCGGCGGTGCCAAACCGGGAATGGTGATTTATGATAACCAAAAAACCCTTTATATTACACCGGATGAAGTAGAAATAAAAAAACTAATCCATAAAGGAAAATAGAAAGGAAACTAAAAATGCTTAAAGGAAATTGTATTATCGCTCAATCAGGGGGACCTACATCAGCTATTAATGCCAGTGCCTATGGTGCAATCACAGAAGCATTAGCAAGTAGCGCCATTCAAAAGGTTTATGGAGCAAAAAATGGAATCTTAGGAGTTTTAAGAGAAGAACTTTTTGATTTTGAAGAAGAAGATAAAGAAGAACTTGATTATTTTAAGACAACTCCTTCTTCCGGATTGGGCTCCTGCAGGTATAGACTTGCCCATGCTAAGGATGATAAAAAGGATTATATTAGGATATTTGAAGTCTTTAAGGCACATAATATCCGCTATTTCTTCTATATTGGAGGAAATGACTCCATGGATACAGTTTCAAAGCTCTCTGCCCATGCTAAAAAGATTAATTATGATATAAGGATACTAGGGATTCCTAAGACAATTGATAATGATTTAATGGGAACCGACCACTGCCCTGGCTTTGGCAGCGCTGCAAAATATATTATAGGCAGTACCCTAGAATGCGCAATCGATGCTTCTGTTTATGATTCTAATATCATTACCATCATCGAAGTTATGGGAAGAAATGCAGGATGGCTTGCAGCCGCTGCTGCTCTAGCTAAAAGCAAGCGTTTTGATGTTCCCGATTTAATTTATTTACCAGAATACCCCTTTAGCTATGAAAACTTTGAAAAAGATATTAAAAAAGTATATTCGGAAAAAGGGAAAGTCCTAGTGGTTGTATCAGAGGGAATCAAAGACAGCAAAGGCAACTACATAGAACATATGGATACCCAGGACCATGATATATTTGGTCACGCCCAATTAGGGGGAGTTGGTTCTATTTTAGGGGAATACGTTAAAAACCATATAGAAAAAAGAGTAAAAGTTGTTCAGCTAGGTATCCTACAAAGATGTGCCATGCATTTTGCATCAAAAACAGATATTGAGGAATCTTGCTATATAGGAAAAAGAGCCGTTCAATATGCCATAGAAGGAAAGTCCGGATATTTAGTAGGCATTAAAAGATTAGCAAATACCCCTTATAAATATGATGCAGAATTGTTTGAAATAGAAAAAGCAGCCAACTCAGAACATTTAATTCCATTGGAATGGATCAATAAAGAAGGGAATTTTGTTACAAAGGACTGTATTGAGTACATAAAACCTTTGATACAAGGAGAACCCGATATTCCTATGGAAAACGGCGTTCCCCGTTATGGTAAATTAAAAAAGAAGCTAATACCTAAAAAATGCATCAATTTAAATGAAGGGCGCATATGAATTTGCGCCCTATTTTTCTGCCCTACCTAAATCATCTATATACCTAAGAAATGGAACCTTTTTAATAATAGTTGTTATAGAAGTGATTTCAGCTATAATATGCAAAAGAATCAATAGTACCACCATAACCATTTTAAATCGAATACTTAAGGTTATAGCCTCTGTAAATCCTATAGTATATCCCAATATATTTGCTCCCACATCTCCTAACATATGCTCTTCTCTTAAATCCCCTTTTAGAATAGGCAGTACTCCTCCAATACCCAAAAGAGTTAAAAATCTATCCGGAGCCTTAGAAAATATCCATAGAATGGTACCTACCCCTAAGAAAATTTTTAAAGCCCTTCCGGGTCTGACATCGAATAAGTTCATGCTGTTGATTGAAAAAAGAATCAACATTATATTTGCTATTAAATCAAATAGGTTAGTTGAAAAAGAAAAAGATATATATAACGCCGCTAATCCCCCAATTAAAGCCTTCAGTCCTCCGGAGGTCAATTCCCCTTGATACATTCTTATAAGATGACTCCGTAGACCTTTTATTTTGCTTTCTTTTACAAAATCATCTATAATTCCTGCAAATCCAATAAACGAAAGTCCAAACAAATATACAAAATACATAATGGGTTCATCTGAAAAAAATATTAAGAAAAAAGTTGCTATGGTGATTGCCAACAATAAAAGTATGCCGGTGCCTAAGGGAATTTCCTTTTGATTATAATTATTAACTTTTATATTATACTTTAGGAGAAATTCTATAATTAGGGGTTTCCAAAAGAATACAGTAATAAAGGATATTATGCCTCCAATCAAATAAAAAATCATCAACTCACCCTCTGTTTACCGCATTTTTATGCTTATAGAATTTCCTCATTAGAACCCTAAGTACATCTATTAATTCTTTTCCTCTATGTACACACCCTTGGAGATCTCTCTTGGTTTCCCTGTGGCTCATTTGAACAGGAACTTCCCATACTTTAAAACCTTGATTTAAAATATCAATGGTCATACCTATTTCTACCCCAAACCTATCGGGTATTTCTATATTTGAAAAGACTGATTTTTTAAATACTCTTTGTCCACAAATAGGGTTTTCCATATACCTATTTGTTAAAACCCAAACCCCTAAACGTGATACTTTTTTTAAAATTCCAAACCCCCCTTTGGTACTAGGTGTAGGAAACACAGCAATAGAAACATCTGCCTTATTTTTATAGACGGGCTCTATTAGCTTTATTATTTCTTTTGAGGTATCCCCAAGGTCTCCATCTAAAAATGCAATAATAGGATATCTAGAGATTTCTAATCCTTTTCTAAGGGCAGCCCCCTTACCATAGTTCCTATTAAGCCTTATATATATTATGCTCCCTAAGCCTAAACTGTTTATTTCATCTCTAGTTTTATCCGTGGAGCCGTCATCCACAATTATTATTTCCCCTAAGCACTTTATACCGGCATCAATAAGACCTTTGATTGTTCGTGCTATTCTTTCTTCTTCGTTGAATACAGGTATAATTATGGATACCCTTTTCTCCAATAAAATCACCGTCTCTATCTAAAATAATTTAAAAAAACCCTTTGCATCTATTAATTTCGAACCTGTGAGCATCCTTATTAAAATAGTGCTTGACATACCTTTTCTGTTTTTTTCTAAAAAATCAATAATATTGTTATGACTTCCCACTGTCACAATAATCGATGCCCCCATAAAATAGGACATTAAAATAGCAGCATCTTCACTGGTTCCAAAACAAGAATATTTTTCGTAGGCCAACCCAAGCCTTTTAAGCCTTTTTTCTCCAGGGCATCTGCCATTCAAATAGGAATGAACCACTATTTCTTTGGTTTTTTTAAGAGCATCATCTGATGCACTATCCATATCCCCAAAAATAATATCCGGGGTATAACCAAGGGAGCAAAAACCATCCCCTCCTCCATCAATACCGATTAAAATTGGTTTGTTTCTACAAATGAAACCACTCAACTTCATCAAATCGTCAATATAGTGATGTCCCCTAACCACAAGAAGTACTGGCCTTCCTTGGATATTTACATGAAGGGTCGGTAATTTTCTTGGTAGAAATAATTCATCTTTTTCCTCCTCCATATAGTAAAGGGTATTATCAATAAATAAATCCATCTCTTTTTGAATGTTTTTTTGAGATATCTTTTGGGACTTATCCCATTGATTTTTAGTGATGGCTTTTAGAGGTACCTTAAGTCCACTTTTTAACAATAAGTTTTCCTTTATTTCAATTTTGTCATTTTCTTTAATGAAATCAAATATATTATGATTTATATTTTCATAAATGGGTATTTGGGCATCAAGAAGTATACCCGGTCCTCTATTGGGAAATTTTCCCGATATAAATTGAGATTTATTAATAACTGCCTTTACCTTCTTAGAGGCTAGACTGTAAGCACAGGTATAGTCTAAATCCTCATGATCGATAATGGCGATATCATTAGGGGTCACTCTTTGAATTAAATTTTTAGTTTTATAGTCTATTTTTGCAATACCTATAATACTCACTTTGTCACCTGCTTTTATTCGTAAGGTATATACCTTTTTGGCCCTGTATTTAGTATGGATGATTTTAAAATAAATATAACAAAAAAGCTTCGTTACTTTTAAATAATGCTTTTAAAGTAACGAAGCTTTTTATGTATTAACTCACATGCATCTCCAAACGGAGCCTATCTGCTATAAGGGCAATGAATTCGCTATTGGTTGGTTTGCCTTTTCCATTGCTGACTGTATACCCAAAAAGTTTGTCTATGGTATCCATTTTTCCCCTGCTCCAAGCTACTTCAATGGCATGACGAATAGCTCTTTCAACTCGACTGGGGGTAGTATTGTAATTTTTTGCTATGGAGGGATATAGTTGTTTTGTTATGGAATTTAAAATATCCATATCGTTAATAGACATAATAATTGCATCTCTGAGATACTGGTAACCTTTTATATGGGCAGGAATGCCTATTTCGTGAATTATATTAGTAACTTCTGTTTCAAGACCATGGGCAGAAAAAGCAAAGGCCCTATCTATAGTATTTGTTGAGGAGGATTTATGTTTAATAATCTCATGCTGTCCCTTAAGCTGTCTGATTCGGGTAATGAGGGTCTCCATATCAAAAGGCTTTATAATATAGTATTCTGCTCCTAAATTTAATGCCTTTTCTGTGATTTTATCTTGTCCTACGGCAGAAAGCATAATATATACTGGTCTTTTTTCCATAGCCATGGAATTAAGTCTTTCCAAAACTCCGATTCCATCTAAATGGGGCATAATTACATCTAATATAACAACATCTGGTTTTTTTTCAATTATTATATCACAGGCTTCTAAGCCATTGCTAGCTTTCCCAATAACCTCCATATCCCCTTGTTTACCTAAGTATTCTGCTAGGATGTCACAAAAATCTTTATTGTCATCCGCTAATACTATTTGAATCTTATTGTTCTTCAAAAAAGATTCCCCCCTTGATTTATTTAAAACTTCTCTGGTAAGAAGTTTTCAATCTATTTCTATTATAATGAATATATAGGATAAAATCAAGAATCTTATTCACAAAAACATACTTCATAATAAAAAAGAGTATATTGTTCAATTTTATTCCATTAAATTTTCCTTTTTAAGCATGCTTTCAATGAATATGCCGTATCCTTTTGTAGGGTCCTGCACAAAAACATGGGTCACTGCCCCTATTAATTTCCCATTTTGCAAAATTGGACTACCACTCATGCCCTGTACAATTCCGTTGGTTTTATCCAGTAATCTAGGGTCAATTATTTTAATTATCAATCCTTTAGATAAATCCTGTTGAAAATTTGACACCTTTTGTATATATATTTTAAATTCTTCTATACAGTCACCGGATATATTAGAACGAATGACTGCCTCCCCTTCTGATATTTCATGCTGTAGTGCAATAGGAACTGTTTCTCCAGGCAAAAGTTTTATCTTTTCATCGCGTATTTTACCAAAAACTCCTTGGGATGTATTAAGCTTTATTATGCCTAATCTTGATTCTTCGCTATCAAAAATAGCTCCTGTCAACTCACCGGGTATGCCTTTTTGTCCCTTTTTAATTGAGGTAATTTCTGCTTTCATAATTTTTCCTTCTTTAATGGGCATTAATTTCTTTGTATCAACATCAGTAATGCCATGACCTAAGGCTCCAAAACTTTTATTACTGGGATTATAATAAGTAATCGTTCCAATCCCTTGGGTTTGATCCCTAACCCAAGCCCCGATTTTTAAGGTATTGTCTTCTTTACTTTTTATTGCCTTGATACTACTTTCAAATAATTCGTTATGTCTTTTTATAACTATCTTAAACTCTTTTTCACCATTTTTTTCGATGAAATCAATAAGTTCTTGCTTATTATTGAGGTTTTTCCCATTAATCTTTAAAATCAAATCCCCCGCCTCTAATATCCCCTTACATGGTTCATATACCTTGCCATCAATTCCATGTATATTACCTGTCCCTAGGACCATTATGCCATCTGTTTCAACATTAACCCCTACTGTCATGCCGCAGGGAACTACCTCCATGGGTGAAATGACATCGACCTTAAGGGTCTTTAAGGGTAAAATTCCTAGGAGTTTTAATTGAACATCTAAGGTACCCTTGCTGTTAGATTGGATAGAAAAAGGCTTACCTAAATTAATATTGACTTTTTCCTCACCAATTGGTTTATTGTTAACCTTTAAAACTCCCTGCCCCTGTGCCTTGATATTTGCTTGAAGGGGCAAATTAAATTTAAATTGGTGTTCTCTTCCTTCTATTATTTTAATTTCTTGTGGAATATATATGGTTGAAGCAGCAAAAGGGCTTATAATAGCTATGAATAAAATAAATAAAATTCCAATTCTTAAGGATTTTACATGTTTAGCTTTTCTATTATGCATGTTTTCACACCCTAGAATAAATTTAAAAAGATTCATTGCAATAATTATTTTTATAACTTATAATCATAAATTAACCCTTTTAAATTATTCTTATACCAGCCAAAAACTATTAAAAATCCCATTATATATTCATCCAAAAAAAAGCTAAGGATATCCTTAGCTTTTTTAAAATTTTGTTTTAAATTGTTTTGCCATATTCTTTATTTCTTCGGCATTTTTAAGAGTAATATCTGTAACTGCCGCCCCACTCATTAGCCTTGCCAATTCATTGATAGCTTCTTTTTTTTCTAAGATTTTAATTGAAGATATTGCCTTTTGCCCTTCTACCGTCTTTTCTATTCGGTAATGTCTATCTCCCATGGCTGCAATCTGGGGTAAATGGGTAATACATATTACTTGATGTTTTCTAGAAATAATTCCAAGTTTTTCAGATACCTTTTGAGCTGCTATTCCACTAATACCCGTATCAATTTCATCAAAAATCAAACTGTCTATTTCATCTATATCCGCCAAGACAGTTTTTAAGGAAAGCATTATTCTTGACATTTCTCCCCCGGATGCTATTTTAGTAAGAGGTTTTAAGTCTTCCCCGGGATTCGTTGTAATTAGGAATTCTACATCGTCCCATCCGTCTTCATTAAATGTATCCTTTTTTGAGAGACTAATAGAAAATCTAGCCGCTTTCATTTGCAAATCATGTAATACCCCTTCAATTTTGTCTTCTATTTCTTTGGCTTTTTCTTTTCTTATGGTGGATATATTTTCACAGGTTTCCTCTATTTGAGACTTTATATCTAAGTATTTAGTTCTTAATTCTTTTACTTTTTCCTCACTATTTATTATGGTATTAAGTTCTTGGTCTATCCTTTCTTTGTAACTTAGAATCTCATCAATAGTATTGCCGTATTTTCTTTTCAAATTATAAATTAAATCCAATCTATTTTCTACAAAATGAAGCCCATCGGGATCATGGTCAATTTTATCCTTATAGTTTCTGATCTCTACGGATATATCCTCTAATTGGACCTGAATATTTTCTGCAGTTTCATATATGGTGGAAATCTCTCCATCAATGGCTGATAAATCTCTTAAAACCTTTAAGGCCTCTCCTAAGGAATCAGAAGCAGATATTCCCCTAGGATCATTTTCATATAAAAAGGTGTAAACCTTATCTATTCCCATGCTTAACTTCTCAGAGTTTGATAAAACCTTCAGTTGAGCATTAAGGATTATATCTTCATTATTTTTAAGTTTNGCCTCGGATATTTCATCGATTTGGAATTGTAAGAGATCGATTTTCCTTTCTCTTTCTTTTTCGTCCCCTAAATGGTCATTGATTTCCTTTTCTATGGTCTTATATTCCCGATAATTTTTTAAAAGTTTGTTTTTAAGTTCAAAGATATCTTCTTTGCAGAATTGATCTAGAAGTTCGATGTGCTTGTTTACATTTAAAAGTGATTGATGTTGGTGCTGGCCGTGGACATCAATTAGCATTGAAGATACCTGTCTTAACATCCCTAGGGTCATGGTTTGCCCATTGACCCTGCATACATTTCTACCGGATTGGTTGATGGCTCTTGAAATAAGTAGATATCTGTCTTCATCTATGGGAATCCCCATGGACTGAAAGGATTCTATTTGTTCATCCCTTCCTATATAAAATAACAGTTCCACTAAGGCATTGTCTTCTCCACTTCTGATTACTTCCTTAGAGGTGCGCTCTCCCAGGGCAAAGTTAATAGAATCTATTAAGATAGATTTACCTGCCCCAGTCTCCCCCGTTAATATATTTAAGTTTTCACCAAAATCAATAGTAATCTCATCAATCAGAGCTATGTTTTTAATATAAATATGCGCCAGCATCTTAACCTCCATACCATCAAAACTATTTTTATACTTTAATTAATCGTAGATTTAAAAAGACGATTGAGTTTTTCCATTAACTTTATAGTTTCTTCTTCAGATCTTACGGCACAAAAAATAGTGTCATCCCCTGCAATAGTACCTACAATCTCTTGATAATGAAAAGCATCCATGGCGGCAGCTACTGCCATAGCCATTCCTGTAAGCGTCCTAATCACTAGAATGTTTTGTGCCCTATCCATGCTTACAAACCCATCCCTAAACACCCGGATAAATTTATCGGTTACAAGTTGTTCATTTTGAGCAATAATGGAGTATTTATGGGTACCGTGATTTGTGGGTACCTTGGTTAGTTTTAATTCCCTTATATCCCGTGAAATCGTTGCTTGGGTAACTTTAAATCCAGCATTCTCTAACCTTTCTGCCAATTCTTCCTGGGTTTCAATATTATGAGTATTAATTAGTTCGAGAATCTTTGATAAACGTTTTACCTTCATATTTCTATCTCACTTTCCTATTCCAACAATTTTTTTTCTTAATATGTCGTAAAAACTATTATCGGAGGTTTTAATGAGGCTGGTTATATAGTCGGATTTTTTCACTTTTATGGTATCATTACTTTTAAGTTGATATCCCAGTTGCCCATCTATGGTTAAGATGACATCGCTACAAGAACTATTTCCCAGTTGAATTTTTATTTCGTCTTCGCCGGATACGACAATAGACCTAGCATATAAACTGTGGGGGCAAATAGGGGTTATCACTATCATATTTGTCTTAGGATCAAGAATCGGTCCCCCGGCAGATAAGTTATAGGCAGTTGAACCTGTGGGAGTAGCAATAATTACCCCGTCTGCGGGATAATCATCTACAAATTTATCGTTAATGTATATGCTTAAATCAATGATTCTAGATAAGGAACCCCTAGTAATACCTATATCATTTAGACAAATTAATTTATTATTGTCACTATCTTGTATATCCACCGCTGCTTCTAGCATCATCCTTTTTTCAATTGAATAATCACCATCCAAAACCCTTTGAAGGGCTAAAATAGATGATTTTTTTTCAACTTCTGCTAAAAAACCCAAGGTCCCCAAATTAATGCCCAAAATCGGTGTATTATAAATTGCTGCTTTCCTTGCTGCCCCAAGAAGTGTCCCATCTCCTCCCAACACAATAATGAAATCAGAATCTTTATACAATTCATCTTCTGGTTTTTCAAATTGGGGAGTATTTAAGACCTCTGAAAGGGCGCTAGGTATATATATCTGTCGATTCTTTTTTATGAGGCAATCCATTATCATAATTGTATCCTTTAAACCAATATCCTTTTGAACATTGGGAATTAGACCTATTTTTTTCATTTTATCCCCCCATTTAACTTAATTCATTATGGGCATAAGCTACAATATTTTTTATCAGCTCTTCTTTTTTTAAATCTGTTTTAGGCGAATCATTCTTCGTAAAATGGGCTAGATATTCTATATTTCCTTCCGGCCCCTTAATAGGAGAATAGGTTAAATTTTGTAAGGATAAGTTTTGCTCTTGGGAATAATCAATTACCTTTTGTATAACCTCTATATGAGTCTTTAAATCCCTAACAACCCCTTTTTTACCTACTTTTTCTCTTCCTGCTTCAAATTGAGGCTTAATCAAGCATACCATTTCTCCCTTGTTTTTTAATAAACCTTTAACAGGATTTAAGACCTTGGTAAGGGATATAAATGAAACATCAATGGAAGCAAAATCACCCAAATCCTCTATTTGTTCCTTTTCTACATACCTAATATTAGTTTTTTCCATGCAGACTACTCTTTCATCCTGCCTTAATTTCCATGCAAATTGCCCATATCCAACATCTATAGCATAGACCTTTTTTGCTCCATTTTGAAGCATACAATCTGTAAATCCCCCGGTAGAGGCGCCTACATCTAGAGTAATTTTGCCTTTTAAGTCTATTTTAAAAATATCTATGGCCTTTTCTAATTTATAGCCTCCGCGGCTTACATATTTCATTCTTTTCTTTACATGAAGTTCTGAATCCTCATCTACCTTTACCCCTACTTTATCTTCCTTTATACCATTAACAAATATAAGACCTGCCATAATACTTGTTTTTGCCTTTTCCCTAGAATCAAATAAACCTCTTTTCACAAGAAGTACGTCCAATCTTTCTTTCTTAGTCATTTTTAATTTCACCCTCTAGCGAAGTAATGGATTGTTCTATTGTTTTAAGCATGCTCTGGGCATCTAGATTATACTTTTTATATAATTGTTCACAACTTCCATGCCCTATAAACTCATTGGGAAAAGCAAAGGTTTTCACGATGACATTGTGGATATTATTTTTTGCAATAACTTCCAACACCTTAGAACCAAACCCCCCTGAGATTACATTATCTTCCATAGTAAATATAATTTTATGTTCCTTACAAAGATTAAGTAAGGTTACTTCGTCAATTGGATTGATAAATCGTGGATTGATTAAAGTAAGTTCTATTCCTCTTTCTTTTAGGGTTTCTATTATAGTTTTTGCAAACTCCATCATTTTTCCTACAGCAAGTATCGCTCCTAAGCTGCCTTTATGAATAATTTCTGATTTCTTATATTCTATTGGAATTTTAATAAATGGAAATAAATCAGGGGCATATCCCTTGGGATATCGGATGGCCACAGGACCATCGAGGGTAAAAGCATATTTTAGCATTTCCTCAAAATCCGTTTTGTCCCTAGGGGCCATAACCGTCATATTGGGAATATGGGATAAGAACGATAAATCAAATATCCCCTGATGGGTTTCCCCATCAGGTCCAACAATCCCTGCTCTATCAATGGCAAAAACCACCGGTAATTTCTGAATACAGACATCATGTAAAATCTGATCATATGCCCTTTGAAGGAATGAAGAATACACTGCAAAAACCGGACGGAATCCTGAAGCTGCCATCCCTGCCGCAAAGGTTACTGCATGCTGTTCCGCAATTCCTACATCAAAAAATCTTTCAGGGAATTTCTTAGCAAAGTTTTGCAATCCCGTACCATCGGGCATGGCGGCGGTAATGGCAATAATATCTTTATTTTCAGATGCTATTTTAACTAAGGTATTTCCAAAGACATCGGAATATGAGGTTTTATTATCCTTTTTTGCAACTGCCCCAGTATTTATATCAAAAGGTCCTACCCCATGGTACTCGCAAGGAAGTTTTTCCGCATATTTGTAACCCTTTCCTTTAATCGTCTTAACATGAAGTAAAATAGGTCCCTTCATTTTTTTGACCTTTTTAAATACGGTTATCAATGATTTGATATCGTGGCCATCTATTGGCCCCACATAGGTAAATCCCAGCTCCTCAAAAAGTGTTCCGGGAACCAGTAAGTATCTTATACCTTCTTTTGTCCTTTTGACTGTTTTTGCAATACTCTTTCCTATACCGGGGATTTTTTTAAGAATCTGATCTATATCTTCCTTTACTTCTAAATATACAGGCTCTGTACGAATATTGTTGAGATACTTAGACAATCCCCCTACATTAGGGGAAATAGACATCTGATTATCATTTAGTATAACAATCACATTGCTATTAAATCTCCCTGCATTGTTTAAAGCTTCAAAAGCCATTCCCCCGGTTAAAGAGCCATCGCCTATTACTGCTATCACAGAAAAATTTTCTTTTTGTATATCCCTTGCTGCTGCCATACCCAAAGCGGCAGAAATAGAGGTAGAGCTATGACCCGTCTCAAATGTATCGTGAACGCTTTCTTTCCTTTTTGGAAAACCACTCATTCCATCCATTTTTTTTAATGTAGGGAACATATCTTTTCTTCCTGTAATAATTTTGTGTACATAACTTTGATGGCCCACATCCCAGATTATCTTATCTTCTGGAGAATTAAAACAATAATGGAGGGCTAAACTTAACTCAACTACGCCTAGATTAGAAGCTAGGTGCCCCCCAGTTTGACAAATAGTATTTAATAAAAAGTTCCTTATTTCTCTTGCGACAATATCAAGTCTATCTATATTTATCTTTTTAAGATCTTGCGGTGAATAAATAGTATCCATAAGCTTTTTCAGATTAATCCCTTCTTCCTTTCAGTTTATTATTCATTATTTTACCCTTATCTGATGGTTTTTTTCAAGAGGTTCGAGGATTTTCCTTTATTATGAACAAGGGCGAACCTTGTTCGCCCTTGTTCATATACAGCTTAATGCAATAAAAATTCCTAAGACAGCTCCTGCTAGAACTTCAACAGGGGTATGGCCTAAAAGCTCTTTAAGTCTTTCTTCAAAATGAAAATCATCATTTTCTATTTCTCTTATTATTTTATTTAAGACAGCAGCTTGTTTGCCAGCTGCCCTTCTCACTCCTGCAGCATCATACATTACAATAAGTCCAATTACAAGTGATACTCCAAATAGAGCTGAATCATAACCTACTTTTCGTCCTACTGCCACGCACATTGCCATGACGAATGCAGAGTGGGAACTAGGCATTCCACCTGAACCAACAAGCCTAGAAAAGTCTATTTTTTTACTTTGGAGTAATACTAAAATCATTTTTAATACTTGTGCTATAAACCATGCTAAAACCGAAGCTCTTATTATTTCATTTTGAATTATTGTTTCGACTGTTTGCAAAATATGTCCTCCTCAATAAGTTCGCGACATTAAATGCTGGGATAACCATGATAAAAATTGTCCTTTTTCTTTGAAATCTTCTAACTTAACCAATCCCTCTTGAGAAAGTGCTTCAACATGTTTTTTGGATTCATCCAAACCCTTTATAGAAACATAAGTCGCTTTTTTGTTTTTTTCGTCACTTTTAATAGGCTTTCCTAGTTCTTCTTCATTACCACAAATATCTAAAATATCATCTTGTATTTGAAATGCCATACCTATACAGTATCCGAACTCCTCTAGGTATTTTATTTCTTTTTTACTTCCTTTTCCTAATATTCCCCCTGCTTTTAGAGCAGCTTGTATGATTGCAGTAGTCTTATTTTTATGTATGTAATTAAGATTGTCCATATTAATTTCCTGATTTTCAGAAATCAAATCAACAACCTGTCCCCCTATCATTCCCCTTGCTCCGGCAGCAGAGGCTATAACGTCCATTGCATCTAGGGCTTCCTTAGAAAAATTTTCTCTAGTTGCCTTAATCATGGTTTCAAAAGCCAAGTTTAAAAGGGCATCTCCGGCAAGAATTGCTAGACCTTCCCCATAAACCTTATGATTAGTGAGTTTACCCCTTCTAAAATCATCATTATCCATATCAGGAAGGTCATCATGAATAAGGGAATAAGTATGAATCATTTCTAAAGCACAAGCAAAAGGATATACTATTTGACCCTTTCCCCCCACCGCCTCAAAGGCTGATAGCATTAATACAGGTCTAAGTCTTTTACCTCCTGCAAAAATACTATAATTCATAGACTCGTAGATGATCTTTGCAGGGGTATTTTTATTTGCCGAAATGAGCTTGTCCAGATAATTATTAATAAGAATTATCTTTTGTTGCAGTTCCCCTTTATAATTCATTGTCTTCCTCCGTCATTTCAAATGGCTTTTCTATAAATTTGCCTTCTGCGTTTTTCTGTAATATTATAACCTGTTTTTCTGCTTCTTCCAACTGTTTTGAACAAAAAACTGACAATTCTATACCTTCTTTATAATAATCTAAAGATTCTTCTAAGGATATATCACCCTGTTCTAACAATTCAACTATTTCTTCTAATCTATTTAAACTTTCTTCAAAGGTAAAGGATTTTTTCTTAGCCATTTAGCCCCTCCTCTTTATTTTTTATTGCTTTTACACAGGATTTAATAAAGCCGTCTTTTACATAGATGTTTAAGGTATCGCTAATTTTTACATCTTTTATGGAAGATATGTTACATCCCTTATCATCTGTTGTTATGGAGTAGCCTCGCAGCAGTATGTTTAAGGGGGATAGGGCCTCTAAGGTTTTCATGGCATTGGAAAGATGGGACTTATTTTTATCAAGCTTATATTGTATCTGTTTTATAAGAAGCTTTTCTAGGCTATCTAAGCTCTGCTGATTTTTATAGATGATTTCTAAGGGTCTCTTAAAAGGAGTGCGCTTTTGTATATGAATCAATCTATGGGTTCCTAAATTAATTTTCTCTTTTATCAAAGCTGTTAGAGATTTGTTAGAACTTTCAACCTTTAATTGAAATTCACTAAGTAATGGAACTGCTAATTCCGCTGCTGCCGATGGAGTTGGCGCTCTTAAATCTGCTGCAAAATCGGCTATGGTAAAGTCTATTTCATGACCTACCGCAGAAATTATGGGAATTTTAGAGTTAGATATTGCTCTAGCCACCGCCTCATCGTTAAAAGCCCAAAGATCTTCTATGGAACCCCCTCCTCTGCCTAAGATAATCACATCTACCTTGGCATATTCATTCATTGCATGTATGCCATCCCATATGCTTTTAGGGGCTTCTATGCCCTGAACTAATACAGGATAAATAATAAGTGGTATATTAGGATTCCTTCTTTTTGAAACCTGTATAATATCCCTAAGGGCAGCACCGGTAGGGGATGTGATGATACCTATACTTTTAGGAAAATTAGGCAAGGGCTTTTTATTTTCATCACCAAATAATCCTTCTTTTTGAAGCTTATTTTTAAGATTTTCATAAGCTTCATACAGTGCACCCCTTCCCTCTTTCTCCATTTTATTTACATAGATTTGGTATTGCCCTGTCTTCTCATATACAGAAATTGAGCCCCTAATGATTACACCAATACCATTCTCAGGCTCAAATTGAAGGGTGGATGCACTGCTTCTAAACATGATACAAGAAATCGAACTATTCTTATCCTTTAGGGTAAAATACATATGCCCCGAGGTATGTTTTTTAAAATTAGAAATTTCCCCCTGTACTGCGATATTATTTAAAATATAATCCATGTCTATTAAAGATTTAATATAGCTGTTAATATGAGAAACACTAAATATCTTTTTATTCGTCATAAGCATCTTCTTCCATCGAACTTGCTATGTTCCCTAGAATGCCATTAATAAAGGAAGGTGCCTGATCGCTACTATATTTTTTAGCCAATTCAACGGCTTCGTTAATTGCCACACTCTTTGGTATATCTTCCCTATAGTACATTTCATATATCGCAACCCTAAGGATGGATAAATCAACTTTAGACATTCTTTCAATGGCCCATCCTTTGGAATGTTTCGATAGGATTTTGTCTATTTTATCTAGTTTCTCATTCATCCCTTGGATTTCTTCTAAAATATATTCTTTTTGCCTGTCTTTTATTTGGGGGTTTTGTTCAAAATACAACTGGATTCTTTCCTCGATTTCATCAGACTGTGCAAATTCCCTTTGAAATAACAGGGTAAATATATGCTCTCTCATTCTACGGCGGCTCATCTTGTTCCTCCTTAGTTTATCAAATACACTTAAATTAACCCTTAAATATAACACTATATTTAAGGGTTAATTTATCCTTCTTTTATTCAAAAAATTCATTTTCCCCATCTTTACCACTGGTCTTGTTTTTATCAAAATAAACCCCCGTAACATGGAGATTAATTTCTATAACTGATAATCCAGTCATTGTTTCAATAGCAGCTTTTACTTTCTTTTGAACAGCTAATGCCACTTCGGGAATCTTAAATCCAAATTCTATTACAAGGGATAAATCAATAGAAACTTCTCTTTCCCCTACTTCTACTTTTACCCCTTTTGATAAGTTCTTCTTTCCCAAGACTTCTGCTATACCCCCGGTAAAATTTCCGGACATTCCCGCTACCCCTTCGACTTCTGTTGCAGCAAGTCCTGCAATAATCGCAACGACTTCATCTGCAATCTGTATCTGACCTATTTGGTTTATATTATCCATTGAAGATACATTTCTTTCGTCCATTTTACTTCCTCCTCATAAGGCTTTCATTTGCAATTGGTGAATTTTACTATAAGACTATTATAGCAGATTTATCCCCATTTGCAAATCAGTTTTATCGTGGTTTTAGTGGAATAATTTGAATCTTATCAACTTCAAAACCTGTCGTTCCCCTCACTATTTTTTCTATTTGGGCAAGTTCCTTTTCGCTTAATTTTTCTTTGCTGACTACTACCTCAACTCCATCATCATTAATCCTAACATATACTTCTTTAAAACCTTTAGCCTCTATCATAGCTTCTGTAGATGATTCTTTTTCTATTCGTTTTTGGATACTTAACATTTGCTCAGCTGCATCAGATTTATGGTCTTTATTAACGCTTTTATTGTTTAGAATTTCTGATAAAATTTCTCTTTGCTTTGCCCTTGCCTGTTCTCTTTCTAATTTAACCTCTGCAAAATAAGGGGTGTCAAGATTGCTATTAACAAATACCGCTTCCCCTGGGTCTTCACTATTTACAGGATTTACAGTTTCTTCACCCTCAGCAAGTTCAAGGCTATTTACATCCATATTGATCGTATCTAATCCTTCGCCTACTTCTATTTCGTCGAAATCCTCAAAGGCTAAGAGTTCTGGATCATTGGTTAAAGCTTCACCAATAATCCCTTCTGACAATTCGCCATTTTCCATGGTTTCCATGATTAAAGCATCATCGGGAATAATACCTGATATATCCATTTCATCATTATAAACAATCCCTGCATCATCTGCTTGATGACGATCTGTATAATTTAAATATCCTGCAATTGCAATCATGACTACTAGGGCTGTAACAATAATTTGATTTCTTTTAAATACAAACATATTTTAATCCCCCTTACTTATTATTCATTTTAAATACCTGTACTTTGTGGGCAGGAACCCCCAGCAATGCTTGTGAAGCTGCTGTCAATTTTTCTTTTATTATTGGATTTTCCCCCCCTTCTGCTATAATTACTATTCCTTCTACTATCGGATGTTTTTCTTTTAATATTACGGGTTCAGTGCTTCCCGAACCTGTGTTTTGCATAACTATTTTGCTTTGTACATCCTCATTTTTTATTTCTCTTTGACCACCTTCGGTATCCTCCTCCATTGTATAGGAATAGGTAGAAGAAACGTCTTCAGCAAAAAAGGATTCTTTCCCATAAGAAACTGTTATCATTACCTTAACCTTGCCTGCCCCCTCCATTTTTGAAAATATTTCTTCTATCCTTTCCTCCATTTGTGACTCAAAACACATATTCATTTCTTTCGGTTCTTCTTCTATAGCTATGTATTTATCTTGTTTTTTTGATAGACTTTGGGGAATACCAACAAAGACCGTATCCCCTAAAACAATTAATAGTGTTCCTATTCCAATTAGAAATAAGACATTTGACAATAACTTCTTATTTTCTTTTCGTAGTGATTCAAACCACTCTTTTATCCTTTTCATGTTTTCACCCCTAGGATTTCTTTTGTACAGTAATATGTATATTATCACTGGACAAATTATAGAAGTTAATTATCAAATTTTTTATATTTTTTTCTAATTGGGTATCTTCTAGAGATGATTTTGTGTTCTCCTTATTTTCTTTTTTTGTATTAATTTTTACTGGATTAATAGGTTTTATTCTTTTATTTTTGGAATTGGTATTTTTATTATCTATTGTCAATCGAATCTCCTTAATATTCCCATAATCTTCATCATCTCTGTCTTCACTCACAAAGACCTCTATGTTTTTTGCTTTATAATCACTATTATTTTCTATTAACTTTGCTATTTGCTCCGAAATCTTTCCTTTATACGTCTCTATAATAAGAGCATCCTGTTGTGTAGCTATCATGCTGCCTTGTGTGAGGATATCCCTCCTTTCCATTTCTAATTGATTTAACTCAATTAGATCTTCTAATTTTTGATTACTGAAGAAAAGTCCTGTAATAGGCTTAATTATGATGAGTATTAAAATTAGGCCCTGCATCATGTGGATATATTTTTTATAATTCTTTTCCGGCATAAGCATTTCAACAAAGGATGAAAGAATCACAAAAAGAGCTATATTTTTCATCCAACTTCCAAAAAGAGTTATCATTTTTTCACCTCACCTCATCATAGCAGCCATACTTCCTATGCCTACTAATATTGTGATGGTAACAATAAATAAAAAACTAACTGTTACCAAGACACCAAATAATCGTGTAGCACTGTCACCCATATCTGAAATGCAGTTTATTATTCTTTTATCTGATATGGGCTCTATGAGAGCTGCTAATAATTTATATACAAATAAAAATGCTAACATCTTAATAATTGGTATGAAGCAATAAATGCAAAGAAGGACGATAGCTCCTGCCCCAATTGCGTTTTTAATAAGCAGGGAGCAGTTCATTACTATATCAACGGCTCCACTTAGGGCTTCACCTACCACAGGAACCACCCCTACTGCACTTTTAGCTGCCCGATTCATAACCCCGTCTAAAATTGGAGCAGTCAGTCCATGAAATCCCATAATCCCCACAAACAACAAGGAAATTCCCTTTAGAGTCCAATCAGTGATTTGATTCAATAATTCTATCATTTTTCTTAGTACTCCCTTATCTGAAAGGGAGTTAACTATGGCTAAAATAGCAGTTAGGAAAATAATCGGAAGTAAAATACTTTTTATAAACATTGCAATAATTTGTACGGAAAACACGACAATAGGTTCAAAAATTCTGCCTGATGCCACAGCCCCCGAGGTAATCATTAAGGTAAGTAGCATGGGAAGTACAGATTGCATAATAAGAACCATACTTTCAACAGTTCTACTGGCAACTTCTATAGCTATTTGAAAAGACTGTAAAAGAATAATGATTAGAACTATATAACAGGTATAAAATCCCACCTGAGAAGTTGACTTGCTTTGAAAGGATTCCCCTAGATTACTTAAAAGTGCACATAACATTGAAATGACCAATAATTTCCCTATAAGCCCCGAAAATCCTCTTATCTCATAAAAAAGTACATTTAAAATCCCCTTAAAAATTCCGGTGATAGATAAGTCCAGTTGTCCCTTAATGGCCTTTGTCATTGTCTCTTTAAAATTAAACTCCCTAAGATACGGATTATCTGTTTGACTTTTTATATGGGTGACGGTCTGGTTAATCGAAGAAAAATCCATGGTATCTAATTGGTTTGTCCAAATATTATCCAAAGGTTCACCATAAACTTTCTGTGGCATTACTAACCAAAGAAAAAGGACAATAACTATCTTTTGTATTTTCTTCATATTCACAACTCCTATGGAATTATTCCTGCTATTATATCTATTAGGGCAAGCATAACCGGGGCGGAAATTGTAACAATAAGTACTTTTCCTGCAAATTCTATTTTTGAGGCAATGGAGGATTCCCCTGCATCTTTGCAAAGCTGGGCTCCAAACTCAGATATATAGGAAATCCCCAGTATCTTAAAAACAATACCAATATATATTAAATCCACATCTATCTTCTCGCTCATTTTTTTAACCAGTTCCAAGACCACCCCTAGTTTCTGAGCAATGGCAAAAAAGATTATGATTCCCCCTGCAATCCTTATATACATTCTCCATTCATCATGATGTCCCCTAAACATAAGCGATAAAATAACCGATATTATCCCGATAATTACAATTTGGCTCATTTCCATAACAACATCCCCTATAGCTGGAACAAGGTTTGTACTGTTTTAAATAAATCACTTATATGCTGAATAATCCAAAATAATACCACTATAAGCCCTGCTAGAGTTGTAAGCATTGCCTGTTCTTCCCTCCCCGAACGGGTAAGAACTTGATTCAATACAGAAACCAAAATTCCAACGGCAGCAATTTTGAATACTATCGTAATATCCATACCCTTCCCCCC